>Ga0209713_10002715_pt1 | contig 11053 bp, 4 predicted proteins | sample ArcOceMetagenome_3_FD_187444 | JGI IMG/M metagenome (GOLD analysis project Ga0209713, IMG submission 187444) | Marine eukaryotic phytoplankton communities from Arctic Ocean - Arctic Ocean- Svalbard ARC20M Metagenome (SPAdes) (version 2) | ecosystem: Environmental > Aquatic > Marine > Oceanic...
GAGCCGTTGTTCCGCACGGGCGACCTGGGGCGGCTGCGGCCGGACGGCGAGCTCGAGATCCTGGGGCGCGAGGACTCGCAGGTCAAGGTCAACGGCTTCCGTGTCGAGCTCGGCGAGGTCGAGCACGCTCTCGAGACCCATGCGCTCGTGCGCGAGGCGGCGGTGGCGGCGCTGCCCGCGGCCAACGGGCAGGTGACGCTGTCGGCGTTTGTGACCGTCCTCGCTACCGCCGACTCGCGCGCAGAGACGGAGGTGGCGGCGGCGCTCGCGTCGCACCTGCGCGAGCTGCTGCCGGCGCCGCTGCTGCCGTCGTCCATCACGAAGCTCGAGACGCTGCCGCTCACCGCCAACGGCAAGGTGGACCGCTCGGCGCTCGCCAAGCTGCGCTCGCCCGCCGACTCCACCGTCGCGCTGGGCGGCGGTGCCGTCGTGCCGCCCGGCACGCCCAACGAGCGGCGCGTGCTGCAGGTCTGGTCGACGGTGCTCGGTGTGGCGCCCGAGCAGCTCTCGGTGGAGGCCAACTTCTTCCACCTCGGCGGCGACTCCCTCAACGCGCTTCGCCTCGTCACCGAGGGCCACCGGCACGGGCTGCCGCTGACGGTCCGCCAGATCTTCGAGCAGCCGACGGTGCGCGCGCTGGCGGCGCTGCTGCCCGACGCGGTGGCGCTGCAGGCGGGCATGAAGCCGAAGGGCGCGTCGCTGCACGGCGCCGAGACGCTCTTCAAGGTGCGGCGCAGCGGCGAGGCGGGCGTCGGCGCGCCCTTCCCGCTGATTGGCATCACGCGCGCCTACTACGTCGGGCTCTACCTGTCGCCCTTCTCGGAGGGGCTCAACCCGCAGATCTACTTTGAGTGGGAGTGGAAGGGGCGGTGCGACGTGCCGCGGCTGCAGGCGGCGCTCAACGCGATGGTCGCGCGCCATCCGATCTGGCGCGCCGTCGTGACGGACGACGGCATGATGCGCGTGCTGCGCGACGCAGACGTGCCGCAGTACACGATCGACGTCGAGACGCAGCCCGAGGCGGCGACCGAGGAGTACCTCCTCGCGACGCGCGCCGAGATGATGGACCACGGCCCGCGCCCCGAGACGTGGCCGCTCTTCGAGTGCCGCGTCTCGCACCTGAGCGAGGCGAGGTCGCGCATGCACTTCTGCATCAACCTCTTCATCATGGACGGCGTCTCCGACCTGACGATGCGCCGCGAGATGTCGGCGCTCTACAAGGACCTCCGCGCGCCGCTGCCGACGCCGAGCCTCACGTATCAGGACTACTGCGTCTCGCTATGCGGCGCCGACGGCAAGCCGGGCCTCGCTGCCTCCGCCGAGTACCAGAAGGCGAAGGCCTACTGGATCGAGCGCATCCCGCGGCTGCCGCCGCCGCCCGAGCTGCCCGTGCTGCCGGCCGAGGGCGACGCCGCGCCGACGGGCCAGTTCGACCACATCGGCGCCGTGCTGAGCGTCGAGACGCTGCGCGCCTTCAAGAGGCGATGCGCGGCGCACGCCGTGACGCCGACGTCGGTGCTGCTGTGCGTGTACGCGCTCACGCTGGCGCGCCACGCGGCGTCGCGCCACCTGCTGCTCAACATCCTGCACTGCCTGCGCCACCCCGTCGACGACGAGGTGACGCAGACGATCGGCAACCACTCGTCGTCGTTTCTGCTCGACGCCGACATGCGGCCGCGCCTCGCCGTCATCGAGCACGTGCGCCGCATCACGAGCGAGCTGACGTCCGACCTCGAGCACGCCACCATCTCGGGCGTCGAGGTGATGGAGGAGGTCAACAAGGCGCGGCGCACCTCGGGCGGCGCGGTGGCGCCGTTTGTCTTCGTGAGCGCGATGGGGCTCGAGCACGCCGTCAAGGACTGGCGCGACCTCGCCTTCACCGAGACGTACGTGCACGAGGCGACGCCGGGCACGTGGGTGGTCAACGCCGTCAAGGAGTACCCCGACGGGCGGCTGATGTGGGGGATGGACGTGATGCGCGGCGTCTTCCCGCGCGGCGTCGTCGACTCGATCCTCAAGATGTACGGCGACCTCGTGCACGCGCTGTGCACCGACGACGCCGCGTGGGAGAAGCGGCCCGACGAGCTGCTGCCGGCGGCGGCGGCCGCGGAGCCGGTGGCGCCGCCGTGCCCGCTCGAGCGGCGGCTGATGCACGAGCCGTTCCTCGAGCGGTTCGTCGAGGCGCCCGACGCGCCGGCGGTGGTGTGGGGGTGGGGCGGCGGCGACGAGGGCGCGGCACAGCAGCTGAGCTACGCGGGGCTCGAGGCTGCGTCGCGCGCGGTGTGGCGGCGGCTCGCGGGCGCGGTGGGCGGCGCGCGTGGCGACGGCGGTGGGAGCAAGGAGCGCGGCTCGGGTCCGCCGGTGGTGGCGGTGGTGGCGGAGAAGTCGTGGGAGCAGCTGGCGGGCGTGCTTGGCACGCTGCGCGCGGGCGGCGCGTACCTGCCGATCAACGCGAAGCAGCTGCCGCGTCAGCGCATCCAGCAGCTGCTCGGTCTGAGCGACGCGTGCGCGGTGGTGGCGGACGCGGCGACGCTGGCGTCGTGCGGCTGGCTGCGCGACTGGGGCCTTCCGTTGGTGGACGTGAGCGCGTGTGTGGCGGCGGGCGTTGGCGGCGGCGGTGAGGAGGCGGCGTCGTCGGCGCCGGTGTCGCCGCGCGATCTGGCGTACCTGATCTACACGTCGGGGTCGACGGGTGTGCCGAAGGGCGTGTGCTGCCACCACGAGGGCGCGATGAACACGATTGCGTATCTGAACGAGCGGTACGGCGTGGGCGCAGGCGACCGCGTGCTCGGTCTGTCGTCGCTGTCGTTCGACCTGTCGGTGTACGACGTCTTCGGCCTGCTTGCGGCGGGCGGCGCGGTGGTGGTGCCTCCGGCGGAGGCGCTGAGCCCGCCCGACCCTGCGGCGTGGCTGCGCCTGGTGGTGTCGCACGGCGTGACGGTGTGGAACACGGTGCCGGCGTTCATGGAGCTGCTGGTGGCGCATGCGGAGCACGCGCGCGAGCGTCTGCCGGCGAGCCTGCGTCTGGTGTGGCTGAGCGGCGACTGGATCCCTCTGTCGCTGCCGGCTCGCATCCGCGCGCTGTCGGGGTGCGCCAGCATCCAGATCGTGAGCATGGGCGGCGCGACGGAGGCGGCGATCTGGTCGAACCTCTACGAGGTGGGCGAGGCGCTGCCGGCGGGCTGGAAGAGCATCCCGTACGGCCGCCCGCTACGCAACCAGACGATGTACGTGCTCGACGAGCAGTTCGAGCGGTGCGAGGCGTGGGTGACGGGCTCGATCCACATCGGCGGCGCGGGCGTGGCGCACGGCTACTACAAGGACGCCGCGCGCTCGTCGGCGCAGTTTGTGGCGCACCCGCGGACGGGGGAGCCGTTGTTCCGCACGGGCGACCTGGGGCGGCTGCGGCCGGACGGCGAGCTCGAGATCCTGGGGCGCGAGGACTCGCAGGTCAAGGTCAACGGCTTCCGTGTCGAGCTCGGCGAGCTTGAGGAGGTGCTGACGGCGTCGCCGCAGGTGGCGGCGGCGGCGGCGCGGCTCTACCAGGGGCAGCTCGCTGCGTACGTCGTGCTCGCGCCCGAGGCGGCGGGGAACGACGACGTGAGCGAGCTGCAGAAGATGTGCGTCGCGTCTCTGCCGTCGTACATGGTGCCGCGCTACCTGTCGGTGGTGGGCGCTCTGCCGCTCAATGGCAACGGTAAGGTCGACCGCCACGCGCTGCCCGCGCCGGTGCGGGCGGAGGCGGCGCGCAGCGCAGCCAGCGGCGCGGTAGCGGTGCCGCCCGCGACGCCGCAGGAGGAGGCGGTGCGCGATGCGATTGCGCGCGTGCTCAAGATGCCCGCCGCCTCGGTCTGCTGCGCCACCTCCGACTTCTTTGCGCTCGGCGGCGACTCTCTCGGCGCGCTGCGGCTGCTGATGCAGCTGCGCGCCGTCTCGCCGCACCTCGGCGTGCAGCAGCTCTTCGCCGCGCCCACCGTCCGTGGCATCTGCGAGGCCGCCGCCGCCGCCGACGCCACCGCAGCGGCCAAGGCCAGCTCGGCCGGGGCGGCACGGCCGCGCGCAGCGACGCAGCTGCGGCTGGTGTGCCTGCAAAAGGGCGCGCCCTCCTCGTCGCCGCCCACGGCGCTGGTCCTCGTGCATGCCGCCGGCGCATCGGCCCTCTCGTACATGCCGCTCGTGCGGCGCTTGCCGACGGAGCAGCCCGTCTACGCCATCGACGACGAGGCGCTCACGGGCGGCGCTCCGTTCACGCTGCCGTCCATCGAGGAGGCGGCGGCTCAGAGCGCCGCGCTCGTGAGTGCCGCGCTCAGCGGCGGCGAGGGCGCGCCGAAGCGGCGCGTGGTGCTGGCTGGCTGGTCGTACGGCGGTGTGGTGGCGCTGCAGCTGGCGGCCGCGCTGGCCGAGGAGGGCGGTGCCCTGGAGGCGAGTGGCGTGCTGATGTACGATGCGCCGCTCGGCCAATCCGAGGGCAAGGGCTTCCATCGCCAGGCCGCCGCTGAGAGCGGCGGAGGGGCGGGTGAGATGGCGGACAAGCTGCGGCAGCTGCTGTCGCCCTCCAAGGAAGGCGCGGCGGCGACGGCAGCGGAGGAGGAGGAGGACAAGGCGCTCGCGCAGCTGGCGGCGCGTCACTTTGCCGCGTGCAACGCACTGCTGGACACGCACGTCCCGGGCGCGCGCGGCGGCCCGCTGCGCTGCCCGGTCGTCGACGTGCGGCCGCGCGTGTCCGAGTGCAAGTTCCTCGCCTCGCTCGACCACCTGAGCGAGGCCGCCGTAACGGAGCGCGTCATGGCAGGCGACCACTGGACGATGCTGTTCGGTGACAACACGAAAGAGGCGGCCGGCTTGCTTGCCGAGCTGCTCGATTGAGCCTTGTGAGCATGGGTTGTGTCCAAGACTTGTGTCCAATTTTGTACTGGAGCAAAACTTAGTGGTTCGCCTCCCCAGCCCACCCACTCCGCGCACTCGCCGCGCAAGCCGTCGCTGAGAGTTCACTGAGTGCCGACGCACGGCACGCCGACGCGAGCCCAGATGCTAACCTTGAGCACGTTCTGGCCGTTCGGCATCAGCGCCAATCCGAAGGACACTGACCCACGCACCTGCCATGCGTGGTCCAAGTGCGACATCCACGAGGCCGTCGCGCGAAACAAGAAGGAGGACGTCACGAACCTGCTGAAGGAGGAGCCGGCCAGAGCTGATTCGCGCGACTATTACGGCGCGACTCCGCTGCACTGGGCCTGCATCTTCGGTCAGCTCGACGCTGGCTCGGTGCTCATCGGAAGGAATGCGACGCTCAACCTCGCCGACGACGACGGAGTCACACCGATGATGGAGTGCGCCCGGCATTGCTCGAGCCAGGGCTCGTTCATGCTGCTGCGAATGCTGCTGATGAGTGGCGCCGACCAGTCTCGTCGCTCCGCGCCTCCTGGAAAGCAGCTGCCGTGGCGGCTCGAGATGAGCGCGGCCGAGATGGCCGCGGCGGTCGCCGCAGAGCAGTGCGTCACCGAGCTGGCCAAGTACTACGTACACGACGCAGAACCGGCGAAGGCATTCGCGTCGGACGAGGCGCGCGTGCAGGAGGCGATGGCACCGGGTCTGCCGCGGCTCGACATCACCGCGCTCGACGCGGCGATCAAAGACTCGCGGCGCGGCAAGGGCTCGACGCTGCCGCGGTCGCTGCTGAAGCAGGCCAAGGCTCGCCTCGAGCAGGCGCGGCACGTGCAGCTGCCGCTGGCGCGATGGCTGCAGCACGCCGGCGCGGCGGCGCTCGGTGGCGGTATCCCGGCGCGTGAGCGCAGCCTGCTGTGGCGCGAGCTCGAGAGCGAGGCGGGGACGAGCGATGGCCTCGCGAGCATGGAGGCGGAGCAGTGCGCGGCTCTCGTGCTCAAGCACACGCCCAAGCCGCGCTGGTGGCAGCGGCGCGAGGCGGAGGCGGCCGCGGCGACGCAGGCCAACGCGACGGCGGCGGCGGCGCAGCTGCAGGCGGCGGCGGCGGACGACGCCCTCCACCGGCGGGTGCGAGCGACGCTCGAGCCGGCGCTGATGCGCACGCTGATGCAGGTGGGCCGACTGTGGGTGTCGACCGGCGTCGCGACGCTCGCGGCGAAGCTCGGCGCGCAGCTGCTCGACGCGTCGCCGTCGATCCGCACCGTGTCGGAGCTGTCGACACTCGACGGCACCAAGCTGGTGACGGTGCTCGAGGGCGTGGCGATCGGCCCTTCGATCGCAGGCAAGACGCTGCAGGACGGGCCGACCATCGCGCGGACCCTCGGCGGCAGCGACGCGCTCAAGGCGGTGGCGCGCCAGCTGCTGGCCCAGGCGGTGCTCGAGAAGCAGCTGCGGCAGGCGAAGCAGCCGGCGCCGCCTGCGGCAGCTGCGTCGGCGGCATCGACTGATGAGAAGCTTCCGAACGGGCCGAAGCTGCTCAGTAACGCGGCGCAATCCAGGCCGCGCGACGAGCTCTGATGAAATCTCGCAATTTTGTCGTCATGTTATAATGTTACAATAGAGACGTCGTACATCAGGCCACGAAGGGCCCGCCATCACCACTCGTAGAACAGCGCGTACGCGCTCGCCTGCACGTACGGGGGCGTCCGCCTGCCATGACCCGGCTCACCATTGCGCCAAGTGGCCGCGAAGCCGCCCTCGAACGTGAGAGGGTCGGCAGACGCGTGGATGCGGAAGGAGCCGCCCGACCACCAGTGCTGCATGGCGCACGGTGCCTCCGAAGGGGTGCAGCCACGGCTGAAGACCGTCGTCTCCCGGCCGTGGTAGAGGCGTATGCCCTTGAGCGAGGTGCCGAAGGTGCGGCCCATGGATGGAGGCTATTGAGGCTATTGAGGCGACGCGTTTGCCAGATTACCCCAGGACCCAGTTACTTGCGTCGGCGAGGCCGAGCCAACTTGATGGCATGCGTGCCACGTTGCACGTACAAACTGGGAATCACGGGGAGAGCTCTGCTTAAACAGCTTAAACAGCGCAGCCAAAACAGACATCAATGCGCGTAAAAACATATGCCTTTCTGAGATAGTACATCCCCTGCCAAGCTGCCGCGCCAGAATGTCAGAATTGGGTTCATTTTTCGGGCGCGGAGATCGTGGCAAAGTACCGCAGCTTGCCGGGCGGAGGGGCTGGCTTCGCAGCGCATCGAGCAGACAGGTGCCCCTACCTGATGTCTGAGCGGCGAACGCGATCTATGCTGGACGTGCGTGCGGTAGCTTTGGTGGCGCTGGCGTGTGGGGCTGCGTGCGCGGCTGCCGAGCCGCGGCTACTAAGCGAAAATAGTACGGACGATTCCAACGCGACAGGCAGCGATGGCAGCGATTCGGAGTCATCTTCTTCCGGCTCCGGCGACGATGATCATGGCGATCACCTGACCTTTGTCGCGATCCTCTTCCCGGTGGTGGCAATGCTCATCGGCATCGCGTCCCAGTGGCTGCTCAACAAGCTGTTCCCATTCATCCCCTACACGCCATTCCTGCTCGTGGTTGGCTTTGCCATCAAAATGTATGATGCCCTGCCGAGCACGCCCAAGCACGTTGCCAAATCAATCGCAGCGTGGGAGGGTATGGACGGCCACTTGCTCCTCTTCCTCTTTTTGCCTCCGCTCGGTGCGCCGCGGCGCACTCACCCCACCTCCACCCTCCAAGCCATGCGCGTGCCACATGCCGCCCGCGCTTCACCTTGACGAGCACCGCCGCCGCATTGGGCATGCGGCGAAACGGAGCTGCGTTCCTGACGCACCTCCTCCGGTTGCCCCCCGTCGCAGTCTTCGGAGATGCTATGTTCCTCAAGTGGCACACTCTCTCCAAGTGCATCGGCCAGTGCGCCCTCCTGGCCGTCCCCGGTGTGATGGTCGGATCGAGCATCTTCGCAGTGGTGGCTCACGAGGTGCTGCCGTTCAATTGGGACTGGGAGCTCTGCCTTGCCTTTGGCGCCGTCATGTCCGCCACCGACCCTGTTGCTGTCGTCTCGCTTCTCAACCAGCTCGGCGCACCGCCCTCGCTGACAATGATCATCGGCGGCGAGTCGCTGCTCAACGACGGCTCGGCAATGATCATTTGGACCGTACGCCGCGGCACCCCATCACCCCTGCCCGCCTTCTTGCGTGTGCGGCTGCAGCTCTCACTCTCCACCCCGGGATCTGCGCAGATCTTTTTCAAGCTGTACATGGGGGACGAGTTCGATGTGGGAGCCAAGGTTGCAACCCTCGCCATCGGCAGCCCGATCATTGGCCTCGTCTTCGGCGTCGTCTGGCGCATGTGGCTTGGCGCGTATGCGAGCAGCCTTGACCATAGCAACGGCGTCACGCAGACGGGGCTCACGATCGGTGGTGCATACGCGTGCTTCTACATGGCTGAAGGCGTGTTCGAAGCGAGCGGCGTGATGGCCGTCGTCTTCATGGGCGGCTTCCTGGCCGGCTCCTTCTGGCCCGTGCTCGCCGACCCGGTGCTGCTGACGGGCACGTGGCACACGCTCGAGTGGGCATACAACACGGTGCTCTTCCAGCTGACGGGGCTGGTCATCGGGTCCAAGTTCATCGATGCCGCCCAGAGCGACGGAACATGCACACATTGCGGCGGCGATATCGTGTGCGGAGATCGCGATCAACAAGCATCCTGCTCTGCGCTCGAACTCGACATGGCGGAGACGTTTGGGTGGGCGGTCATGCTGTACGTCTTTGCGATTCCGATCCGATATGCCGTCGTTGCCCTCTTCTACCCTCTCTTGCAGCGCATGGGGTACGGGATGACATGGCAGGGCGCAGTCGTTGCCGGCTGGGGCGGGCTACGCGGCGCAGTCGGCCTTGCACTCGCGCTCGTGATGAAGACGGAGATGGCGCAAGGCGGAACACGCGTCGACGCCAACAACGGCGTCAGGGTCATCGTTTTCGTCTCGACCACCGCAATACTGACGCTGCTTGTCAACGCGCCCACGACCGGTCCGCTCGTGCGCAAGCTCGGGCTGACTCAAATCCCAAAGATGGAAATCAAGGCGCTCGCCAACATCAAGGCGCGCATTCGTCGGTGGTCGGTGCACGAATTCGGCGAGGTCAAGAAGCAGTTTGAGTGGGGCAATGAGCCGGAGGACAAGGAGTGGGAGTCGTGGGTAGCGCACAAGCTCTCCTTCCTTGGCGGCAACGAGCACGCGCATGGTCATCCCGACACGCCGAAGAAGCAGTCTATCCTGAGCACTTCGCGCTTCGGCAAGTTCGCCCTATCAGGACTCAATCACGAGTCTGTCGAAAGCGAGGCCAACCTGATACTCCGCCAATCCAAGAATGGCAGCAAGGAGGGCGGGTTCAGCGACTCGCTGACGGAGGCAAGCCTTGCGCCAGTGCGCAACGAGCGCAGAAAGAAGGCATTGCTCCAGAGTGCCGCTGACAGCCAAGGCGCCAGCGAAGGCCCGCCACGCCCGCGCGTGAAGAGCGAGTCAGGTGGAGCGATCAATCCCGTTCCTCTCCCAGAGGAGCGAAGCTCGGCGCGCGGATCGCTCAATCCCGGTTCGGGCAAGGGCATCATGTATGCGCTTGCTACTTCAGGAGGCTCTCCCGAGCCCAGCGGCGAGAACAGCAAGCGCACCGGCAAGCAGAATTTCCAAGCTATAGCCAAGAAGGTGCAGACGTCGATCCTCATTGTCGATCGACGCGAGCGCGTCGGCTTTGTGCGCTCAATGTTCTGCCGGCACCTCAAGCTGATCTACGACAACCTTGTGCGCTCGCAGCTGAGCGGCTTCCCCGGCCTTGCCCTTGGTCTCCGATACTCGGTCGACCAGGCAAAGGACATGGTGGAGCGTGCTCCTTCTGAGGAGTCGCAAAAGCGTCTCGCCGACCTTTCGATTGTGCTTCGCATCACGGCCGTCAACAGTCTCTTCCTCTACATGGCGCGCAACCCGGACAGCTGCTTGCCCAAGCTGCTCAGCCGGTGGGCTCCCAGGCAACTTCGCCAGTGGGCACGTAGCGAGGCCGTGCGCCAGCTGATCACGATCATGTGCTACCTGACGGCGCACAAGGAGGCGCAGGCGCGCACAAGAGACATCCTTGGGTCTTATACGAAGGACGAGTGGTCGGCTGAGGTGCACATGGTCGTCAACGAGAGTGTCAAGTCGGAGGAGATCGCGATTGAATACTTCAGTCAGCTGGAGGCGCTCAAGCTAGGCGAGGAGAGCATGACGCAGCTCACCCGTGGGCTGCGCGCGCGGCGCGCGGCATTAGAGCTCACCTCGCGCCTCTCCAACTACATCCACCACCTCCATCTCGACGGTGCCATTCAGGACGCGGAAGAGCATGAGCTGCTGCACACTCTCGAGCACGATGCTGAACACCTCAAGGGCTTGGTGGCGCCAACACTCGATGGCACGGCTGGGAGATCGTTCAAGGGGTTGCCGTTCGAGGAGATTGCCCGATTCATCATCGAGCTGGACGCGCTGCACAAAAAGACTCAACGCCAGTTGCTCGATGCAGGCTACGGCGAGACGTATACCAATCCGTTCATGCTCAAAAAGGTGACTCACGCGTCCATGCATGACCACGATAAGGACAAGGTCAACAAAGCTATGACGACGATTAATAATTTCGCAGCGGAGGCAGCGCTTGCCGTCGAGAACTCCGGTCCCTCAGAGGTGAGCCAGTTGAGCGCTGGCGCCGGGTCGGACATGCCGGGGCCGCTTGCGCGGATTGGGAGCAGCTCTGAAGAGGTGCAGGTCGTGGACGTGCAGGTTGAGCTAGCGAGTTCAGACGACGTCAGCATGGGAGACAGCTTCTGGCAGGAGCCAGCGGGCACAACAGGCAGCACGGCGGACCTGGTGGGAGGGTTGGAGACGGAGAAAGTCTGACTCAATGCATTGAGTTCAGTGTGCATCGTCACACGTCAGGGAAGGAGGCATGGAGCGGAACCTTACCTGCCTCAGAATGGACAGAACAGAGTGCACGAGGGCTCGTGAACAGGTCGCGTCCGCGTCTCACGGTTCTGTACCGATGGTTGATAAGTCATAGCGCGGAAAATGAACGGTAAAAGGCAAAACCGGTCAGTCTGCCTTCACGAGTCACAAGGAATAT
>Ga0209713_10002718_pt1 | contig 11047 bp, 5 predicted proteins | sample ArcOceMetagenome_3_FD_187444 | JGI IMG/M metagenome (GOLD analysis project Ga0209713, IMG submission 187444) | Marine eukaryotic phytoplankton communities from Arctic Ocean - Arctic Ocean- Svalbard ARC20M Metagenome (SPAdes) (version 2) | ecosystem: Environmental > Aquatic > Marine > Oceanic...
GCGGCGCGAGCGGAGGTGGCGGATTGTCGCAGTCGGGCGGCTCCTAGAGCCAAACGGCATGCACTAACCTAAACCCGAGCTCTCGCCCGCTGCATACATGAACAACTTCTCCGACCTCAATCGACCTCACGACCGCTACGAGCGGGCGCCGACCCGCGGGCGCCCTAGTGCAGGGCCCCGGGGTAATCGCTGGCAAACGCGTCGCCTCAATCGCCTCAATGGAGATACGGCTTGGGTTATTTTTAAGAACTTCGCATGCTGCTCGCGTCGACCCTCTTCGCTCCCTGCTCCCTGCCAGATAGAGGGGCATCTTGGCAATCCGGCGCTGCATCTCGAGAATCGCCCGAAGGTAGCCCTCGACGCCGCCCGGCTTGGCAGCGCGAAGGCGCAGCATGCGCACCATTTTAATCGCGTCGTGGTTGCAAAAGCTGTCGACGTCTGTCGTCAGCTCGTCGAGGCTGCGCCCCATCAAAAAGAACAGAGCTGTCGATTGACAGAGGTCATGTCGACGTTGCTGCTGCGTGTCGCCGCCGGGCACAACCGTGCTGCGGTCGACTATGGACATGATACTCTCCAAGCTTGCCGGTAGGCGCTCTTCACGTCCATTGACGTCGGCGAGCGAGCTCATGAGCCTGCGTGACGCGACTGCTGCGCCGCTTGGTGTCGCGTGTCGGCTGCCCACCACGTGTTTTCACCCCACCCGCTCGCGGACCGCGGCAAGATCCCGTACAGTTTAGCAAATAGAGAGTGAGCAGGCGGCGCGGAATCTTGGAGACTGTGTCGCCGCCGCCTCACGCACTTAGATCAAGTCAAGTCAAGGTCTGCGCTCTCGGCTCTTGTATAAAAACTGAACCACTTTAAATGGAGCACGCGCCGTCGTGGCGCCCTCAACACCGCGCCGTACTCGTCAGATGCTCGCCACCTTTGTCCCGCTCGCCTCCTCTTTCGCTGCCCCTGACGCCTCCTTCGCGCCTGAGGGCGCCTCGTTCGCTGCGACGGTGGACGACGCGGCGCATCTATCCCAGGCCGAGGGCCTCTCCTGCCACGCCCGCGACCACCTCGACCTCTCGGGCGACGCCGCATTCGTCTGGGGCCTCGGCTTCCGGGTGAAGGACGCGGGCGAGTGCTGCAAGGCGTGTGCCGCGCACCAGTCGCAGTGCTCTCGGAAGCGCTCGCGTGGTGAGGTATGGTGGCGCGGCGCCGACGGCAGGAAGCACACGTGCAGCGGCGGGCGCAAGACCGGCGCGTGCAACGCGTGGGTCTTCTGTGCGGGCGACCCGACGCTGCCGCATCCCGCCAAGAATCGGTGCTTCAGCTACGACATCCACAACCACACTCGTGGGGAGTGCTGGCTGAAGCACGAGCCCAACCCGGCGAATCCGATCGCGGCAGGCCCGTCGCTGCCACGCGCCATGCGCGACGCGCCGCGCAAGGAGTGGCCGTGGTCGGTGAGCGAGAAGCTGTGGCCGTGGCCCGTGCCCGAGCTCCTCACGTGGCAGTCGGGCATCGTCGCGCCGCAGGGCGAGGCCGTGTGGCAGAGCACGAAGCTGCCCGGCTGGCACAAGCGGTTCTGCAACTCGCACACGTGCTGAGTTTAGAACGATGGGTTCACCCTTTAGATACTTAAGATACTTTCATCATTACTTAAACGCCGGTCACGAGCGCCCAGTGGGCAAGAGTCAAAATGCTTTTGACCATATGCAGCGGACGATTTTAGACCTGTCCAGCTGCGAGGCGAAGCTCGCGGCGCCCGCCGGCCGCTCGCTCTCCCGGGGCTCTCTCCTCCGGGCCACAGCCGCAGCGTTAGGCTGCGCCGGCTGCGCTGAGACCCTCAGTCGGCTGGTGCAGACGGAGCTAGATGGCTCCACCGTCAAGACGCAGCTGCTCGAGCCCAGCGACGCTCTTCTCAGCCATCGTACTGCTCGCCCTCACGACGTGGGCCACGCTGCTGTACCGAGTCTTCGCCGCGCCGCCACACAACAGCCACCCGCCGCCCACGCCGTGCCTCTCCGAGGAGAGATTACTCTGGTCGCCTCGCGTCGTGTTCACGGAGCACACGATGCCAGCTTCAATCCACGTGAGCGCCGATGGCAAGATTGCTGCCGTCCATCAGCACTCGTCGAAGATCGAGGCGGTCGCGCTTGCGAAGCGGCTGGGCGTGCGCTTCGAACCGTTCGACCATGAGGCCATCTCACCGGGCGTGGTGGACGCGTATGCGCATCTGGGCGCCGTGCTCGAGGGGCCGGGCAGGTCGTGGGAGGGCTATGCGAGCGGCACCCAGGCCGCCGCGGCGGGCGGCGTCACGACGGTGATCGACCTGCCCTCACAGTCGCAGCCACCCACCACCGGCGTCAACGCGCTGCGGCGCAAGGCGGCGTCGGCGCGCGGCAAGCTGCACGCCGACATTGGCTTCTGGGGCGGGATCGTGCCCGAGAACGCCGACGACCCCGACACGCTCCTCGAGCTGCTCGCGCAGGGCGCGCTCGGGCTGACGGCAGTGGTGGCGGTCGGCATGCAGCCCGACGCGCAGGTGGGCTCGCAGCGCGCGCTCGGCCTCTCCGAGCTCGAGGCGGCCGTCGCGACCGTCGCGCCCGCCAACCGGCCGGTGCTGGTCCATGCCGAGATGGTGCCGCCGTCGGAGGAGCGCGACCTGCTGCAGAGGAGGCAGCTCGCCGCCGCCTCGCAGCACGCGCAGCAGCAGGCGCAGCTCGGCACGGCGGCGGGGGCGGTGGGCGGGCTCGTCGGCACGGGCGGGATGATCGCGGGCGGCATGAGCGGCGGCATGAGCGGCGGCGTGAGCGGCAGCTCGTACGCCAGCTCATACGACGGCATGGACTACATGTCTTGGCTCGAGGCGCGGCCTCGCGAGTGGGAGGAGCGCGCGCTGCGCGTGCTGCTCGCGCTCGCCGCCAAGCAGACGCAGCCGCCGCCGCGACTGCACGTGCTCCGCTTCACCGACGCCGCCTCGGCCGACGCCCTGAGAGCGGCGCGGCGCGACCTGCCCGACGTGCTCGTCGAGGACGGGCCGGGCGGCGCCGTGCAGGCGCACCCGCGCCTCACGGTCTCGTCGTCGCCGCACTACCTGATGTTCGAGGCGGAGGGCGTCGTGCGCGGCGACACGCGCCTCAAGTGCGCGCCGCCGCTCCGCGACAGCCAGAACCGCCAGCAGCTGTGGCGCGCGCTCACCGAGGGCACCATCGACTTTCTGGCGTCCGACCACACGCCCGCCACGCTCGAGATGCGCGCCGGCTCCTTCCTCGAGGCCTTCACCGGCATCTCGGGGCTGCAGTTCACGCTGCCCGCGACGTGGTCGGAGGCGGCGCAGCACGGCGCGACGCTCTCCAACCTCTCCAAGTGGCTCTCGGCCGGGCCGGCGAAGATGGCGGGGCTCTGGGCGACCAAGGGCTCGATCAGCCCGGGCAAGGACGCCGACCTCGTCATCTGGCGGCCCGAGGCGCGCGCCGACACGGCGTCCGTCTACCACCGCCAGCCGGGCTCGCCGTACGAGGACGCCAGCCTGGTGGGGCGCGTCGTGGCGACAGTGCTGCGCGGCCGCTACGTCTTCAAAGACGGACAGCCGCCCCTCGCGCCGTGCGGCAACGTGCTACTGCGCAGGGGAGGCGCCTTCTGACACGAAACGCGTGCTGGTGCGGGGGCCTTGACAGCCGCCGCCTTAGTTTATGCGTCGGGTCGGTCTTACTTACTGTCTGTGTTTGCTCAATCTCTCTGAAACATGCACTTCACTCTCTATCCCCGAGTCAGCCCAGACTGGCGCCGCTCATGAGCAGAGCCGTCACTGCCGCCTCTATGTCGCCGTTGTGCTTGCGGAGTTCACGCTCGTTGGCCTCGACATCGGAGAGCCCCATGTCGAGGAGCAGCGTCATCTGCTCAGCAAACGCGCCTCCCCCGGCCGCGGGTGCGGGCGCGGGCGCGGGCGCGGGCGCGGGCGCGGGCGCGGGCGCAGGTGCCGGCGCCGGCGCGGGCGCGGGCGTGGGCGCGGGCGTGGCCGCGGATGCCGGCACGTGGATCTGCAGCTTGCGGTCACAGCCGATGCACTTGGCGACGCGCTTGCCCGCTGCGACCTCGTCGCTCCCGATCTCGAAGATCTCTCCACACGGACATTCCCAGAAGTAGAGGCCCTCCTCAATCAGCATGTCCGAGAGGGCCATCTTGAGATCGAAGTCTTCGGCAGGCGCCGGCGCGGGAGCCGGGGCTGGGGCGGGAGCCGGTGCGGGAGTTGGCTCGGGCGCCGGCTCTGGAGCGGGTGGCTTGCCGGGCGGAGGATCCTTGCGGCCGCCGCCGCGCCCCGGAAGGCCACGTCCCCCACCACGCCCGGGCAGGCCCCGTCCACCACCGCGGCCGGATGGCGCGGGCGATGGCGCGGGCGCCGGCGCCGGCGCGGGTGCGGGTGCAGGTGCGGGTGCGGGTGCGGGAGCGAAGCTGTCGCCCCCGAAGCCAGCATCGAACCCAGAGTCGAAGCCAGACGCGAAGCTCTCCGGCGCAGGCGCAGGCGCGGGCGCAGGCGCGGGTGCGGGTGCGGGCGCGGGCGCAGGCGCGGGCGCGGGCGCGGGCGCGGAGCCCGGCGGATCGAGGAGGACTTTGCCGACGCCATAGTGGACGGCGCCTCCCTGGTTGCGCAGGTCGAGCAGCCCCTTCGAGTTGACGTACTGCAAGCACTGCCCCTCGTACCACACGACGTCGTCGCGCCCGGGGCCCGGCCCGTCCGACGCCTGCCACTCCCGCGGCCCCGGCGCTTCCCCTCGCGCTTCCGCTGGCGCAAAGCTGTCACTCCCGAAGCCCGAGTCAAAGTCGCCGAAGCCGCCGCCGCCAAATGCCGCACTCTCGTTGAAGCCACCGCTGTCAAAGGAGGTGGCAGCGGCAGCGGGCTCCACCGACACGGGCGCGGGAGCCGGCGCCGGAGGAGCAACGTCATCGGCGAAGCTGCCGCCAAGGTCTGTCGCCCCAAAGCTGTCCTCGCCGAAGCCGCCGCCGAAGCTGGACGGCTCTTCAGCCACGGCGGGCAGGCTCGCTCGATCCAAGCCGCACGCGGGCACGGGCGACGAGTCGTGCGCGCCGCCCAGACCGAAGGCCGCGTGCGCCGCAGCGCCCGTGGGCGTCGGCGCCGCAGTGGGTGTGGGTGCCGCGGAGCCGAAGCCATCGTCGTCGAATCCGCCCCCAAAGTCGGTGCCAAAGTCGGTCGATCCAAACGCGTCATCGCCGTCAAAGTCACCAACGGTGGCTCCGCCATCGAAGCCGCCAACGGCATCGCCTCCGTCGCCATCGAAGCCGGTGCCGAATGCGTCGTCACCAAACTCGCCGTCGTCAAAACCATCATCGCCGAACCCGCCACCGCCCCCGAAGCCAAACTCGTCAGCCGACTCGGCAGGCGCGGGTGCGGGTGCGGGCTTCGCATCGCCAAAAGCATCGTCGCCGAACCCGCCCCCGAAGCCAGTATCGAGGCCGGCGTCGAAGCCTGACGCGAAGCCGTCGCCAATCGCGGCGCCGGCAGAAGCAGCGGGCGACTCGGCGGCGCCGCCATCCTCGTCGTCCTCGGCGTCGTCTGGCGTCAAGTCGAGCGACGCGTCGGCAAACGAAAAGTCGGGGATCGGGTCCTGCGAGAGGTCGGCCTCCTCGCCGTCGCCGCCACCGCCACCGCCGACGCCCTCGCCGCTCGAATGGCGCGAGCACGAGCGGCTGTTGAACGCCCCAACAAACGGGTCGTCTGGCGTCTCCGCAGTCGCCACGAGGCGTGACGTGTGCGGCTCGCGTGCCGCCGCTGCGCGCCGAGCGGGCAAGGCACCACCATGCTCCGCGGCCGAGTCCCAGTCTCCCTCGGCACCTGTCTCGGCACCCGTCTCCGCCTCGGACACGTCATACGCATCCGAGCAGATCGACGACACCGACGCGAGGCGCGGGCGGGACGCGTCGCCGCTGTCGCCAGAGCGCGGCCCGTCAAAGCTCGGAAACGCGTCCACGAACGGATCCGCCCCGCTGGCACTCCCACCGGCCCCACCGCAGGTACCGGCAAGGTTTTGCCATCCTGCGGGTGCCTGTGCCGCCACGTCCGGCTTTGCGACGAACGAGCCCGCGCCGTCGCTGTCGTTCCCATCCTCGTCCGACGATGCGGCACCGCCCTCGGCTGGCGCATCGTGACGCGGGAAGGCGCATGAGAACGGGTCCGGCTGCCCGCCACCCTCGCCACCGTCGGAGCCGAACGCGGTGCCGAAGTCTCCGCCCGGCGCGGCGCCAAAAGCCTCCTCTGGGCCAAAGCCGGAGCCGAAGCCGCTGCCGCCAAGGTCGACGCCGGCCGTCGCTCCGAAGCCGTCGTTGCTGAAGCTGAACGAGTCGTTGTCATCGCCAAAGCCGTGGTCGAAGCCAAACCCACCCGACGGCGCGAACGCGTCGGCATTCTCAAGGCCCGCATCGGCCGTGGCGCTACCACCCTCGGCGGGAGCGACGTGGCCGAAGGCCGCACTGTCGAATGTGCCCGTCGTCGTGGGCGTGTGCCCGCCCATGAACGGCAGCGCCTCGCGCCTGTGTGGGGAAGCGCGGTGGCAAAAGAGACTAAGTTGGGGCGGGCTCGCATGGGCTGATGGGCTCAGGCCAGGGCGTCTCAGCTGCCAGCTTTTGCTTGGGGACCCGTGCACGACCATGCGACCGAAGGCGTCGCCACCGAATGGCGCCGCTTCCTCTCGGTGCCTGGCGGCTCCCGTGACCTCTGCGAGGTGCCATTGAAGGAGCCTGGCCGACTTTGAAACACGTCTTCGAACGATGCGCCGCGCGAGGAGTTCTCGCGCGATGTGCCTGGCGTCGAGGTGAAGGCGTCGGCGAACACGTCGCCGCCACGCGGGCGCTCGCTGCTTCCGGCCTGCTCGAGCGGCGGAGGCGCCGCAGGGTCCGTGGCGGGCGGGCTCGACACGAAGGAGCCCGAGCCGCTGCGGAATGGGTTGACGCCGGCGACCTCGTGGCTGGGCGTCCGCGAGCGCATCCGCGGCTTCTCCTTCTCCTCCTCGCCGAAGCCGAAGGCGCCGTGGGACGAGGGCATGCTCTGCGCCGACTGCAGCGGCGGCGACGAGTCGGCGGGTGGCGAGGAGGCGGAGACGGCGGCGGCGGCGGCCGAGCCGGCGGTGGCGACGGCGGTGCGCAGCTGCGCCGACTCCTGCTGGATGCGCGCGAGCTCGCCGCGCTTGAGGTGGATATCCTTCTGCTGCTCGTCGTGCCGCTTGCGCCGCTGCTGCTGCCTGGCGTGCAGCGCGTCCTGCAGCTGCTGCCGCTGCAGCCGCGCCGTGTCCACCTCCATCTCGAGGACGTGCAGGTCCTCCGCCGTGCCGTCGATGACCTCGGCGTCGGGCAGCGGCGCCTCGAGCTGCTGACGCAGCGCCGCCACCTCGGCGTGGAGCTGCGCCAGCTCCGAGCGGACGGGCGCGATCGAGCGCGACGAGAGGTGCGTGTCGCGCAGCCTCGCGAACTGCGCCTCCTTGAGCTTCGCCAGCTCGTCGCGCGCCGCGTGCAGCGACACGTGCGTCGCCTGCATCGAGTCGAGCTGCGCGGCCGCCTGCGTCTCGGCGGCGCCCACCTCGCCGCCGACCCTCTCGAGCTGCGCCTGCGCCGCGTGCAGCGCGCCCTGCTTCTGCCGCAGCTGCGCCGCGTACTCCTCGCACTGCCCGCGCAGCGAGTGGAGCGTCTTGAGGCACGCCTCGTACTCGCGCTGGCAGCAGAGCCGCTGCGCCTCGACCGCCGCGATCCGCTGCTGCATGTCGTCGGCCTCGTGCTGCCGCGAGACCACCTGCAGCTGCGCCGTGTGCAGCTCGCCCTGCAGCGCCTGCAGCTGCGCCACCTCCGCCTTGAGCCGCTCCAGTTTCTGCCCGTCGCTCATCGACTCCACCGACGCCGCGCCGGCGCCGACCGCCGCCGCGTCGCCGCGGATGATTGGCACAGTGGCGGGCGGCGTCGTGCCTGGCGCGGTCGTGCCTGGCGCGTCGGCGCCGGCAAGACCCAGCATCGACGCGACCGACGACGGCGGCGCCGCCTCAGCGTCCGGCACCAGCAGCCACGACTCGTCTCCCGAGCCCGATCGCTCAAGGTTCGCGGCACTCTCCGCAGAGGCGCCGGCAGTGGCCTCGGTCGCGGCGTCCGCGGGCGGTGCTGGCTGCGACGACAGCTCGGCGAGCGGCGGCTCCGCCGACTGCGACGCGGAGCGCGGGCCGCGCGCCGGGCTCGCGGCGACGAGAGAGAGGAGGTCCGCCTGCAGCGAGAGGGCCTCCTTCTCGCCTCGGCTGGTGCTCAGCCGATGGTGGGGCCGCGGGAACTGCGAGCTGCGCGTCTCCCCCGCCGCCGCCGCCGCCGCCAGCCTCGAGGGCGGCGAGCCGCTCCCGGCGGGTTTGTTGGCGGCGCGCGCCGGCTGCGGCTCCTCGCCGCCGTCGAAGTCGACGAGGGGCGGCTCCTCGTGCTCCTCGACGAGCTTGCGCAGCGACTCGGGCAGCCGCTCGGGCAGCTTGGTGCCCGCCATCGCGCGCGTGATGAGCGACATCGCGAGGCAGAACTGCTCCTCTGACAGCTTGCCGCCGCCCGGCGCCACCAGCGACAGGATCTTGGACGTCACCTCGGCGCCGAGGCCGGAGCGCATCATGTGGCGGCGCGCCGGCTCCGGCGCCATCCGCGTGCCGTTCGGCCCGACGATGGTCTCGAAGGCGGCGCCAAACGTGAAGCGCTGCTCGGGCGTCGGCTCCCACTTGGGCGACGCGGGGCGGAGCGACGGCGGCAGCTCGCTCGGCAGCTCGTCGCCCGCGACGCGGCGCGACACCAGGTGCATCGCCACGCAGAACTCCTCGAGGGAGAAGCGGCCGTCGCCGTCGACGTCCGCGAGCTCCCAGATGTCGCCCAGCTCGTCGTTGGGCAGCCGCGAGCGCGCGAGGAAGCGGTGGGCCTCGGCGCCGCCCACCGTCTCCGTCGCGGCGGCGCCGAGCACGTTCAGGAAGACCTCCGAGTACTTTTTGCGGTCGGACGGCTTCATCGCCCAGCGGTCGCTCGCCACGCCGCTCGCGGCCGCGGCGTTGGCCCCAAACGGCACGCTGTGCGCTGCCAGCGCGGCGACGGCGCCCACGGCCATGAGCGACGGGCTGGTGCGGCCCTCGGCTGCGTCCGCCCCTGCCTGCGGCGGCTGGTTGGGCTTGAGCAGAGACGCGGGCAGCTCGTCTGGCAGCGGCTCGCCGGCGGTGCGCCGCAGCACGAGGTGCATGGCGATGCCAAACTCGTGCAGGTCGAGCATCCCGTCGGCATCGGTGTCGGAGAGCTCCCAGATGTGCGCCAGATCATCGTTGGGCAGCTGCGAGCGCGAGAGCACCGAGTGTGCCAGGCTGCCGCTCATGCCAGCGGCGCCCGGCTCCGTGTTGGCCACGTACAGCGAACGAGACTGCGCGCGCTCGGCATCCGTGATCGTGCCCATGCCGCTGGCTGCTGCGGCGCCCACGCCCGCAGTGCGAGCGAGCTCGGGCGGCAGCTGGCGTGGCAGCGGCTCGCCCTGCACCGCCAGAGTGGCCAGGTGCATCGCGCACCGAAACTCCGCCTGGCTGAGCATGCCATCCTTGTCGGCGTCCGCGAGCTGCCACACCTGTGCCAGAGCTTGTGGCGCGAGCCCCGCGCGGTCGAAGAGTGGCTTCGCATGCTGCTGGCTGACGTGCCAGCCCCCATTCGTCTCGATCATCCGGAAGTACCCGTCGTACCGCATGACGTCGGCCTCGTCGAGGGCCCAGTCGGCCTGCGCTGCTGCGCCGCCATCCGGCCGCAGCATGGCCTGCGCACCTTGGTGCCCCTGCAGCGCGAGCGTCGCGACGTGCATCGCGGTCCGAAACTCGGCGATGTTGAGGCGATTGTCGCCGCTTGTATCGGCGATGGTCCACAGCCGAGCCAGCTGCGCCGGCTCGAGGCCCGCCCGGTTGAGCAGCGGGGCCGCCTGAGCCTTGCTGATCTTTCCAGTCTGCTGGGTGTCGAGCATTCGGTAGTAGCCATCGTACCGGGCAAGGTCCTGCTCGGAGGGCGCCGGGAGCGCCATCTCTGGCGCAGGAGCTCTTGCGCAATGGCAATGCTCCGGCTCTGCGCACACTCAAGCTGCGCAAGGGCTGTAGCAAAGACTTGTGTCGCGATGGGTGCTTTGCACCCAAGCTACAAGCGCAATGATGGTAAAGTGCAATTGTGTTACCTTGTGTTTAGGTTGTTAGCGTTTGTTTTGGGCGTTTTGAGGCTATTCAGACAAGTGAGAATGCATGACATTGCATGCTTTTGATGGAGGCTGTAGCTGCGCACATCACGGACGGCGCCGTCGTCCTGCGCGACGGCGTCGACGCGCTGCACGGCTGGCCTCAGGGCTGGTATGGCGAGCTCACGTACGAGGCTCCGTGGTCGCCGCGGCTCGAGGGCTGCCAGACCGGAGGGACGAGCGGCGGTGAGGCCGGAACGTCTTCCGAGGCCCGGCCGCGGCTGCTGCAGCTCAGCTTTGCCGAGGCCTTCTACCTTGCCTTCGTGCTGCCCGACGAGCCGAAGGAGCAGCGATCAGCGCGTCTCGTGCTGGTGATGGCGGGCGACGCGTCGCTGCGACCGATCGGCGCAGCCGAGTGCTGGCAGCGCTTCCGGGCCGCAAGGCCACGCTTCGCGCACGAGCTCGCCGCGTACCGCGCGCTGCGTCGAGCCGGCTGGATCGTTCGATCCGGTCTCAAGTACGGCGCCGCACTCGCCCTGTACGCCTCCGACGGCCAGCGGCCGTCGCACGCTGCCTTCTGCGCGCTCGTGCATGCGCCGCAGCTGGGCGACGCGGCGCCGAGCTGGCTGGCCGTGCAGCAGCACTCGCGCGTGTGCGGCCAGGTGGCCAAGGGCCTGCTGCTCTGCACCGTGGAGGGTGGCGAGGACGCACTCGATGAGCCAGGTGGCCTCGAACGCCTCGGCGTCAGCACACTCTCGCTCTCGCCGTGGTCGGCCGCCAGGGAACACGCGCAGCTGTCGAAATAGCCGTTAGCAAGGCTTGTTTACTACGTCTACTGAGGAATAACCCAAT
>Ga0209713_10002719_pt1 | contig 11046 bp, 1 predicted proteins | sample ArcOceMetagenome_3_FD_187444 | JGI IMG/M metagenome (GOLD analysis project Ga0209713, IMG submission 187444) | Marine eukaryotic phytoplankton communities from Arctic Ocean - Arctic Ocean- Svalbard ARC20M Metagenome (SPAdes) (version 2) | ecosystem: Environmental > Aquatic > Marine > Oceanic...
TACGATTGTGGACACAGATGCGAATCCTGGTACGATCCGTATTATACTTGCAGATCAACCACCAGAACTGCAGTACTATGTAGATCAGGCAAATGGAACAGTCAGCATATTGCTTGAGCGGGTGAATGGCTCAGACTTGGCGATTTTTACGAACTATGAAACTGTAAAGATCAGCGATGAGGAGGCAAGGCCTTGCAGCTCAATGGAGAATTCGAATTGCGAGTACGTTCATTCTTCTGGGAAGGTACACTGGAATGACCTGGAAAGTGGTGACAAGATAGTTTCCGTTCAACTCAGCGCCTCGACCATGCGGAGACCGTTTGAAGCATTTAAGTTTCGCATTTGGGGGACACTGAAGGAATCGATCGCATATTGTGGTGGACATGGTAGCATTGACACCAACAGAGCCTTCCAACCGAGCTTGTGCGACAGGTATTTCGAGTCTGAAGTCACGGTGACAATACGCCGAAGCGCATCTACTGGTTACTTAGGATTAATTTCACAAGCACCATGGCCATTTGTTTCGTCAGATGGCCTTGGTTATGCTGTCGTTGCTATCGATCGTCTGACGGGAACGGCTGGGATCGTCAGTGTCGACTACACTGTTGAGGGTTACCCCAACGGTGGCACTGCAATCAAAGGGATCCACTTCCTACCCAATTCGGGTCGGCACACTTGGTCGGAGAGAGATAATCAGCCGAAATTCGTACAGATTGACATACCGCCCAATTCTGTTCCGATGAACACGGCAGTAGATTTGACCGTCCGACTCCGTTTTCATTCATCCAACACTGATATCACTTTTGCTGAGCGCACGGCAAGGGTGTTGATTAAATCCTCAAATTTTGAATACGGCTGGAGCAAGAAGAAAATTTCAGAATCCAATTCCATTTTTGGAGAGCTCAATGAGATCATGCTAGAACTCCAGCCCAATGCAAATCTTGGGCCAGTCTCTTCCATAACTGTGTCAGGAATAACGGGAACGCAAACGCCAGACAATTCTGCCATCTCGATAGGAGGGCCCTCGTCACATTTGTTTGGGGATACAGGGAAATGGTCCCAACTTTCTGGTTCTTTGATATTGACCGTCAGTCCTGGGCAATCAATGCCATTTGCAACGACGAGCACAATCACGTTTGTTGTGCGAAATGCGCACAGCAGTCAATCAGTCAACCCAAATATCGCTGTCACGGGCAATATTGAGTGCAAGCGTGAAAGTGCCAACGGTGTGCCCTTGAGCTGTCCAGAATCCATTGACAGTCCTGCTGTGAGCATGACAGGAACAATTCTGCAAACCTCGACTCAGACCTTCGCTGGTTTACAAGCAGAATCCCGTTTGTGTTTGTACAACTCTTGCCCGCATTCAAGTTTCTTCGGCGCCATGAATTACATTACTGTCTCCTTTTCGTCTCCAGTGCTGCTCGCCGCTGGTTCAAAACTTTTACTTTCTGGTCTCGTTTCGAGTCAAAGTGTCACCGCGAATACGTCGGTGACGTTTGCGAATATCTCCTCTGAAGTGGGTGTGGGCGAAACCGAGAGCCAATCTCTTGGCTGCAAATGTTTCTTCCCCCGCTGCACTTGTGAACAAACTTTCGCAGAGATACCGAAAAGTGCCCCAGTTTACCTGAGAATCCAACTCGGGTGTAATGCTCTCGGCTTTGGTCGAGAGAAAGGCGATACGATTTCGGTTCAGATTGGTGCAAATGGCAAATTTACCGACCTCGACTCGTCAGTGTCTCCTCCGGGACCAGCGTGTGTGAATGACTGCGCCAACTTTCATGATTTGTTTGACCCTGTATTCCTGGATGTAAGAGAGCACGTTTCGGATACTGGGAAGCTCTTCGTCTCCATCTCCTCGTCATCCAGCTTCGACTTGTGTGGACAAAATGAATTCTTGAATGCCAATGTAACAGTGCAGTGGCAAAGTGTCAATCCTACCTTACGTGAGATGCCTGCAATGTGGGATCAACAAGCAGGATCTCTTCTGTTTTACATTCCGTCAGATCTCAAGATCGAGCAGCATCAAAATGTCGCTTTTACATTTGCTGTACGAAATCCTGAAATCAAAAGTGCGGGATCGACACTGTACTTGTTTGCGGAATCGTCAGATGCGTCGACCGTGGTGGGGCCTACTGCAGTGAATGGACTGGTCATGACAGCTGAAACATCGCCTGCGATCGAATGGGCTTCCATCCCAGAGTCAAATGTCGTCAAGGGTAAATCCAACCGCATTGGAATTGGCTTGAAGTTCAATGGCCCCATTGGTGGAACTCCAGATGGCATACGCTTGAATGTGTCGGGGCTGATGACGGAAGGCCAGGATGATCCAAGAATTCTGGTCCGCACATGTTCCTTTTGCGATTTTCCGCATCAGAAGCACGAAGATTTGTCAAGGCTTACTGGCGATCCTAGGCTTGGGGCCCAAGGTACAGGAGGATGGTATCAGTCCACAGGACAGCTACAACTCTGGATCCGAGGCCCAGGTCCCTCGTATCTTGTCCCGGAGATGGCGTTGTCGGGTATGATTTCTTTGGTTAATCCAGAAAGGCCGTCTCCCTTGAATGCCAGTATCTCCGTGGCAGCGTCCGTGCCTGTTCGTGGCGCTGAATCTCCTGCATCCAGAGCCTTGACGTCAGAAGTAAGGGGAGTTGCGCAGGTCCTTCGTGGCCCAGTGACAGCTTCGGTCATATCAGGGGCAACGATTGAATATTCGAGAGCGGTTGGGTTCCTGGTGCAAGATACGATTACGATCAAAATTGAACTAAGCTTCGGCCTGGATTACGTAGACGAAGTTTCTGTGTACATACCGAGTTTGACAACCTGTGAATCGTTTGTGAATTTGAGATCACAAGAATGTGTTCAGAGTCTCGTCGGAAGTACGCAGCTTACAAACTCGAGCCTCGCAGCAGGAAAGCTGAAACAGAGCATAATTTTCAGGTGGAATGAGTCAAGTAGCACTCTTGTTCTGTCCCCACATGGTGGTCGAGCAGTTTGCCCTAATCGGACTATGGAAATCACTATCAAGCCTTCTGACTATGGTTGTACGCATTACTCATGCAAGTTCAAAGTGCTGCCGGACACGGCGTCAAAACGAGTGGCGTCGGTGAGGTCTGATGCTGTCAACATCACCTGTTTGGAAAAAGACTGTGGCTCGTTGTGCAGTCGTGGTGACGAGTGCAGTACTGGACTCAAATGCAAGAATCGTAATGACTTTCATGAGCTCGCGCATTCCGAAATGTGTGCTGGTGAAGATAATTGCATATGCAGTGATCAGACGGGAGAGTTCAGCCCCCCGTCATGCTCAAACTTCGACACGTTTGAAGAGCCAATGTGCTCGAGCGAGATTCCGTTGTCTTCAAACAAGGTTGAAGTCCTGTCTGGGCTCGCATGGGCGCGAGAGTCGAAAAATTTGAGCAGTACGGGGCGAGCATGGTTTTGTGTCATATCTCATCTAGGCAGCCTCTTCGTTTACGGTGGGATCACCAGCGACGGGTTTGCGAGTGACATGCTTGTCTCCAACGATGCAATAAAGTGGAGAGCGGCAGGAGCACCTGATTTTGGCGCTCGAGCTTTCTTCTCTGCAGTTTCGCACGACCGATATTTATGGGTCCTTGGGGGGCACAACGGCACCTTCGATTCTGCGATGAATGATGTTTGGAAATCCAAAGACGGGTTGACGTGGTGCCGTGTGAGTGAGTTTGCCCATTGGGACGCTCGATTCAGCCATGCTGCCGTCAGCTACGCGGGAATGCTGTGGATTATAGGCGGTTCTACGAAGGATGCTTCAAACTTGAACGATGTATGGAAAAGTTATGACGGAGTACAATGGACTGAAGTCCTTGCAGCAGGACATACTGCATTTTCGACGCGAAGTGGTCATTCTGTCGTAGTGTACAAAGAACAAATGTGGTTGTACGGTGGCCATAGTGCAGATGTTTGGAAAAGTGCTGATGGCTCTCAGTGGGTGCAAGTCACTGGAGAAGCATCTTGGGGAATTCGGAGACACCACTCAGCATTTTATTTCGATGAGAGAATGTGGGTATTGGGTGGACACAACGATGTCACTGCATTTTCAGATATTTGGTCTTCACAGGATGGCGAGGACTGGAAACTTGAAAACTCGAACGCGCACTGGGGAAAGAGGTACGGATCGGCTGTCACAATCTTTGAAGGACGCATGAGGATGCTTGGGGGGTCCGTGTATCCGTGCAACTCGGACGGAATGGTCAGCTGCAATGGAACTGTGGCAGGTGACCTAGAGTGTGCAGAGCCGGTGGAGTCTTGCGTGGGCAACGAGGTCTGGATTGATTCCTCAAAGCCAGTCAATGTCGATTATGCGGAGATCATTCCGAGCACCTCCGTGCTTGGTGCAGACAATAGTATTCGAGTATCTGTGAAATTTGATACCCGCATTGAAGTAGGTGCTGTTCTAAACATTTCTGGTCTTGACAAAGTCGTCGTTGATAGATTTTTTCCTGTGATAGGCAAAAATGCCAGCGCGGTCGGAAGAAAGGGACTGTACGATTCTGTCTCATCGAGCGCAATTTTTACAATGGCAGAGGAAGTTCCAGCAGGTTCCCTGTTGTCTTTTTCGTTTTCTGTCCGAAACAACTTGAAGCCAAAGCCTCTTTCAGTTCTTGGCATCCAAGTGAGTCACGATGTAGAAAAATTCAGTGCCAGTCGAAGTTCCAGCTGGAGCTCATTGCAAGTTGGAGCAATTGGACGTCAGCGCGCGATTGACACGTCTGATGGTATTGAGCCGGAGCCATATTACGGAATGAATGGAGGTGTGATGTTTGATCTGGACGTGAAGAACTCCATCATCTTAGATGGATTTCATTTGCGTCTTCCTAGGACTGGCTTCAGTAGCTTCGTGAACGACACCACTGTCACTGTTTTCTTCCTCGAGGGATCACATACGAGGGCAATCAACGACAAAAGAGAATGGTGTAAACTTGGTCAAGCGAAAATAAAAGTCAATGTAACGCTGAACACGACGGGACGACAAGAAGGAAATGACACTGTATACACGAGCACTCATCACTGGTCTGATGCCAGAGATTTCGTTCTAGTTTCTGATCTTCAGCACGCTCAATTTGGATGGCTTGGTTCGCAACCTTCCTGGGCTCAGAATTCCATCTCGTATATGAGCAGTGCGTACTCCCTTACAACTGCCAACGTCACGGCGGTTCTATCGCCTGGCTCTGATGGTCTTTGGCATTCAGGCAATGTGTTTTCAAACGTGGATTGGAACGTTAGCTGTGTCCACTTCCCGCTGTGTCCCCAGAGCTGGCCATATAACAGAAATCAGTGGCTGTCCTTTGATCTTGGAGCAAAATACGTTCTGGCTGGGTTTCGCACAAGCTTTCCACCTTACGACCGTCGACCCGCCTATCACGTCAATGGTGCGCCGTTTCAGAACATGGACAGCGAATTGTGGGAAAATGCTCATTTCCGGGGGTTTGAGCTTCAATACAGTTCTGGCGGACTGCAAGGCCCTTGGATTGCAGCATTAGCTGGGCATGCAGCGAAACAAGCTGCAGGATCCCAAGTTTTCATGTTCGAGCCCAAAACTGCCAGATTTTGGCGCCTCCTGATGAAGAACAACCATGGGTTCCCGTATCTAGCCATAGGATCAATTGAGTTCTACGGTGCTTTCGGGTGTCAATCTGACAATTTGCACATTGAAGTCGATCAAAACGGAATGGCAGTAGAAGGCGGCGTTGGTATATCTGCAGGCACACACTCGTTCCGCCTTGAGACTGGACTGGGAGTGGAAGTGGACGTGAATTCTGATGCGACACTTCGTCGAGGAGATGTTTCCGAGGCTGACGATGCTGTCGCCGTGAAGGTTGGAACTCGCTACGAGGCAGGCCCCAGATTTGCGTGGAAAGGTGCATCGAGCCCAAAATTTGTTGCTGCGGAACCGCGGGAGTTCGACTTCCTCAAGGCGGAGGAGGGCTTCTCAATCGTTGTTCGCTTTGACTCCAGTGATCAAGATGGTCACATTTTTGGCATGGGTAACACGAGCGACGTCGGTCTCAGCCTTCAGCGTGTGCAAGGCAGCTTAAAATTCCATCTAGGTAATTATGCAGAGCCCAAGGGATTGGATTTGAAGAACTTCACGTCGTATTGTTACGTAATGACGTACACCAACCGAACGTTGACGACCTACGCGGAGGAAAATCCGGGCTCTGGCCATACTAAGCTCAAGCACAAAGCTCCTCTGTACTATGAAAGGGATTTTGCTGTGCTTGGTACTGATGGGATCCCTCCTCTGCGTAACATCTCGATAGGAGCCTCGTCTTTTGGAATATTCAAGGGGTACGTCTCTCGGCTGGCGGTTTACGAAGGTGCATTGGAGCTCGCCCAAATGATGAGAGCCTGTAGCATTGAGTCGTGCGATGCGCAGCTGCCTGATGGCAGATGTTATACACCGGCACCGCTAGACTTTGCTTCACCAGTACAGGAAATACCCGTGGGTGACCCAGGGCCAGAGAGCCTTGGTGCAACCGATATAGATTTCCTCACGTTGCCAGTGCGATCTTGTTTCGATGAGTACAGGATCCGAGTGCCTCAATCGGCGGGCACTCGGTGGTGTGTCCAGGAGCTTTCGCTGTTCTATGATGCCTCGCAATATTGGACCACCGTCAATGTGGACACGGCGAACGCCGGCGTTTCTGTTCATCATGGCACATGTGATGCCAATTATGCCTGCACTAATACTGGGACTGAGCTGAGTAATGCGCTTGCGTTTGATGGCTATAAAAATGACGGAGGTCGCGCCTACTGCAACAATCTGGAAGCCAATGGGATCAGCAGTACGTTTCTTAGTGTAACCTTTGACGACCAGAAGGAGTGCATCAATGGTTATCGCATTCAAGCAACCATAAACCACACAGGCTCTGAACCGAACACGTGGTTTTTTGAAGGTCGGGAATCAGGCGGAGATTGGATCACGCTGGACAGTCAGTTTGGAATCACGTGGCGAAGCCTCGAATGGAAATCTTTTCAAGTGGATGTTCGCCCGTTTCTTTTGGTCACAAATCCATACGACTCAACATACTTGATGAGGTGGGTAAGCGATGAGCTCGGGTGGGAAGTGAGTGCAGACAAGTACCAGCAAACTCTGTCGTCAGCGGGGGGGAGTGATGCAAATGTGTTTCGGGCTAATGGCCATTACTACCTTGAGTTTTTGCGCCCTAATAGAACTCGCGTTGCGTTATTGAGGTGGGATCCTGAATCATCGCAATTCCAGAATTCGACATCCTGCATTCAGGCGGGATCATCCACCCAAGACATGAGCAGCGAGAACACTTTGGCTCTGAACTTGACAGGCGTGAACTCTACAACGCCCAACCCTGACCGTTCCTGCCCGAAAAGCGCTGTGTGCCCTCACGACCACGTTGTGGCCCCAGATGATATTCCGGCTCTGTATCACCAGGGCAATAGTTCGGGTACATGTACCTTAAATGGTTTGACAGTCCAGCCTGGATTGCCAGCAGATGGAATGATGTCGGAATATACATGGGAGACGTTTACTCTCAATGACCTGCCTTACATAGTAGTCTCACGGTATGCTCAGACGCAGTCGTGTTCCTTCCTGTTCAGCATCTCGCCGAATGGCACGCACGATTTGTACCAGACACTCCAGACTAATGGCGCTGTCGATTGGGTGTTTTTTAACAACGCCGGGAACAGCTACCTTGTCGCTGCTAATTTTTACGACGATAAATTCCAGCCTGAAAGTGCGATGTCCACCCTGTACAAGTGGGACGGAAGTATATTTCAGCAATGGCAATCGATGGCAATTCCACGAGCACGAGTTTTGAAACACTTTGAAAATGATGGATACAACTACCTCTTTGCTTCCAGCGCTGCAACGACGTCAGACTCGTTCTCATCCGAGGCAGTCATTTTCAGGTTCAATGGTGCAGTCTTCGAGTATTTCACGGGCTTGTCTGATCACGGCGGTGCCTTGGGCGCGGAGCTTTTCTCTGTGAATGGATTCACGTATCTTGCTCTGTCATCTTCATCGTCGACTCCGAGGACCAAAGTCTACAAGTGGAATAACGCTGCAACGTGGATGGGCGGTCTGAAGTTTTCAGACGTTTACACGACAAGTGCAATGTTTATAGAGCGACAAGTCCGTGATAGTAGCGATGTTGCAGCTGAAAAAAATATTGTCACGTTAGGTTTCCAGCCTGACAGGCCGCTGCCAGCCGGAAGCAAAATCGTCATATTGGGTCTCGTTGGATCCCAAAACGTCCAGCCACGGGTCCTTCTCACTGGACAGCACGCATCTGTATTCGGACATAGTGCAGCGTTTGGTGCCAGGGAAGGCCGGTTGACACTGGTCTCGCAAATCGAAGTCCCTGCTAATAAGATGGAAGTTGCGTTTGAGCTGCATAATGGCATTGAGTTGCAGCCAGCTGTTCAACCAGTCATCATGGCTCTCGGGACAATTCGGATACCGCGTGCAAGTATGAATGGTGCTGTTCTGGGTATATCGAAATTTCCGGCCCCTGGACTTAGGAAGGTCATTGCCAGCGAGAGCACATTAGTTCAAGGCTCGCTGCTCAACAACATCACAGTCGTCATGCGCTCGACCATCAAAATTCCCAGTACTATGGTGATCAACATTACCAATCTTCCGGCTCGTGCTGCAGATGGTATTCTTGAAGTTACTGGCAGCGATGTGGGATCGATTGCGTCCTCAACCTTTCTTTACCAAGCCAGTGCGATGTGGAGCCAGAACGATGAGTCGTTGCGCTTGGAACTCACCCATGACATCCCGGCATTCACAGATTTCGGCTTTTCCTTCACGCTCGGAAATAAGATCGCTGCGCAGGAGCCTGTCCTTCCCGTTGTTCACGTGCAATTTCAAAATGGAACCGATTTCATACCGGCAAAGGAAAGCTCCACGCCCATTTTGTCGTGCTCGCGCCCATCAGCTTTCGTCCGTGCAGAACTCACAGATTCCAACAAAGTATTGGGTGCGTCCAACAATATCACAGTAAAGCTGCAGCCCAACCTGGACCTTTTCGGTGGCACCCAAATCACAATCGTTGGGTTGGAAGGATCAATCACAGGTGATGGCACAATAAAAATTTGGTCCAAAGACCGGTTGTTCGTGGAGAACAGGGGGTATTTTGCCGCGGCCGACAGAGGCAAGATGGTGATGACAACACTGCCGAAGTGCAAGGCCCTTTGTCCAGGCGGAAGCTGCTTGGAGCATGGGAACGATTGCCATTTTCCTTTCTCATACCAAGGCACTGTACATGATAAATGTCTGAAGATTGCTGGCGTAGCATTTCCAGTATGCTCAACAGTGAAGACGTTTGACGCTCCCCCGGACCCACCCTTTGTGAATGTAACAACCATAATCAACGCAACGACAGGGGAGGAAGTAACGAACGAAGTGGCTGTCCCCCCCCGGGGACCGATGGGATCAGCAAATACGTCCGGGTGGGGCTACTGTCCGTCGATTTGCGGTCCTACCATTCCCGCCAACGAGATCACCGAATTTAAGTTTCAAATGACTAACGCGCTTCAGCCGCAGGCTGCCACGGAGCAGGATATCTCAGTCGTGGATCGTGAGAATAAAATCGAAATTGTCCAGAAAATGACGACCAAAAATGGTGTGTTGAATCCCAGAGAAGGCGCCAAGGCGCTGGTTTTGCCAGCAGGTCACGCGGTGAGGACGTATGGCAAACTTGACTACTCCCTATCTGAAGTGACGGTGGAGTTGTGGGTGAAACTGACAAGTAGTCTACGAACCTCGCATGGTCTGGTCCAAATTGGACAGCTGGCGTTGAATATGTCACAAAGTGGGGAGGCTACCTTTTGTTTACCCCCCCTTGTTCCCGGGGACAGCAGCAGGGTGTACAAGTTTCCGACGATTGTGGTGAACGGCTCTTGGCATCACGTATCTGCAAGCTGGTCTGACAGTACTGGAAAACTAAGCTTGCAATATGATGGAGTCACGGTGCAAACACACGTAACCGGTCATGGCAGGGTTCAACTTTTTGCCCCTCTGGTCATTGGTTCGTCTTTATCTGCTTCCGAGGTCCAGATCACGCAAATACGGCTTTGGTCCAGCGCCAGCGTGCAATCCTATTTCAACTACATGATTGATCCTTCTAGCGTCGAAACCGATCTGGGTGCACCTTTGCTCGCCTACTATCCTTTCTCTGGCGCCAGCACATTTACAGGGCCGTCGAATGCAGCTTTCACGACGGCCGGGAGCGACCGCTCGGCGAATGCACATGACCTCAACATGGGAGGCACAGAAATTAGGACGATCTCGCTCGCTGAGTTGTTCCTCGATGTTTACCATTACTAGTACACAAAAAGAGCTCTATTTGCGGCTTTAATTTGTTGATCATAAACTTCCGAAATATATTCACACCTGCCCGATACAGTTGTTCTCGTGCAAACAAAGAATCTCACCCATGCTCTGCTTGTGACTGTTTTCTTGATCTCTTTTGCTTTCCATCACACCAACCGGATACAAATGGTGCCTGGCAAGCGCACCTCTCCTCTGTATCATCTAACTTTTCAACCATGATCGCCAATCTGCCGCAATCTCCAATCCTTTGATCCATCCCCACTCCTCATGCAATGCGGCTAGTGGATCGCTGCGGCGCAGTGCTGCCGCGTGAGGGTGGCGGCCGACTGCCTCGGCGTTGCAGCGCGCGACGCTTCCACTCTTTGAACTTGCGCAAGATGAGCCCGTTCACCCACCATGAGTTGGCCTTCCGCGCACTGATATAAACGTGCATCCGTTGCGTACTTGTCAATCCTTCAAACACCCTGTCCATTCCAAAAGTCTTCTCCAGCTCCAACATCTCGCCCTGTGCCTTACGCATGGTCTCAAGCTGGGTCAATGGGTCGAATTTGCACCAGAAGACTGAAGACCTCAGAGCCAGATCCTGCTTACCAGCAGACCATTTTAAGTCGTCATCCACAACTTGGAATAGAATCTGATTTGAGCGAAATATACTATGATGCGTGGCTACACACGCACACACGCTCCAGCCTCAT
>Ga0209713_10002721_pt1 | contig 11044 bp, 6 predicted proteins | sample ArcOceMetagenome_3_FD_187444 | JGI IMG/M metagenome (GOLD analysis project Ga0209713, IMG submission 187444) | Marine eukaryotic phytoplankton communities from Arctic Ocean - Arctic Ocean- Svalbard ARC20M Metagenome (SPAdes) (version 2) | ecosystem: Environmental > Aquatic > Marine > Oceanic...
TTAGGAGCTATTCAGGCTTATATTATATTTTTGGAGGGTGAGGCTAAAGTATTGAAAGCTATTGTGTACACAATTGTGAATTGATACGCGTTGGATTGGTGTGCGTAACCGTCCGCATGCACACAACTATGCGATGTACGAATTGGTCTCGTACGTGGACGAATGAACCGTTGACCCGGCTCTCACACGCCAACTCGCAACCCGCGGCATCACGCCACCTGCACCAATGCCCCCAGCTCGACCGCAGCCGCGCATCGTGGGTGGCTCGGCCGCGCAGCCGTACAGCATCTCGTTTATTGCATCATTCAACCGCCGTCAGCATGAGGCAGGGCAGGCAGTGCCTCACTGCATGGCCTCGCTGGTGCGACCGACGTGGGTGCTGACAGCCGCGCATTGCTGCTTGGACGCGGAGACGTGGCGGTACGAGGTATCCTTTGCACGGCACTTTCTACCCCACGGCTCTGCCTCCGACGGCGCCTGCGCGGAGGACATTGGCGTGGAGGAGGTGGTGTCTCACCCACAGTACACCCAGACGGGCGGCACGCACGACGCATGCTTGGTGAGGATAGTGCAGCCGCCACGCTGCATGGGCGACGGCGTGGATCTGGTTGCTCTCGATGACGGCAGTCATTCGGTGATCGGCAGGAACGCGACGACTGTCGGCTGGGGACTGCACACCTACTTGGGCGAGGACTACCCGTACACTACGGCACACTTCCCAACCGAATTGCAGGTGGCGGATGTGACCATCCTGAGCGGCCAGACGTGTGTCGACCTCCTCCAGTACGGTTCGTACTACGACGCTGCGCTTCAGTTGTGCGCGGGCGAGCCGACCACTTGGGCGTCCTCGTGCATGGGCGACTCGGGCGGGCCGCTCTACGTTGTGAGCAATGGCAGCGCCACCGCCGATGCCGATGCGGGCAGCGTGCGGCATGTGCAGGTGGGTATTGTCGCGTGGGGCGAGGCGTGCGGAACGGAGCAGTCCCCCACCGTGTACACGCGTATCTCGCACTACCGCGACTGGCTGGAGCAGGTGACGGGCGGTGCGCTGCCACCGAGGCCGCCGCCTCCACCATCCCCGCCGCCGTTTCCGCCGTGCGGCGACCCTGCGACATGCGCGTGCGCGTGCGCCCGCGATGGTGTCAGCAACGGCGTGTACACCGCCGCCCCGGGCTGCGCCGACCACTATGACGCGGGCGCGGGGACCTGGTGCTACGTTGTCGAGCCGCTGCAATGCAACGCTCCAGACAAGCAGTCTTCGACACGCTTTGGCCAGCACGGCGTCAGCTGGCGCCTATGCACGCTCGCGCCACCAACGGCGCCGCCACCATCGCCTCCATTGCCGTGGCATCCGCCGCCGACGCCTCCCCAGCCGCCTCCAGGCAGCCCTCCGCCTGCAAATCCGCGCCCTCTCCCGCCGCCGTCTCCTCCCTCATGGCCACCACCGCCAGCAGGCCCGACGGGCGCCTTTGTGAGCGGAATGGCCCGCGTGGCCTTGGTCGCTGGCGGGGCGCTGCTGCTCGCCTGCGGCTGCGTCGCGGCGAGCGTGATCTTGTGGCGAAGGAGGCTGAGGGCGGCCAAGGTGGCGGCGCACGGAGCGGCGAGAGGTGGTGTCGTGGTCACGGTAGCGTAGAGCGTAGTCTCGTCTTTGTTTATACTTTGGACTGTTAGATAATTTGCCTAAACCGCCGGTTAGGAGGGGCCACGTGGGGATACACTGATGCACGCATTGCGCATGGTGGTTCAGCCCCTCTACCACGACCTGCATACTTGACTCTTGGAGGTCAAGGGAGCTGGTCGTGACATTTCCCACTCTGAGACTGCGCAGCCATGTCGCTCCTCGTCGTGAACTCCCTCGCTCTGCTTCCCGCCCCGCGCTCGCCGCAACCGCCGCACCACGATCATCTCTCGCGCCGCGTGCTGCTCGGGGGCGCGACGTTCGCCGCTCTCTCTGCGTTGCCAGTCGCTTCGTGGGCGGACATGCCTGTGCTGCCCGAGTACGACGCCGAAGGCAAGCCGCTCAACCTTCAGGGCTACCTCGAAGACGTCGCGTTCCGCACGGTCAAGGTCGGCCCGACGACCGCCAACCTTCTGCGCGACTGGAAGTGGGAGGGGCCAGCGGGCGGGCTGATCGACCCCGTGCAGGGCGACACGGCTACGATGATGCAGCTGTCGTCGACGGACTCCGCGTTCGCCAAAGTGGAGGACCTGGGCAAGCCCGAGAATGTCCAGCTGGTGAAGGCGCTCGGCCTCGAGCCCGAGCTCATCCGAGCCGACATGGTCGCCGCTGCCAAGCGCAAGAGCCAGGGGACGACCTTCTACGACTACGATCTCGCGCTCTCGCCAAAGACGTGCAATCAGGAGATGGCGACGGCGTGCTTGCCCACCAAGGTCATCCTGCTGAGTGCTGGCATCAGCGGCGGCCAGCTGCACATCATGCGCATCGACGCGGATGCCGTGCAGTGGAAGCGCGCCGGCGTGGCACTGAGGCTGCTGCGCTCGTCGTTTGCGGTGCCTGCCGCTGGGGAGCCGTCGTGAAATGCCGCGGCAACATGTAACCCGGCGCAGTTCGAGCAAAAAGCGATGTTAATATAACAGAAAATTACAACCCCAGTCCCCTTCTCTTACGTACATGCACAGGCTCAGCGAGAGCGACCTGTGGCGGCGGCGGGCCATCGTCGGTCGCCTCATCTTCGTCCTCAGAGGACGCGTAGAAGTGAGCTTCGGGCGGAATGGGTGCGAGGAACGTATCGGGGAGCAGCGACTGGGAGACAGCGAGCGATGGGAGAGCGAATGGTAATGAGCGGGAGACAGCGAGCGATGGGGCAGCGAATGGGGCGACCGGCACGACGGCGGAAGCGGATGCGGACGCCGCCTCGACGGCGTCGGCCACAACCACGGGATCGCCCGCGCCCATCTGCTCGTGCATGGAGGCCACGTTGGCCCCCAGGCGGGAGCAGTCGTCCAAGAAGTACGTCGATACTTCGTCGCGGAGCAGGCTGCGAACGAAGCCCAGCGCACGCAGCAGCAGCGACGCCGCGGGCGAGTGGCGGTGCGGCTCGCCGGCGCGAAACGGGTTGGCGCACGGGCTCAGCGGGTTGACGATGGCGCGGGTCGCCTTGAGCCGTTGGCAGAGCCCCACGACGGCCGCGGCCGCGTATGGGTTTGGCGTGCCCTGCACGTGGCGATCGTAGTTGCGATCCGTCAGCCGCGGCCCACCACCAGCCTGGTGGAAGTACGTGTCGCCAGCCGGCGTCCTCCGGCGCTCGATACCAAAGATGCCCCACCGCGCGCCGCCCTTCGAGTCGTTCCACGGGTGCTTCCTGGCGCTCACGTGCCACAGCGTCACCTCGTCGCGGCGGCACACCCCGAAGGCGCGCGCGACGACTCTCTCGGATGTCGGGTCGCGTGTCCGCTCGGCGCCGGGCGGGACGACGAGGCACATGAAGCCGTCCGACGGACGCCGGCGGAGGAAGTTGCCCTGCATCGAGTCCTCCTTGAAGTCAAAGTCGGACATGCGGTCGTCAGGCAGCATCAGCTGCGTGAGGGGGAAGCACACCACCTTGTGCGCGTACGGTACGAACGGGCGGAGCCGTCTCTCGAGAACAACGTGGTCCGCAGGCGCGACGGCGGCAGCGTCGGTCGCTGAGGTCGACGCGGTCTCGGTCACCGAGCGGGAGTTCGCTGGCAGGCGCTGTCGCTTTGATGTCATGTCGATGCCAAACATGGCACGGTCTCGCAGGCACTTAGGGTTCGAACAGATCGAGCTGGTGCCATCGTTGACGCGGTTGTCGCAGCTGGTGGCCGTGCACATCCAGGACCCACGACCAGGAGCGAGGATCGAAGGCCCTGCGGCGGTGGGTGCGGGCGCGGCGAAAGGCACGGGCGCGGCGGCAGACGTGGTCGCGGCACGCGAGCCCATCCTGCCGCTCGTGATTGCCATCCTGAAGGCCGCGGCGGCGACCAGCGCAGGCGCATGCCGCCAGGTCGAAGACGGCTCCGTGGCATCCACATCAACGTCTGAGCTTGCACTCGAGGGAGAGACGGTGTCGTCGCTCGCGGAGGAGGCGGAGGCCCAGTCTCCTGGACAGCAGCCCAAGGCCGCGCCTGACGCCTTTGCCTCGCGATCAAGCATGTGCAGCACGGCGGGATTGGGAGCTGGTCCGGCCTCATACAGCACTGCCTGCTTCCTCGATCGCTGCGGCCGCTGCTCGAGATGCAGCCCGTCGCCGTCAAGGGCGTGCACCATCAGGCGCACGTGCGGTGTAGAGCTTGTCAAGCGTAAAAGGTGCCTCACCCGTCACGCCAGATGAGCGCCCTGCGGGCGCACGATGGCGCGGATCGTGTTGCCCACCACGCGCACGGACGCCGCGCGGGGTCGTCCTTCATGGCTTTTGATACAGTACAACCCCCACTGTCGCTCCACGCGCGACTCGGACACTCACTGCATGGCCAGAGCCGCCATCGCCGCCTGCTCCCCCGCAGTCCCAGGCGGCGTGGCGCCCACGCTCTCGCCCTGCCCGGGCGCCGTGAGGTCCAGTCCGCGCATGCCCGCGCCGAAGAGCGTCGAGTCGGTCCCCGCGCTGTCCGGCGGCTCAAAGCCAGTCACGGCCGAGTCGGCCCCCGCGCGTGGCTTGTCGCCCGCCATCGGCGGCAGCTCGAGCTCGGGGTCGGCGAAGCCGTCGGCGCCGCCAAAGAAGGCCTCGCCGTCGGAGAAGCCGCCGTCGGAGGTGGGCGACTGCGGCATCGGGCGCGAGAGGAGCGCCTTGATCTCGCGCAGCTGCTGCTTCTTGAACTTGATCACGTCGAGCTCGTACCGGTGCTCGACCTCGCGCGCCGCGAGCTGCTTCGCCGTGTCGTCGCGGTGCGACGCCACGCCCATGCGCCGCGCCTCGGCGCGCGCGAGCCGCTGCGCCGCTGCGCGCGCGCGCTGGAACTGCTGCTCGGTGCGGACCGCGTGCGCGCGCTCGGCGTTGGCCATCTCGCCCTCCGTCTGCCGCCGCCGCGAGTCGCCGAGCCCGAGCTGCCGCGCCATCGCGTTCTGCCGCCGCACGAAGGCGCCCGCAAAGTCGCGCGCGCCGCCGCGGTTGGCCCCCTTGGCGCGCTGCCGCGCCACCTTGTCGCGCAGCCGCGCCTGCTCCTGCGCCTCGGCCTGCCGCTGCAGCTGCAGCGCCATGTTGAGCTGCCGCTTGTGCGCGCGCGTCGCCTCGAGCTGCTCGGTCCGCTCCGCCTCCTTCTCCTCCTGCAGCTCTCGCTTCGACTCGGCGTACCACTGCCGCACGGCGCTCGCCTGCTCCTGCTTGGCCTGCAGCATGCCCTGCTTGACCTCCGCCTGCTCCATCGCCTCCTCGGCGCGCACGACCGCGTTGGTGTGCAGCAGCCGCTGCATCTGCAGCAGCTGCGCCGCCGCCGACAGCTGCTCCGCGCTCATCAGGCCGCCGCCGCCGCCCTCTCCGCCCCAGCCCTCGCCGCCGCCCTCTCCGCCGCCGCCGCCCTCGCTCGCGCTGCCGCCGGCGGCGCTGGCGGTGGCGGTGGAGCGGCCGTCGGCGATGAAGCGGCGCGTCTCGACGATCTCGGCCATCTGGCGCGTGGCGACCTCCTGCCGCCGCACCGCCGCCTCCTCGCGGTGCTTGGCGCCCATCTGCTGCCGGAGGCGCGCCTGCTCCGCCGCGTAGCCCGCGAGCGTCGAGACGGCGGGCGGCAGCCCGAGGATGTCGAGGCCGACGGCCTGCCGCGCCACGAGCCCCGCCACCTGCTCAGCGTCGAGCCGCAGCGGCAGCCGCCAGCTGGCATGCGCCGCCTCGTGCATCGGGCGCTGCGCGATGGCGGGCACGGTCTGCTCGAGCCAGCGCGGCATCGGCAGCTCGCCCGCCTGGTTGAGCAGGCTGTGCTTGCTGGGGCGGTGCGCCGCCGCGCGCTGCTCCGCCTGCTCGTGCTGCGTCGCCACCTCGACGCGCCGCGCCTTCATCGCCTCGAGCAGCGGCGCGCGCTCCTTGCGGCCGCGGAAGGCGCCCTGCACCGCGCACGCCGCCTCCTGCTCCGAGACCTCGTCGGCCGAGAGCAGCACCAGCGGCTGGAAGACCTTGCCCTGCATCTTGCCGTGCACCGCGCGCGCGGCGATCGGGTCGTAGCCGACCATCGTCAGCAGCGCCGCGCGCCGCGCCGCCTCGGCCGTCGTCTGGTAGCACACGCACGTCCACCCCGCGTGCACGAAGGAGCCGAAGCGCTTCTTGTCCACCGGCGCGATCCGCGCGCCCACCGTCAGCAGCGCCAGGGGTTCCTGCATGTTGGGCGACGCCTCGACGCCGACCGCCGCCTGCGCGACGGGCGGGCTCGACCACGTCGGCAGTCCGGGGCGCGCCGCGAGGTGCTTGAGCCCCTCGTCCTCGGGGCGGCGGCGCAGCTGCACGGCGGCCTCGGGCGGCGCCGTGAACGAGACCTGCAGCTTGTGCTCGGGCCACAGCTCGGCGGCGTGCAGCGGCGGCCGCCCCGAGAGGCTCTCGAAGAGCGTGCGCGGCAGGAAGAGCTTGTTGGTCGTGACGGCGACGGTGCGCGCGCGCACGAGCGTCAGCATGCGGAGCCGCTCGAGCATCAGCCACATCCGCCACCAGCGCTGGATCTGCTGCGCGCCGCGCAGCCGCAGCAGCCGCACCGGCAGCGTCAGCGGCGCGAGCCGCCTCCTCGTGCCGGCGGCGCGCGCGACGCGCTGGATCGTGAGCGCGGCGAGGGAGCGGTCGAGGTCCTCCTGGCGCAGCGGCACGATCATCTCGGCGAGCGCCTTGGGGCCGAGCGCCTGCTGGCCGCCGCCCTCCCTGGAGGAGGGCGACGCGCGCAGGTCGGCCTCCGAGAGCCCCATCTGGCGGACGGTGACGCGGTTGCGCGCCTCGACGGCGTTCATGATCTGCGAGATGTAGCTCGCCGACGGCAGCACGAGCCGCACGAGCCGCCGCATCGCGTACGCCTCGGGCACGTCGGCGCGCGACACCTGCGACGCGCGCCGCGCGCGCAGCAGCTCGGCCTCGTTGGCGCTCGGCCGCGTCCGCCGCTTGTGCAGCACCGCGAGCGCCCTCGCCTGCTTCTTGGACGCGCGCAGCCGCAGCCCGGGCAGGCCGTCGGTCGGCGGCGGGCCGAGGCCGAGCGTGTGGCGCTCGGCGGCCGCCCAGCGCCGCCGCACGAGCAGCCCGAGCAGCGGCGGCGGCGAGAGCGAGAGCGGCGGCTCGGCGGCGTGGCGGATCGTGTACATGCCCGTCTGCTCGGCGACGAGCGGCTCGTCGCGCTCGGGCTGGCCGGGCGCGAAGATGGCGCCCAGCGCGAGCGACTGCATCTCCTCGACGTGCCGCAGCTGCACGTACAGGTACGGCAGCGAGATCTCCTCCGCGCCCATCCGCTCGTACGCGCGCTCGAGCAGCGCCGCCGACGTGCGGTTCTCGGCGATCTCGCGCCGCTCCTGCCGGCCGCGCAGCGACTTTTGGATCGTCATCGCCGCGGCGGCGTCGTCGGGCGCGCCGGCGCCGCCGCCGACCGGCCCGCCAAACATCCGCGACATGTGGCCGCGCGTGTGCCGCTGCACCACGACCGCCGCGTGCGTGCGCTTGCGCAGCGTCTTGACGGTGCCGCGCGCCGCGAGGCCGCGCACGGCGCCCTGGAGGTGCAGCACGGGCGACAGCTTGGCGTGCACCTTGTTGAGCGCGACGATCTCCTGCGTCAGCCCCTTGAGGATGGCGTACTGGTCGGGCGGCTGCCTGCTCCCCGCCGGCGGCTGCCCCTCGCGGTGCTCGAAGACCGGCAGCAGCGCCGCCTCGGAGAGCGCCGCAAAGTTTGTCGGGAACTGCGCGCCCTCGATCAGCTCCTCGTCGGAGATGACGTGGAGGTCGAGCGCGCGCAGCGAGAAGAGCGAGTTGACGAGGAAGTGGCGGTAGTTCGGGTGCGTCGCGAGCGGGTTGTCGAAGAGCGTCACGCGCACCAGCTTGGGCAGCGACGACAGCCGCCCCGCCACCTTGAGCGACCCCAGCTGGTTCTGGTGCAGGTAGAGGATCTGCAGGTCGGGCAGCCGCGTCCAGTCCTCACGCTTCGGCAGCGTCGAGATGCCGTTGCCCGAGAGGTCGAGCTTACGGAGCCGCGAGCACGCGAGCACCGAGTCGTGGACCGCGGTCAGCAGGTTGCTCGACAGCAGCGCCAGCTCGAGGGAGCGGCACCGCGCGAGCGGCTCGACCGAGGTGAGCTGCAGCCCGCGCAGGTCGATCGCCCGCGCCGCCTCCGCGTCCGGCGCGCTCGTCGCCGCGAGGAGCTGCTCCTCGGTCAGGAGGCCGGCGTCGCCCACCTCCGCCATGGTGGGTGGTGACAGGCGGCGGCGAAGGTGGCGGCGCAGTAACAACTCTTCTCCCTCTTTGCCTTCGACTGCGTGCGCCGTTTTGCGCCCGCTCTTATCCAACGTGAGCCGCCGCTTCAGGACGAAATTCTATTAGATTCCCACTACAGAACACCTAGTTAATTAACTCGATCCTCACACGATATTCTGCTCGAAGAGCGGCCGATTCTCCATGACGCGGCCGAAGCCGAAGCACGAGAGGTCGATGGTCTGGTAGCTGCCCCGCGTGATCAGCTCGGCGACGGCGCGGCCGGCGCCCGGCGACTGCTGCAGGCCATGGCCCGAGAAGCCGTTGCAAAGCAGCAGGTTGGGCACGTGCGGGTGCGGCCCGATGAGCGCGTTCTGGTCGAGCGTGTTGTACTCGTAGAAGCCTGGCGCGCGGGGGCAGCGTGGAGCACGGTCCCACAAGCGCAGGGGTGCCGCGCACGCTCGCGGGACGCATGCCGCGGTTCAAGGGGCGGTGGTGGAGGGCTGCGCACCTGCCCAGCTGGAGAGCACCTTGAGCGAGCCGAAGGCCTCGCACCGCTCGTACAGCGCCGGCCAGATGACCTCCTCGAAGAGCGCGTGGTCGACCACCTCGAGGGCGTCGACGCCCACGTCGGACAGGTCGGGGTCGGCGTGGCCCGGCGGCGGCGAGACGCCGCACAGGAAGCGGCCCGGCGCGCCCTCCGGCCGGAAGTACGCGCCCGACGGGTCGACGACCAGCCCCGTCGCGTCGAACGGCGGCATCGACGCCGCGTCCTCGGCGCCGCACTGCACCTGGAAGATGCACCGCTTGCGCGCCGCCACCGGCAGCGCCGCAGCGCCCGCGCCCGCGCCGGCGCCGGCGCCGGCGCCCTCCTGCACCGCCGGCGCCTCCATCATCGAGACGAGGCGGCCGGCGAAGGCGCCCGCCGCGTTGACCACCGTCCCGGCGCCCAGCACCGACTCGTCGCCGTCCGCGCCGCGCACGCGCACCGCGGTGATGCGGCGGCCCGGCACAGCAGCGCCGCCACCGCCGCCGGCTCCGCTCCGCGGCGACGCCGGCTCGCTCACACACGGCAGGCCCTCGACGCTGCCCGTCTTGAAGGTGACGCCCATGTGGCGCGCGCGGTCGCGCAGCGCCGTCACGAGCGCCCACGGGTCGAACCAGCCCTCCGAGTGCTCGCCGACGCAGCCGAGCGCGACGCCGGCGGTGTTGAGCCACGGGTAGCGCATCGACAGCTCGGCGGGCGACAGCAGCGTCGTCCAGTCGACGCCGCACGAGCGCTGCGTGGCGTGGTTGCGGCGCAGCGTCGCCTCGCCCTGAGGGCTCGCGAGGAACAGGTAGCCCTGCTCCTTGAACTGCACGTCGGGCGGCGGCTGCCCGGGCACCTGCAGGTCGGTGCCGAGGCGCCGCAGGAAGTCGACGCCGTACATGGAGAGCTCGATGTTGGCGGGCAGCGAGAACTGCTGGCGGATGCCGCCCGCGGAGAGCATCGCCGACGCGTGCGCGTAGCTCGTGTCGCGCTCGACGACGCAGATTCGCAGCCGCGGGTCGGCGAGCGCGGTGTGGTAGGCGGCCGACGCGCCCATGACTCCGCCGCCGACGATGACGACGTCGTAGTCGGTCGTCGACGCCGAGGCGAGGCCGCGCGGGCGGCCGCCGGCGGCGGCGGCGGCGGCGGTGAGGCGAGGCGCCGCGCCGCGCGAAAGGCGTGACAGCATGGGGCAGAAAGAATGCGCTGACGAGTGCATGCAAAAACAGCGTTAATTTTCAAAAAAAACACCCTGAACAGGCTAAGCCCTGGACCAAAAAGGGAGTGATGCGACACCTGAATGCAAAAAAAGTTCCGTGCGTCCAGAAAAAACAGCACGTCCGCTGCAAATATTTGGACAGGTGATAGGAGCGCCAGCCGCGCGCGTCATAGCTGGGCGCGTCTAGCCACTAGTAGGAGACTCTACGAGATGCGCGCCGTCACATTGGCCAGCTTTTTGGCGTGCGTCTCGGCGATGCATCCCGCATGCTGTCCGTATGCAACCCCGTGTCGTCAGTTCGCTGGCCACATCTCGTATTGCACAGTCGCCGCTTCACCCGATTGGTGCGTCTGGGCTCCCAGCCTCCCACGGATAAGCTCGAATCGGTGCTGTGTCACTGGGACTTCTCCCGCCGAATGCTCGCCCCCAGAGCCGACACCCCCCAGCCCGTCGCCGACGCCGCCGCCGCTGCCGCCGCCGCCACAAACCCCGTCGCCACCACCCCCGTCGCCAACGCCCTCGTCGCCCCCACCCCTGTCACCGCCGCCCGCCCCGTGGTTTGCGCCTCTCGACCTGACGGGGGCGTCGACCACCCAGTCGTCGACTTCTCATTCCGGCACGAGCGACAGGGCCGTCGATGGAAAAGGGCTGAACGGAGATTACAACGATGGTGGCAAGGCGTGCACCCACACCTGTAATGTGGGTGCTACCTGTTCCGGGGGGACGGCAGACCCTTGGTGGCAGCTGACGCTGCCCATCACAGAGACGACGCAGCTCGTCGCGATCGACGTGACAAACCGAGATCAGGGCCAGGACCGACTCGACGGGCTCTTCATCGACGTCAACGGCGCACGCTGCGCGTCCAACACGCCGCAACAGAGCGGGACCTTCCGAGTGCCGTGCGAGGCCACCGTTCCTGCAGGAAGCATGACGGCGCGCACGACCGTGCCCCCCCCTCAC
>Ga0209713_10002722_pt1 | contig 11040 bp, 5 predicted proteins | sample ArcOceMetagenome_3_FD_187444 | JGI IMG/M metagenome (GOLD analysis project Ga0209713, IMG submission 187444) | Marine eukaryotic phytoplankton communities from Arctic Ocean - Arctic Ocean- Svalbard ARC20M Metagenome (SPAdes) (version 2) | ecosystem: Environmental > Aquatic > Marine > Oceanic...
CGCCGCCGCAGTCGCCGGAGAGCAAGCGGCTGCGGCCGCCGGAGGACTGCGAGTCACCCGGCGATGGACCACCCACGACTGGCCGGCCAGCGGCGCCACCCTCCGTGCCGTCGGGCCTCACGCCCCAGGCCATGCGTAGCCTCAGCATGCAGCCGCAGGCGTCGGACGATGCCGAGGAGCCGCTTCTATCGCAGGGCTCGAGTGTCATAAGCGTCGTGACGTCTCCGTCCCAGAAGCCCGACGCGGCGACCGCCGCGAGAAAACGTGCCACCACCGATGCCGAGCAGGCCGCCGCGTCTGGGCCGCTTCGGCCAGAAATCCCCTTCCACCTCCAGTTTGCGCTGCTGGCGGCCGGCTTTCGCGCCGAGCTCGACTGGGCGGCCAGCAAGCTGGATGCGTTGCGCGCAGCGTTTGCTGAGCACTGCGACCCCTTGGACGGGCTGAAGGCCGCCCAAGACAAGGCCAGGGCGCTAGGGCTCGACAGGTCGCTTAAGCGGTCTCTGGCGGTTGCTCCGGTCCCTCACGGCCGGGTGCTGCTGTACGAGGCGCGCGCTTGCAGAGACGGATCGGTTCAGGCGTTGCCCGTCAAGTTCCACGGCCACACGATTGCGCACGAGCGACTGGGTGCCGACAACCTCCTCCGAGTCAGCTTCGACCAGGCTCAGAAGGATTACGGCGAGAGCGATCCGGCGCAGGAGCAAGCCACTAAGAACCACCAGCTTGCCGTGCTGAGGGACGGCATCTCCGTCGCGGGCCGAGCCTACCGCATGTTCTGTGCCAAGGACAAGCTCCTCTGGTTTGTCGCCGTGGGCGGCCGGTGGCCGACAGCAGACGCGGCGCGCCGCTCGCTTGCCGACTTCAACTCGATCTCGACCATCCACAAGCTCGCCGCGCGCCCAGCTCTCGCTTTCTCACAGACGTTTGGGCTCGACGGCATGCTGCGGCAGCACCTCGGCGTGTCACGCGTTGAGGTGCTGCAGCGCTGCGAGGACGTGTTTGCGCTCGATGCGCCGCCCGAGGGCGTGCTGCGTGTGGTCCAGATGGATGACGACTGCGCCCGTGACCAACACGGCGAGCCGGTGTGCGACGCGTCGGGCAAGCCGCGCCTGATGACTGACGGCTGCGGGCTCGTGTCGGCCGATGTGGCAAAGATGATTCCGCGCCTCGCCAACGGGCAGCTCATCGACGAGAAAGACTTCTGCTTCCAAGAGCTGGACAGCATCGGGAGTGAGGACAGAATCGGCCCGCTCGTGTCACAGGTACGCCTGTGGTACTGTGGGTCTCTCGCAAAGGGTCTGCTGCTGAAGGTCGACAGACTGCCGGATCGGACGATTGTGGTGCGCCGGTCGCAGATCAAGGTGGAGGGGCGACCTGGTTGCGAAGCCGAGCGCGTCTGGGCCCTTGAGGTGATCGGGACGTCAGAGACGGCTCGATGCTGCCGTTCGACGAGCCAGCTCGTGCCGCTACTGGAGCACCTCGGCGGCGAAGCGGCGGTGCTGCGCCTGCTGCATCTCGCCGAGAAAGAGAGAGAGCGCGTCCTCGAAATGGCGGAGCGGCCCAGTGTCAAGCTGCTTCACGACTTGTGCCGCAAGTCGTATCCAGAGCGCGGCCCGACGCGCCAGCAGCTATGCACGGCGAAGCCCGTCGCGGAGGTGAACATGCTGCTCGCCGGCTTCTCGCCACGAGAGGAGCCATACCTGGCCCACAAAATCTCCCGGCTGTTGGCGGACAAGATCAAGCGCGTGAGGCTCGGCTCCTTTCCCATTCCCGAGTCGGCCCACCTGCTCGGCGTGGCAGACCCCACCGGCTCGCTGCCGGAGGGCTGTGTGTGCGTCGTCAAGCGAGGCGACGTGATGTCCGACCGCGACAACGTGCTGCTGTATCGCAGCCCGGGCATCCACCCAGGCGACGTACGCAAAGCGAAAATCGTGACGCCGCCGCCCGCGCTGGTGGAGGCGCTGGGGAGGCTCGGGGAGCGCTCGAGCGCAATCATCTTCCCGACGCGTGGCAAACGCAGCCTGGCCGACGAGATGGCGGGAGGCGACCTGGACGGCGACACGTTCAACGTCATTTGGGATGATAAGCTGGTGGCTGCTTGCCAGTGCGAGCCTGCGTTGCAGGACGAGGAGATGCTGCAGGTGCAGGCGCAGGCGGCCACGAGAGCTCCTGCAAACCAGCCGCCTGAGGCCGACGAGATCATTAGAGAGAAGCGGCTGGCAGCGTTGGTTCACGGCATCCGACTCCAAGATGGGTGTGTCGGCATGTCGGCGAACGCATGGCTGAGGGTGGCGGAAACGGTCGGTGCGGGCGACCCGCGCGCCCGAAAGCTGGCGTGCACGTATGCGATCGCCCTCGATGCGGGAAAGAATGGCAGCGCGGTGCCGAGACGCGACCCATTCAAGGAGCCACTTCCTCCCCACCTGCGCGATCACAAGTGTGGCTCCGGCGAGTTCCACAAATGGAGCAAAACCGCAGGCCAGAGCGCGCTGGCTCGGCTGCATGCCTTTGAGAGCGCTCCCGCCGGCCTGCAGCACGTGTGCCCACCAGCTCTCCAGAGGCTGCTCCCACCCGTCTTCCGAGACGGCGCGCCGCGCTGGGAGGAGCAGCTGAATCGGACTGAGAAGTGGCGCCTCCTGTTCAAGGAATATCGCAATGAGGTGTACGAGCACCTCAAACGTGTGGAGGCGAGTGGCGGAAGTGGTGACGCCCGGCAAGAGGGCTGCGACGCGATCATCGAGACGTACAGGCAGAAGCTGATGGACGAAGTCGACGACGACCAGTGGTCCGACCCTCCACTAGACTCGCCTGTGCTTGGCGCTGCCGCGGCCATCTACTGCGTCACATACCAGCACGAGCCTCGAGAAGGCGAGCAAAAAGGCACGTTCGCTTGGTGTGTGGCATGGGACTTGCTGTGCCTGCTCCGTGTCAAGCTCGACGCACTTGCCGATGTCGAGGCAGGCGGGCCCAAGCGCGCCATCATGGCGGTCAACCCGCGAGTCCTTGCTTCGATCCTGGCGCCCAAGCAAAAGAGCACCCCGGCCTCCGAGAGCCAGGAGTGGTGAGAGGAACCCTGCGAGTTATGGGTTTTTTTTCTTCTTATTTGTTATGATTAGACGCACTCTTCGCACTCGTAGGCCAGCAGCTCGCGATATGTCAGCCCGTTGAATTTGACGGCCGTCGGCACCAGCCAAAGCAGCGAGAAGGGCCTGCCAAATGTCTCGCTCAGGCTCACGAGCGCGGAGCGCTGCTGCGGGACGTAGTCCTGCTTCAGCCGTTCAATGCCAGTCTGATCAGACAGGATCGAAGAAATCTGACGACGGGTCAACGAGGGCGCGGGTGGTGAGTGGCCATCCACGGCAGGGACAGGCGATCGCGCGCCGAAGTTCACTCGCAGGGAAGGCGAGGGCGGGGTGGGGTCCCGGGGCGCGCAAGGCACCTGCTCCGTGAACATGGCGAGCGTGAACAGGCCGAACAGCACGGACTCGAAGAAGAGAAGGGCCATCATCAAGAAGTTGCCCGAGTCGACGTGGGAACCTCCACGGAACCGACCTATTTGGCCGGTCTGCGAGCTGAGGTTTTGCGCCGAGTTGACCGTGCGGCAGCCGAGGAGCAGCAGGGCGTAGCCACTCAGCAGGCCGGTGTATCCGACAAAGAGCACGAAGTGCTTCTGGTTGTTGGCACCCACGCAGTTGTTCACCCACTGCGCGCACGCGCGGGTGTGGCCGGGATGAGAGCGTGTGGGGCAGCCGACCCTGCACGCTCCGAGCGCGCGCGGCGGCGCACCGGGCAGTGGTGATCCATCTTCATGACGCATCGATCGCACTGTGAGCAGTGGTGCGCGCGTGGCGGCTTGAAGCCGTTGCATCTGCTGCACATGGGCATCGACCCGCCCTTGTCATCGCCTAGCATTTGGCTCGGCGAGAAGCCGACCGGCACCACGCCCGGGTCGGTGAGCATGCATCGCATGTGGGAGGTGACTGCCAGGAGCGAGATGCCGAGGAAGAGGAACATGTGCAGGAAGAAGTGGAGCGTCACGCCATACCAAGGCATGAGCAGCGCAAAGCAAACGACTGCGCACGAGTAGCAGGCAGGTCTGGCTGAGCGCAGGGCGGCGTGGCGCCCGGAGCACGGGAGACGGGCGCACCATAGTCGGCGAAGAAGATGAGGCCGTACGTGACCGTGACGCAGCACATGCCGCATGGGTCGTTGGAGACGCACCAGCATTGGCCCTCGTCGAGCTCGGCGCTGCGCATTATGTTTGCCGTCGCTCACTGAGCCGCCGCCGCGGCCGGCGTGCGGTGGTTTGCACAGCTTCGCAAGCTTTTCTAATTTCGCGTGTAGACGTAGAGCAGCCCCTCGGCGCGTCGCCACCTCACTTGCGTCGGCACCCACCCGCCGGCTTTGGGTGACTGACTGACTGACTGACGTGCGTGGGCCCGGTAGGTAGGTGGGGTACCGGTAGTAGCGCTAGTAGGGTTGGTAGCACGCCCATCGCGGTGATGCACCCCTACCCTCCTACTCCAGGCTGGCCCAGCACCTCCACGACCACCCCCTACCTACCTACCTCTACTTCAGGACGCAGCCCTGCGAGCGCACGAGAGCCCGGGGACCCGCTCACTCATCCCACCGACCGGGGCTGGCGGACGCCGCTCCCAGGAGGGAGGGGGGTTGAAGATCCCAATGGCCGGACCGTAGCATTTCTACATGGAGATTAGAAGTTGAGCGCGCGACTGTGACGAAAGTAGCCAGGGGGAATCCATCAATAGATCTGAACACTGATTGGGGCACCTCCACGGCTCGCGCTGATCTTGGCCGCCGCTCGACTTGAGCGACAGCGCCAACAGCGCGCGCCGCGCCGGTGCCACCAACCAACACACTGACCGACGGGAAACTCGGGAGGTCATCTGCATGCTATATGGAGTAGCCCGAATCCAGGAGCCGTAATGTAAGCAAAGAAACAAGCCGTAGCGAGCAGGTGGCCGACGAAAGGGCCGGTTTCTCCGCTTCCTCTATGTATTTGCACGGTAAAAGTCACTGTGAAGAGACTTGCACGAGCGTCACGACGGCGTCATGTCATGAACTGTGGCGCACTGGCATCGCGCTGCGAGGCTTTCGACCTCTCTAGTGATGATCATCTTCCAGCAAACGCGTAGTGAAGAGCTACACCTCGATAAGCGCGTCAATTGGCACCGCCACGCATCATGCGGGAGCACCTCCTTCCCGAGCACTTGCATCACGGTCACGACGGTGCGCTAGATCCTCGTGTCATGAGCTGTGACGCGTCAGTACCGCGCTGCAAGGTTCTCACCCTCTCTAATGAGGGTCATCTTTAAACAAACGCGTACTGAGGAGAAGAGCTACACCTCGATGAGCACGTGAATCGCAGCACCTGTCGGGAGAGGCCGCACGGAGCAAGCCCAAAGCGCGGAATCGGCACTTCTCGGGCCCATGAGCTCGGATTGAGGTGATACTTTGACCCACACGCTCGTGGCTGAGCCTTACAGCCCAGGTCAGGTGCGAACGGGAGCTCTAAAGGCCGGCTTATACTCCGAAAGCCGCGTACCGCGTGCTGGCGCGGCTTGCACGAGCGGCCATGCGAGCGGCACGGTGAAGAGGCCGCGAGACACATCGCCACGACTACACGCGGCAACCTGCATCTTTGGGCGATGGACTGGGCGGATTGAGCACCTCGCTAGAGCTCTTCGCAGGTCCCCCACTGATACTCTCGACCGAATTAGTCGTGGTGGTGAAGTGGAAGGGCATGAGCACGGCGATTGCAACGCGGGCGGCCTCTCCCGGCGGACCCTCCAGATGCAAGGCGCTAGCGCGGAATCGGCACTGTGCTCGGGCCCATGAGCTCGGATTGATGTGAAACTTTGACCCATGCACTCGTGGCTGAGCCGTACAGCCCGGGTCAGGTGCAAACGGGAGCTCTACAGGCCGTCTTATACTCCGAAAGCCGCGTACCGCGTGCTGGCGCGGCTTGCCCGGGCCCTCCCGCCCCGCGGTGACGTCACGGAGAGACCGTGAGACACATGCGCATGGCTACTGACGCAGTACTACGTGTATGGGCGATGGACTGGGCGGATTGAGCACCTCGCTGGGGCTCTCCGCAGGTCCCCCACTGATACTCTCGACCGAATCAGTCGTGGTGATGAAGTGGAAGGGCATGAGTAAGTCAACTGCAGCACCTACTGAGGTCTACCGAGAGAGGCCGCCCGCGTTGCAATCGACGTATCTCTCGAGATATCATGCCCTGCGTGGCGTCTAGTCTAAAGTAATCCACAGTTGAGAAGACGGAGGCTCGTCAAGGTGAGAAGACGAGTCGCGCATTGAGCAAACGAAGATGGCCCCCTTGCCCCAGCTGCTGAACAGGGCGTCCAGGTGCTCTGTTGCTCTGTACCGTGCAGGTTTCGGCGCGCAATTCTCGGTGTGCGGCGATCACCTGGTTTTACGACTTATGAGTATTTTTTTGCGAAAAAGCACCGCTGTGGTATTAAGCTGTTGAAGCTGCGTTTCAAGCGTTTCAAGCTTTTAGCTACGCATGCTGCATTGTTTGAAATAAGAATCCTCGCGGCAATGCGCCAATGCACCTCAATCACGACCGCGTCGCTCATGTCCGCGGCCATTGGCTACTACCTTTCCATTTTGACCTCGTCGGACGACGGCAATCTGGAACCGGCGCTCCAGCAGGTCGGGCGCTTCTTCAGCCCGTGCACCTCCTCGCCTGTGCCCGCCGTGAAGCGGAAGCACGTGCTGCTCGGCGTGATGAGCAACCCGAGCAACGACGTGCTGCGCCAGCAGATTCGTGAGTGGTCAGCGCGCTTCCCGTCGCACCGGGCTGCTGTGGACGTCGTCTTCGTCTACGGCACCAGCTTCCACAACTCGACCGAGGCGCCTGCAAAGGCACTCGACCAGATTGGTCGCGAGCGGGACAGGCATGACGACTTCTTCTTTGTCGACGGCCGCGAGAAATTGCCGCATGTCGGTGTGGTCACGGAGAAGTCGGGCTTTTGGTGGCGCACCGTGGCGGAGCGCATGCCAGACTACCGCTTCTACTGCAAGAGCGACGACGACACGCTGGTGCACCTGGATCACCTGACCGCCGTCGTCGACGAGCTCGAGCGCACGATGAGCGGCAGGCTCATCTACATGGGGCACACCAAGTGGCGGGCCTGGGACGTTGATCACCGCTTCCAGGCGTGCGGCGGAGGATGGGGGTTTGCGCAAAAGACCAAGGAAGACCTGCAGGACCCCACGATGTGCCCGCACGCAGCCGGCCCGTATCCGTACATGAGTGGAGGCTTCGTGTGCATGTCGAGGCCCCTGGCATTGCTGATGGGCCGCGATGCCGCCTTCGGTCGCTTCCTGGAGGTGGCCAAGTCGCGCAATACGCATGGCCACCGGTGCCATCATCCAATGGAGTGCGCGGGGCAGCCGGTCGCGAGCCACATGTGGCACCACGAAGACGCGGGAATCGGCTTCAACACGTACCACGCTGTCGTGCGAGCCAACGCCTCCGCCGCCATCGTGCCGGTTCCGGCGCACTTCAATGACCCGGGCATCATCGAGCGCTCCTCGCCGCTCGCTGCGGGAGACGCGTACTGGAGCAGCCGCGCGGTCTTCGTGCACGGCATCAAGGACGGCCGGCTGTACGAGGAGGCGAAGCGGCGGTGGACTCTCAACATGCCGCGCCAGGCAGAGGCGGCGCAGTGCGGCAGGTGCGCTCCCCCAGTATCGCAGGGCGGCTGCTCATGGGATTGGGCACGGCTGCCCTGCCCGCGTCCACCATGGCACGAGAAGCAGCCGGGGCGGTGGTGCACCGTTGTGCCTGACGACCACTACACGTGCTGCTTCTGGCCAACGTTGCCCAAGCCCCTGAGCGACGCGACACTCGAGGCGCTGCAAGACGTGCCAGCGCGTGGTGTCCGCGTCGAGAGGCTGCGTGACAAAATCAGGAAGCTGATGCAGAGGGACGCAGCGAAGCGCGAGCCCACTTGCGTCCGGCCCGCGTGCGAGCCGCTGGACGGGCCTCCGTACGGCAATGAGTTTCAAAAGGTCCTGGTGGAGCTCGAACGCCGCGGCCACATGCGCTACAATGCGTCTGCTCAGACCGACAGGCACTTCCAGCAGCGTCGAGTCTATCCGCGGTAGCACCTCGCTCGATTTAGTTTAATGTACTCACTATACACAGTACTACCTCCGTATGGAAAAAGATTACCAATACGCAATAGGAATATAGCTAGGAATGGATCACTAGCTCCTAGCCAGCTTGAGCTGCTGCATGAGTGGTGAGGCCCTTGGGTGGGCTCGGCAGCCATATGGTCAATTTGATCTAGGTCGACGTCCCGGAGCGACAGCGCCATCCAATTTGTACACTTGCAGCGCTTCGTAGCGCTGTGTTGGCTCAGGGCAGATTTGACCTCTCAGACGCTGTGGAGACCGTCCACAACCGAATGGCAAGACATTTGACTGATGTATGACTTCTCCTGAGTTGGTAAAACATGTTAGCTCAGTCGAACTCTTCAAAGTTTGCCCATGTGCGGTCTCCAGAGCGTCCGCGAGGTCAAATCTGCCCTGAGCCAACACAGCGCTACGAAGCGCTGCAAGTGTATACCACCAAAGCCGACGCGGGCGCGCGCCACGCGAGGTTAATGCGCCGCGCGACCTGGGAGCGCGTCGGGCAGGCCGCTCTCGCGACCGGCACCCTGAATCTGGCGGTTGGGCAGCCTGCTCTCAGCCTGCTGCCCACGGCTCTGCTGCGTGCGGCTGCGAAGCGCACTCTCGGGTCGGCAGAGGAGGCCGGCGTCGACCCGCGCTGCTATCTGCAGTATGGCGGCGGTGCAGGCAACGTGCGGTACCTCCAGCAGGTCGCGGAGTACCTGACGCAGCGACTCGGCTACTCCGTTGCGCCTGAGAATCTGTTCGCGAGCACGGGCAACTCGGCCTCGATCGCGCTGGCCTCGAGCGTGCTCTCGAGTCCCGGTGACGTGGTGGCGATGGAGGACCCGTCCTACTTCCTTGCCCACACAATCTTCCGCGACAACGGCCTGATCCTGCGTTCGGCGCCGCATCGCGCAAGCAGCGGCACCATCGACGTGGGCGCGGTCGAGGCGCTGCTGCAGGACGCCCCAGGGCCGCCGCCGAAGCTGCTGTACCTCGTGCCGACAGCCAACAACCCCACGGGTCGCACGATGCCCGACATCGACCGAAGGCGTCTCGTCGAGCTGTGTGCGCGGCACGGCGTGACCATCCTGAGCGACGACGTGTACGAGCACCTCGTGTGGGGCGACGAGGAGGCGCGGCCGCGGCCGATGCGCTGGCACGCGCTAGAGCAGGGCGCCGGTGCGACGGTCGTCTCACTCGGCTCTTGGAGCAAGCTCCTCGGCCCGGGGCTGCGGCTCGGGTGGGTGGAGGCCGAGCCCGGCGTCATCGACGCGCTGTGCAACTCTGGCGCCATCACGAGCGGCGGCGGCGGATGCCCGCTGGTCGACGCGCTCGTGGCTGACCTGCTCGCGTCGGGCGATGTCGAGGAGCACCGACGGTTTGTGTGCGCGGCCCTCCGCCGGCGCGCTGCGGCGCTCGTCGAGGCCATCAACGGCGCGCTCGGCGACGGGCACGAGCCCGCCGTGGTCGGCACCGACGGCGGCTACTTCCTGTCGGTCGCGCTTCCGGCCGGCGTCGCCTCCGCCGCCTTCGACGCGGCGTGCGAGCACCAGCGCGTCTGCGCACTGCCGGGCACGCGGTGCGTGCTCGACTCGCCCTGGGGCCTCACGCACGTGCGCGTGTCTTTCGCCTTCTTGGAAGAGGACGAGCTCGTCGAGGCGGGCCGCCGCCTCGGACGCGCCATCGGCGAAGCTCGAGAACGCACAACAGCTGTTGCCTCGTCTGGGTCGTAGCTTTAGCGGGTTGGTAACACACATGAAGGCATGGATTTTCAAAGCGACCCGCTAGAACCGACCTTAGCACTGCTCTGCACACGACGACAGCAAGACAACGCAAGAGCTGGCCCCGGTCGCGCGGAGGCTAATCCACGCAACGGGCGCCCATCCGCAGAGGCCCCATGCGGCTGCTCATCGACGGCGTCAACAGAAAAAAGCCGGACAGTTAAAAGCCGGACAGCTTGACATCGTCGTCCTTGCTCGCCAGGTATTTCTGCACCGCCAAGAGCCCTGTAAGGAGGATCGACCCCGCGAGGCTCGTGCCCGCCGCCCCCCACTCGATGCTCTTGGTGATGCCCAGCAGGATGGGAATCGCGAAGCAGCCGCTGAAGAGAAAGCTCGACAGGAACTCCGCCCAGTGCAGACCCCTGGGCGTCCCGGAGAACATGTCGTCACCCCCACACATGTTGAGGATGAGCAGCGGCAGCGGCGACGTGAGCATCGGCACGAGAATGATGAGGGGCATCCAGTTGTTGCCAAACGCAAAGCACGCGAGGACCTGCAGGAAGATGCACACGCTCGTGACCGCGGCGAGGATCAGCATCTTCCATATCGTCTCCATGTTCCCGCACGCGCGTCGAGCCTACGCAGGCTGATCAGCGCGGCGTGAAGCCCAAAGCTACTGTACTCATACAAGTCGTTGGGCACCATTACGTGGTTGAGCCCCTCCTCTGTCCGCTCGCCACGGTGTAGGCAGTAGTAGAAGGGATAGCGGGTCGTACAAGTCGCGGATGGTCGCAGCGCAGACGTTCAGGCCCTGGCAAAAAATGCAAGCAAATCACCGCACGTAAGCCACGCGGATGGCGACGCGCAGGCGCAAACCGCCTTCGCGGGGCGCTCGCGCGACCTACCGATCTGCGCCCGACTTCTCACGACCATGATCATGACCGCATTCATCCGTATCGCCTGGATCGACCGTCTTCCTGAGTTTTAGTCGTGTTGATTGCAGTTTCGCTTCTGCGTTTCGTTTTTTTCGGACCTACGTAGGTCTGTACCGCGATGCGTCAAAAGTAGGTAGGTAGGTCTGTCGGCTCACGGCCAGTCGGAGGTAGGTAGGTAGGTAGGTAGGTCTGACGCTGCACCATTTGAGGTCTTGAGG
>Ga0209713_10002723_pt1 | contig 11040 bp, 3 predicted proteins | sample ArcOceMetagenome_3_FD_187444 | JGI IMG/M metagenome (GOLD analysis project Ga0209713, IMG submission 187444) | Marine eukaryotic phytoplankton communities from Arctic Ocean - Arctic Ocean- Svalbard ARC20M Metagenome (SPAdes) (version 2) | ecosystem: Environmental > Aquatic > Marine > Oceanic...
CGGCGCAGACGGCCGCCGCCGCCTCCGCACGCGCAGCCGCCGCAGCCGCCGCCTCGCGGCTAGTGGAGCGGCTGAGGCCGGTGGCGCAGCTGGGGCCGCTGCGGCGGGCTCGGACGAGGAGCAGTCCACGGCGACGTGGACGTCGCTCGGAGTCTCCGGCGGCGGCGACCTGGACCGACTGCCGGCCTCGACCTTCAGCGGCGTGATGATCATCTGGGCATTCTTCGTGACCTGGGCGATTCTGAGGTCGATGTGGGACCAGCACAAGGAGGAGGGCCTCGGCAACGTGAGCCTCGCACACCTCGGCCAATCGATGTCGCTGGCCGAGAAGTCCGTGGAGGTCGCCCAGAAGACGCTCGAGCAGACGCGGAAGGCGTTCAGGAAGAAGGCCCAGGAGGAGGGCCAGGAGGAGACGAGATCGTCGCACGAGCCCGTGCTGGTCGCTCCGGGTGACGTTGCCATCAGCAAGTCGATCGGCGAGGTGCACGGCCTGATGCAGGGCATGACGCAGAACTTCGAGGGCAAGATGGCCGAGATGCAAGGGATGATCGAGAAGCTGCTCGACGCGCAGCAGCCCAGTCGCCAGGTCCTGGAGGTCTTGTCGACCGCCTCGCGCCCAGTTTCCACCGACGGCGGCGCGCGCACCATCCCAAGCGGGCCCGTTTCGAAGGCGGTCTCTTTCTCGCGCAGCCCCGCCCCCAAGCCCGACCAAACCGGCGCGGCGGGTGTGCTGCCGCGTGCGGCGCGCCCGGCAGCTCGGGCCGTGGCCCCGAAACCATCCGCGCCGGCAACTGAGCCACCGCCGTCGTCCGCGCCCGCGCCGGCGCCTGCCGGTGGGCTGTTTCCCCCTCTCTCGATCTCGCGCAATCCCATCAAGGGCCTCGCCGACGCTGTCAAGGGCGTCGCCGCCTTTCAGTCGCTGATGGGAGAGAAGAGCTCGGCCGAAGAGGAGGCGTCTCCCGCCGTCGAGGAGCCTCCCTCGCCCAAGTACGATCCGTACGGCTTTGAGATCCCGAAGAAACCGAAGGCGACCGAGGCCGCGGCCACGGGGGCTGCGCAGGCGGAGGATGATCCGACGCCCGCGCCCAAGTACGACGTGTACGGGTTCCCGCTGAAAGGCAACGGGTCGAGGATCTGATTGAGAGCAGCCGATGATTTAAATGAGATCTGGGCGCTCCCAACGACCAGCGCACGTGGCTCCGGGCACGTGTCGACGTGATTTTCCTCGATCCACGATGCGTAGCTTGCACTGCTGACCGCATGCGATCCGAGACTGCATACGGTAGCGTGGTTTTTTACATGCGTAGGCTTAGGTTGCCTCTTTGCTTTTGCTAGACCAAGCATGCAGTGCTTGCTTACAAGCGTTACCAACCCAATGCGCCGCCCAACTAACCATCAATCAACGTAGGTCTCATGTCGCGATTCGGTTGCCGTGCCGCGCACCGATCAGCTCGTGTTCTCGACGTTCGATGGCCCCAACCCTCTGGTGGCCTAGAACCTGCGCCACCCGCCACCACCGCCGCCACCGCCGCCGCCGCCGCCGTCGCCGCCGCCGCCGCCGCCGCCGCCACGCCACCCACCGCTGCCTCCACGCCCGCCACCGCCGCCACCACCGCCACCACCGCTCTGCGGGCAGTCACGGGCCCAGTGGCCATCGCCTCCACATTTGAAGCAGCCACCCGCGGTTTTGCCGCCGCCGCCGCCACCGCCGCCGCCGCCCGTTCCGCCGCTGCTGTTGTTGTCGTAGCCGCCGCCGAAGCCGCGGCCGCCGCCACCGAAGCCGCTGCCGCTACCGCCACGCCCGCCACCGCCCCCGCCGGCCGCAGCGCCCGGGCAGTCGCGGGCCCAGTGGCCCGTCTGGCCACATTTGTAGCAGGTGGAGCCCGACTTGTCGGATCCACCGGACTGACCTCCACCGAAGCCCGAGTTGCCACTGTAGCTGTTGCCTGAGTAGCTGCTGCCGCCGAAGCCACCGCCTCCGCCGTTGTTGGAGCCTGCACCGCCGCCGCCGAAGCCGCCGCCGCTGCTGCTGCCGTAGCTCGCCGGCGGCGGCGGGAGCCCACCGCCCGAGGGCTGCACCTCGTCGACCCACTTAAAGAAGTTGCAGCCGCCGTCGCGGTTCGGACACTTGAAGAACTGGCGCCCTGGGTTGCGATCCGAGCGAGAAGTGAGGAGCGAGCACTTGCCCATGCCGCAAGGGCACTCCATCGACGGCCCCTGCTGCTCGCCGGCGCCCGGGCAGTCACGTGCCCAGTGGCCCGCCTGGCCGCACTTGTAGCAGGTGGAGCTGGTTGCTGCTGGCACCGGCACGTCGTCGTCGGTCAGGTCGATCGACGGCGGCGGCGCGCCCTCGAGCCGGCGCAGCTCGTCCTCCTCGCTCAGGTCGACGTTCTGCTGCAGGTGGCCCTTGTACACGGGCGCCGGGTACGAGGGCGCCTGGTAGGCTGGCGCCTGGTAGGCTGGCGCCTGGTAGGCTGGCGCCTGGTACGTTGGTGCAGTATACACTGGAGCGATCTTCTGCGTCTTGGCCGGGCGTTGGTACGAGTTCTCCGGCTGCGGGTCGCGGTTTGCCACCTTCTGCTTGGCGACCGGACGCACCTCGATCTCGTCGAGCGCGGCGGCGGCCTCCTCGTCGAAGCCGTCGTCCTCCTCGTAGTCACTCTCGCCCATGGCGGTCACGGCCGTCGTGCACCGGTCTTCAGGCTGGGCGGCGCGAAGGCGTCGACCGAAGGCGCACGCCGGAGTCGGAGATCGATGGTGCTGCTGGCCGCCGTCTTTGCCCTGGCCTTCACCAGCCCACAACGCGCCATCGTGCGGCGCGCGACGCTGCCGGTGCCGCCTCTGATCGTCGCGGCTCCGCCACCTTCGACGCCGCCGCCGGTGAAGGGAGCCGGCTACGGGATCAGGCCATCTGCGGCCATCGAGCGCGGCGGCGGCTTCTATGTGCCAGGTGCGCTACCCCCGTGAGCCCCGTGCGTACGGTCCGCCCATGCACCCATCATATTCCCGCCACCTTCTGCACAGGGCTCGAGGGATATCGTCTCCGTCTCCTCGTGGCGGTGGTGCTCGGCGGCGCCCTCGTGCTGAATCGCGTGCTCAGCCCGGGCGAGCCGGTGGCCTCGCAGGCGTTCAGCGAGGTGCTGGGTGCGACGGGCAGCGCGCTGCTAATCTGGCAGGTGCTGGCCGAGGAGGAGGCCGAGCGTGAGCGCGAGAGCGTGGCGCGGCGGGCTGCGGTGGTGGCGCGCCTCGAGGAGCTGTCCGAGGTGAGCTCCGACCTGGCGGCGGTGCCAGCCGCGCGCGGCCGGTGGGCCGCGAGCGCGCTGCTCCGGCTCACGCCGGCGTGCGCGGTGCTCTGGGCCGGCGGCGAGGACAGCGTGCTGCTGCGCTACGGCCGCTTCGACGAGCCGTCGCTCGGCGAGGGGCGGCAGCCGACCGCGCTGCTGCGCCGCCTCGGCTCCGAGACGGCCGTCGCCATCGACGACGTCGGCGACGCGGTGCCGGAGCTGCTGCCCACCGCGTCGGCGAGCGTCGTGCTCGAGCGGTGCGGCTCCGGGCTGCTCGCCGTCGTGTCGGAGCGCCCCGGCGCCTTTACGAGCAAGCACCGCACGTGGATCGGCTGGATGGCGCGGCTCCTGGCGGAGGACTGAACCCCCTTGGCTGATGCTCGCATGGCCTGGAGTAGGTGCGTCGCCTTTTCTGAACCCTATCTTTTTGAATGTGTAGCATGGAATGCCCTGACACTATGGAAACAATCACAAGTCGAGGAAGGCGGCCAACGCCGCCTCCTCCAGCTCGGCGTCCGACGCTGCGCCGGTCGCCTGCATCCGCGCGAACCGCCGTCCCGAGTCCTCGCCGCCGCGTGGGACGGGGTTGGACGGCGCCGGCGGCGGCGCCGACCTCACGACGTCCTCCTCGCTCGGCCCCGCCTCCGCCTTGGGCTCGGGCGGCGGCGGCGGCGGCTCGGCCGCCACCTCGTCTGGCTTTGGCGCGCCGCCGCCTCCGCCGCTGCCGCCGCCGCTGCCGCCGCCGCTGCCACCGCCCGAGCCCTCGGCCGCGACGTCCTTGGAGAAGGAGGAGAGGTCGCCCGCGAGATCCTTGGAGGCGGCGGCGGGCAGCTGCTTGGAGAGCTCCTTGAGCTCGTCGGCGCGAGCTGCGACCTCGTCCTTGAGCGCCTGCTGCGCCGAGCGCGCGGGGCCACGCAGCGGGGGCCGCTTGGCGGGCGACCGCGTCGGCGGCGGCGGCGGCGCGTCGTCGTCCTCCTCCTCCTCCTTCGGCGGCGGCTGCGGCGGCGCGGGCGGCGGCGCGGGCGGCGGCGGCGGCGCCTCCTTGGCCTTCTCGGCGGCGGCGCGCGCCTTCTCCGCCTCGGCCTCGACGCGCCGCAGCCGCTCCTCGAGCTCGCGCGCGCGCTGCTCCGCCGCCGCCGTGGCCGCGCCCTCGCGCGCCTCGGCCCGCTCCCTCTCGAGCTGCCGCCGCTCCTCGGCGAGCGTCTCCTTCTCGCGCGCGCGCGCCTCGCGCTCCTCCTTTGCGCGCGCCTCGCGCGCGCGCGCCTCCTCGTCGTCGAGCCGCCGCCGCCGCTCCCGCTCGCGCTCCTTCTCCGCCTCCCTCCGACGCCGCTCCGCCCGCTCCTCCTCCTCCTCCTCCTCCTCCTCCTCGCGGTTGCGCCGCCCGCCACCACGCCCCGCACCGCCGCCGCCGCCGCCGTCGGCCGCCGCCAGCCGCGCCGCGAGCGCCGCCTCGCGCAGCCTCGTCTCGAGGTCCGTGAGCCGCTCCGCCTTGGCCTCCTCCTCCTGCCGCTCGGCCTCCTCGGCGCGCCGCCGCTGCGCCTCCGCCTGCGCCGCGAGCTGCGCCATCGCCGCCTCGCGCCGCGCCTCGTCGGTCGCCTGCTGCGCCTGGAGCGCCTGGAGCGCCTGCTGCGCGTCGCGCTGCTGCTGCTCGAGCCGCGCCCGCCGCACCTCCTCCTCCAGCGCGCGCACGCGCTCGTCGCTCCCACCATCGCTCCCACCGCCACCATTCCCATTCCCATTCCCATTCCCATTCCCGCCGCCGCCGCCGCCGTTGCCGCCGTTGCCCGCCTCGAGCTGCGCGAGCCGCCGCTCGAGCGCGCTCCGCTGCTCGGCGTCCATCCGTTCCTTGACGCCGCGCAGCTCCGACTCGAGCACCGCCACACGCGCCGCCTCGCCGCCGCCGCCGCCGCCACCTCCGTCGCCCTGCTGCTGCGGCGGGTACTGCTGCTGCTGCGGCTGCTGCTGCTGCGGCTGCTGCGGCTGCTGCTGCTGCTGCGGGTACTGCTGCTGCTGCTGCTGCTGCTGGCGCTCCAGCGCGGCCTGCGCCGCCTTGGCCGCCTGCGCCGCCTCGCGCGCCGCGTCGCGCGCCGCGTCGACGGCGTCGCTCTCGCGCGCCGCCGCCGCCGCCGCCTTGGCCGCCGCGTCGCGCGCCGCCGTGTCCTCGGCCGCCTGCGCGAGCGCCGCCCTGGCCTCCTGGGCCGCCCTCGCCGCCGCCTCGGCGCGCGCCTCCGCCTCGGCCTGCGCCTCGTCGGCGCGACGCCGCGCCTCGTCGGCGGCGCGGCCCGCCGCCCGCTTGGCCTCCTCCGCCTCCGCCTGCGCGCGCTCGACCTGCGCGTCCGCCTCGGCGCGGCTGCGCTCCTTGAGCGCGCGCACCTGCGCGCGCGCCGCCCTCCACCGCCGCGCCGCCTCCCAGTCGGCGCGCCACGCGCCGAAGCACGCCTGCTGCTGCGGCCGCGCCAGCCTTGCCGCGACGCCGCGCCTGACCCCCGCCGCGCGGCGCCGCTCGCGCGCCTCGTCCCTCCACGCCGCCCACGCGCGCGCGAGCCCCGCCTGCGTCAGCCGCCGCGCCATCTGCCGCATCAGCCCCTCGACGCGCGCCGCCTTCTCCTCCTCGAGCTTCGCCTCCATCGTACGCAGCAGCGCCGCCTCGCGCGCCTCGGCGCCCTCCTCGAGCGCCGCCTTCTCCTCCGCCGACGCGCGCAGCGCCTCCTCCAGCTTCTCCTCCGTCTCCGCGAGCTTCGCCTCGAGCGCCGCGCGCTTCTCCTCCTCCTCCGCCAGCGCCGCCGCCGCCGCCTTCTCCTTCCCGCGCTCGAGCTCGTCGTGCCAGTCGGCGCGCCACGCGCCGAAGCACGCCTGCAGCTGCGGCCGCGCCAGCCGCGCCGCCGTGCCGCGCCGCCGGTTGTCGATGCGCCTCGCCTCGCGCGCGGCGTCGCGCCAGCCCGTGAAGCACTTGGCCGTGCCCTGCTGCCGGATCCGGCGCGCGCCGATCGAGTGGAGCCGCTCCACCTCCTCGCCGTGCATCTTCCGCCGCTCCTCCTCGAGCCGCGCCGCGCCGAGCTTCTCGAGCTCCTCCCGCTGCTGCGCCGCCTCCGCCGTGAGCCGCCACACCAGCTGCTCGCGCTCCGCCTCCGCCGCGCGCCTCGCCGCCTCGAGCGCCTCCTCGGCGTCGGCCGCGCGCCTCGCCTCCGCCTCGAGCAGCGCCGCCTTCTCCTCCGCCTCGGCACGCAGCCGCGCGTGCTCCGCCTCCGCCTCGACCCGCTTGGCCTCCTCCTCCGTCGCGCGCTCCGCCGCGAGCGCAACCGCGCCCTCCCTCTCGCGCCGCGCCTCCTCCTCCTTTGCGTGCGCCTCGAGCTTCTCCTCGAGCTGCCGCTGCATCGCCTCGACCGCCTCGCGCGCCGCCGCCGCCTCCCTCTCGCGCTGCTGCGCCTCGAGTCGCGCCGCCTCCTCCGCCGCGCTCTCCTCCGCCGCCGACGACGCCGCCGCCGCCGCCGCCGCCGCCTTCTCCTCCTCGTCGAGCCGCCGCCGCACCGCGATCTCGAGCTGCTCGAGCTTCGCCGCCGCCGCCTCCTCGGCCTCGTCGTCGCGCTGCGCGCGCGCGCGCAGCAGCTCCTCCTCGAGCGACAGGTGCTTCTGCTCCATCGCCGCGAGCCGCGCCGCCGCCTCCTCGCGCGCCGCCGCCTCGCGCGCCCCCCGCTCCTCCTCGGCCTTGCGCTGCTGTGACCCCTCGAGCTCCTCGACGCGCGCCTCGAGCCTCCGCCGCTCCGCCGCGTCGGCCGCGCGCTCCCTCTCGCGCGCCTCCTCCTGCCGCCGCGCCGCCGCCGCGCGCCTCTCCTCCTCCATCCCCTCGCGCAGCGACTTCAGCTCGCCCTCGAGCGCCGCCACGCGCGCCGACTCGGCCGTCGGCTGCGGCTGCTGCTGCCACGGAGGAGGCGGCTGCTGCCACGGGTTCTGCTGCCACGGTGGCGGAGGAGGCGGCGGCTGCGAGGGCTGTGGCGCTGGCTGCGCCGCCGCCGCTGGCTGCTGCTGCTGCTGCATGAGCTGCTCGATCAGGCGCGTCGACGTGTCGGCGCTGCCCTGGTGCGCCAGCCTGCCCTGGTGCTCCTGCTGCTCCCTCATCAGCCGCTGCTGCTGCTGCCACTGCGCGCGCTCCTGCTCCTGCTGCCGCTGCTGCTCCTCGAGCTGCTGCTGCCACTTCTCGCGCTCCTGCTGCTGCCGCCGCTCGATGGCCGCCAGCTTCTCCTCCTGCGTCGCCGCCGCCTTGGCCGCCATGTCCTCGACCGCCTTCCGCGCCAGCTCCGCCGCCTTCGCCTCCTGCGCCGCCGCCTTCGCCGCGCCCTTCGCCGCGCCGTCCGCCTCGCCACCGCCGACGCTCGGACGGCGCGATCGGCCGTCCGGCGGCACCTCCCTCGGCGAGATCGCGCGCGAGGCCTGCAGCGACATGGCGGCCGACATGGCCTGCTGCTGCTGCCTGAGCATCGCCTGCTCGATCCGCTCGAGCATCTGCTCCGCCTGCCCCGCCTGCCCCGCCTGCGCCGCCACCGACGACGAAGGCGGCGGCGGCGACGGCGGGAGCGCGGCGCCGGCGGCGGCCGCCCTCTCCAGCCGCTCCCGCTCGAGCCTCTCCCGCTCCGCCCTCTCGCGCTCGGCGCGCTCGCGTCGCTCGCGCTCGGCGCGCTCGTCGGCGCGCGTCGCCGCGCCGCGCAGCTCGTCGACGGCCGCGCGCAGCTGTTGCAGCTCGGCGCGCTGCGCGCCGTCGTGCTCGCGCCGCTCGGTCTGCAGCCGCTCCTCGAGCTGCGAGACGTGCCGCTGCATCGCCGGCGAGACGCGCCGCCACGGCGACGACGGCGACGACGGCCCGCCGTCCCGCCCGCCGCCGTCCCGCCCACCGCCACCGCCACCGCCACCGAAGCCGCCACCGAAGATGCCGCTGCCGCCGCCGCCGACCTTGCCGCCGCGCACGATCTTCCTCGCCATCCTGGCGCCGCGGCTGCCGCCACCGCCCTCCTCGGCCTCCTCCTCGGCCTCCTCCTCGGCCTCCTCGTCGCCCTCCAGCAGGTGCGAAAAGTCCTCGTCGTCCTCGTCGTCGAAGCCGACGCGGCTGCGGCGCCCGCCGCCGCCTCCTCCTCCCAGAGAACCCGCCGGCGACGCCGGCGCGCCGCCCGCCAGCGCGCGCGCCGCCTGCCGATGGCGCTGCGCGCTGCGCCGCGCCGCCTCGACCTCCGCGTTCGCGTTCGCGTTCGCGCCCGCCTGCGGCGGCACCTGCGGCGATGATGGCGCCGACAGCGACAGCTCGGCCTGCGACGGCATCGGCGACAGCCCGCCCGCGGCGCGCAGCAGGTCCAGCTGCGCCTGCGCCGCCTGCGCGCGCGCCGCCTCGTCGCGCGCGCGCTCGCGCTCGCGCCGCTCCTCGCGCTCCTTCTCCTTCTCCTTCTGCTCGGCCTGCTCCAGGCGCGCCTCGAGCGTCGCGAGCCGCACCGAGTGGCGCTGACCCTGCTCGAGCACCGCCGGCAGCTCGAGCGCCGCCGCGCTGCCGCCGTGGCCGCCGCCATCGCCGCCGGCGTGCGGCGGGAGGCCGCCGGCGTGCGGCGGCAGGCCGTACCCGCACCCATACGCCGGGCTCGCCGGCGTCTGCAGCGGCGGCGGCGCCATGCCGGCGTAGTACGGCGACGGCGGCAGCGGCGGCGCGGACGCGGCGTAGTACTGCGGGTGCGGCGGCGGCGGCTGCTGCTGCGGCGTCGGCGGCATCGACGGCGGCTGCGACGGCGGCTGCGAGGGCGGCGGCGACGACGACGCCTGCTGCTGCCTCGACTCGCGCAGCTCCTCGACGAGGCCGCGGATCTCCCTGGCGACGCCGTCGCTCTCGGCATCGACCGCCGCGGCGCCCTGGCCCCGCTCGGCGGCGTGCCGCGCCTCGAGCTGCGCGAGCCGCCGCTCGAGCGCGCGGCGCTGCTCCTCCTCGCGCCCCCGCTGCTCCTCCAGCTGCCGCTCCGCCTCGCGCCGCACCGCCTCCAGCTTGCCCTCGAGCGCCGCCGCCTCCTCCTGCGCCGCGCCGCCCTCCGCCCGCGCCTCGCGCAGCAGCGCGCCCAGCGCCTCCGACGTCTCCGCCGCCGCCGCCGCCTCCGCCTCCGCCTGCGCCGCCGCCGCGCGCTCGGCCCGCTCGGCGCGCTCGCGCTCGGCCTCGCGCTCGGCCGCCGCGGCGTGCGCCGCCGCCTCGGCCTCCTCGTCGGCCCACGCCGTCGCCGGCGTCCCGGTCGCGACGCTCGCGCTCGACGAGAGGCCGCGCATGTACGCGTCGCGCGCCTTGCTCGGGCTGCGCGTCCGGGCGCTGCCGCTGCGGCTCAGCGCGGCGCGGCTGCTCCCGCTGCGCGCGCAGCCGCCCGCCGCGCCCGCGCCCGCGCCCGCGCCCGCGCCCGCGCCCGCGCCCGCGCCCGCGCCGACGCCGCCGCCACCGGCACCCGCGCCGCCGGCACCCACGCCGCCGCCGCTCGCGCCACCGCCGCTCGCGCCGCCGCCGGCTGCGCCTGCGTTGGAGCGCGCGACGGGCGCGCCCGCCGCGCTCACGTCGCGCCGCCGCGCGCCGCCGCCGCCGCCGCCGCCGCCGGAGCGCGCGCACGAGCAGCTGCCGCACTCGGCCGGGGCGTCGCCCTCGTCGCCCTCGTCCTCCTCCTCCTCGCCTCCGCCTCCGCCTCCGCCTTCGCCTTCGCCCTCGCCCTCGCCCTCGCCGCCTGGCGCCGACGACGCCGCCGTGCGCTGCTGCCGCGCCGCACCGACCGCCGAGCCACACGCCAGCTGCTGCGGCGGGGCCGATGCCGAGCGCTCGTTGGCAACCGCGCCGCCGCCGCCGCCGCCGCCGCCGCCGGAGCAGCAGCTCGCGCAGCTCGCGCCGAAGCCGTCGTCCCCATCAGCACCGCCGCCGCCGTAGCCGCAGCTGCTTCCAACACCGACGCCGCCAGCGATGCCGCCAGCACCGCCGCCAGCACCGCCGGTCAGGCCGGCACCGGCGGCACCGCCGCCGCTCGGCTCGTCTCCGTAGACGTGCGTGGCGATGATGTCGCGCGCGCGCGCCTCCATGTCGGTGGCGCGCCGCTGCTGCTGCTGCGCGGCCACCTCGAGCCGACTGGCCGCCTCGCCGTCGTTGCCGCTCTCGACAAGCTGCACGGCGCGCTGCATCGCGTCGACGGCCTCCCAGTGCCGCTCGGCGTCCTCCTCGGCCGCCGCGCTCGCGTCGCACGCCGACGCCGCCGCGCGCGCCTCGCACTCGGCCGCCGCGAAGGCGCCGCGCTCGGCCAGCCGCCGCATCGACGCCACCGCGCTGTCGCGCTTCCCCTCGCGCAGCCGCGCCGTCGCCGCCGCCAGCAGCTGCGCCGTCTTCCGGCTCGCGTGCGCCTCCTGCTGCGCCGCCGCCGCCGCCTCCTCGGCCGCCGCCTCGCTGACGCCGCCGCCGCCGCCGCCGCCGAGGCCGCCGCCGAGGCCGCCCAGGCCGCCGTCCACGCCCAGGCTGCCGCCGAGGCCACCTCCTCCTCCTCCACCACCACCGCCGCCGAGGCTCGCGCACGACGCCGAGCCCGGCCGGGACGACGCGACGCCGCGCTCGGCACCGACACCGACGCCGCCGCCGCGCGCCGCCTGCTGCGCGCGCCCCGCGTCGCGCTCCGCCTCCACCTCGTGCAGCAGATCGGTCGCCTTGGCCGCGACGCCGCCCTCCATCAGCGCCGCCGCCGCGCGCAGCCGCGCGCCCTGCGCGCGCAGCCGCTCG
>Ga0209713_10002724_pt1:0-2500 | contig 11039 bp, 4 predicted proteins | sample ArcOceMetagenome_3_FD_187444 | JGI IMG/M metagenome (GOLD analysis project Ga0209713, IMG submission 187444) | Marine eukaryotic phytoplankton communities from Arctic Ocean - Arctic Ocean- Svalbard ARC20M Metagenome (SPAdes) (version 2) | ecosystem: Environmental > Aquatic > Marine >...
GTGAGTAAATCTGCACCCCTACTTTTTAGTCAACAAATAGTTTAATCTTTATGATAAGAAACATCATGCAAAAGTTACGAAGGTTTGCTGCATAGCTTCTACCTGTTAAGATGCAATGATAGATTATTTTGAACTTAGTGTGCACACTATGTTTTTTAACCTTGTTTTTCTTTGTGATAAAAAGTCTATTTTAAAAATTTGAAACGACAGAAAGATGCAGAATTATCATGCGCTTTCAATGAGCTATTCAAAAGTAAAATTGGTTGCAAACTGACATAGTTATGACCAAAACCGTGGAGACATGTGAAAAAGCATGTGATTAGTCAACACAAATTTAGGAAGTTTCCCATAGAATCCTGTAGAAGGTGAAATGTCATTGATTTATTTGCACTTCATATCACTTAAGCGCATTCTTTAAGACAAAAACAGGTACGCATGGCTATTTCATTGACATGTTTAAATTTCATCTAAACTTGGTTAGCATGTTAAAATGCTGATGACACTTAAGTGCATGAGTAGAACATTTTTTGTGTTTTATCATACTTATGAACTGCAAAATATACGAAACTGACAGAAAAATATGAACTTTTCACATATAAAAGTTACATCTCTATGAGAAGTAACAAGGTGGAAATTACTATGCTAGACCCGATCGTCAGAATTCACTAAATCACTAGCTTTACCTAGCAGAGACGGTCGAGGAACTGTCAATCAGAATTTACTAGCTTTACTTAGCAGGGATGGTCTTAAGTGCATGAGTAGAACATTTTTTGTGTTTTATCATACTTATGAACTGCAAAATCTACAAAACTGACAGAAAAATATGAACTTTTCACACATAAAAGTTAGTTTCACTAGCTTCAGTTAGTGGTGTTCCATGGACTTAGTATCTCTAAATTCAAAAAAAAAATAAATTTCCTATTTCAACATTCTAATGCGTAGAGGACACTTAGACGCAATAATCCATCTATATTTTAGCTTAAAATATTGAAAACTGACATATATATCTACGCACAAAAGCAAGGGGGCCGACGAACGTTTTTGTTTCACTAGCTTCAGTTAGTGGTGTTCCATGGACTTAGTATCTCTAAAATCAAAAAAAAATAAATTTCCTATTTCAACATTCCAATGCATAGAGGACACTTAGACGCAATAATCCATCCATATTTTAGCTTAAAATATTGAAAACTGGCATATGTGTAGGCTTTACCGTTTTGTTATCTACGCACAAAACCACGAGGACTACGAAAAAGTTTTTGTTTACGTGCAAAAGCAAGTAAAAATAAAAACCTTTCGAGACCATCGATCGATAATCTCTGAACTACCTCTATAACCGATTATAAAAGTTACTTCTCTATGAGAAGTAACAAGGAGGAAATTACTATGCTAGACCCGACCGTCAGAATTCACTAAATCACTAGCTTTACCTAGTAGAGACGGTCAATCAGAATTTACTAGCTTTACTTAGCAGGGAATATGAACTTTTCACATATAAAAGTTACTTCTCTATGAGAAGTGACAAGGAGGAAATTACTATGCTATACCCGATCGTCAGAATTCACTAAATCACTAGCTTTACCTAGTAGAGACGGTCGAGGGACTGTCAATCTGAATTTACTAGCTTTACTTAGCAGGGACGGTCTTAAGTGCATGAGTAGAACATTTTTTTGTGTTTTATCATACTTATGAACTACAAAATCTACGAAACTGACAGAAAAATATGAACTTTTCACATATAAAAGTTACTTCTCTATGAGAAGTAACAAGGAGGAAATTACTATGCTATACCCGATCGTCAGAATTCACTAAATCACTAGCTTTACCTAGTAGAGACGGTCGAGGGACTGTCAATCTGAATTTACTAGCTTTACTTAGCAGGGAATATGAACTTTTCACATATAAAAGTTACTTCTCTATGAGAAGTGACAAGGAGGAAATTACTATGCTAGACCCGATCGTGAGAATTCACTAAATCACTAGCTTTACCTAGTAGAGACGGTCGAGGGACTGTCAATCTGAATTTACTAGCTTTACTTAGCAGGGACGGTCTTAAGTGCATGAGTAGAACATTTTTTTGTGTTTTATCATACTTATGAACTACAAAATCTACGAAACTGACAGAAAAATATGAACTTTTCACATATAAAAGTTACTTCTCTATGAGAAGTAACAAGGAGGAAATTACTATGCTATACCCGATCGTCAGAATTCACTAAATCACTAGCTTTACCTAGTAGAGACGGTCGAGGGACTGTCAATCTGAATTTACTAGCTTTACTTAGCAGGGAATATGAACTTTTCACATATAAAAGTTACTTCTCTATGAGAAGTGACAAGGAGGAAATTACTATGCTAGACCCGATCGTGAGAATTCACTAAATCACTAGCTTTACCTAGTAGAGACGGTCGAGGGACTGTCAATCTGAATTTACTAGCTTTACTTAGCAGGGACGGTCTGAAGTGCATGAGTAGAACATTTTTTTGTGTTTTATCACACTTA
>Ga0209713_10002724_pt1:10000-11039 | contig 11039 bp, 4 predicted proteins | sample ArcOceMetagenome_3_FD_187444 | JGI IMG/M metagenome (GOLD analysis project Ga0209713, IMG submission 187444) | Marine eukaryotic phytoplankton communities from Arctic Ocean - Arctic Ocean- Svalbard ARC20M Metagenome (SPAdes) (version 2) | ecosystem: Environmental > Aquatic > Marine >...
TCCGTTCGATGATCAGCTAGATGTGCAAGCACAACATCACTGACTCTATTTGCGTCCACGTAACACCTTCGCTTTGTCCAATATTACATGCAAGATCTTCGATTACCATATAAATATGGCTTATCTCCAACCCACACATAACACCAGTTGACATCAATATTCACTACTTAACAATTAACGCAATACGCTTATCCAAGTTAACATGCACCTATATCTGCCTTCTTTGAAATCCTTTCGCAAACTACTAATACTATCTAGTGAATTTTCTGGTTAGAGAGCTCAACTATCGTTTCATTTCTGACAATGGATTGTGCCTACGATGAATTATAAATATATATAGACCGACCCGTACGAGAAATAATGCCAAACCGAAGTTTATCGCTCCGTTGATCAGTAAACCAATCGCCGAAGGACCGATCCGATAATAAATTAACGATCGCCCCGTTGATCAGTAAACCGATCGCCGGAGGACCGATTTAATAAATAAATTACCAAATACGAGCACCAAACAATGGCAGATCGGTCGCTGCAGACAGTACAATTTAATTCACGACGATTTTCACCCTTGTAATATAAAAATTATCATGATAAAAAAATTGAAAAAAATTAATTTTTTTTGTAAATAATAGATTAATTATAACATCCTTAAGACATACAATTTATTTTAGATTAAAAAAATGAAAAAAAATAAATAAAAAAAATTACAATGATTTTACTAGTTAATTCACTAGATAACATGGTGACATTCTTCATAACTGCAAATAAAATAAAATTAATTAAATTAAGATGCAATGATAGATTGCTGGAGACTCTGTGCAGCAGCGGACGAAATTGAATTATTTTACAAGTTATTATTTATTTGAGAAGTGAGTAAAGATGGTTGATCAAAATGATGTTATTCTGAGGGAATTTAATATTTCATTCAAATCTACTCACCTGAAGACATTGAATAAATATAATTTTGAGGTTTATGAAATGGAAGTTTACATTAAAGATTGTACATCTAGGAATAAATTGCATATTCCCTGTACTAAACAAG
>Ga0209713_10002725_pt1 | contig 11037 bp, 5 predicted proteins | sample ArcOceMetagenome_3_FD_187444 | JGI IMG/M metagenome (GOLD analysis project Ga0209713, IMG submission 187444) | Marine eukaryotic phytoplankton communities from Arctic Ocean - Arctic Ocean- Svalbard ARC20M Metagenome (SPAdes) (version 2) | ecosystem: Environmental > Aquatic > Marine > Oceanic...
GATCGGGGCCCCCGGGGCCCTCAAGAGGGAGAACAGCGTTTTGTTTTTGTTTTCTACGTACGGGGCCCGGGCCCTCTGAGGTGGCGGGCGGGGGCCCACTCACCGAGAGATCAAAAACGCTCGCCCCGATGCGTCGTATGAGTGATACCGAATGAGATGCGTATGCCCTGGTGTGTGTGCGCGTTCAGTATGCCGAGAGGATGTGACGTGTCACACATGCGAAAGCGCACCGTTTGTCAGGCGTGCGCCAGCGTTCGTGGCTGAGTCTGAAAGCAAGCGCTTTTCCGTGCCTAGGTGTCATGCGGACGGCCGTCCTGCAACGCACCATGCAGACGGTGTGCATATGGGCAAGCCTGGGTGGTGCTGGGTGAGGGCAGGGTCAGCTTCCATGGCGGGTGAGGCTCATGTTCTCGCACGGAACTGGGGTCTGAGAAGAGTACGATTTTACTGTACAGAACCCCCCTCTAGCGGCGGCAACTGCGACGAGCACGACGCCGACCAGCTCGACGGGTGGAGAGGTGTGCAGCCATGCCCAAAGCCGTGCTCGCTCGTTGCTATCCCGGACCCCACCGGTGCCCGCATGCTGCTTGCCCCTGCGCCGACCGCGACCCAAAAAATATGCACAGCTGTGCCCGACTGCAGCTCCACCTGGAGCGCATGCTTGCTGACGTGCGCGAGTAGGCAGCTCGAGCCGCTGAGGCTGCTGCGCGTGATGCCACGCGGGCACAGCAGCGGATCGACGAGATCTTTGGCGAGATTGCACGCTGGAAGCGGCGTGCTGAGGGCCAGGATCACGCATGGCAGCAGAGGCAGCAGCCATCGCGGATGGATGACGATCGAGCAGCCGATCGCGCAGCAAAGCGCGGGAAGCCGCCGTCACCATCGGGCGCGACATCGGCCTCCGATGCGCGCTCGGCTACCGCCGCGCCAGCACGATGTGGACCTTATGTGGACCTGTGACAGCCTGGCGATGTTCAATGAGCCGGCGCGCAACCACATCCCCTGGCTCGAGTCGATGCTCGACGCGCCGCTCGACGCCGAGATGCAGGAGGTGCAGGCCGAGCCGATTCAGCAGTGCGAGGTCGTGTCTGTCACCACCTCTGCGGCCGCCGCCACTCAGACCTCCGAGCTCGAGCAGCTGGCCGCCGCCGCCGACGAGGCCGAGCCGGTCCCCGAGCCGAACCGCAAGTGCCTTATCTGCGGTGACATGTTCTACTACCCGTACCGCACGATGATCCTCTGCGGGGGCAAGACCAAGTGCCTGCGCGAGCCCGACAAGATCCAGACGATCTGTGGCGTGGTGGCGCCGCCCGATGACGAGGACCCGTACGACCAGCCGCCGAACGCCGAGTGCGAGCTGTGCAAGTTCACGTTCGTCAACCCGTTCCGCTCGCCTGCCAAGTACTGCGGGTTCGGGCGCGGGTGCCTGCGCGAGCCCAAGGGCACTTGGGACGACGAGGGCGAGGGCGACGAGGGCTACACTGCGCTCAAGGCCAAGTACCGCCCGGGGAACCCCGACTCCTTCGCGAAGGGCGAGGAGCCCAAGTACCGCTCGATTAGCATCGTCGACTGAGAGTCGTTCACACTGGCAGTTCGAGCACCTCGCGTGAAGCGCCCCTGATTATGCAGGATTGCGGCGAGCGAGCCGGGTCGGGAGGGGTCGGGTCGGATGTCCGGATCGGGTCGAATCTCAGTATGAATTTCACCATTTTTGGGTCCGACCCCGGTCCACGCGCACCGGCTGACGAGACCCGACGCCGGCCCCGACGAAGCCCCGACGGCCGGATTCAGTATGAATTTGACGAACTGGAGTGTCGTCAGTGTCATCAGATCATCTGAAAAAGGAACACTGGAGTCGCGATGCCTACCATAATTGTCCACTTCATGTTACGTGTCACTGCGTAAGTTGCCACAGCTGACATTGCGAACACTTTGATCGGATTCATCCCGACCCAAAGTTGGAAAGTAATCAGTGTATTGCCATCACCCAAACCCGGCAAGTTTCAAACTTGTCAGTGCATGGCCAAACTTAAACAGCGTGACCAAACTTACTCAGTGGCTGGACCCCTGGACCCCTGGACCTGCCAAATTAAGGGCATATTCCTGTAGCATATCGCGGGTGCATGTTCGTGTGTTGTGTCTCTGTACCTTACCTAGTGTGTCGTGTCTCTGTACCTAAGGCCGTTAGTGTGTCGTTGTCTCTCGTGAGGCCATCCAAACCGCTCTCTAAGCTCTAAGCATGATCCTTGGCGCCTGCCTGCCTCACGTTCTGCACACAAGTAAATTAATGTCTGTGACAACACATAGCATGTAAGCCGGAGGCTATGATAAATCATCGCTTCCATGACACGCCGGCATGCACGCCGGTCACCGTGCTGTCATCCCCGCAAAATCTTAACAGCTACACCCTCCTCAAAGCCCGCCCCGACGGCGGCGCCGCTTAATTCGCCCTTGCTGCGCGAAGCTGTGTGGCCAGTGCCGTTTCTGTTTGATGCGGAGCGGCTGGCCCCGAGAGGAGTTGCTCGCGTTGCTCTTCAGCAATCCCGCCCTCTTTTCTATGTGACGAGCGAGCTTGCGCAGCTTTGCGAGCTTTGCGCGCGCGCCGTGCGCGTCCAAAATGTGCGTGATCAAGTCGCCATAGCCATTGAACCGGCATGGTCTGTGCGGCAGGCCATGTGTCGGGAAAAGCAGCGCCGCCGTGGGGAAGTCGCGCAGCACCGAGTGCAGGATGAGCTGGTCGTGAACCTGTCCGAGAGGCCAAACGTATCGGCGCCACAGCCGACCAATGAGCGTGTGGCGCCGCCAGAGCTCGTGCATGGCGCGGCGGTGCCAGGAGCATACGACGGGAGCGAGCGCCGGTTGCCGAAGGTTAGCAAAAAACACCCCGGCATTCGCGTCGAGCTGGCCTGCTGAATTCCTCGCCCACACGCCATCCTCGCGTGATGTGCCACAAAGGAGCAGCGCATACTGCGACGCATTCGGCGTAGTTGTGACCGCGTCCATCGACACCATGGGTTTCGCGATTATGGCATCGGCGTCGACGAAGACGAACCAATCGTGGTTGGGCGCCTCCACCTCGCGAGCGAGGGCAACGATTCGGTTGAGCCATGCTGTTTCCGGCTGGTACGCAGCAGCGCCGCTTCGCACGGCACGTAGGCCGGGCTCCGGCCCGTGGCGTACATGCAGGGTGGCACCGTGCCTCTCGGCGTACGCGCGATGCACAATGCCCGTCGCCTCCAGGAGCGGGGCATACGCGGCGTCTGCCGACTGGTAGATGATGTAGGAGAACGGTGTGTGCGCCTTGGCAACGGGGCGTTGCTCAGCTACGGCTGCGCACGTGAGTCCAAAGAGACGAGTGATGGCAGGCTGCAGTCGGTGCACTGGCACAATGTACAATTGAATGAGCACGAAGCCAGCTGCCACAGCCAGGACAGCGGCCGCCGTGGCGAGGACAGCGACCGCCGCCGTGGAGTCGCGAAAACTCATGCCGTGGACGCCGAGGAAAATTTTAATCCAAGTTCTTCAGTACCTACCCTAGTAGTAGTTTCTATATTTGGTGAAGGTTTTGTCTGTTTCAAAAAAACGTGTAAACCAGACACCGAGACCCAGTGCCGGTACTGAGCGGCGTCTTCCATAACGCAAAGATGAAAGAAGGCAACGGCACGTGCCCATCAGGCGCTAGTCAGGTGCCATACAATTGTATGGGGTAGGTCGCCTGTTTTGTTCTTGTCGGTACCGGCCAAAATCTTGATATCGTGAAGCCGTTTGAAGGCTTTCTGATCGCTCTACAACTACAACGGACCGGCGCACCATCCAGCACTCGATGTTCTTTCGATGCGAAGTCGCCTGCAAGGAAAGCATGATACGATCATGATGTGAGCGGCAGCATTCGTTTCATTCAAGATTTCGCGACGCGGCGAGCAGAGACGCACGGCGGGGGCCAAGAATCGTCGTGCGAGCTCGGCGGAAGCGCGCGGCAGCAGCGCGGGGCTCAGCGGCAGCCAGCGAGCCAAAGATTCCCGAGGCAGTGCGCGAAAGGCCAAAAAAGAGCCTCGGGGTGCGATTTCTGTCGCAACTGTGAACAGATTGTTCACTCAGGTTCGTCAGCATATGTCCTGGCCGGGAACATCTTATTTCAAGAATAACTCAAGATCTTTTGAAGTTGGGTTATAGTCTCTTAGAATCCCCCGTTCCGGTTCCGGGATTCTGCGAGGACGTTAGTTCCTTAGCTCTTCCCGCATTGTTAAGTACGTCATCAGTCAGTCAGTCATACGTCAGTCAGTCAGTAACACAATTCGGCCGACCATCCGAGAAAAAGGTACCTCGGACCCCTGTATGAAGGAGATCGTCTCGCTCAAGATTGACGAGCGGGACAACTTTGCGGATCCGGAGACGAAGCAACTCGTGATGAAGGCGTGGTAACATAACATAAATATTCCGTCCTAGGACAGCCACCACCGGACGCAGTCGGACTCACACACCGAGACACAACAGACTCTCGTCTAAGGGTGGGGCTCAGTGATGAAGGCGTGGAATCGGCACTTACAGTACTCCAACAACCTCCAGCTCATGCATGCACGCTCGCAGAGTGTACCCCGCGACGGGGGCGCGCGGGCGTCACGACCACCTCGTTTGCAAACTACGCGGGAACGTGCCGTGCCTAAGTTTTCACAGTAACGTCAAAACAAGCAACTCTCGCCGCGGCGTTTTCCGTTCCAGGGTTTCGCCCATTACCTTCACTCATCGTCGTGATCCTCTTCCTCTGACGATTCTGCCTCGTCCGACCCGGACCCATCACTCCCGGGACAGCCAACAGAATGTAGTTTCCGTCGCCAAGGTTGATTCAGCAGTTGCAGCGTCGGCCGGAAAAGGCTCGGCGCGCCTTCCTCGAGATCGACGAGAACGCGCACCTCGTCCATCCTGACAGCGGGGATTACCACCTTCTTCATCCCCACCGTGAGCAGCATTTAGCGCGGCGTCGAGTTCTCCTCGATCTCGATGCATAAGCACCGCAGCTCCAAACTTGGGGCCGGCTCTGCGCAGCGACCGCCGCCTTCGACGGCACCGCAACCGGCGCGGCTCGCTCGCTAGCCAACAATGCCGTGCACACCTGCGGGTGGCTCGCTGCGGCGGTGTCTCCTCCTCGCGCTGCTCGTCGCGTCCGACGCCCGGCGCCACGAGCGCAAGCTGCAGTCGGATGTCGCACGCGAGCTGAGGCGCGCAGAGGGCAAGGGCGGTGGCAAGCTCGGCGGCGGTGGGGGCGACGCGCCGGCCGCCGCAGCGCCCGCCGCCGCCGCCGCCGCCGCGCCTGCTACCGCCGCGACGGGCTGCTGCTGGCTGTTCAACGAGCAGACGAAGCGGTACAACTTCTACCCGCGGCCAGCGAACGCGGCGTGCCAGACGCCGTACAAGCTCGCCGCCTGCCCCGCGCCGAAGCCGGCCGCCGGGGCCGCGGCGGGCACCGCCGCCGCTGCCGCCACTAGCAAGCCGCCGCCACCGCCACCGCCTCCGCCACCCTCACCAGTCGCCGCCCTGGCCGCGGTGCCCGCGGCCGTCGCCGCGCCCGCGCCCAAGGAGGCGGTCGCCGCGCCCGCCGAGGAGCCGCCGAAGGGCAAGAAGGGCAAGAAGCAGAGGGGCGAGCCCGTCGAGGACGCGCCCGCCGCTCCCGCCACCAACGCCGGTGCCACAGCTGCCGCCTCGACAGCAGCGCGCGCGGCGGCCGCGCCGCCAAAGAAGAGCGCAAATGGAGGCGGAGGCGGCGGTGGCGGCGGCGGCGGCGTGTTGATGCCGCTCCTGTTCCTGGCGGCGGTCGGCGGCGCCGCCTTCGTCTTCCAGGAGAAGATCAAGGCCGCGCTCGCCGACTACTTCCCCGACGCGTCCAAGGGCGGGAGCGGCAGCGGGAGCGGCAAGGCGACGCCCAAGGGGCGCAAGCAGGAGTACAAGACCGTCGGCAACCGCGACCGCACCCGCGACGACGACGCGGCGAGCACGACGAGCTGCGGGCTGCCGGACACGGAGGTCGACGCCGCCACCGCGGAGTGGGCCGCGCGGATCGCCGCGTCGCGAGGCGGCGGCGGCGGCGGCGGCGGCGACGGCGGCGGCTTCGGTCCGCCCACCACGACGGCGCTCGCGTGCGGCAACGGGATGGGCGCGGCGGTGCCCAGCTTCGCGTCTCCGGGCGGGCCGCAGCCGGGCATGGTGACGCCGCAGCCGGGCGGCGCGCCGCCGCCGCAGGAGGACTTTGGCGGCTTTGGCGGCTTTGACGACCCCGAGGCGGGCGGCGGCGGCGGCGGCGGCGGCGGCGGCGGCGGCGGCGGCGGCGGCTGGGGCGCGCCGCCGGGGCAGGGCCCGCCCGTCACGCCGATGGTGGGGCAGCAGGGCCTGGGCAACCCCGCGCTGGGCGGCTTCGGCGGCGCGCCGTCGACGCAGCAGAGCGACGTCGACTGGAGCATCCTCGGCGGCGCGAGCTCGGCCGCCAACGACCCGTGGGACAACCCGCAGCCCCCGGAGGCGCAGGGGCAGGAGGACGACGAGGAGGAGGGCGACTTCACCATCTTCGACGGCTTCGGCCGCGACAACAAGCCGACGAACAAGGCGGGCGGCGGCGGCGGCGGCGGCGGCGCGCAGGCGGCACAGAGCGGCCTCTCGTGGGACGACGAGCGCAAGATGTGGAACCAGTCGAGCTCGGGCGGCTGGGGCGGCGCCTTTGGCGGCGCGCGACGCGGCGGCGCGTTTGGCTCGGCGAGCAAGAGCTCGCCGTGGGACCTGCGCTCGCAGATGGGCACGCCGGCGTCGATCAAGGCCTTCCGCGCGCAGGCCGAGCGCGTCTTCAACGACAACGTCTCGTCGTCGCTCTTCGCGAGCCCGACGATGCAGCGCTTCAAGCGGCAGACCGACGACCTGCTCGGCGGGCTCTCCAACACCATGGCGAGCATCACCTCCTACCTGCCGCCGGTCACCGGCGTCAGCTCGTACTTCAAGTCGTGGTTCGGCTGAGCCGCCGCGCGCCCCTCGCGTCGGGGGCAAGGACGGGCCGTGGGGGAGGACGCTGCTCCCCTGCTGTAGTGGCCACACAGGGGCCTCGCGCTCGGCGCCTGCCCGCAGGGAGAGAGCTGCTACTAGGGACAGGAACAGAGAAAGCAGCGGGTGCGTGCGTCAGCGTGTTATGAATAGAACAATTTCGGAAACACGGTCCAACCAAACATATATAAGCAGGACACGAGGGCGAGGGTCGTGGGGGCTCTGCGCCACGCGTCCGCGCGCGTTCTACACGCGGCGGCCACTCGACGAGCGCACGCTGCGACGACCTCGCTCGCCCCCGGACCATCACGAGACATAATAAACTGTAGGGCGGCCGTCAAACGTACGGAGGGCGCGCCACATAAGCCGTGATGAGATCACGCGTTGCCCGTCAGCGCGGGGCACATGCGAGGCGCGCACGGCTGCCACTGCGACTCGTGCAGCGGGCACACGGGCCGTTTGCGCAGCCAGTGCGAGAGGCAGTGCTCGTGGAAGACGCAGCCACAGCTACCGAAGCTCAGCGTGCAGGGCGAGGGCTGCGGGCCCCAGCTCAAGCACTGGTTGCCTGCGCGCGCCGTGGGATTCGCTCATGTGAGTCGGTGAGGCCTCGCGAGCGGCAGCGGGTGAGAGGCTGCGGCGGCGCACATTTGTTGATGAGCAGGCTGCGGCAGATCTGGCACTCGCCCGTCGGCACGTCGCAAGTCGGGCGCAGCCGCTTGGACGCGGGCGTGGCCCCGGGAGTGACCTCGCAGCAGGTCATGCCTCCGTCTGCATCCCACTCGCCCTCGCCCTCGTCGGAGCTCGTTCGCTTCAGCCCGCCCATGGTGGTGAAGCGGGTGTGGGGCTGAGGCCGGAGACGCCAGCACGCCGACGCCGACGCCGACGCGAGCCCTCGCGCGAGGCAGCTAGCGCGGTCGACGACTGGTTGCGCCTCACCTGGTGCCCAAGTCTCGTGCGGGCTGAAGTGCGGTGGTGCTGCCCCTTGAAATCCGGCAAGCGAAAAGGCGGGACTGGCCATGCCTGCTGACGAGTTGAGCCGCATTGAGTCGAGCGCCGTGACCAGGCCCTGACGTCTGAGCAGCGTGTTGGCGCCCGTGGCCGACGGCAGGGGCGAGCGCGCCGACGAGCGGCTCGACGTGGCGCTCGGGAGGGCGCTCGAGATGATGCAGGAGAGGGTCAAGGAAACGGGCTTCAATGAGACTTTTGGCTTTCGCCGCCACGTAGTATGAATTCATAGCTGGGCGCCCAACTCGATTGCCACCATCCTTGCTGTGCCTGCTGCGAACCTGGGCAACTCGATGAGCTCGGAAGGCAGTGGCCACGCCTCGCCCCCGGAGCTGCCATCGACGCGCGCCTCGCTCCGCAGCTCCGGTGCAGGGCTGCGCCAGCGCCAGTCGTGGTCGGCCGCGCTGCACGACTCGCTCCTCGAGCCTCGCGACCGGCCTCACAGCAACGGCCACGTGCTGATCTCGTGGTACATGGTGCGGCTGTGGGGCGGCCAGCGGCTCTTCACCTGCGACAACTGCGTGGGGCGCACGCTCCAGCGCGCCTGGTTCGCCATGTGGGTGGTCCTCGTCGGGTTTGGCGTGCCCTTCTCACTCTTCATGGTCGTGAGGGGCGGGCTGCAGGCCGACTCGTCGTGGCTGGCCATCGAGGCGATGGCCATCGGCTGCTGGGTCGCCTTCATATACGCCGTCAACTACAGCGGGCTCTACGTCTGGCGCACGCGCTACGTCGTCGCCTGGCGATGGGACGCCGCGCTCGCCGTGCTGATCATCGGGCTGTACGCCGTCATCGCCAAGCTGTACTACCCCGGATTTTCGGTGCACACGCACACCACCGACGAGATGAAGAACATCTTCGAGACCTTCCACGGCCTGACCACCTGGGCGCGCTTCGGTGCCGCGGCCATCCCCACGCAGGCCTTCTTCTGCTCGGCGCAGGAGCTCAAGCTCACGTTCCGCGCGCTCAAGCGGGCGGCACGCGACGCCACCAACCGGAAGAACCACCTCCGCGGCTCGGGCTCCAACTTTGCGGTGATGACGCTGCGCGACCGCATGACGACGAGCACGTCGCTCCCCGCGGGGGCGGCGGCGCACGTCATCGAGGTGAGCTGCCCGGCTGGGCAGGGGCCGCCGCCGCCGGGCGAGGACGACGGGCTCGATTATATCAACGAGTTCAAGGCGCTGTACGAGAGGCTGCTGCTCTTCCAGCGCTACTTCGGCTCGATCGTCGGCGTCAAGAACGTGACGGTGCTGCTCGCGATCGTCGGCTACTCGATCTCGATCTTCATGAAGCTCGTCGGCGCGGCGCACGGCCTGGCGCTCACGTGGGGCGACCTCTGCGTCGGCTCGGTCATCTTCGGCGTGACGGTCCTCTGCCAGGTCTCCAACATCGTGGCGTCGGCGCTGACCAACGAGGTGCAGGACGCCGCGATGACGGTGTGCGAGCTCTGGGCGGCCTCGCCCGAGACGGTCGCCAGGCGCCACCCGGGCTTCCCGCGCTGGGTCGACCAGATGCTGCTGCGGAGAGAGCTCGGCTTCATGATCGGGCCGATGCTCGTCGACTACCGCGGCTTCCTGATGCGCTCCTTCGTCCTGCTCTTCACGTCGACCTACGCCGTCACCACCGCCGTCTCGCGAGTGGCGCCGCACAAGCCCAGCAGCGGCTAGCTCCGAGCCGAGTCCCGAGAGATCAAATGCGGCATGCCCCCACCCACCGCCCTTGCCCCGTCTCCGCCGCGCGTGTGTGCGGGTCTGTACCCAGTATGTAGGCCAAGGCGTTTCAGTAGTAGAGAATGTGCGTCACATTGTTAGGAGATCATGCACATGGATGCCGCCCACACATACACACACACGTCGGATGCTCGGCGTGGTGGGGTCTAAATGTCCGGCGCTGCTCGCGTCGCGGCCTGCTGCGCGTCGAGTGGCATGTTGAGCGACGCGTTGTCCGGGTCGTCGCTCGGCAGCAGCGCCGCCGTCTTCTCGGAGAGCCGCTTCGGCATCCGCTTCGCCTGGAAGACGACGACGAGGCCGACGATCACGAGCACCGATCCGACGCACTGGATCGCGATCGTCGACGTCGCCTTGCCCTTCCACTCCTGCAGGAAGAGCGCGCCCTCGAGCACGCCGTAGATCGGGAAGGTCATCCACGCCATCATCACGCGCGCGGGGCCGAGCTTCTTGACGAGGAAGAAGTAGATGAAGAAGCCGATGCACGTGGAGCCGATGCCCTGGTAGATGCAGCCGATCCACGCCTTCGGTGTCGCCGTCGCGAAGAAGCCGAGGTGGCGCGGGTAGGCGTCGGGCGGCAGCAGGCCGTCGGTCGGCAGCGCGATGACGATCGCCGCGAGCGCGCCGTACAGCACCTGCCCGGTGGCGGCGACGGCGGGGTGCAGGCCCGCGGCGTACTTGCGCGCGAGCACCGCGCCGACGCCGTATGACAGCGCGCACGCGATCAGCAGCACGTGGCCGAAGATCTGCTCGTAGAGCGGCACGGCCTCGTCGGCGGGCTTGATCAGATCGTCGACGACGATGCCCACGAGCCCGACGAGCCCGACAACGAAGCCGCAGACGAGCATGCACAGGTTGGCCTCGTCCGACATCCGGAAGATGCGCAGCAGCACCTCGGTCCACACGGGCGTCGACGCGACGAAGATGCTCGCGATCCCTGCGTTGATGTACTTTTCGCCGTACGAGACGCACACGACCGGGAGCACGGTGTTCGCGACGCCGAGCGCGCAGAGCGCGCGCTGCCGCTTCCACGTGCACGCGGCGCGCACGGCGGCGCGGTCGAGCGTGCCCGTCGCCAGCAGCACCGCGTCCGAGATGAGCAGTGCGACGAGCCCCGTGCTCAGCCGGAGGGCGACCGTCGTGAGCGGAGGGAAGGACTCGAGCGACCAGCGGAGGAAGAGGAAGGCCGAGCCCCAGATCGCCGAGGCGATCACCCAGAGGACGACGTAGAGCGACATGCCCGGAGCTACCGGACCGGCGCGGACCACAGTATACTGGCAGACGA
>Ga0209713_10002726_pt1 | contig 11034 bp, 6 predicted proteins | sample ArcOceMetagenome_3_FD_187444 | JGI IMG/M metagenome (GOLD analysis project Ga0209713, IMG submission 187444) | Marine eukaryotic phytoplankton communities from Arctic Ocean - Arctic Ocean- Svalbard ARC20M Metagenome (SPAdes) (version 2) | ecosystem: Environmental > Aquatic > Marine > Oceanic...
GGCGGGGGGGGGGTAAATCTCAGGCCTTTTACTACACAACTTACTTGATCACGTTTTTTCTACCTGGGTGTTCTATCGTCTCGACACTCGAGGTAAAGCTGAGGCAGAACATAACGTATTTTTAGGGAACAAAGAATGCCTTACTTGCGTGACCCGCAGAACGCTTGCTTCAAGGATAGCGGCACTTTACTCTCCAAAGCAGTCACTGGGGTAATATCACCATGACAGCCGTTCACACTATCTTTCATTCTTCGCTGCTCGCTGGCTCTCTGCCAGCAGCGCCGCGTTTGCTCTATTGTGAGCCGCCGAAGATCTTGCGGCTCCACGGCCCACCTTTCTCCGCATGGGCCACGAGACGCCCTGCTCGTCCTGCACCGACGTGCAAAGCGAATGGCTTCTGAGCCAGAACAGGCCATGCTCGCAGTTCGCCAACCTGGCGTTGCAATGCTCCGCCTCGGCGTTTTGGACGGCCAACAACTGGTGCCAGCAAAGCTGCTACTGGGCTGGCTATGGATATCCAGGCGACCTATGCTGCGCACCAAGCCCGCCAGCGGTACCACCGTCTCCCTCGGCGCCGCCTGTGCCATGCCCGCCCTATCCGCCGTCTGTGCCATGCCCACCCCATCTGCCGCCGTCCTCACCTGCTGTGCCGCCGTTGCCCCCGATCCCACCAATGCCGGTTGCGCTTGCCTTTGAGGCGGGCTGCACCTCCGGCTGCCGTCCCAAGTGGGGCGTGAGCTCCGGTGGCCGACTCGAAACCGCCGCTCTGTTGACGCGGCCGTTTGACCCGTCGCTCATCTCTTGGTTTTACGACTACGGCACCAACCCCCGTGCCTTCATGTGGGACACCGGATGGATCTCACCAAAGGAGCAAGGCGACGAGCTACTGGAGTTTCTGAACGAGAACCACATCGAGTACGTGCCGCACGTCTCGGGTCGCTTCTTCAATCCGTTGCCAAACGAGGACGTCGGGGGTCAAGGCGCCTCATGCCACCTTCTGACTTCGTTGTCGCCTGCCGAGTTCCAGAGCAGGACGCCATGCACGGCTCAGCAGATAGCCGAGCAGCTGATCAGCCTTCGTGGCATGCTCACGGCCCCGGTGCGCTTCTTGATGTCGCACAACGAGCCGTGGTTTTTGAATCCAGGCATGAGCGGCGCGGAGGCCGCCGAGATCTGGCGGATCTACTTGCAGCCGGCTGCGGCCATTGCCAATCTCTCGCTGATCTCGCCCACACTGCAGCTCAACCATGCGGGCTGGACACGGGATTTTCTCAAGGCCTGCTACGACCGGCGCTTCGACTCTCCACCGTGCGACATCGAGACCATCTTTGGGTTTTCGGTGCACCAGTACCAATGCAAGGAGTCGTGGTGGCGTGGCTTCGTCAGTGGCTTTCGACTGAACGCAGTACCTCCAGGCCTCGGGGACTGGACGCAGTACCTCCAGGCCCGCCGCTTCTGGGTCACCGAGACCAACTGCAACTGGGAGGACGACTCGATGCCCGACGGTACCGAGCAGTGCCATCGCGCGTCGGGTGGGCGACCCAGCAGTCACGGGCAGGGCTCGCTCGCGACAATGAATGAGATCGACGAGATCGCCGGCTACTCGTGGTGGACGATCACCAATTCGTACGACCAAGGCAGCAAGCAGTACAACGCAAGGATCACCGACCTCGACGGCACTCTGCTCGGGCCCGGCCGCGCGCTCGTGTCGATCAACGGCCGCGACGCGCGCTTCGTCGACGACCCGATGAGTGGAACGCTGCCATGCACCGGCCCGGTCTCTTCGCCGCCCCCTCCCCCTCCTTCTCCGCCGTTTAGCCCACGGCCGCCTCCAGTGTGGCCATTGTCGCCACCAATGTCGCCACCAATGTCGCCTTCGTCTCCGCCCTCGCTGCCGGTCCCACCATTCACACCATTGCCGACTCCTCCCCCCTCGCTCCCGCCTCCTCCTGTGTGGCCGCCCCCAGCTCCACCACCATCAACCCCACCTCCGGCTCCCCCATACCCACCGCCGCACCCACCTCGACCTTCGCCCCCACCCCCGCCTCCATCAACCCCGCCTCCGTCGCCCCGGCCACCACCCTCGCCATCAGCACCATCACCATCGCCACCACCACCGATGCCAGCCCCCCCTCCACCGTCGCCCTCTCCGCCGCCACCGTCGCCACCACCACCGATGCCAGCCCCTCCTCCACCCTCGCCCTCTCCGCCGCCACCGTCGCTGTCGCCGCCACCGCCGCCACCCTCGCCCCACCCCGCACTCTGCGACGATGCCTCCGTCATCACAGCGGCCGACCTCCTCCCAGCGTACCCCAGGCCCAACTGCTGGTGGCTCGACCGCGCCAGCCTCGAGACCGCCGGCCGTGGCTGCGCCGACCTCCTCATGGCCGACAACGCCGATCCCGGTACCTTCCACCGCTGCGCCGACTCGACCGACGACGACGCGCGATGCGTCAAGAGCAGCGCCAGCGATGCGACCGTCAGCTGTGTCTACCCGCCGTCGCCGCCGCCCGTGCCGGACGTGCCGCCACCCCTTCTACCCTCGCCCTCGCCGCCACCTCCCACGCCCTCGCCGCCACCGCCCTCACCCTCGCCGCCCCCGCCCTCGCCCTTGTCGCCACCTTCTGTGCCACCACCATCTTTGCCGCCTGCCTCGCCGCCGCCTCCACTGCCGCCGCCGCAGCCTCCATGCCTGCCCATCCCCTCACCACCTCCGCCATTGCCGCCACCGCCGACGCCGCCACTGCCCTCAACACCGCCACCCAAGCCCCCTCCACTATCACCATCGCCTCTGACACCGCCTCCAACGTCACCACCGCCTCCGTGGCCGCCGCCACCCTCACGTCCGCCGCCCTCGTTGCCTCCTGACTCGCCGCCGCCACCGCCCTCCTCGCCTACTCCGTCACCGCCGCCCCTCTTGCCGCGCGTCCCACCACCGCCGCCACCATCACTGGCACCGCCCTCTTCGCCTTCGCCTCCGCCGTCACCGCCGCCCGTCTCGCCGCCCAAGTCACCGCCGACGCCCGGCGACAGCAGCTTGCTGGATGCGACAGCGAGCCGCGTGACTGCTAGCACGGGTGGCAGCAGCAGCCTGGGTTGGCTCGGCACCCTCACAATCGTGCCACTCCTCGCAGCGTTCGCCTTTTTCGTCAAGCGGCGGGCTCGAGTTCTGATCTTGACCCGGCGCGTCAACACGGGGAAACAGAGCACGGGCGCGACCACGAAGCTCATTGTGGGCGAGAGCGACGGATTTGGCAAATCCACTGCCACCCGCGTCGCGCAGCCGGCGACGTCTTCCCTGGGCGAGGAGAAGGTTGGATTGGAGTTGCCAGTGGACTTGCCAAGCCTCAAGGAACAGGACGCCGTCCGGGAGGCCGCGAGGGTGATGGAGTTGAGTGAGTTCCGCGTTTGATGGCTCGCGCGGGCCGAGCAGCTCTCACGTGTAATAGCGTGAGTATTGATCTTTTGCGACACGCTTTTGAGCACAGTGCACATACGCTCTGTGCCTCTGAGCTCTGAAGATAAACCGTAAAGTAAAGTACGCTACCTACCCCTCCGGAGCAGAGTGCCAGCGAGAGAGAGCAAGATGCCCGTCGCCAGCCCGGCTCCGAGCACTGCACCGCGCTCGGTCGCATCGGCAGAGGGTGCGATGCCCTGCTTCTCCACGGACTCGTCGACGCGCCTGACGACGGCACGGACCGGGTGGAGGGCGACCGCACCAACGCTGAGCGCGATGCCGTACGCGACAGTGCCCCGAAGAGCGACGGCCGAAGCGCCCACCGCGAGCGGCGCGGCGGGGGCGAGCGCGGCGGCGGTGCAGACCCCACCGACGACCCCGAGCGCAGCGGCGGTGCCGACGGCGGGCGACGCGCGCACCGACTCCTCCATCCACGCCTTGTACGGCTTGTACAGCGCGACGAGCCTCGGGATGTCCTTGCGCAGGTCGGCGCCGCCGACGACGCCGAGGCGCAGCTGCGCGTCGCGCTCGAACACGTACTCGTGGAAGTCGCGCACGGCGGCCGTCGGGCCCGCGACGAACTTGCTCCGCCGCAGCTGTGCACGCGCCTCCATGCCAGCGCGCCACTCCTCCCTGCCGTCGCCAACCGCCCCCGGATGCGGCGCCGCCTCGGCGGGCGGGCGGCCGAACAGAACGGGAAGTGCATCGGGCGGCGCGTGTGCCAGGACGCTGTGCGCAACGCTGGCAGTGGCACCACTCGCGCCCGAGGCCAGCGCGAGGCCCACGAGCCCGAGCGGGTGCATGGCCGCGCCGTGAGCACGCAGCCGTACAGCACCACCGACAAAGGCCACGCCGCAGAGCAGCGTGTGCAGCAGCGACGCGTCCTGCAGCTGCGAGGTGAGGACGGTCCAGAAGCGGCCGTGCATCATCACGTTGGCCCAGGACGCGGCGAAGTGCGTCTCGAGGCTGTGAGGGTCGAGGCCCAGAGAGACGGCGGCGTGTGCGGCGGCGAGCGCGGCGGCCGCCTGGACGAGGCCGGAGTCGGCCGACAGCAGCGGCTGCTCACCGTGTGGGAGCGGCGCGGCGCGCGCCGAGAGGGTGCGAGCGACAGTGAGATGGCGGAGGGCGGTGAAGAGCGAGTTCATATAGGAATTGTATAGCTGGGAATACTGCCACCCAGTGGAAGAGTTGTGCATGCAATTTTGTATGCGTGGCGGGAACTCCATGAGGCTTTCTTGGCGAACATGATCAATGCTAAACAGTATTCGTGGACTACTTGACATAGAGCAACGCGCAGCAGTTCAAACCGTGGCCCGTGCCACCATTTGCGGCGTGATGTCGGTGTGTTTGTGGAGCCCACGTCTGCTCGCAGGCTTGTGCCTGTGTTGGGTAAAACCACGCGAGCCTTTCACTGCAACACGCTCGGTTACATGACAATCTCGTGGACTACTTGGCATGGTGCAACGGATTACAGTTCAAACAGTGGCCCGTGCGGCCATTTGCGGGGTGATGTCAGTGTGTGTGTGGAGCCCGTCAGCCCGTCGCCCCCCAGACGTCGCTGGGGATGCGCCTAGACAGCTCTGCGGCATCCTCCTTTGTGTCTGTTTGTTTGTCTGTTTGACTGGTTCAAGTCTTGCCAATTTTGTTATTGCGCTGGAGTGCTGCAGTAACGTATCGTATCCAGTAACGCATGAGCGGAACCAATATGTTCATATCTCGATATTGGGGTGTTCTCGACCTTTGCTGATTTCGGCAGAGTTTTGATTGTTGCGTGTCGAGAGTGTCGACCCGCAACAGACAACCGCAGCCGGTCGGCTGCGTTAGGATACACGTCCTACGTATTCACTCCACACGTCAAGGAGTCGTTCGTCATGCCACCGCAGCGTACCACACGGTTCAACAACGGCAGCAGCGCCTCCGGTGCAGCGCCAGCGGCGGCAGACGAGCCTATCATCCAACCTGCACCATCGGGCGCCGACGAGGCTGCCCCTGCTGCTCCCCCATCTGCGGCTGGCGCTACGCAGCCATCGTACCGCCAGGCAGCAGGCCGTGGCGTCGATGAGCCGCGGATGGGAACGCCCGCGCCAGCCAACGGCGCGGCAGCAGTGCAGCCAGGCTCTCGCCCGCCCTCCGGTCGCGTCAGCCCAGATACCGAAATGCTACGCGGCATCCACGCGTCGCTGGGTCAACTGGGCGCCATCGCCGAGGGGCTCAAGGAGCTTGGACAACGCGTCGGGGATCTCGAGCGCGACAAGTCGCCCGAGCGCGCTTCTGAGCAGCGCTACCCCGACGACGACGACGAGGGATACTCGTCAGACGGCAGTGCGGAATCCGTCTACCTCCCGTTCAGCGAGGGCAACCCGCACTGGGTCGCGAAGCAGCAACTGCAAGCGCCGACCGTGCGTCCGCGGAAAATGTCTCTCTACGGCTACCAGGCCGCCGACGTGCTCGCTGCAGGATCGCGCGGCAAGCCCAGGGCTGGCTCGCTGCGCGCGGCGCTCGTCTACGGAGAGTCAGCCGCTGCGCCGATGTGGGAGGTCACCCGCGCCCTCGAGGATCTGCTCGAGCAGGCCGATGAGGCCGGCGACACAGTCCTCGGCGACATCGTCGCGCCCATCGTCGCGACGCAGCGCGCGTGCTACGAGCTGCTCAACGAGCAGCGCGCGCTCATCGTCGCCCGCGCTCGCACCATGGGGCCCGACGCCGAGGCCTACGACAAGGACGAGCTCGAGTTCATCGAGAACTCCTTTGGCGCTCGCGACGAGCCTACGGCAGACATGCCGGCCGCGCTCGCTGATCTCAAGGACAAGTTCGTCCGCGAGTCGCGCAAGGCCGACCTGCGCGTGCGCGCCGGCCGCGGCCGCAGCAGCGCCGGGGGCGGGCTGCGCGATGCCGACCGACACCGCCAGGACGACCGGCGCGGCGAGCGGCGCGGCGAGCGCGACGAGTCGCAGAAGAAGCAGCGCGGCAATCGCGGCGGGCGCAAGCAGCGCGAGCGCGAGGAGGCACGCAGCCGCCCCAGCCGCAACGATCGCGCCGCGCGCGACGACCGCGCCTCGAAGCGCGAAGACGGCAGCGCCACGCGCCGTGACCAGTCGCGCGGCAAGCCCGAGGGCGGCGCCAAGCGCCGCGACGATGATCGCCACCAGCGCCGCGAGCAGGCGGGCAGCTCGCGCGATCACGCCAGGCAGCAGCGGTCCAACCGCCAGTCGCGCGGCGACGACAGCAGCGGCGGCGAGTGGGAAGTTGCGCGCGGCCGACACGATCGCCGCAGCAGCCACGGCGGCGGCAAGGGCAAGGCGCCGCGGCGTGCAGAGGAACACGGCTCTGATGCCGATTCCTCGGGCTATCGCTCCTACTGAGGAGGAGCGCGGCCCCGTCCGGAGGGCCCTGTCGGACGTTAATCTCAGAGCGGCGGGCGCGACGCTGGCGGGCGGCGCGCGCGCATCTGGCTGCAGCTCGGAGCGCGGCCACCCTTCCGCAAGGGAGTGGGTGTCTCCCACAGAAACCCACCTGGGCGTGCAGGAGCCCGGCCGAGGCCCATCCTGCGGCAGAGCCTCTCTACGAGACGCTGCGGCGCCGGCTGCCAGCGTGGCGCGCGGCGGGCGCGTCGCAGCAGGTGCTGCGTTGGCTCCGCGAGGGGGCGCGGTGCGAGTGGACGGCAGGTCCACCACCGCCCTTCCAGCACGGTGTGTCGCTGAGCGGCGCCGCCGCGCCGCAGGGCGAGGAGGCCGAGTGGCTCGAGCGCGAGATCTCGCGGCTGACGGGCAACGGCGCGCTGATCGATGCGCCGCCAGACGAGCGCACCCACGTCTCACGGGTGCATCTGGTGCCGAAGAAGACCGAGCCTGGGGCGCCGCGCAAGTGGCGCATGGTCATCGACCTGCGCCCCACCAACGCCTTCTGTCGCTTCCGGTCGTGCCGCTACGAGACGCTGAAGACGCTCCATCGGCTGGCGCGGCGCGGGGACTGGGCGATCTCGTTCGATCTCCAAGACGGGTACAACGCGGTGGCGATCCACCCGGAGCACCGCAAGTTCATGACCTTCGCGCTGCCGCCGCCGCCGGGCGCGCCGCCGGGCGCGCCGCCGCGATATCTGCAGTGCGCGGCGATGCCGTTCGGCTGGACCTCGAGCCCGCTCGTCTTCACCAAGGTGATGAAGGTGATGGTGCGGATGCTGCGGGCGCCGTTGGCGCCGACGGTCGAGCGCATCCGCCTCCGCACGGCGGCCGGGCGCCGCCTGGTGCTGCGGCGCGCGCGCGCAGCGCGCGACCCACGCGCAACGGGCCTGCGTTGCTTCATGTACGTGGACGACGGGCTGTGTCTGGCCAGCTCGCGAGACGAGGCGCTGCGAGCGCGCGCTCGTGTGCAGCAGGTGCTCGACGTGCTGGGGCTGCGCCGCCACCCGGACAAGGGCGTCTGGGATCCCGCGCAGCGGCTCGAGCATCTAGGACTCGATGTCGATCTGGCTGCAGGGCTGTTCCGCGTGCCACCGCGGAAGGTAGCCGGGCTGGCGCGGCAGGCGCGCGAGCTGACGACGCGCGCAAAGCGCGAGCGGCGCCTGGTGCCGGCGCGCAGTCTGGCGAGCTTCGTCGGGTATGCGCAGAGCGTGTACTTGGCCTGTCCGCCCGCGCGCTTCTACCTGAGGTCGCTGCACGACGCGATGGGCACGCGGGTCTCGTGGAACGACAACGTGCGGCTCTCGCGGCAGGCGCTGGCAGACCTACGCTGGTGGCGGCGCCTCGATACCGCCGACGTATCGCGCGCAATCTGGCGCTCGCCGGAGACGGCGACGCTCCACTGCGACGCCTCGCACCTGGGCTGGGGCGGCGTGCTCAACGGCACGGTGCCAGCGAGTGGCATCTGGGGCGCGCGCGAGCGCGGTCACCATATCACCTACCTCGAGCTGCTGGCGGTGCACCGCTCGGTCGCCGAGTTCGCGGAGTCGCTGCGCGGCAAGAGCATCCTGCTCTGGGAGGACAACCAGGCGGTCCAGCACATCCTCACCAACCGGACGACGCGGTCGCCGGAGATGATGCGGCTGCTGCGGCGGTTGTGGCTGCTTGCTGATCGACAGCGTTGGGCTGACGCTCACCGTGCGCTACATCCAGTCCGAGGAGAACTCGCTCGCCGACGCGCTGAGCCGCGGCTCCCCGTACGACGAGCTGGAGGTGCTGCCGCGCGTGTGGCGCGGTCTCGAGCGGCGCTTCGGGCCGCATACGATCGATCGCTGCGCACGCTCTGGGAACGCCGTGCTCACCCGGTGGAACGGCGCCGCGCCGGACTCTCGCAGCTGCGGCGCAGGCGCGCTGGCGCAAGACTGGCGGCGAGAGAACAACTACGTGTTCCCGCCGCCGACGCTGCTGCCGCAGATCGCGCAGCTGCTGTTCGAGCGCCCTGGAGTGGCCGCGACGGTGGTCGCGCCCTACTGGCCGGCGCAGCCGTGGTTCCAGCAGCTCGGCGAGCTGGCGACGCACGTGGAGCTGCGGCGGTTGCACGACGTGGCTCGCTGCCCGCCGCAGCTGCACGGCTCCGCGCGGCACGCGCTTACCGGCGCGATGCTGGTCTTCTTCCGCGTGGAGGGCCGCCCGGCCACGTACACGCGGCACCGCGCGGCGCAATGAGTGGCGCTGCTGCGGGCGCTCCTGCGGGCGCGGCGAGCGCGGCGGCCGCCGGCGCCGCCGCACCGGTCGCCTGGGGCGAGGCGATGCGTGCGCGCTGGGACCATCTGCTGGGCGACCATCCTGAGCGCGGCGGCATCATGGACAAGATGACGCGCCGCCTCGCCGCCTCGACCGCCGATGTCTACGGCGGTCACTACGCGCGCTTCTACCGATGGTGCGCGGCGCAGCCCGACCAGCCGAGCTCGCTGCCCGCGTCGACCGGCACGGTGCTGCGCTGGCTCGAGGCCGACGTGACGGCCGGCGGCAAGGTGCGCGCTCGCTCGCTGCAGCCGTATCTCTCGGCCATCAACTCGGTCCATGCGGACCTCGAGTACGATCGGCCGGCGCTGGGCCACGCGGTGGCGGCGTACAAGTCGGGCCTGGCACACATGCAGGCCGACGGCGGGCGCGAGGCGGAGCGCGTCTACCTGCCCGCCGAGGCAGTCGAGCGCGCGATGTTGTGGGCGCTGACGCTCCCCCTCGGCAAGGCGACGGCACGGCAGAAGGAGGTCTTCCGCGCGGCCGTCGCCACCTGCTTCACCTTCACGTTCTTCGCGCGCGGCGCGACCGGCGCAGGGCTGCTGGCGAAGCACGTGACCCGCAGCGTGGCGGGCACGACCGTCCAGCTCGAGCACGAGAAGGGGCGCGGGCGAGAAGCGCGCGCGCGTGCGATCACGCTGCCGACGGGCGCGATCCCTGGGCTCGACGCGCTGCTCGCCAAGTGGGAGGCGTTTCGCGGCGCGGTTGACGCCGACGCCAGCTACTACCTCCTCCCCGGCGAGCGCTCACGCGCTATGCCGACGACGTCGGTCGACGAGTGGCTTCGGCGCGTCCTGGCACACTTTGAGCTGCAGCCGCCGGCGCAGCAGGCATGGAGCGGGCACAGCCTGCGCAAGGGCGCGGCCAGCGCCGCCTCCGCGATCGGCGTCAGCCTCGATCGCGTGTGCTTCATCGGTGGATGGAAGATCAAGGCGGCGACCGTCCATGACTACATCGACCCCACCTGCCCGGCCACGGTGGCCGGGCGGCGGTTCTTCGGATGGCTGCTGCCGGCGGCAGCGCCGTCGTGAGCATTTTGGGTGGCAGTTACACAGCTCTCCCTCAACATGTTCATATCTCGATATTGGGGTGTTCTCGACCTTTGCTGATTTCGGCAGAGTTTTGATTGTTGCGTGTCGAGAGTGTCGACCCGCAACCCGCCCTCCCTACCCTGTTTGTTTGTTTGCGTGGGTTGAGCGCGGAAGTCCAGGTTTTGTCGCGCGCTCTGTTGGCGCTGCGTGGTTTCCTGGTATTTTGGGGTGATATAAATAAAACGTGTATTCCGGCAGTTACACAGCTCTCCCTCAACATACTCTAAGTAGCAATTTGTTCAAGTTGTGAATCGTCCACTAGGGTAGTTGCGCAGCTGGGGGACCACTAGGGTAGTTGATTTCTCAGCTCGTCATGCAACCACGGCGCGGTTAGCGCGAAGAGGCCCGAGCTGCGCACATACTTGGAGTGCGTCACATACCGCGGCTTGCCAGACTGCAGCTCTGCAGGAGCGCATGAGCGTTGAAGTGGTGCAGCGCCACCGTCGCCTCCACCGGCACGTCGACGATGAGGTCCTTGCCGCGCCTGATGCGGTAAGCGGCTGCACATGCGGCGCAGCGGCTGGTTCAAGTTGTGAATCGTCCACTAGGTAGGAGTAGTTGCGAGCAGATAGATCGATCCTCGCCCAGTGGCATCTCCAGCCAGCGGCATACGCGCTCCCAGCACTGCTCTTTCGAGATGAAGGGATACAGCTGGAAGAGCGTATTGCGCTGGTTTGCCTCCTTCGCTGTACTAGCTTAGTCGGGGTAAAGTACAGTTCCGTATGCGGAACTATGGAAGAAAAAAATAGCGAACGATGTTGCGATCTCGGCGAGGCACTTGCCC
>Ga0209713_10002729_pt1 | contig 11032 bp, 10 predicted proteins | sample ArcOceMetagenome_3_FD_187444 | JGI IMG/M metagenome (GOLD analysis project Ga0209713, IMG submission 187444) | Marine eukaryotic phytoplankton communities from Arctic Ocean - Arctic Ocean- Svalbard ARC20M Metagenome (SPAdes) (version 2) | ecosystem: Environmental > Aquatic > Marine > Oceanic...
GAAAATAATGCTAACGCTATAATGATAATAAGGAAAACTCCTCTTTTTCTAATGCTGTTTAATATTGCCATCTGTCATTTTTAATTTAAGAACGCTCTACATGTAGCGTTCACATTAATTTAGTGGGCGAAAATACCATTTTCCCTGCATTAATAAAATAGTTTTGGTGAAAAGTTACAGCTAAAAGCCACTTGAAATTTTAAACACAAACAACAAGCAATGAATTTATATTAACCCAACAGATAATTAGTTACATCTCTGGATTAGACAATTTAAGAGAAACCAAGTCAATTTTAGTGTTAGAAACCTCTAAGATTTGTATCTGGTAATCACCTATTACAACGGTTTCTCCAGCTTGTGGTATGCCTTGTGTAAAATTAACAATCATACCTCCCAGGGTCTCATAATGCTCTTGTTCTGGCAAAGAAAGTTTGTAACTCTCATTAAGATAATCAACTTCTAGGCGCGCCGAAAAGCGATAGTAGTTTTCTTCAAGAACCTCTTCTATAAGTGCGGTATTGTCATGCTCATCTTCTATTTCTCCAAAGAGTTCCTCAATAATATCCTCAACAGTGATAACCCCACTGGTGCCTCCATACTCATCAACCACAACGGCAATGCTCTTGTGTTTTTTACTTAAAATATTAAGCACATCTTTGGCCAACATGGTTTCTGGAACAAACACAACTGGTATAAGCATATCCTGGATGCTTACTGGCTTTTTAAAAAGTTCGAAAGAATGTACATAGCCAACTACATCATCAATATTGCCTTTATAAACTATTATTTTGGAGAGTCCAGTTTCAGTAAACTGCATGCTTAGCTCATCAATAGGGGTATTGATATCAACGGCCACTATTTCGGTCCTTGGTATCATAACCTCGCGAGATTTTATGTCTGAGAAATCTAGTGCGTTTTGGAAAATTTGAATCTCAGAATCCACCTCATCTTCTATTTCAATGGCCTGCATTTGTTCACTAATGTAATTTCCTAGTTCAATTTTACTGAAACTAAGTCTTACCTTATCACCATCTGTTTTAAAAATGTATTTTAAAACCAGGTCTGAAATCCATAAAATAAATTCAGAAACCAAGGAAAAAACAATGTAGAAAAAGTACGCCGGGACAGCAAAAAACTTCACTAGATCATTGGCATATATCTGAAAAAATACTTTGGGTAAAAACTCTGCTGTAAGCAAAATCACTAGGGTAGAAACAATGGTCTGCACCAAAATACCAGAGGGTCCTTGTATGGGTATATATTGCATCAATAGATCTCCCATAAAAAATCCATACACTACCAAAGCAATATTATTACCAATAAGCATGGTAGCTATAAATTTGGAAGGTCTTTTGGTTATTTTTTTTAAAATACCCGCTAAAAAGCTCTGTTGTTTTTTTTCAATCTCAATATAAATCTTGTTGGAAGAAACGTAAGCAAGCTCCATCCCAGAAAAAAAAGCCGAGCATATAAGTGCCGATAAAATAATGATAATATGGTATTCCAACAGGATGTAATAAATAATTAGGTGGGTTACAAATATAGTAAATGATCAACTAGGGCTTAAATACTTAAAAAACAGCCTTGTTATTTTTTATTTAAATCTTTATTTCGCTGCTCTGTCATTTTTCTAAACTTTCTTTTGAAGAAAAACATAAACACAGCCACAATTGCAAAAAAGATAAACATATAGGCGCGCCCTCTATTATCTACCCAATGTGTTGTAACTAGGTACAGAGAAAAGGCAGCCATAACGATATATGCATATTCGAAAAGTTTGTAGATTTTATTTTGCATCTTCTTGATTTTGTTGTTGTTCTATAAGTTGTACTCCTGTATTTTTTCTTGATATAAACTCTGTAAAATCCTGACTAGAATCAAAGCGAGAACCATCATTATAAGAGCCGTCTTTAAATTTTATTTGATAGGGCTGATCTGTAAACACCCACCGGTTTGTTTGATGCCAATACAATTGATCTGCCTTTAGGACCAAACTATCACTTGTAATTAACACTACATTTTTACGCAAATCTATCATACCTGTGCCGGCGTACCGAATGGCATAATCTGAGGTAACAGTACTTTTCTTGCCATCTTCCCAAAAATGAACCTCTACTCCTTGTGGAAACTCTTGGTAGGGAAAATCATAGTTAGAATAGTCTAGCAAACTCTTTGATATTAAATTAGAAACCACCTTGCCGCTATCTGTATATTTTAGATTGATTTGTTTACCAATGGCCAAGGGCTGATCATCCTTTATAGATAATTTTTGTTTGTCTTTATAATTAGCATCACAGGCAAAAAGCGTGATGACCACAAGAAGGGACATCACGCTTTGTTTGCTATATGATTTATTGGACATAATTATAAATTTGGCACTCTTACACTACCACCAACCCAACAGTTAAGAGTAATGAGTTTTCCTGCCATACCGGCAGAGAAAATATCTGTTTTTTGCGGAGCACGAGCTCTGTAACTACTTGCTGCAGCCCTTGCGTTTGAAGCAATAGAGGGGTCTACTCTTGCCGCTTTATCTGCATACTCTGCAGCTTTCCAGTTTACAGCTCTTTTTTCAAAGGGTGTACCTCCACAATCACTAGAACTTTTTGCGATCATTGCAGCAATTTTGAGATAAGATCTTCCATCGTTTGGCTTTACATTTAATACTTTATTGTAGTATGTTCTTGCCGCGTTATATCTCCCTGATTTACGTTTTTCTTCTGCAATTTTATAATAAATTCTAGCCTGCTTGTTTGGGTCTGTTTGCATTTTTGCAGACTGCTCATAATAAACCAATGCTTTTGAAGCATTACCGCTTTGCGCCTCTAATTGCCCTAAGTACATTTTTGTATCTGCACTAGGCTCTAATCTATCAAGCTGCTCAACTAGTTTAATAAAAAGAGGATCTTCTGTGCAGTCTTTGCCAGACAAACGTCCTGCCGCATTTCTAATCCAAGAAATATCATCCTTCATGGCCTCAAAATCTTTGTTATATAAAATAACAAGATTAGGACAATCTGCAACGTTTCCTAGCTTGGTGTCTACACTACCCTTTACTTTACCAAAAATACGTAGGTTTTTTTCATAGGCGCTCAATCGCTTCTTTTCTTTACTAGACATAGCTTGACCGGCATCTTCTTTATCGATAAGAGCTGTGAGTAGTTTTGCTAGTTTTCCTTCTTCTACCTCCATTTTGTTTTTTACAACATCGTATAGGTTAAATACTTCTTGCAAGTCTTTCTCTCCATCTATATATAGATCTTTTGCTAAGGAAAAATAAGTATACAAAGCCTTTGGGCTTTTAAAATTTACTTGATCTTTTTTAAAAGCAGCATCAAAATATGAAAACTGTTCTTGCTTTGTACCAATACCCTTATCAAAACGCACTTGCGCTAATTTGCTTAAAACAGCCCCTTCTTTTGTTTTTGATGGATAGTATTGCATTCTTAACTGGTAGGATCTTTCTAGGTCAGAAATTTTAGCTGTATCTCCATTGGCAATAAAATCTTCAAACATTTTAGCTGCATATTGGTAAACAGCCATAGTGGTTTGAGGACATTTGGTAATTACATTATCATAATGCTTATAGGCTTCTTGATAATTTTTTGCTTTTGCTGGTTCTGTAAACAGTGACACCATCGCTATACACTCTTGTGCGTCTTGAGCTACTGCTGAAGTTGTAACCAAGGCTAGCGCGAGTGTTATTGCAGTAAAAAATGTTTTTATTTTCATTGTTGTAATCTTCATGTATTAATCTAAATATCTTTTGTCAAACCATCTATCGTTAAATGATAGACTAATAAAAGTGTTAAAAAAGTTTTCTTGTATTAAACCAAAGTCTGTAGTTCCTCTTTTTCCTATCTCAAAACCAACGTTTACATTAGAGAACAATCTTCCAACAGGTATTCCAACTCCAAAAGATATGCCAAACTCATTAATGTCTTGTCCGTTTAAATTTATTCCTGTTTCTTCAAAACGTATTCCTGCTCGGTAAACAATTCGTTTATAGTAGCTTGTGAGTGAATTATATTTAGGAATATAAAATCCTCCTATTTTATATTTTGTAGCATCTGTATAGGTAATGTTCTCCAATTCAAAAGTACGATTGGTCAAATTACTGATTTTTTGGTTTACATACTCCAGACCAACAAACCACGTTTTTGGTTTTCCGATTCCTGCTCCTATACTTAGTTGAGACGGGAATGTAAAATCTGTATCTTCAACAGCAACTTCTATTTCTTCACGTACCACTTGTGATCCAGATGGAAGCACAAATACAGTGGCTCTCTGGCGTGAATTCTCTGCCTTAAAATTAGTCTCTGGGGTGTAGGCAACTGCTGTTTGAATTTGCAAGTTTCTAGAGACCATAGTTTTGTAACGAGCTCCAAAATTAAAACTAAATCCAAGCAAATCTGACCTGTTTTGCTCTCTAGCGCCTAACTCAATATCAACTTGTTCGCTAAATGCTGTATTCTCGATATTTCCGAAGTTGTAGTTGGTGTCTACACCAAGACTAAAATTTGGTGAAACCCTGTAGGCAAATGTTAAAAAGGCTTTATTGAGACCTCCCTGGCCGGTATACCTGGTTGTTACATCATCTACAACGTTTTGAGTGTCATACCCAACAGATGAGTAAGGTATGAGTCCAAAACTAGAAACCAGTTTACCCATAGGAATTGCTACAGCAAAATAATCAAAGGAAGTGGTAGATTGTTGTTGATTTTGTGAAACTGTTTTTTGAGTGGTTTCTTTGTGACTTATACCAACGGCGTAGTTTATTAAATCAAGATCTGCAATAGATGCTGGATTTTGAACACCAAGATGAATACTATCTGAATACACGCTAATACCTCCCATTGTCCTGTTCTCAACCGTTCCTTTAAAATTAAGGGAACCAATACCATAAAACGAATAGGGTGACGAAGTCCCGTTTTGAGCCATCGTAACAGTAGAAATGAGTAAGAATACTCCAATAATTATTCGCATCAGCATCAATCTTTATTAAGTTCTAAAATATAATTTAAGCCCTCTAACAGAAAATTTGAGTTGGCAAAGATGTCATTTTTTAATCTATCTCGCAAAAAATGAGCGTCTCCACCTGTTAAAATAATTGTTAAATCGGGGTATTGGTCTTTATATTGGTGTATCACACCATCAATTTCAAATGTAACTCCTTGAATAACACCACTATGAATAGCTGTTTCTGTGCTATTGCCAATCATAGCAATGGCGGCTGTTTTTTCCAGCAAAGGTAATTTTGCTGTAAAGCTATGCAATGATTTATAACGCATTGCTATACCAGGGGCAATACTACCTCCTATGTATTGATTGTCAGCAGATAAGAAATCATAGGTAATTGCGCTTCCTCCATCAATAACCAGCACATCTTGTTTTGGAAATTTCATAGCTGCAGCTGCAACAAGTGCAATTCTATCTGGACCTAATGTCTCTGGTGTTTTATAGGTGTTTGTATAAGGAATCTTACTGAGGTGGGATAGTACATGTACAGAGGTTAGCTCTTCAAGAAGTGTGATAGCTTGAGAAGATAAACTACCCACAGAAGATAAAATACAGTGTGTAATCTCAGGGTAGCTTATAAAAAGCTGTTTAATGTGCTGTATAACATCCTGTTTTTCACACCGCTGTTTTTCCACAAGAATATTGCCATTAAAAATAGCAAACTTGTATAGGGTGTTTCCAACATCTACTGTAAGATTCATATCGTTGCAAAGACGACAAAAATACATAGTTATTTCAACAGCAAAGAACAAATAAGGCATTGAATTGATTCTTAGCCCAAATAGGGAACTCACAAAACAAAAATGCATGACAGACATCGGGTTTGTTAAAGAATTTTATGACGCACATTTAAATAAAGATATTTTTCAAAAAATTGTTTTGCTGCAATAAAAATACCATTATATTTGCAGCCGCTAAGTTAATTATTTGACTCAGCAAACGGTGCCTTAGCTCAGTTGGTAGAGCAATGGACTGAAAATCCATGTGTCCCTGGTTCGATTCCTGGAGGCACCACCAAAAACCCACTCAATGAGTGGGTTTTTTTTTGAATATACTTTCTCTCTCCCAGCAATCAACACCACAGGACTTTATTTTATTGTATTGAATAATTAGCCTATATTGTGGTACATACATGATACAAACAAAACAGTGGAAGGAATCCTTAAAAAAGCAGTTGAAAAGAAATTTGGGTTTAAAATAGTAAACAGAGGTGATTGCGAAAAACTATCTGAAGTTATTCATGAGCAAACAAGCAAAAACGTAAATTACAACACCTTGAGGCGTATTTACGGCCTGGCAAAACAAGTAAAAACGCGCAAAGACACACTAGATGTATTAAGTCAATATATTGGCTACACCTCTTACTACCATTACGTGAATGCTGCTCCCCATGAAATAAGTTGGGAAAGCCGCCTGCATCTATATGAACTTAAAGACAACAAAGACACAAAGGCACTTCTTTTATTTTTAGAACAAAAATCACAAAGAGGTGAAGATATCGTTCTTCCAGTAATCAATCTAATACGAGAGTTTTTACTAGCAAAAAGAATTCACGAATTAAACATCTTATTTGCCTCAGAGGTACTTAACAATACTATTGAAACCTACAATCAAAAATTAATTATTGGAAACTCTGCAGGTATATTATTGCGCAGCATAAAACTCAGCAAACAAGAAATCAATCTGCTTTGCAAAACACCCTTTTTTGGGGCTACTATTTTTGAAATATTTGTAGACTACTCTTTTTTAAATGGGTATTACGCAGTGTTTCTAAAATATTTCAGAGAAAAGAAAGACTACAAAAACAAACTATTTGTTAAATGCCTATTAAATCTTAAAAGCTTTCTAAACAATGAAAAAATAAAGAATATCCAGATCAGTGACACCCAGCTTATGGAGCTGCACCCTATTCTTATTGGGAGGTACTTTTCAAATTTTTTACTTGCAAAGAAAAAAGAAGCGCATTTTTATAAGATTAAAACAATAGCGAATTCAATTACATTTTTGTCTCGAGACTATGAAATTTATTACGAACCAATGGTAATTGCGATAGTAACAAATAATTTAAAGGTGCAATCTTGGGTTATAGAGCAAATAGAAAAACATCTTAGCAAAAATGCCTACCCAGAACCTCACTATTTGGAAACCTACCATCTAATGAAAACATGGTACTATGCCCAAACAGGAGCTATAGAAAAAGCTAAAAATGTGTTTGAAAAAATTAATATCAATAACTTTATTCTAAGCTATAAAACATTTCTTCTTTTTTTCTATTATGCTGCAGGATACAAACTACACCAAACCATAGAATTAAAGGAGCGAACGGAAAATTATCTTAAAAAAAATCCCTACAAATATTTCACCCAATTTTATAATAACCAAATTACATTGCTAAGCAAAGACCCAGCTAAGCATGACTAAGGCCAGAAAAAAGAAGGGCTTCCCATGCCCAAGTTTAATTAGTAACTATCCCTTTTAAGAGTTGTCTATAAAAGAGTTTTAGAAAATGACAACACAAAGCAGCGCTATACAACTCTGCCTTTATACTAATGCTTATATTTACTTTTTAAAATCAAACAGTGTTGCTGTTTTGCATCACCAATACAAAACCGATTATGGCAAATAACTATTACGACCCTGCAGACCTTAGAAAATTTGGCAACATTACACAATGGAGCGAAGAACTTGGCAACAAGTTTTTTGATTATTACGGTAAAGTATTTGAAGAAGGCGCCCTAACAGCTCGCGAGAAAACACTAATTGCCTTGGCGGTATCCCACACAGAACAATGCCCATACTGTATTGATGCTTACACTAAAGATGCGCTGCAAAGAGGGGTTACAAAAGAACAAATGATGGAAGCCGTGCATGTAGGAGCAGCCATCAAAAGCGGTGCAACCCTAGTTCATGGCACCATGATGATGAATAAAGTAAATAAGCTAGAAATGTAACCCTAAAAAGGTGGCTAAAACATTTACAATTAAGGTTTAAGACATGGTTTATAATAAAAATGCTGCGATATAAATTGCAATTAAAAACAACAGGCTTTTACATAGAGTCACTAGTATGACAAAACTAAAACAACAATCCCTCCATAAAAGAGAAAACCAATTAGCAAACCCAAACCGCCAATTAGAAATTTTAAATGGTGGTATTTTCGAAAATGGAGAACTACCCACTTTTGCAAAAAAAATAACACAGACCAACCAATTCCCTCTTCGTCCAAAAAAGCTGGAAATACTTCAAATTAATGTTGGTTATATGTGTAACCAAGTATGCGAACACTGTCATGTTGATGCAGGGCCAGACAGAAAAGAAATCATGACCTGGGAAACTATGCAAAAGTGTCTTGAGATCATAAAAAACACAGGAGCTCATACCTTAGACCTTACAGGTGGCGCCCCAGAGATGAACCCCAACTTTAGACGTTTTGTAGAAAAGGCGAGCCAGGCAGGTATTAAAGATTTTATAGTAAGAAGCAACCTTACCATTATAAGAGCCAATAAAAAATACCATGATTTACCACAATTCTTTAAAAAATACAATGTTCATGTTGTAAGCTCAATGCCCCACTGGACAAAAGGTAAAACAGATAAACAACGTGGAGAAGGGGTCTTTGATATGTCTATAACTGCATTACAGCAATTAAATGCAGTGGGGTATGGAATGCCTGGCAGTAGTTTAAAACTAGATCTAGTCTACAATCCAAACGGGGCGTATTTACCAGGGGATCAATCCAGCATGGAAAAAGAGTTTAAAAGCGCTCTGCAAGCAGATTTTAATATTCAGTTCCACAACCTCTTTGCCATTACCAATCTTCCTGTTTCAAGATTTCTTGATTTTCTTATAGCCAGTGAAAACTATGAAGATTATATGTACCAACTTGTTGATGCATACAATCCAAAGGCTGTTAAAAGCGTTATGTGTACCAATACAATCTCTATTTCCTGGGACGGGTATTTGTATGACTGTGATTTTAATCAAATGCTAGGGCTCAAAGTTGCTAGTAAAGTCACCCATATAAACCAGTATAATGAAGCTATTTTAAACAATAGAGATATTGTTATCTCCCAGCACTGTTATGGCTGTACCGCTGGAGCAGGAAGCAGCTGCCAGGGAGTAGTTACAACATAAAAAAAACATGAAAACACTTTGTTACATAGTACTTTTTTTTGGGGCTACAACGAGCCTTGCCCAGCAAACATTAGAGCAGGTTTTATTAAAATACAACAAACAAAGTATCCCTTATATTTCTGCTGAAATACTTGTAGAGATTCAAAACAACCCCACTATAGTACTTCTAGACACCAGAGAAAAAAAGGAGTATGAAGTAAGCCACATTAAAGGGGCGCTATATGCAGGTTATGAAGATTTTGATTTGCAACAAGTTTCAAAAAACATTAAAAGCAAAGACGCCCAAATTATTGTGTACTGCTCTTTAGGGGTTAGAAGTGAAGATATAGCAGAGACACTTCAAAAGGCAGGATACACAAATATCAAAAACCTATACGGAGGTATCTTTAACTGGAAAAACAATAATTTACCAGTAGTAAATAGGCAGCAACAACCCACAGACAGCGTCCACGTGTACTCAAAACAATGGGGGAAATGGCTCACCAAAGGCATTAAAGTATCCAATAAATAATACCTTATCCCAAAATACTATGGCAATTTTAGGAGTAAAAACAAATCTTGGTAATCAGCAGTCAAAAGAAGTGTTTCACCTTCCAAGTTCAAAAAGTGCGCTTATAGTTTTTACAAGAAACCCAGAACTGGGCAAATGCAAAACACGTCTTGCAGCCAAAATTGGAAATCAAAGCGCCCTTGATGTGTATCGGTTTTTGTTGGATCATACAGTAAAAATAACAACTCCAGTTACAGCAGATGTGTATGTGTATTATTCTGAAAAAATTAAAGATGTTGATATTTGGGATACTTCTATTTTCAGAAAAAAACAACAACAAGGTCATGATTTAGGCGATAAAATGCAACACGCATTTACAGATGTATTTAATATGGGATACCAAAGGGCCATCATTATTGGTAGTGACATGTATGACCTGACCACTCAAGAGCTGGAAGATGCTTTTTTAAAACTAGAAGACAACAACTTTGTGATAGGACCTGCAGAAGATGGAGGCTATTACCTACTTGGCATGAAACACCTAAAGCCCCAGCTTTTTAAAAATAAAAAATGGGGAACACAACGTGTTTTAAGTGACACATTACAAGATTTAGAATTAGAAAACCTAGCAATCTTGGCAGAGAAAAATGACGTAGATTACTATGAAGATATTAAAGACATTGCCGGGTTTAAAAAATTCTTCCCTCACATGAAAGACTAAGCTTTTAGAAATACGTATTTTTGAACAGCTAGCCAACTAGGAGGTAGTTAAGACACAATTTCAATACTAGATATAACCATACAACTTGCTCTTGATACTTGGTTTTTAAAACCCCAAAAGCAACAAAAAATAGTTTAACATATGATAAAACACATACAAGAGGCTGTAGAATTTTTACAAAGCAGAGGTTTTGGAACCCCAGATATTGGTATTATTTTAGGAACTGGCTTAGGGAAAATTATTGATCACGTAGCTGTTGAGGCAGAGATGAGCTATAACCATATTCCTAATTTTCCAACAGCTACTGTTGAGTTTCATAAAGGAAAATTAATATATGGAGAACTAGCAGGGAAAAAAGTAGTGTTAATGCAGGGTCGTTTTCATTTATATGAAGGGTATTCCCTGCTTGATGTTACCTTTCCAGTTCGTGTTATGAAAGGGTTAGGGATAACAAGATTATTTGTAAGCAATGCCTCTGGCGCTATAAATTTAAACTTTAAAAAAGGGGAAATCATGCTTATCGATGATCACATCAATTTGCAAGGTGGGTCTCCTTTAGCCTTTAAAGGTGTTGCTACTCTAGGAGAGCGTTTTGTGGACTTAAACCAACCCTATGATGCAAAAATGAACGCCAAAATAGAAGAAATTGCTGCCGCACACAACATAAA
>Ga0209713_10002730_pt1 | contig 11031 bp, 18 predicted proteins | sample ArcOceMetagenome_3_FD_187444 | JGI IMG/M metagenome (GOLD analysis project Ga0209713, IMG submission 187444) | Marine eukaryotic phytoplankton communities from Arctic Ocean - Arctic Ocean- Svalbard ARC20M Metagenome (SPAdes) (version 2) | ecosystem: Environmental > Aquatic > Marine > Oceanic...
CTGATATGTGAGCATATCAGGCGCAAAACATAGGCATAACTGGCTCATATACATATCAGGGAGTTGGGCATATACCCTAGGCATATCAGCCTGATATGTATTCGGTGCAGGCGGAGCAAGTGCTGACACCTGATGACATCCTGCAGCGTGAGGTGGTGGAGCTTCTCGCCGATCTCTTCAGGGTAAAGTAACACGGCACCTGGCAGCTAACCCGAACCCTGACCCGAATCTAAACAACATGCAGGCTCAGATTGTGCGCGCAATGAAGGCTTACGTCACATTGGGCGGCGCTCGCGACCCTGCTGCCGCGAGGGACGGCGGCGGCAGCGACTCGGACAGCTGGGAGGAACCTGTCCCAGCGGACGACGGCGACAACGCCGTCGGCAACGACGATGGCGATGGCGGCTACGACGATGGCGATGACGGCTACACTCATGCTCCCAAAAGGTGTTCGCAAGAGCGTACACGAGAGAGAAATCGTGTTTTGAGGTTTAGCGCGCCGCAGGCGCCGGAGCCCCCAGTGCCGGAAGATTGTCTGCGAGCGCCGATAGGCGCGAGCTACCAGGCGAAATTAGGCTTTTGATTACGATTTTACGCATTTTCTGCTAGCAAAATAGTGCGCGTCTTGAACCTGCAAGCCGACTATCTATCGTGCACGCCGATGTCCACCCTGCACACAGTGTTGAGCATCACCCTGGGTCTGGTGCACGCGGGGGTGAGTTGGATTGTAACGCTTTTTAGCAATGTCACTGCCGTCGCTTCCCAGGCGCTCCCTGCGCTCCCAGGGGCCTCCCCAGCCCGGGAGGGACACCATGCCGACTTGTAGCCACCATGGGCCGACCTGGGCCGGCCCTCGCGTAGCGTGCCGGCCGCCCGGGCGTGAGCCCCGGCCACACGGCGTCACCACGATGGTGCACCTGCACCGCTCTCGCTTGCCTTGACGGCTGCACCGATGGTTGCCGCGCTGCAAGCGATCTCAAGTGACCATTTTGCATCTCTGCAGCGCCACCAGCCAGCACCAGCGCGCGAGACCGGCTCGAACTGGCACTGTGGCGCCTCTCTCGTCAACGTCCACGCTCAGTGACAGCATGCCTCCGGAGGTCGATGCAGCTGCCTCCAGCACCACTGGGCAGGCAGCTGCCGCTGCCCAAGCTGCCTCCGCCTCCGCCGCTGCAGCCCTCGCCGCTGAGTGCTGCGCCTGACTTGGATTCCTAGGATACTCCTCGGGATAAACCATGTCCCGACATGAGCGATTTCGTGTCACGACAGGGTACGCAGCCCGCGCCGGCCGCCAGCGCCACTTTGAGCTAAAAGATCTAGTGGTGCGTCTGTTGAACGCATCGAGCTCGACACGCTCGCCACAGAGCTGCGCTCAAAAGGTGCCTCCGACGACCAGCGCCAGCTTTGGCGGCATGACCGGTCGGCCCGCCGCCGAACAGACGAATGACCTCGGAACCACTCCTTGCTGTCACTAGCACTCTGCCAGCGGATCTCGCGTTGACCACAAATCTCGCGTTGACCACAAATATCTATCCGCTGGAGCGTGAATTCGCACGGCGGGCATGGGATGTCTCACTCTGCTCCTCGCCGTGGAGCGGAGTGAGCTGTCCCGTGCTCGAGAGTGGCTGATATGAGTCAGCTCAGGCAGATCTGTAATATCCACGAGATTTCTAAAGCAAGTTAAGTGGAGCTTGAGGACTGACTGTGAGGTCATTCGTCTGTTCGGCGCTGCTCCGAGCGGTCCTCCGACAAAGTTGGCGCAGCACGATGTGCGGCAGTTCTCGTCGATCTGAGGCGCCCCGGCGCACCTGTGCACCCCATGAAGTCTGGCTGGTACGCTGTTCCGGCTGCGAGGCGCCGAGAATGTGGTTAGCTGAGAGCACGGCCACGGGGTACGCGGGCTCCGTACCCTCTTCGGGTACGGTTGGGGGCTACTTCACCGGCCCATATCTCGGGCCCATTTGATTTTCAGAAGCTCTAGAAAAAACTCTAGCCCGCGTCCTCGACGAGATCAACCAGGATATCTAATCAGATTGAGTCAAAAGTCGTACCCTCGCGGGTGGTGATACCCCTGAACACGGTTTATTGCACACGACCCAAACTCGGTTTGGAGGGCGTATCCAAGCGCTTGGATGCCATGGCATGGCGGCGCTCGCACCGGCCGACCCGTCTGGCCAGTCGAGCGCGCTCTCTTGCGACGCCATGGCCCGCCTGACGCCGCTCGTGCTGAGCGGCGTCGCGCTTGATGCGCCGGCCTGCTCGCAGCCGCAGGCCTGCGCAGACCCGCAGGCACCTACAAGCTGAGCGCACCTACAAGCTCGACATCGGCTCGCCGCCGGGGCGCTCTGGGTGCGCCGGCGGGCGGCGCACCCAGAGCGGGCAGCCCGCCGGCGCTATGCCCGGCGGTCGGCGTGCCGCCGCCGAGGCTAATTGCAGCCGGCAATGTCTCCGGCTGCGGCTGCGGCTCTGCGCTCATCGCCAGCGAGCCGCGAACGCGGCGGGCGCGGCGCTTCGGCCGGTCGGCGCGGCACTCCGCCGACCGCCAGCCGCCACTGCGACGGCGCCGCGGCCGGTCGTTCGCCCCCAGGCGTCCGACTCGGCACGCGAGCAGAGCAGCCGCTCGCCTCGTGGAAAGCGCGCAGCAGCCCATCCAAATTTGCTCGAGCCTGTTGCTGCCTTACGCCGCCTTTCCCATGCCCGCACACCGCGCCCGCTTGTCTCGCACATGCGTCACCAGTCTAAGGCTGTCCAAGGATGTTGCACATGTTGTTGCCACACTTGCTGGGCGCGCTCATGACCAACATATTGTCAACTATTGCAGGGCTCCGGCCGGTCCTAGTCATCATCCAGTGCTGTAGAGGTCAGCACTGCGTTGTGACCCTCTCAAATGAGCTCAGATTTGCTCGGAAGGCCTTCAGAAATGATCAAAATTGCTTCCAAATTGGCCTTCTGGAAGCGATTTTGGGCCAGCATTGCCCTCATGCGCGTCCGAGGTCGTGATTTTCAACATGTTCCAACACTTAGAGGTGTTCTGAGCGAAGCACAAATCAACTCTATTGGCAACACTTAGAGGGAATCGTGTCCACATTCAACATCAACTCTTAGAGGGAGGTGAATCAACATCCTTGGACAGCCTTACACCAGTCCCGCTCTTTGCCTGGCAGGATTCGCACGAGACGTTCTCGGTCATCCGGGCAGACGAGCCGAGGGGCGGAACCACCTGAAGGGGAGAAGCGTGACGTGGTAACTGTGCTAGTCCTTTGGACGGGCACGGGCCACGTCGCAACGCAGCAGCGCGACGCCACCAAGCTGATCTCCGACCTCCGGCGCGGGGTAACCCGCGAGTCCGGCTGGCTCGGGATCAATCAGTGTATCCCCGCGTGGGCCCTCCTGACCGGCGGCTTAGGCAAAGCTAAGATCTAAAGTAATATATCTGAAGTAATCTCGTGACGCGCAGCTTAGGCAAAGCAATGATCTAAAGTGGACCCAAGCCTTATAGTGGAGTCACGTTGAAACACCCCTGGCCTACTCCGCGGATCCGCAGATCTGAGGCGAGGTCTGAGGTGGAGGGGGGTGTACCTACCCCCATCGACCTCGCTCCCACACGACGTGTGAGGTGTGTGGGGGGGTGTACGTCCAGCATGTAACGGTCGAATATAACATTCATGTTTGATGTGTCAAGCAAGGGTCGCGTGCAGGTCCACAGGGTGGACACATGGGAAGAAAAAGTACGCTTATACTGTACGAAGGTCACTTTGAAGCCCCTACCCCCCTGTGCAAGGGACCCCCCCCCATGGATCATGGACGATCTGAGAGCTCCACGGGACCCTTCCACGAGGGGGTCGTGGATTTGGACGTTTTAGGGTCGCCGCGCAGCGGCAGAAATTTAGCGTTTCCTAGGCGGTTTTGAGCGATTTCCTAGGCAAAAACACCCCAAAACACCACCTGGACGCCCGAGAGCTCACCGACAACACAAGCTGACTTGGGCTCATTTTGGCGCCGCATTTCGGGTGTGGTGTCGAGCAACAGCTCGGAACGGCGCGTTGAGCGCGGCAGAAATCGTCTCCCAGCCCGTACCCACCTTTTTTGAGGCTATATATCTAGACAAAATGCATCACCGGTTCAAGCAAAGACCACTGCTTCGTCACAGGGTTTGACCATCATGTCGCAGAGTAACCTTTGACCTTTTATACTACACGCGATCAATAAGGACACTGCTACCCTTCACGTGCCCACAATACGCGTCGTGATGCGCGTCGTGCCAAGGGTCGCTCTGATCTCTGATCTCTGATGCACGCACACCGGGAACGGCCACCCAAAGGGTACGTCCAATCCCCGCCGGGGACTGGCTTGACGGCCCCATAGCACCTTCCCCACAACGCAAAGCACTCTTCTGGCTTGCGTTGACCTTGAACCGGACCGATGCCCTCGACATGGAGGGTGCCCGTCGCGCGCTCGAGGAAGTCTTCGGGCAGCGTGCGCATCGGCCAGCGGTGCGCCTCCTCACACGGCACTTTTGGGTGGTGCCGCACGCGTCGTGGTATCGCACCAGCTCTCGCCGCTCGCAGTCCGCCAGGCGCTCCTTCAGCGCCGCAACGGCCACGTCCTCCTTCAGCTTCTGCTCTCGCTCAGCCTGCACCGCCTTTTCCATCACCGCCAGCGCGGCCGCGTCGCGCTCTGCCTTTATCACGGCACGCTCCTGCGCGATGTCGTGGGACAGCGAGCGCTCAGAGTGTCTTATGCAGGCCATACCCCACGCCCTCGCACGCTCGGTGTGTGGAAGCCGCTTGCCCATTAGCATCTCGTACCAGGGCTCCCGCGCCTCGTCGAACAGCTCCTGCGTGGCGAAATCGTCACGACGAGGCGGCGGGTTCGCAACCGCCCAGGTGTTCAGATCACGTGGACACGAGGCCAGCGGCGGGAGCTCGAGCTGCCGTCGCTCGAGCGCCTCACCGGCCTCGTCGAGCACCCAGGCGCCAACGCTCTCGTCCCAGCGTTGATACAGCGGCGGGCGCCCACGAGGCCTCCGCCTGACGCTTCGTCGTTCGTCCTCGGCGGCGCGGTCGTGCTTGCGCTGCGCGTGAGCGTCGCGCTTCTGCTCCGCCGTCCACGCCATGCGTCGCGAACGCGAGCTCTGGAGCCAGAAAGGCCAGCGCCATCGGGTCGAGCGATTTTTAGATGTGGTCTGAATTCGCGACCTGTAGGAATTTGTACCACCTGAACTCAACTGAACATTTGCTAAAATCTCTCACTCTAGTATTCACATGTATTCACTGAGAGGTGGAATACTGAATCAAAATATAGTATTCAATCGCGGTCCTGGCCGCGGCGAGGGCCGCACGACAACGAGACAGACCCAACCCAACCTACTGTAACAGCTAGCACTCAGACGTGCCCGCCCGCCCCTGCCGGCAGCACCCAGCACCGCGAACAGCGCGTCGATCTCGTCGCTCGCCTAGCACTTGAGGTCATCCTCGTCGTCGCTCTCGTCGGAGTCGGAGTCGGAGTCCCACGGTCGGTTGGTGGTCTCGGTCGACATCGGTCCGTCACTCTGGAGGCGGCGTCGCCACCCAGTGTCGCTCGATCGGGGCCCCCAGGGCCCTCAAGAGGCAGAAAAACGTTTTGTTTTTGTTTTCTGCGTAGGGGGCCCGGGCCCTCTGAGGTGGCGGGCGGGGGCCCACTTACCGAGAGATCAAAAACGCTCGCCCGGCGGGCGCCGGCCGGGTCACTCGACGGGCGACCAGCGCAAGCATGAGCGCAAGGCGCGGCGCAACGCGACCGCGAGTACGCGGAGTAGGTGCGGCGGCACCTCGGTGCGCCGAGCGAGCCAGCCCATCCTACTCCCTGCTCAGTAGCGGCAGAGGCTCTGTCTACGGAGAAGGGCCAGCAACAGAGGAAGTGCAGAAATGCACCCCCTGCATGGAGTATTAATACTCCAGGAGTATTGGAGTATTGGAGTATTCGGCTCCCCGGGACCTCATGGAGTATGGAGTATTGGCCTCGGCTGGCTGCATGGGAGTATTGGAGTATGGAGTATTGGAGTATTGGAGTATTGGAGTATTGGAGTATGGAGTATGGAGTATGGAGTATTAAAAAATTTCGTCGCCTGCGGCGCGCAGATGTGTGGCGCCTTGCGGCGAGGATTACTTTTTGCTTGGGGGAGGCGCGCGAAAAGAAGCGACTTTTTTGTTCAATAAGATGGAGTATCTGGTGAGGCGGTTGGGAGCAAGAGATGCGCCGTCGGTGTGGATCGAGTAGAGAGTTAGGAGAAGAGCAGTCTTCCAGCTAGTGAGGTTGCTCTGTATGGCACATGTGCTACCTTCCGATCTCACACGGGAGCAGTCTTGCCTCAGCAGCGGCAGGAGAGCTGTCTCATCCTTCGGAGTCGGGTTCTGCACCATCCGTTTGACGGGCCGCCTCGACGTTGATGAGACAGCCACTTCATAAGCGAACTAGCAAGAGCAGCAAGAAGTCCAACTCTGTCACAGCACCAGACTATCGTGTGCATCTCGCCGGCGCTGCATGGCCGCGTCCTGGCCTCCTCAAATGGGTTGCAGATGCTTGCCAGTTTGCGTGCGCAACGCTACGGCAGGCGAGGCGCAGAACGAAACTTTAAGCATCGCGACCAGGAGAGCCTGATCCACTACCTCTCGGCCACCTTGCGGGCCAGCCCAGGTCCAGTGGCAACCGCCACTGCAAGGAGACAGCATGCGGGCGGCATTGCACTGCAGAATTACGGGCAGCTTTACCATGCCGTTTACCAGCACATCGCCGTTAACCGATTTCGCCCGTAAAGTGGGCCTTAAACGAGGTGGTAATGCGGTGGTAAGCAGTACTTACCACCGCCTTACGGCCCACTTTACGGGCGTAATCTTTTTAACGGCGATGTGCTGGTAAACGGCATGGTAAAGCTGCCCGTAATTCTGCAGTGTGTGTCACGAGACACATGCCTTCCCATGGGAAATCTACAGGGTACGGATGAAAAGGTGTGCAGGGACGCGTGTGTAGCGTTGTGAAGCGTTGTCAGAATGAACTCCTACGCACTCGGGCTATCAGAACACATCACCAGAAGTGCACCGACAGCCCTGGCTCGACATGGTCGGCCGGCTGGCAATGTCAGCCTGCGCCGGCCAGCGCACGAGCGGTGAGGCGAGCGGTTGGGTCTGGTGGTCCAGCAGTCGCACAGACTGGAACCACGGCCACGGCTGCTCTCACGGGGACGGTGCCAGTCAGCCCAAGCAGCAGGGCAGCACGGTTCAGCTGCTGAACATCATTTCGTCACCGGTGCCGCTCAGTGCGTGCAGCGCACGACTGGGGGCAGCCGCAGAGCTCGAGGGTGATGCGCGACACGATGTGCCGCCTACGCGGCGCACACACGCGTGTATGGAGTGTGCGCCGCTGAAGTGGTCGGCCGTGGCTCTCAAAACCCGAGCGTCGGCGCGTTCCCTCGCGAATGCTCAGACTTTCATCCGTACCCCGTAGCTTGTGAATGAAGCACTGAAAAGTGCGCAACTTTGGGTCGTGTGTCTGGAGTGTGTGTCTGTATCTAGATAGGATGGGTCACTGGCGTGCGTAGCCTTACCATAGGTAACATCAATCATGGGTGCAATCATCTCTCAATCTACTCCAGGGAAGTAGGCGAGCTATTGCTAATCTTTTTAGGTAGTATAGTGTGAACCAAGTTCCTGCGTGGGGTAGGCAGGGCCGCGCTGGTTTGGGTAGGTGGGTAGGGGGTCCCCAGGCGCCGGGAGGCGCCGGCGGACGCTAGGGGGGGTAGGGGTCGGCTGGAAGGGCCGGCGCTCCAGCTGGGCGGGACCTCGCGCTTGGAAAATCGGCGAAAATCTTTGAGCGGTAGTATTCATACGCTAAAAGCTAAGCTAAATTACCGGACTCTCACGCATCTTCTGCACGATCTTATGTGCTGCATGTTTAGCAGTAGAGTACCCTGGTCGACGGAACTGTGGCTTCTCTGGAACTTCGCCCGATATAATGCCGTACTTAGGCGCACACGATGGGAGCGAAAGCGCGCGATTCGACTTTTCATCCCGGACTCGATTCTCGGCTCCCCCGGCAGCTGCCAAATGCGCAGGCCCGCGCCGTCGGCATGGCTTCTGCTTCGCGGCATGCTCCCGTGCTGACGGCGCACGTCCGCGCGAGCGACGTGGCCTCGTGCGGCGCTCTCCACGCCTCGCGCGAGCTCGATCTCGCGCTGCCGCCCTTGTCGGGGCAGGCGTGTGGGGGGCGGGCGTCGTGGCACAAAATCCGAAAACAGTCTCGATCCAAGGCTCAAATCGCGTCGGATTATCCTCCTGTAATGTTTACTAGATGGGGGCGGGGACCGGCTGGACGCACGCTCAGACGTATTTCCGTTTTCGTACATCATCATCGACGCCTGATTTCGGACTCAGTGTCACGCCATCGCCCGAGCCTCGGCCATCCACCGCTCCAAGACGGTCGACGCGTAGGGGGACTCGTCGCTCACGTGGAGGTGGAGCGCCGCCTGCTCCTCGTCGCTCTCGCGCCGCCGCGCGTCGTCGAGGATGCCGCTCAGCCTGAGCAGGCTCTCGGACTGCTCGGCGAGCAGCGGGAGCAGCGCCGCGTCGGGGGGGGCTGCAGCGTGATAGTGACCACCGGCCCGCTTGGCGGACTCGATGTGCACGCTCTCCAGGCCGAGCCAGCCAGCCTCGCCGACGCAGGCGGGCGCGCGCAGCTGCTGCTCAAGCTGAAGGCGGCCGCCCTTGTGCTGCACGGCGTCGCCCACGAGGATGTGCAGCGGCTGCATCGCGCCGCCCGCGTCGTGCACCAAACCGCTGCGCGGATGGAGCAACACGGCGTGCCGCGCCCACTGCCTCACCGTGTGCCCGACCAGCAGCTCGTCCAGCAGCTCGTCGGTGCAGCCAGCGAAGATCTGCTCACTGAAACCGTTCTCCTCGACCCGTCCTCCCGCGCTGCTGTGGGCCACCCCTCGCGCCGCGCGAAGCACACGCAGCAGCTCGTCGCGCGGCAGCGGCGGCGGCGGCTGCCACGGAGCAGCGCGGCTCGAAACCGGATGGAGCGTCGTTGCATTCGCGGGCCGGGCGTCGAGGCTGCGACCAAGGCTCAGGCCGCCGAGGCCCGAGCCCACGATCTCGTGGGTCATGCCCGAGTCGATCTGGGCAGCCAGCCACGATGCGACGTGATCTAGGCCCTGCTTGCGGGACTCCATCAGTCGCAGCTGGGCCAGCGCCCGCTCGTATGCGGCATCGATGCCGCTCAGCGCGGTCGGATCTGGGCGGCTCTCCTGGAGCGACAGCCTGGCACCGTGCGGAGCGTGGGAGTGGTCGTGGATCAGCGATGCCGAGGAGAACTGGTGGCGACGGGCGTGCAGGCGCTGCTTGAGGTCCTGCAGCTGGTCGGTCGATGCGAGGAAGGCCTTCTCGTCGGTCACGACCGAGCGCTGGCGAAACGGCGGGCCTCCACGTTTGATCTCCATTTTACTGGTGACCGAGACCGACGCAACCACCGCCAGCCAGCTCAGCGAGACGCGCCGAGCTGGCAGGAAAAAAATTTCTCCTTCCAATTTCCTTCGCGTGCCGCGTGCTCAAAGATGTCGACCGCAACCAAGCCCACGGACGAGGCGGCCGTGCCGTGGCGCCGCGACTTTGCGGGCAACGCGACCGACAGCGTCCTGCTGCTGTTCGGCATGCTCGCCGTCTTCTGCGTGCTCAGCGGCAAGTGGTGGGTGTGCATGCATGTACAGAAGTCGCATGAGCGGCGACGAGGGGCGAAGCCACGCGGCGGAGGTCCGCGGGCGTGGCGTGGGCGTGTGCGAGTGGTGACCGCGCCGTTCTTCTGCGTCGGACGGGCCCGGTCCCGCGCGGAGCGGCGTGGAAAAGCTGGACGGTGGCTTTAGCGGACTACGTGTCGTGACGCGTGGCGGCGAAGCTGCCTTTGGGTTCTGGGTTCATACGGGTTCATACCGGTGAGCGTCAGAAAGCTGCTCGCAAGGTGCTGATGGCCGAGCGCGAGAAGAAGCTGAAGCAGACACGCGAGCAGCATCGAGACCGCAGCGGCAGGCAACAGGTGCAGCCCATACTCCCCCACGGGGCCACCCCCCCCAGATCCCTACGGCCAACGGGTCTCTGACGCAGATTCACAACGAGTAAGCGCCGTGAAGCGGCGCGAAACGGTGCGAAACGGCTGCGAATCGGCGCGAATTTCTTGCGAAATCCGCGGTGAAACGAGTCTGAATTTTGCGATATTTACGCAAACTTTGCGAAATTTACGCGAATTTTGCGAAAGAGTGCGAAAGAGTGCGAGAGAGTGTATGGTTCGAGAGGTGTGCGAATCGATTTGTAGGCTTGCGAATTGGGCGAAACGCCCGCGAAATACCGCGAAACGCCCGCGAAACGCCGCGAAACAGCGGTGAATCCTACGAAACAGGTGTGAATCTCTTGTGAATCTGCGTCAGAGACCCGTTGGCCGTAGGGTTCCCCAGCTACCCTGTGCCTCGCTAAGGGTCAGGGGTCCGCAAGCCATCCAGCATGGGCGCCGCAAGCGGCGAATGTGGTGGGCTGTTTGAGCATGCCACTCTCCGCAAGTCTGCCAACAGTAGTTTGACTGAACGGCCTTGGTAGGGAGGGGCGCGGGGCAGGCGCACGTCAACTGCAGTATCTACGGGAGAGGCCGACCGGGTTGCAATCGCCGTGCTCATGCCCTTCCACTCCATGCCCACTGATTCAGTGGAAAGTATCCGTGGTGGACTTACAAAGAGCCCCAGCGAGGTGCTCAATCTGCCCAGTTCATCCCTCAAAGCGTGTAGTCGTGCCGATGGCCGCGCCGTAGTCGTGGCGATGCGTCTCATGGCCTCTTCGTGACGTCACCGTGCCGCCCCGGGCGAGCCAGAACGCACGGCATGCGGTTTCTGGAGTAGAACACGACCTGTAAAGCTCCCATACGCACCGGTACCGAGCTGTATGGCTCAGCCACGAGCGTATGGGACAAGATATCACCTCAATCCGAGCTCGTGGGCCCGAGCAGTGCCGCTTTCGC
>Ga0209713_10002732_pt1 | contig 11019 bp, 13 predicted proteins | sample ArcOceMetagenome_3_FD_187444 | JGI IMG/M metagenome (GOLD analysis project Ga0209713, IMG submission 187444) | Marine eukaryotic phytoplankton communities from Arctic Ocean - Arctic Ocean- Svalbard ARC20M Metagenome (SPAdes) (version 2) | ecosystem: Environmental > Aquatic > Marine > Oceanic...
GCTTCGCTCCGAAGTATCCTTCCTTCTTTCCCTCACTTCCACCCCCCCCCAGGATGGTTTTCCCGACAAAATCCCAACACATGCCGGTTCCAGCCTTTTAATCTAAATTATGTCAGTTGAATAACCCTAACCCTAAATAACCCTAACCCTAACGGAAATGAAGAAGGAGGGAAAATTCTTATTAGGTGACACAAAAACAACTCGTCCGTTTTAGGTTTCCTGCTTGCTCACACAAACCAACCCACGCAACAGCAACTGCTCACACAATATTCTCGCACCTCCAACAGAAGAAAACTGTCATGGCCACACCCCCGCAACAAGAGATGGTTCGCCTTCAGGGTGGGTACGACCCGTCAAAACCTATTGGGATAGACAATTACGATAAAACATACGGGGAATACGACATTACCCCCTGGAACTGTGATAATTGGGTAACCATGCAGCACAAAATCGCTCTCGGAAAGGATGAGACAACTCGCATCTATGTGAACGAGGGTTGCTGTGGAGAAAGGTCGAACGAGGTCCGAGCCAGGCCCTACGCCCAGCTTGGCTCCGTCGACGTCAGCATGGTGAGTTTTGGACGGCCCCACAGCGTCTTCACTTCAACCCTCTTTTCTCACCCCCGCTACACCCCACAGTACAACAACTGCTGCTGCTGTGGTGCCGAGGTTTGGATGGTCTCGACGGACGGCGGGGAAATTGCGCCCGCTGGAAAAACCGGAAACTGCTGTAACCCAACGGACAAGAAAATGGTCGAGGAGATCAGCAAGAAGCTGCAAGAGCTCAAGGTGGCACGCGGAAACATCGGCCTCATGAAGATGCACAACGCAAACGGCGACAAGCTCGCACATGTTGCCAACATGTTGGACGCTCTCGCCGCAGCCAAAGGTGTCAACACTCCTCCTTGCTCCACGGTCATGGATCGCACCGACTTCCCTAACGTGACCTACGACGTGCAGAACTGGCAAGAAGTTCCTCTCTGCTGCCGCGGCAGCGAGAGCTACGCCTCCAAGCTCCACCTAGAGGAATATGAGATAAAATTCACAAACCGCACTCCCTGTGATCAGACGAACTCCCGCAGGCCTTACGCGCAATTAGGGGTTGTTGCTGAGCAAGATGTGGAGGTGCCTTGCGCGTACGACTGCTGCTCTTGCGAGCCCATGGGCGGCCACGCCGTCGAAGTTGACGGCATTCGCGTGCAGCCCCGCCTCGGCATGGAAACGGAGTTGTGCAAGACAATCGCGATGGAACTCCAGGCACGCAAGGTTGCTCTGGGTAATATTGGACAGCTCCAGAAGGGAGAGCAGATAAGGGACATTGTCGACCATGCGGAGACAAGCCTGGAGGCCATCATGCAAAAGTTGGGGGTCCAAGTACCTTCCAGCCAGAGTTGAGGGCGCCCGAGGTGGTGTCGTGAAAAGGGGGATGAGGAAAATAAAAGACAAAGCGCGTGATTAGGAAATAAATAAAATTAATATTGCTTACGCCGCCTGCCTCAGGTGAAGAGCTGAAATGGTCTACAAAGTTTCTGCTTTCGTCCTCGTGCTCCTTTGGGAATTTATTAATAGCCCCCTCCTCGTCCAACTATCCAAGTATGGCGACAAAGCTTTTTTGGCCTATACTTGCTGCTACCTTGCTCCTCGTCTTTTTGATTGTGGAGTTTGCGATGTCGCTGCATTCAGACCTCCTCTATTTTCAGCCTGTACTGCTCCTTCGTCGTCCAAACAGGTAGTTTTTAGAGTGTTACGCAGCGTACGCCCAAAGTCGCTCTTTGGATCGCCGGTCAGATGTACACAGAGCAGAATAAAGACTATCATGTTGAGCTCGAAGGATGACGAGAAGGATGATGAAGAGGTCGAGGGGGGAGGGAGTTAACAACGGAGACTGATTGGGGGTGGCTTTGGCCGATGTTAGGGTTAGGGTTATTTAAATAACAGAATTTAGATTAAAAGGCTGGAACCGGCATGTATCCCTCCTTCTCTCCCTCACTTACACCCCCTTCCCAGAATGGTTTTCCCGACATAATCGCAACACATGCCAGTTCCGGCCTTTTAATCTAAATTCTGTTATTTAAATAACCCTAACCCTAGAATGGCTCCCATAATGGTGAAAAGGGCTCGGAGGTTTTCGTAGGAACTGTTGAAATCTCCTTCCCTTGACCTGATTTGTAATCTTTGAGGACTTGTGGCGTCAAAACTTTAATTTTCTGCGAATTTGCTTCAATCTGTTAACTTTTATCACGCAACAGAAAATGGAGCCCAAGAAGGTATTTTGTGGATTTCCCTCTAATATTCCCAATGAAGGTGAGTTATGATTATGATGTCGATTACCATTGCTTCAAATCAATTATATCTTCGACTTCTAAAACATATAGTTCGTGATATTCTTAATAGAGTGTAAACACTCCCTCGTCCTCCCTCGCCAACAAACTATTCCTATTTAACACTAATACATAACTCTGTAGCTTTCTCCTCGTGAGGTAGATCATCTTTTGCTTCATAACGTTGGTTATCTTGCCCAGAAGAGGCTAGCCCGTGGTGTTAGACTCAACTACGTCGAGGCTACTGCTTTGATCGCTAATGTTGTCATGGAGAAGGCTCGTGATGGCGATAGTACGGTTGCCGATCTGATGTCCTCCGCTAGGACTATGCTTGGGAGCAACCAGGTTCTTCCGAGTGTCGGTAGCATCCTCCATGAGGTGCAAATTGAGGCCACCTTCCCAGATGGAACCAAGGTGGGCGGGCTGGAGCAAAGCGACAGTAGGAGCATAACAAATTTCGAGCGAAGCGACGGCCAGACAAATATGTGAAAACAGGTATAACACGACCCAAATATAACGCCTCTCTTCAAGAGAAGAACCTTCTGCTCGTCGTTTTGCTCCTCGCTTAGCTCCTCGCCCTCGCACAAACCGCCTGCCCATATAACAAACAACCTTCCACTCGTCGCTTCGCTCCTCGCCTCTCACCCGCAGTTGGTTACCGTGCACGATCCTATCCAGCCGGAGAATGGCAACCTCGCCCTGGCCCTCTACGGCTCCTTCCTCCCCATCCCTCCCCCTTCCTCCTTCAAAAAACTCTCCTACGACCCTCTCGTCCTCTACCCCCCAGGCTACCTCTTCGTCAAGAGGGGTACCAAGATTCATCTAAACGCCTCAAAGACCCCCGTCCTGCTCACCGTAATGAACACAACCGACAGGCCTATCCAGGTCGGGTCCCATTACCACTTCGTGGAGTCCAACGCATACCTAGCATTTGACAGACGTATCGCCTACGGACGCAGACTCAACATTATGGCAGGCACGGCAGTCAGGTTCGAACCTGGGGAGAAGAAAACCGTGAGCCTAGTTGAGATATCGGGCTCGAAAACCGTGAAGGGTGGTAATGGTTTGGTTGACGGTCCCGTCAAGGAGGTCGGAAACCCCGATGATTCCTTCATGCAAAAGGTCTTCGAAATGGGATTTAAGCACGTCGAGGAGCCGGGGGGGGTAAGAATTGCAGAGCCGAGCTTCGTCGAAAGCTCCACCTACGCCAAGACGTTCGGACCTACCACGGGCGATCGTCTACGCCTTGGTGATACCTCTCTTGTGATTGAGGTCGAGAAGGTGAGAATTTATGAGGAGCGAAAGAGGGCTGCCCAGTGCCATAGCTAACAACGCCACTTCCGCTCGCTCCTCCCGCCGCAGGATTTTACCGCCTACGGCGACGAGATTAAGTTTGGAGGGGGGAAAGTCCTCAGGGACGGTCTCGGGCAGATTTCGGGCGCTGACGCTTGTTCGACTCTCGACACGGTCGTCACGAACGCCCTAATTCTCGACTATACTGGAATCATAAAGGCCGACGTCGGGATAAAGGATGGCAAAATCGTCGGAATTGGCAAGGTGAGATTGGACTAGGAGCGAAGGACGGCTGGAGCGCAGCAAAAGCATAATACCGCCTTCCTACATGACTAACAACCCTTCCTGCGCTCGCTTTGCTCATCGCAGGCTGGAAACCCCGACACGATGGACGGCGTCGCTCCCGATTTAGTCGTCGGAGTTAACACCGAGGCAATTGCTGGAGAGGGTCTGATTCTGACCGCTGGAGGTTGCGACGTTCACGTCCATTACATTTGTCCTCAGCTGGCAGACGAGGCCATCGCCTCCGGTTTGACGACAATGCTGGGTGGAGGAACCGGCCCGGCCACTGGCACCAACGCCACCACATGCACCCCGTCCCCCAACCACATGGAGATGATGATCAAGGCAACCGACAGCCTCCCCCTAAACTTTGGGTTCACTGGAAAGGTGAGACTGGACGAGGAGCGAAGGTTTTCAAGTGCCCAAAATAATAACCTATTTCGCTGGTCGCTTCGCTTCTCGCCCTTCGCTCGTCGCCCTTCGCTCATCGCTCATCGCAGGGCAACTCTTCCAAGATGGAAGGTCTTTACGACATCACGTTGGCGGGGGCCTGCGGGCTCAAACTGCACGAAGATTGGGGAACCACCCCCGCTACTATCGACAACTGTCTTTCTTTCGCTGACGAGCAAGACATCCAGATCACCATCCACACTGACACGCTGAACGAAAGCGGCTGCTGTGAGCACTCTCTCGCTGCCATGAAGGGTAGGACGGTTCACACTTACCACAGTGAGGGTGCTGGTGGAGGTCACGCTCCTGACATTATTACTGTCTGCGGAAGTCCGAACGTCATCCCCAGCTCCACCAATCCCACCATGCCTGGAACGTTGAACACCATTGATGAGCACCTTGACATGCTCATGGTCTGCCACCACCTTGACAAGTGCTTGAAGGAGGACGTAGCGTTTGCAGAGTCAAGGATCAGGGGAGAGACGATCGCGGCAGAGGACGTGCTCCACGACATGGGTGCCATCAGCATCATTGCCAGCGACAGTCAGGCAATGGGTAGGGTCGGGGAGGTGATTACGAGGACGTGGCAGACGGCCCACAAGATGAAGATGCAGAGGGGGCAGCTTGAGGAGGTGAGGCATATTGTCTATCAAAATTTCCTTCGACTCGTCGCTTCGCTCCTCGCCAAGCCCACCTACCCACTTACCTAACACCACCTCCTCCAATCGTCGCCTTGTTCGTCACAGGATGTCGACGCCGGAAAACTTGGGGGGGACGCGTATGGAATCGAGGGCGGAAATCTTCTGGGAAAGGTCGACAACGAGAGGGTGAAGCGCTACATTGCCAAGTACACCATCAATCCTGCAATTGCTCATGGGTTCGCGGACTTGGTTGGGTCCGTCGAGGTTGGGAAGCTCGCTGACCTTGTCCTCTGGAACCCCGCCTCGTTTGGCGCAAAGCCTGATATCATAATCAAGGGCGGGCAGATTGCATGGGCACAGGTGAGATCAGACGAGGAGCGAAGGAAGGTTAGAGTGGAGCGACAGCTGCATGCCGTCTGCCACTATGTCACTAACAATACTTCCTGCGCTCGCGCCCTCGTCGCAGATGGGTGACGCAAACGCTTCCATCCCCACCCCCCAGCCTGTCGTCATGAGGCCAATGTTCGTCGGGAGAAGTGCGGCTTGTAGTGCCAAGACTAGCTACGTGTTCGTCAGCAAGGCTTGCGCTGATAATGGCGTGTGCGATAGGTACGGTATCAAGAAGAATGTCTGGGGGGTGAGGGGTTGCAGGGGCATCGGGAAGAAGGACATGAAGCTGAATGACAGGATGCCTGATATCAAGGTCGACCCGGAGACTTACCGCGTCACCGCCGACGGGGTCGAGCTGACTTGCGAGATGGCCAAGGAGCTGCCTCTAACCCAGGGACATTTCTTATTTTAAGTCAACGACGGAGCAACGCGGGGGGGGGAGAATTTTGGGGGTTTTGGAAACATTTTAAGGGCGGGTTAGAAAGAATTTTTGAATACGCAATGTTTTCCTCTTTATCATGATCGATATTGATTGAGTTGGATTGATGAGGGAGACTTGGAGATCATTTCTCATCATCCCACACACACCCCAATTGGCCTTAATTCCTCCCGTGAGTTTTTCAATGACGAATAATACCCCACTTATCTCTGAGGGTGATGTTGATGTAGAGGTTGGAATCGTTCCTATGTCCTCCCCTTCCACAACCTCTCGGCCGCCCATGAGGAACTTGGATATGCTACTGCAGAGCTTCCTGATGTCGATATTCGGTTTGATTTCTGCGATCTTCGTGTTCCCCGTGCGTCTTCTTCTTATGCCCGTGCGCCTCCTCCTTGCACCAAAGTTTGTCAAGCCACAGCCAAGTAGCAAGTGTCGAATGCCTTCTAAAGTTGAGGATATATCAGTTGCTCACCGTCAGCTGATCTCTGATTTCAAGAGTGGTGCAACCCGCAGCTACGAGTGGCGCATCAATCAGCTTTTGGGGATCAAATCGCTGGTCCTGGAGAAGGAAGATGAACTGTTTGACGCTTACAAGAGTGATCTTGGAAAGCCTGCGGGAGAGTGGTTCCTCGAGAAGAACAGCATCTTGGGCGAAGTGAACCACACCATTGCCCACCTTCGTGAGCTCATGCAGCCGGAGTCCCGATCAACTCCCTTGGTGAGGCGAAGGCAGCCGCGTAATGCTGTTCTTTCTATATGAAAAAACTAACCCCCCCCCACCCCACCCCACTCGTCGCTTCGTTCCTCGCGCAGTGGATGCAGCCTGCGTCCACTTATATCATGAGGGAGCCCCTTGGCACGGTTCTCATCATCGGGCCTTATAACTACCCAGGAAACCTCATCCTCTGCCCCCTCGCTGCCGCCTTCTCAGCCGGTTGCAACGCCATGGTTAAGCCTAGCGAACAAATGCCTGCAACTGCCAACTTCTTTGCCAAGTACCTCCCAATCTATCTTGACCAGGTCGCGGTAACTCTCGGAGGAGTACCGGAGACGACCGCTCTGTTGGAGTGCAAGTGGGACAGGTGAGATTGAGATTGGACGAGGAGCGAAGGACGGCTGGAGCTTAAAACCGACATGCCGCATATCCATATATCTAACAACCCATCCCGTGCTCGCTTCGCTCGCGCCCCACAGGATTCTCTTCACTGGAAGCGAGAGGGTCGCTCAGATCATTGAGAAGAAGGTGGCTGGAACTTTGACCCCTCTTTGCTTCGAGCTGGGAGGGAAATCTCCAACCATCGTTGACAGCTCCGCCAACCTGACGGTCGCAGCGAGAAGAATCGTGCAAGGTAAGTTCATAAACTGTGGCGCGACTTGCATCGCCCCGGACTACATTCTTGTTGAGGAAAAAGTGAAGGATGCGTTGATCGAGCAGCTCAAAAAGCAGGTCGACATTTTCTATACTTCCGATCCTTCGACCTCCCCCGACTATGCCCGAGTGCTGAACGGCCCTCATTTAAAGAGGCTTCAAGGAATGGTGGACGACGCGGTCAAGCATGGCGCCAAGGTTGAGGTTGGAGGGAGCCAGGTTGTGGAGGATCGATTTATGAGCCCAACAATCCTTAGCAACGTCAGTCCAGGAAGCAGTATGATGGCAGAAGAGGTGAGGCGAAGCGAGAAGCGAAGGACGGAAGGCTGGAGCGAAGCGACAGCATCATGCCGCCCACCACTATAACTAACAAGCCTTTCCGCGCTCGCTTCTCTCGTGCCCCTCATTCTAACCCTTTTTGCGATTCGCTTCGATCGTCGCAGATATTTGGTCCCATCCTCCCCGTCCTCAGTGTCTCCAACGTGGACGAGGCGGTTGAGTTCATCAACGACCGCCCCAAGCCCTTGGCATCGTATGTTTTCAGCTCGAGGAGCAGGGCCATCAAGAAGGTGAGGAGGGGGGAAGGATGGCGAGGAGCGTAGCGACGAGCTGAAGGTTGTTAGTTATGTTAGTGGGCGATATGATGCTGTCGCTTTGCTCTAGCCGTCGTGCTACATCTAACGGACCCCCTTCTCGCTTCGCTCCTAACCTCTTTGCTCGCCATAGATGCTCAACGGGGTCAGCTCAGGTTCCGCTTGTGTGAATGACGCCACTGTCCAGGTTCTGTCCCCGGACATTCCCTTCGGTGGAGTCGGACCTAGTGGGATGGGTGCCTACCACGGGCGCGAAGGATTCCTTCTGTTCTCGCACAGTAAGTCAGTTTACAGCCATGACACTGTTACGGACGGGGTGACCTGGATGCGCTACCCCCCGTTCAGCAACTTCAAGAAAGCTACGTTGGGGATGGTTTTAGGGAAGTCGTGGTGATTGAGAGGGAGGGGAACATGAGATGGCTATTGATGATGAAAAAAGATAATCGATGTCTTTCTTGGCAAAAACGTTTTCTATATATTCATGCGTTCCCCGCCCCTCTCTATATATCTAGAAGAAGCTATCTTGGTTCCGGTTTAGGCTTGTGAATGAGTTGTTCCGCTTGAATTCCGTTGCTCCATAACCCAATCCATACTCATACTCGGATGGTGAAACTGAATAGAGCGAAGGGTTGTTATATTAGTATATTGCTGACTGATTACGGTCCAGTATTTTGCTGTCGCATCGCTCCAGTTTCCTTACCTCTTCCGGCTCCGACTATTCTCCCCTTGGAGTCTCTAGGTGACATCATCATGTCGTCCGGGCCCTCAGTCTTCTTCCCACCCGGCGCTTTGTACCCCCTCAGTACCATGGCTGCCTTTTCTGTTAATTCCAGCGCCGCCGTGACGCTACCCTGAACAAGGCTGCCCCCGTGGAGGGCAATCAAGAACCAGGCGAGGCGCTTGGGTTGAAGAGCGTTGTGGGCGGTAAGGAAGATGCCCCCTCCCGCGAAACCGTCTACCGCGTGATATGACATCTGACCTGGAGGCCCCGCGGCCAAGTTAAACCTCTGCGATGAGCGGACGGCGGTGAGGAGCGAAGCGATGAGCGAAAGATTGTTAGCTATAATGGTGGGTGGTATGCTGCTGTCACTTTTCGCTCCAGCCCTCGACCCAGCTTTCCGTCCTTTGCTCCTTGTCCGATCTCACCTTGGCCAACCCGAAGGACGAGTAGACAAGGAACCCCACTATGACCAAGACCAAACCTGCGAGGAGAGCGAAGCGACGAGTGGAATGTTTTTAGTTATGTGGGCAGGCGGCTTCTTATGGGCCCTCGCTCTGCCTCACCTACAAGGTCCCAGGCGCTGAACGGTTCGACCTCCTCCCCCATGATAGCCTCCACCGAGAACGCCAGGTTCGTCACAGGTAGCGCAATGGCGTTTGCCACCACTAACATCACTGCGCTGCCCTCCTTGGTCATCATGAGGAGGAGCACGTTAAGGGTCCAGTTGATGATAACGTACAGCCAGAAGAGCCAGAAGGCGCCGCGGCAGTTGTCCCCGGGAAGGGAATCTATCTCGTTGTAGCAGGCGTAGCCGTAAGTCATTTGGCTACAAGGTGGGACGAGCGAGGAGCGAAGCGAGAGGAAAGTCTGTTAAATACGGCGCTGGTCCACTCCACAACAGTCCTCCGCCCATCCCATACTTCGCTCCTCTTCTGATCTCACCTCCAAACCTCATCCTTCCCCATCCCCCCCATGGCCTTCAAACTAAGCAGCGGCAGGAAAGCGAACCCCAGAATCTCCTGCCACACGCTGATCATGGTCGTCGTCAGGTAGACGTCGAGGTCCCTAGCCTTCATCTTGCTCTCCTTGTACACATTAGACATGGCAGATGGTATTATGGAGGACGTGAAGATTAGGATTGATATGTAGGAGCTCCTGAGGTGGGGGGGTGGGGGGGGGTTAGTTACACGGCTTAGTGGTATGGCAATGTTTCTGACAGGCAAGATGCTGTCGCTTCGCTCCAGCCCTCACCTCTCCCCGCTCATTCCTGTAAGAAAGGGAACGGACGCCAGGATGGAGCCGCCCATTATGCACGTCGCCCCGATGAGCTGGTTCGGCTTGAAGGTCTGGTTGAGGTAGAAGGCAGATATGGCTATTGTGATTGGTATGATTGTCTGGTTGAGGAGGGTCTGAAGCTGACCTGGAGTCAAGGCGCCGCCGATTGCGCCCAGGGTCGAAGACGCGGCGTCCATACCACCCATGTAGAAGTAGGTCTTTTGGGATGTCTTGACCTCATCGCAATAACTTGTTCTGCGAGGAGCGCGAGGAGCAAAGCGACGAGTGAAATGTCGTTAGATATGTAGGAAGAAGGTGTGTGCGAGGAGCGTGCGGCAGGCGGAGCGAAGCGACGACAGACGATGGTATGGTATGCTATAGTATTATGCGTTATTTTGCTGTCGCTTCGCTCCAGCCTAGTTATCTATGAAGGCAGTATAATGCTTTTGTTGTCGCTTTGCTCCAGCCGTCCTCCGCTCTGCCTCACCTTTCCTTTCTCTTCTTAAGTACAACTCCGTACTTGTAAAGAACAATCAAGATGCTGGGTATCAAATAAAGAAGCGTCGTCCATTGAGATACGAAGAACTCGTAGTTGTGGGAACCGTCGGAGGAGGAGAAACGGTTTAGGAGGAGCTTGTATGTTACTTGATTTGATGATGATATTACTATTGACGCTAATATTAGAAATACAAGCCTAGGGGGGTGGGGGGAGATGAAGATGGTATTGGGGGGTAGAAGGTTGTTAGTCATGTCGGGGATGGTCGTATGTAGCCAACAATCGCGGGGTAAAAGAGGGAAGTGCAGTCGAAGGAGAGTTCGGGGGGAGATGTAATATTCTATTAATACTTACCTTGGTGACTTTACTTCATCTTCAACAAGTTTTGCGTTATGTGTTGGTGGCTTAGTTGGTGGTGAACCTGTTGGTATTAATCTAGATATTTCATAATCATCATTCATAAGAGGAAAATGAAAAACTGAGCTGAGGAGGGAGTAAAACAAAATAGAAGATATACCAAAACAATTTGTGATGAGAGTATTTATAAGATCAGACTATGATTCCCTCTCCCTAACGTCCGCGAACTTTGTCGCTGACGTTATAAATAACATAGGAGATGGAAAGATGGTCAACATTGCCTTTCCTTCTGGGCGCACTGTGGAGGGTACTTACAAGGTACTGGGGAATATGGTTAAGGAGGGGAAGGTAAGTGTGGTGGGGAGATGGGGAGGGGGGGGGGAGGCGGGGGGG
>Ga0209713_10002734_pt1 | contig 11012 bp, 4 predicted proteins | sample ArcOceMetagenome_3_FD_187444 | JGI IMG/M metagenome (GOLD analysis project Ga0209713, IMG submission 187444) | Marine eukaryotic phytoplankton communities from Arctic Ocean - Arctic Ocean- Svalbard ARC20M Metagenome (SPAdes) (version 2) | ecosystem: Environmental > Aquatic > Marine > Oceanic...
GCGTCACAAAAGCTAGGCGAGAAGGCGCAAAAACTCGCTCCTGGGCGCGCCTCGCCAAGGAACTCCCTTTTGGGTTCTGATTCGAAAAACAAGGACTCCTACTATCTCCAAAAGCTGGTCGACATCAGCGACTTCATCATGTCAGAGACGGAGATTGGCGAAAATCCTGTACAAACGTTCTCGGCGACTCGTTGTCCCACGACCAGTGGAATTCCTACCTCCGTGATGTCGGCATGTCAAATTCTCGTTTCTCCCAGATTTTTCTTGGCTCTTGAAATGAAGATCAGTACCCCTGGAGCAGGCAAGATTGTGGAGGTTAGGGAAATGGGAGCGCTGAGCAAGATAACAACCAAAGCGAACGAGCACGGGTTGGTTAATTTCCACTTCAACCAAGATGGCGAGGAAGTAATCCTGTGCTTTATCGTCGAGGACTTCCGGGACTGTATCCAGCTCATGAAGGTGAACTTCAAAGCATACAAGGAGAAAAAAGTGAGGGCGGAGAAGGCAAAGGAGGAGCTAGAGGTGACGGCGAAGAAAGAGCTTGAGCTTGAGGAGAAGGCCAAGGAGGAGGAAGAAGGGGGGGGGGAGGTGAGCTCCGAAACTGCGACATAGCAGCGAAATCAAATCAAAACCACGTTTGTGTAATTACAATCATTTTACATTCCTGATAAGTTCACGTATCCGTGTGGATTTGAAGTACTATTTGGGTTTATTGGAGCTGCAGCTGCAGCTCCTGTAGCTGACGCACTGGAAGTCTTTTGGTTCATCTGCGGCAGGGTTGCAGCAGTTGCATAGGTGGTGTAAGAGGTGATGGGGTGGTTCCTATTAGCTCCCTGTACCATAGCTTCCCCAGCAAATGGAAGCCTCGCAAAGGTTGCCATGGGGTCATTACTTTTGCTCCCTTCGCTTTGTTGCTGCTGCTGGTTCATAGGTTGAAGGGGCATGCCAACCATCCCAAGCTGCATGTAATTGTGGCTCGGTTGCGCGGTGCCCTGTCCCGTTGCTGTAGATTGCGCAAAAGAAGCTTGCGCCTCCATTACTACTGTTGGCTCTGGTTGTCCGACTCCACGCATCGGGATGTCCACTTGAACCTTCTCGTAGGACCTGTAGAGTTCGTTGCCGTAGAAGAACATAACCAAGTTCATGATAGCAAGGGGGATTTCGATTGCCTCCAAATCACTCTTGACCTTTTGGAGCTTGTCAAAATTCTCTGTCGTGCAGTACTCAGGCGTAACGTGGATGTTGCTGGTCTCTTCAAAGAGGCAGTCAGCGACGCGCCTGTAACTTCCGTGGTCGTTCATCTGCGAACCATCATCATAGTCAAAATCCTCCTTATCGGCGCATATATAACAGACAGAATCCCAATACTGAATGTGCTGGTTTACCCAAAGGATGATCATGAAGGTGTAGCAGGCCTCCGCAAAATTGCATCCGCAGAACCAGCACAGAAGGGAATTGTCGTCCTCCTTGGCGCCCCTGTACCCGCAATACGGTATGGAGAGGGCGATTACGAGGTTTATGGAAGCTTGGACCACATTCCTGTTGGGATCGTCATTTTTTGTGACGAAGATAACGAATTGGGCAGTCTCCAAGATGACCCCGATTACAGCCAAGGACATGACTATGCGAACCAGCCTCGCTTTCTTGGGGTTTTGCATTGGAATCCCAAACCAAACCTCAGGCTCAGGAACCGCCATTTGGATGGAATGCGCGGAACTTATCGCCGGGTTGATTTGTTGGTTGTGTTGTTGTCCTGTCCCTGCATATATTTGAGCCATCACTCCATTATTAGCAGCCATAGTCCTTGATAAACTAGCTAAGAACTTCTGCTGAGTTGCCGGAGGAGATGGTGATTTGGCGTTGTTTGAGGCGAAGTATTAACAACAAATGAAAGAGAGGCGACTGAATGTCAAGTATGAGCTACGCGGGTAAATTTCGGTGGATATAGAGGAAGGAAGTTCGAAAGGATTTGGACACTGCTGGCACATCAAAATCTGTTGCCAGTCCCACTTTTGTTATTCAAATTTGATGTCTGTAAGCGGATCGAGCACGGGATTCAATACCCTCTTTGATAAAACAAAAGTTCGAGCGGACCCGGAGGATGTGCGCGAGGCCCTGAACGCTGCCCTGGAGGGATGTGGCAGCACCTTGGGCACCGAGATGGACTTGGACGCTATAGAGAAGGCAGCAGCAGAGGCCGAGAAGAGGGCCGGGGAAGAATTCATGCAGCATGAAATTAAGATGCACGAAGTTGATGACGATTTGAATGTGTTGGGGGGCGATGAGGACGGGAGAGAGGACCATGCTGCGAGGATTGCCTCCTTGTCCTTTGCTGAGGAGGCCTTGGGTACCGGATCCCCTGACGGTCTCGAGGGTCCTGCGAGTCTTACCGACGACAGGACCCGGCGCCGGGCATCGACCCGTCGATCGTCTGGACTTTCCTCATTTGACGACATGGCCTACAATATGTTTGGAGGGGATGCTGGCAAGTTCTCCCAGCAGTACATGCTCTCCAAGTGGAAAAAGGAAGCGAAGGAGCAATTCTTGGAAGCCCGCGGGGGGGCTCGCAAGACGAGGTTTGACGGTATGGACGGGGATGCTTTCGATAGTTTCGCTGAGGACATGAGCGAGGACAATCGGGAGCCTGGGGAAGTCCCTAAGCTCACGAGAATGAGGTTGGCCCGGATTGACGGCGCAAAGGTTATCAGGCATCAGCTCAATATCGAGGGCCTCTACGGGACGATGGAAAAGATCATGATGAAGAACTTCTCCACCATGGACAACATTTTGGAGAAGAGCATGGACAGGCTGGAGACGAGGAAGGAATTCATGAGGCTTGCGCACGAAGCGATTGAACTCAAGAAGCAGATGGAGGAGGAAGCGAACGAGAAGAGAAAGGTTGAGGAGGAGGAGCAGAGGAAGGTGCAGATGAGTCTGGGTTCCACTCTCACTGGAATATCCGATCTTCTCAAGATGGATCACAGTAACTTTGGGCAGGATGTTGTAGAGAAGATGAAAGATGCGGACAGCGCGCGGAGTCGAAGCAGCTCGATCTCCTCGGCTTCGTACTGAGAGTGGTTTATGCTTATAATAAAAGAACAGTGTACATTTCACAGTCAGACGACGTTCTAATCTATCTAGTTTTCACTATCTCTAATTCTACTATCGTGGTTCCTCTCCCAATCTCCTGATAAAGCCTACTCTCACTACTGGCAAAGTTCGCAAACAAAGGTTGCTGGTTGGGACTTCGAACCATCTGCAGCATTTCCGACGCATCCGACATGACAGTGGGAACCGTGCTCACATGGATCTCCCGAGGCTGGTTTGCATGCGACCATGAGTCCGAACTTTCCGAGTCCGCAAACGGAGCAGTTCGGGTTGGTGGAAACTGAGACGGTCTTCTTCTTCTTTGACTTTTTACCCTTTTTCTTCTTCTTTGCTTCACCTTCGGCCTTTCTCTTCGTGGCAGACACCGGCGTGACAGGAAGGGAGGAGATAATAGAATCAGAGTCCACCTGCCTTAGTTCGAGGGGTGCGTACCTTGGGACGGGGGCGCCAGGGTAGGCGTAAGGAGGGGGCGAGTCAATGTTCCCTTTGAGGGCGTGGAGTTCCTCGGCGAGGTTGGAGCTCACGATCTCGATACGTCTCTTCTCGACGTCGAGCTTGCCGATGACCAGGTTGAGCTTGCTAATCTCTTCAGAGTTCTCCTTCCTAATACCGTCAATTTGTCCATTTAGAGCCATGTTCTCGCTCCTGAGGGTGGAAATGATAGCAGCTGTCGCTGAGGAGCGTTTGGCTTCTGCACTTGCGGCTTCTGACGTCGCCTTCACGAGCGCCTTGGAGTCTTTCAGCGCTTCCTGAAGCATCGTCATTTTTTCGTTTGCGTGATTCACCTCAAGCGTCCTCTTGGTCAGCTCCGTCGAGGTCAAGGATAACTCAGATTTCAACGACTTGACGGAATGACGAAGAGAAGTGGCATCGGCGCCCATAGCCTCGTTCTTGCTCTTGAGACGTCCAACGTCAACTTCGAGGTGCCGTTTTGCCAAGGACAATCTCTCCGCTTCTTCCACGGACGCTAGGCTCTTGGACTTCACAGTCGATAACTCGGTCACCGTATCCTTGTGACGAGCGTCAACCGAGGAGAGGATGCTCTTCAGGGAGTCCTGGGAAGTGCGTAAGGAGGAGATCTCGTGGTGAAGCTTCTGGAGAGTAAAGTGGGGGTGAAGTGGGGGTGAGCCGACTTCTTTTATGTCATTAGGGGTACATGTACGCACCTTCTTCTCCTCCGAATAAAGTCTTACCCGTTCCTCGTTCTGCTCTCTCTCAGACCTGATCATCATCTCCTTCTCGGCGTCACGCCTTCCCGCTTGTTCCAACTTTCCTGCCATATCATCAACTTCTTTCGTCTGCTGATTGATCGTCGCGGTAAGAGACTCAATTTTATGCTTCAGCAGCTCGTTTGCGACGTCGGCGTCGTCGTTTGACTGAGGGGGAGGGGGGGAAAGTCGAAGAGGCCTGTTGGCATCATTGGACTCATTTATCTGCTGTCTGCTGAGCCAGGGTAGCGAAGCTTTTACGCGAGATGCGAGTGACGCGAACGATGGAGATCCTGGGAGGTTTGCGATAGCTGTATTCATTAGGGAAATTGGTAAAAAATATTCCTCTTGGGAAGTGTGCAGGACGATTGAAAACTGCAAGGATCTATAGGTTACAATAATGACGAGTTTGTCGAGCTATTTCTTTTCATCGGCAGCAAATCCTACAACCAATAATGAAGACGATGGCCTCTTCTCCTTTCCACCTTATGGGACTGTTAGCACGCCTCCTACGACACCATTGGCACCAATGATAAATGTATCGTCGTCCATACCACAATCTGAACAGCCCTTATACTTCAATGTTGATGGCGGACGTGCTATCCAAGCATTACCTGTCTATAGTGTGCCGGACGATCCTGAGGATAAGGATAGTGAGGGTGAGGAAGATTATGAGTCGTCATCAGATAGCGAGGGTGGTGATGAAGGTTGGGGTGATGAGATGTTTTTATTCGGTGGGATGGAGGGTGAAAATGCTTACAATAATAAGGAAAAGAGACAAAGTAAGAGAAGAATCCGAAGGCTTGATGATGTTAATCAGACGAGTCCCGCGAACAAACGCAATGTCTCTGGCGATGATGCAAGAGCGGCGTCGCCGTTGGTTACCGAAGAGGCTGCTCCCCTCGTAGAGCCTGCTGAGGTTGCTTGGATGCCAGACTCCCATGTTTCTCGGTGCTACAGTTGCAGTACTCCCTTCACCCTCACACGGCGGCGGCATCACTGCAGGATTTGCGGGATGGTCTTCTGCGGAAAGTGCTCCCATTTTTCTGTTGAGACGTCCAAGGGGAAAGTTAGGTGTTGCACAAACTGCGCAAAGGAGGTTGCTGGAAGTCAGGTTGAGGAGAAAGTCGGACCGAAGGCGATAAAAAGGTCGTCCAAGAAGGAGAAGAGGGAAAGCAAGGCCACCGACCGCCCCTCGCCAAAGCGCAACGAGCACGGTGTCATGAAGAACGTCACAGATGACCAGCGGGGAAGAACAAGGAGCAGCGGGGCCGTCTTCAGGAAGAATTCGAGCATGGAAATGGACCTGGAATCCATCGATTCTTCGATACCAGGAGAAGAGGAGAGGGAACATTCGTTGGCTGTCGAATCGGTCAGTAGACCTGAGTTCCAACGCCTTGACAGCGCCAACTGGAAGAGCACCGAGAGCGACTTCAAGAGTAACGACGGGGCCTCGATGCAACAAGAGACAAACGGCCAGCCCGAAAGGAAATCGTCCATCGCTTCCCTCCCTGCGGCGAATGGAAATGCGATGAAATGGAAGCTTGGCAATGAGGTAGTCTCCATAAATACTGTCGAGTCGAATACGCGGTATTCAACGGGAATCAGACCTCTTCTCCTCAACATCGACAAGGATGAGGAGTTCGAGGTGATTCCCCGTGATCTTGGCAGTGGAGAGCGGTTCGCACTCTCCAAGAAGGACATTGCCACCGCTCAGCACGGGGGATGGGGAGGGGGAGGGGGGGGGGGTACTTCTCCCAAGAATTCAGACGATTCGACTCTCTCTTTCAGCACCCTCGCAACGCAGCATCTTGCGGTGCAGACTACTCAGCTCCTCTCAACCGTGTGCCCTGCCGCGGACCCCGCCATGCGCAATCACTGGCTGAACGTCATCGTAAAGCTTTCGAGGCGGGCGGCAGACTCCCTCAGCACCAAAAGTGGCACAAAGCTCGACCCTCTGCACTACATCCATGTGAAAACCATCCCTGGTGCCGAGGTTTCGGATTCTGCCATCATATCGGGAGTCGTCATGAGGAAGATGCCAATCAAGAAGTCAATGATCCGGACGATTCATAGCCCGAGGATTCTCCTCCTCCAGACTGGGATCAGTTTCCAGCGCAGCGGGGTCGTTGGTCAGCGAATCGCTTCGATGGACACCCTCCTGGAGAGTGAGGAGAAGTATATGGAGATCCTTTGCAATAGGATTGAGTCAATGTCGCCCGATGTGCTCGTGGCGGGTGGTTCCGTTTGCAACATGGCCCAGTCAATGTTGGCAGATAAGAACATCCTTGTCCTTCAGAATGTAAAGACTAGGGTGATGGAACGCGTGGCTTGGCAAACTGGGGCCATGGTGCTTGTCAGCCTTGAAGGAACCAACGCCCAATCGGCGGACGAGGTAATGGGGGAATGCCGTAGGTTCAGGACAGTCGTCTTCAGAGACGAGGATGTGAACCCTAACAAGGACACGGACGACTCAGACGTGCTATCTTCCCGAGGGGAGGGGCACGCAATCGAAGAGAACGTGGCCCGTATGAAGATGCTCGCCGCTGCCCGGGTCGGACACGGAAGCGCTGATGGAAAACAGGCTGTGAGAGAAGGAACGGCCAAGCGGGGTGTCACGAGAATTTACTGCCTCTTTGAGGGCTGCCCCAAGGAGCGGGGGTCAACGGTTGTGCTCAGGGGTGGGAGCAGGGCAGCCCTCAAGCAGATCAAGAGGGTATTCCAGCTCATCGTCAACATAACCTACAATCTCCGTCTTGAGACCTCTTACCTCAAGGAGCGCTACGTCGCGCTGCCTCGCGAGGTTTCCAACAAGTCTGCCGATGCAGCGGAGGATATCTATTCCTCCTCGTTGGCCGTCGATTTTGGAAGGGCGCCATTTGGAAGGAGCGGAAGGCCGTGGGTCGGGACCAAGACGTGGGACAAGCACGCACCGAAGACGAGCCTTACTGGCGGTGGCATCACGGCCTTCGACCATCAGAGCATCTTGGTTACTTCCATCTGGCTGGCGGGGAAAGCCCAGTGCAGCCCTGCTGAAGTCAAGGGGATCTGCTACTACACAGAGCAGGACGTTAGCCTGGGACAGTTCCTTCGTGACTCGTGTTTCAATCTTGGACTAAAGTGCCAAAATCACACTTGCAAAAAGTCGGTCCTCGATCATACGCTCTCTTTCCTCCACAAGGACGGACAGATCGACATCACGGTTGAGCAGATGGACTCCCACCTTCCTCCTCCCCCCCGTCGCGATCAGTCTGGTCAGTCAATGAATGGGGGCGGCGACGACCGGGGGGGTGTCAATAACGAGACCAACAGTCTTGATGAGGATAAATTTGGGAACGGGGGCAAGTCGAAGAACGATGACATTGCCATGTGGAGCTACTGTCATAAGTGCCACAAGGTTGTCACCCCCCTCGTCTACATTTCTGATGACACTTTCATGCTCTCGTTTGGGAAGTTCCTGGAGGTGTCATTCTACAACAAGGTGGCTTTCATGAACAGGAAGGAATGTTCGGGATGCACCTGCAATATGCAAACTGATATTATCCTTTATTTTGGTTGTCGCAATCTTGCGGCACGCTTCACCTATCTGTCGATACGCCCCTACAATGTCTTCGTCCGGAGAAACCTTAGCTTCGACGCTGAAATCCACAGGTCGTCGTCTCAGCTTGATACTGTGGAGGTGATGAACCTCACCTCCGTCCTCTTCCATAAGTTCAAGAAGCGAACTGAGAGCATGTCCTCGGAAATCCGTGGCCTTTTCACGACCATCTCCAGCCGGAAGGTCGACCTCGAGGCCATTCTCGTGGAGCTTGGGAAAATGTCTACGGAGATCCAGAGTTCAAAGGCGACGATATCGACAAAGATCAACTCCGTTATTGAGATGCACAGGTATTACACCAGAGCATTCATGGGACCCAATGTTCCCTCTCTTCTGACGGGCCTTGGAACCCTTGACCCAACTAGTGCCGTATCGACCTCGGGGGAAATGTCGCCTGAAGATGTCCTCCGCTTCCCTTGGCTTTTAAGGCGTAACCTTTTCGTTATGTGCTGCGCTTGGAACGATAGGCTTTCTATCATCGGCCAGGCCCTTTCCGCAATGAAGAAGCTTGGGGATGAGGCGGCTCCTCCTTCGGAAGACATGGTGAATGATGTTGTTGACAGGATCAGGAAACTCATGGACTCCTCTAACTACGATAATTCAGAATCCACCAACAGTCGACCCTCGTCAACGTCGTCGCCAGCAAAGGTGTTCTATAGACAGGGATCTGCGAATATGGACGGGCCGTCCACGTCTATCGAAGGAGACGGCGCAATTTTATCAACAACCCCACCGCGTGGAGGCACTGGAGGGTTTCGCCCTCCCTTGCCACCAAAACAGCATTCCGTCCCCATTCTTAACAGTGCATTGGACTCTTCGGACGGCAATAGTAACACCCACAATTTTAACCCAAACAGACGGCAAACTACCGCCGCCACAATGAAGACTTGGAAAGACCGATTTTTCAACAGAGGGAACAAAGACCTTGACCCCTACGCCGTTGACATAAGTGAGCTCGCTCGTGGACGGCCTAGACTAGAACCCGGGATGAGGGGGCAGGTTATCCCAGTTTTCGAAGATCAGCCCTCCACAATCATCGCTTACAGTCTCTCATCTCGAGATTATCATGAGCAGTACACGGAATTCCTTGAAGATGGAGGGAGGGAGGGAGGTAGTAAGCCGGAGTCCGCAAAGCCAAGAGGTGAGAGATACAGCGGGGAGATTGAAGAGGGTACCAAATTAGGAGGGGAGGGCAAGGGTGAGGATGAGGATGAGTTGAGAATCCTGAATAGGACCAAAAGTTTAGAGGGGGTCAACTTTCCTGGGAGTAAGCACGCCGACATTGAGGAGGACGATTTAGACACCTCGTCTGCACCTAAGAAGAAGACTAAGGGGCCGAAGGAGCTTAAGAAGGAGAGGACGAAGGAGCTGGAAAGGAGAATGCTTTTGAGGAGCAAGACCCACGTGAAGCATCACTTTAGGGACAGCGACAGCAAGGGTCAGACTCTCTGTAAGTACGTCTGTACAACGTACTGGGCGACACAGTTCCAAGCCGTCCGAAGGGCATACTTATCTGATGGGTACGGAGAAGGGGAGGGAGGGGGCGATGACCACTTGGACAACGATGCGAGCTACATCAAGTCGCTGGCAACGTCGGTTTTCTGGGATGCGAATGGAGGGAAAAGTGGGGCAGCATTTGCGAAGACTGCTGACGGAAGGTTCGTCGTGAAATGCATAAGTAGGACGGAACTCCAAATGTTCCTGGATTGTGCCCCGGCCTACTTTGAGTACCTGAGCAAGGCCTTCTTTCACGGCCTTCCAACAGTACTGTGCAAGATTGTCGGTGTGTACCAGATCGGCTTTCACAACAGAGCGACCGGAAAGCGCAGCATGGAGCAGGTTGCTGTCATGCAAGATATCTTTTACGGGAGGAAGATCGGGATGGTTTTCGATTTGAAGGGAAGTACGAGGAATCGATACGTCGAGCACAAGGGCGCGGGAGAGGATGTAGTTGCGGGGACTCCTAGGAACAGTACAGCTAGGGCTGGGGGGGCACAAGAAAGATTTTCCGAAGGTGGGACTCCATTGGGAGCGACCAAGAGCGTAAAGTTCTGGGACGATAGTGATAAAAGTTTGAATGATGTGGACCAGGCCAAGGATTTCCACAGTAATAACGAAGGGAGAGAGAGAGAGGCGGAAAAGCTTGGAGACGACAAGAAAAGCGGCGAGGAGGGAGGCGGCGAGGATGTTGGAGGAACGGTTCTACTAGACGAGAACTTCCTCGAGTTCACGAAGGGAAGGCCGCTACCTTTGACCGATAGGGCGAGGGCCCTTTTCCACATGAGCATCCTGAACGATACCCTCTTCCTCAGTATCATTAATATTATCGATTACTCTATTCTCGTTGGTATTGACGAGGAGAAGCATGAGCTCGTCATTGGAATCATTGATTACATGAGACAGTATGACATCATTAAGCAGATGGAACGGGTGGGGAAAAGTGTGAGCATGATTGCGGGCGCTCAGCAGCCGACCATCATCCAACCCCAGGCCTACAAGATGCGCTTCCAGAATGCAATGGAAAAATTCTTCACGACGACTCCAACGAAGTGGACGACGACGCAGCAAGGCTCGGGGTAATGGGGTGATATGTTTTGTTATTGAATTGAAAAGTGGTTCTTTTTTGGCGTAATTTTTATTACGTCATTAGTCGTTACACAGATACTTATACACGCTACTATTTCCATATTTCTAAGCCTCGGGTATCTCGTGAGATATTTCGGCGATGATGAGGTCATTTGTAGCCTGCTTCCCATTCCATCCCCCAAAGATGAAGAGGTGGTTCTGCACGTTAACGGCGGTGTGTCCATATTTGTGGGTGATAGGGTTGGGGTTGAGCTGCTCGGGGAGGCTCCAAACCATGTTGTCGGAGTCTAGAATGACGATTGTGTTGGCCCCAGGCTTTTTGTTGCCCTCCTCCATGGACTGCATCCCCCCGTAGCCCCAGCCTCCGAGGACAACATAGTCGTTCCCGATGGGCGTCATGGTTTGCGAGTAGCGGGCAGATGGGTAGTCTCCGGTGTTGCGGGGGCGCTCCCAGACCATGGTTTCTGTATCGAGGGACCTGAGATCTGGGTGATATTCAGGAATTCCGTCTG
>Ga0209713_10002736_pt1 | contig 11010 bp, 5 predicted proteins | sample ArcOceMetagenome_3_FD_187444 | JGI IMG/M metagenome (GOLD analysis project Ga0209713, IMG submission 187444) | Marine eukaryotic phytoplankton communities from Arctic Ocean - Arctic Ocean- Svalbard ARC20M Metagenome (SPAdes) (version 2) | ecosystem: Environmental > Aquatic > Marine > Oceanic...
ATGGGCACTCCTGTCCGGGAAACTTTCGCCGCTGTCGGACCACTCTCGCCAAGGGCGACAACTTCAACGACGGCGTGATGGTGCTACGTCCGTCGGCTTCGTTGTTTCAAGATCTCTTTTCGGAGCGATGGACGACCGACAGCAAGTATGATTGGGGAAGTCAGGGCTTTCTGAACGCCTTCTTCAAGGCACGCACCAGTCGATACCGAGGTGTCGACGAGCTCCCGACCAGGTACAACACTTTTGCTCAAGAAGAACGGTTGAATCCGTCGAACTTCAGCTTGAGCGAGACCAGCGTGCTGCACTTTGCTGGGCTCAAGCCGTGGAGCCGACGCGCGCAAATAGGCGAGCAGTCCCTCGGAGCGTATGACCGGGCGATGGCCTCATATCGCAAGCGGTGCCCCGCAACGCACTCCACGCGCAGTCGCTCCGCGGCCACCGCGAACGAAGACCGCAGGAGCCAACGCCTGCGAGGCGACATCGCAATGGCAAAGCGAGCAGGGGCTGCAGGCCGGTCGCCTGGGAAGATCCACATGCGGGATGCCTACAGATATGGCGCTCAGTAGACACAAGTTCGTGTACGGTAAAGTAGCTCGTTTCGAATTTTTTTGAGCTTAATCCTTTCCACACTGACCCCACGCCCTAATCACGCGCCTTGGGCACAGCGATAAGGAGGGTGTTCTCTGGCGAGACCGTCTCGGGCACGTAGTGCTGCAGCCAGCCTCGATACCCGTGGCGAGCGAGGTAGCGCAGCCTGCCCGTGTCGAGGAGGCGCTTGCATGCCAAACCCAACTCGACCCGCTCGGCAGCACTCAGTTGATCGCCGAGGGATCGCTCCAGCTCGAGCGTTGCGGCAGAGTCGGCCGGCGCGTGCTCGTCCGCATTGCCCGCGCCTGCTTCGGGCGCGCCGGCCTGCGAGGCGGGCGACGCGGCGGCGCCCTGCTCCGCGCTGCCCCTCGGCGCGCCGCGGTAGCCAGTCGCCCAGCTCGAGAGCACACAGAGCGTGCCGAACTGCTCGGGCGTGAAGCCGAGGTCGACAAAGAACTGCTGGTTGACGTAGCTGCGCCACTCGCACCGGTGGTGGCAGCACGTCGCCACGACGACGCCGTCCATCAGCGCGCGCCTTGCCCTGCTGCGCTCGCCCTCACCGCCGCCGTCGGCCGCCGTCACCAGGCAGCGCAGCGTGAAGTCGGTGGCCGCGCCGCACAGGTGCTTGCCAATCGCGCTCCACTTCTCATCGCCGCTCGGTTCGCACGGCACACACTCCTCCGTGGCAGCCTCCGTCGACGACGATGACGCTGGGCCGGCAGGCGCGGCCGCAGCTGGAGCGGCGGCAGGCGGTGTGGGTGACCAGAGGCCCGGCACTCCACGCAGGCGTAGGTGCGCGATGTCGCACTTGAGGCGCATGCATGTGGCGCCACGCTCGACGAGCGCCGGGTCGACGGAGCCGTGCGGCTTGATCAGGTCGACGAGCACATGGCGCGGCGGTCGCAGGCTCGCCTCGCTCACCGCCGCAGAGAGGGCGCCCTTGCCCGCGCCAAACTCGACGTGCGTCGCGAGGCCCGAGGTGAGCCCGAGGCTCGACATCACACTCACCATCCGCTCGTTCTGCAGTGCATGCTTCTGCCGCTTGGCGCTGGCCGGCGCGCCATCCGTCGCTGGCCCATCCGTGTCCGCCGTATCGGGCCGCACGCTCTCGGCCGCATTGCCGTGCGCAGCTCGGACGAGCCGCAGCAGCGCCAGCAGCTCATTCGTGTCCACTGCAGCGAGCTGCCGTTCGCGTGGTGCGTTGAGCGAGCGATGGATGGCGGCGCCCGCCGCCGAGGCCGCAGCAGGGTTGGCGGCGGACGCAGCGCTCGCCGGGGCGGCCTCTGGCTCACCACGATTGACATCCCGCTCAAAGTAGGGCAGCGCTGCCATCGCCGCGTTCTCCTTCGCGCGAGGGCACACTTTGAGGTGCTTCTGCAGATCTTTCGCAAAGATCGAGTGGCTGGGGTCCAGTGGGCACGGAATGCGCTGCTGGTCCTTGGCTACCTCCGAGTCGCCGCGCGAGGCGAGGTGGTGGCCGCAGAACTCAAAGCCGTCGACGCTTGGGAACCGGCAGTAGCGCAACTTCTTGGGCAGCCAGAGCGAGCAGCCGCCCGGCGTAGGAGGTGGAGGTGGTGCCGCCATTTCTTAGCGCTATGCGACAACAGCGACGTTAATATTGACGAGTCGACGGACTGCAGGCCATGCAAAACTTCCGGGGTGGTTACATGACAAAAAAAATAATAGCTATATAACCGACCTACAGCCGCCGCCGCCGCCGCCGCCGCCGTCACAGCGCCGACCGCTGAGCAGGCCGACGGCCGCGAGCCAGGCTGCGCGACGGGACGCGGTGCCGAGGCCACCAGGCACGGCTCAGGCGTCGCTGGCATCGCTCTCTGCCTCGTCCTCCCTTCCCGCGCTCTCCATGGACGCCCGGCCGCGTGCCTCGAAAGCCGTTCGTCGACCGGCGCGGCGGCTGGAGGCTTTCACGCCACCTGCAGGCGTCGGAGGCAGGCGGGCTGCCGCCGCTGCCGCGCCGAGCGTTCCACCTCGCGCGTCGACGTCGCACTGCTCGAGCCGGAGCTCGAGCTTCAATGTGCAGATCGAAGACACGTTGGTCTCTGAGCGGCTGGTGAGCGTCGACACATCGCCGGTCTCGTCGCCGCTCACGGCGCCTGGCAGCCCATTCGCCGAGGTGGCGGAGCCGATTGCTACCTTTTCCCTGCGGCGGAAGGAGGATCTGCGCGAGGCGGCGGTGGCGCGCGCTCGGCAGAAGGGGCACGCACTGCGCCGCCGCGGCTGGTCCGCCGAGGCCGACTGCGTCGTGACGCGCGCGATGGCGGAGGTGCTGCCGGCGCCGCCCGATCATGCGCTGCTCGAGCTGCGCTCTCTGCTGCGCTCGTCGCAGCGCGAATTTCCGCTCGCGCTGTCGGACGCGCAGGCGGCGCGCAAGCTTGCGCCTCGCAGCGTCGACGCGTGCGTTCGCGAGAGTCGCGCGCTCATCGGGCTCGAGCGGTGGGGCGACGCGGCGGGCGCGTGCCTGCGAGGGCTCGCCGTCTCGCCCTCGGACTCGCGGCTCGCGACCGGCTTCGTCGCGCTGCTGCCGACGGTCGAGCGGAAGCGGCACTACTTCCAGCACTGGCAACCTCTGGGCGAGAGCTGCGACGGGGTGGCGCACGGCTCTACCAAGCCGTCGGCGCCGCGCCGGCTCGCGCTCTCGCGTGCGCCGCCCGCGACGGTCGGCTCGAAGGTGCGCGACGCCGTGCGCGCCAACGCCGACGCGCTCGTCGACACCTTCCGCGAGATGGACCGCAACGGCGACGGCACCGTCTCGCGCGCGGAGCTGCGCCGCGCGGTGCCGCGCCTCGGCCTGGCGTTCGCGCCGTCGCGCGCGGACATCGACGCGCTCTTCGACGAGCTCGACGTCGACGGCTCGAACCTCGTCGGGTACGAGGAGCTCCACCTGAAGCTCCAACTCGAGCCGCAGCCGCCCCGCGCGGGCAGCTGGGGCCTCGGCTGGGACGAGCCCGGCTTCGACGGCGGTGACGAGGTCTTCGAGTACCAGGCGAAGCTGCGGCGCGAGGACCTCGTGCACGGCTGGACGGCTTGGCGGCCGATCTACACGGGCGGCAACGCCTGGTGCGCCGTGCCGGCGCGCAACCTCGGAACCGAAAACTCGGTCCGCTTCGAGCTGTCGGTGACGGCGCGCAACGGGGCGGGCTGGGGCGAGACTGCGACGATCCACGAGCGCGCGCGCTCCCGCGACGCAGACGGCGTCAAGCGTGGCGTCCCGCCGGAGTGGAAACGAATCGATCTGAGCGACTTGCTCGGCCTCGCCAAGCGGAAGCACGGCATCGACCCCGCCGAGCACTTTGCGGCGACGCACGCGGCGTGGGCGCAGCGCGTGCAGCTGCTCAAGATGTGCTTCCGCTACTACGCCGCCGTCGGTGTCACCGGCCAGCACGTGCACGCCATGTCGATGGACGCGCTCTTCGCCTTCGCCCGCGACTGCGGCGTCGTCGGCAACGATCTCACGCCCGCCGAGATCCAGGGGATCTTCGTCCGCGCCAACATCAACCGCGCCGACGACGACGACTCCAACGATCGGCCCGACCGCGAGCTCGAGCACCCCGAGTTCGTCGCGGCCGTCTCGCGCCTCGCGCGCGAGGTCTACCCGCGACTGACGCGGCTCGACGAGCAGGTGGCGCGCTTCCTCGACGAGTGTGTCGCGCCCAACGCCAAGACGCTCCTGCACGACGAGCTCGCCGACGTCCTCGCGGCGCGCGAGACGATGGTGGTGCTGCGCAAGCACCGACCCGCGCTTGAGGAGCTCTTCGGCGTCTACTCGGCCGCCGAGCTGCTCGGCAGCAACAAGGCGACGCGGCGCACGCTCAACATGAACGAGTGGCACACGATGCTGCGCGAGGCGAAGCTCATCGACGCCCGCTTCACCGTGCGCGAGGCGACGCTCGCGTTCGTCAAAGTCAACCTGCACGACGAGCTCTACCACTCGTGGGACGAGTTCGACTCCGAGTTCGAGTGCACGTACGACGAGTTCCAGCTGATGATTGCGCGCCTCGTCGCTGAGAAGGCCGACGCCGGCTGGCGCGTGGCGGGCGCCTTCGACGTGACCCTCAACGCGTACCTCGACGCGACGCTGCTGCCCATCTTCGCTCGGCTCGTGCGCGACCGCAAGGAGAAGGGGCTCGTCTACTACAAGGCCAAGAAGACCGTCGGCGGCGGCGCGTCGACGTGAGCGCGGGCCCCTCGGCGCGGGGCGCCGGCCGGGCGGTCCCAGGCGTGCTCTCCGGGTCAATTGAGTTCATTATCCGCACAGAAGCAAACAATATTGAGGCTATTGAACTGTAGCAAGCATAAAAGTATGCAGCCTTGGTGGTTACGCTTAGGGGTTTTTTAGACTCCACGACACCAAGCCGCGAGACTAGCCCATGCAGCACCAGAGCCGATCATCCGGCCTAATGCAGCACCGCACGATCCTGGAGCTCGATCGCGAGCGCATGACGCGCGTGCGCAGCGCCGGCTCGGTCGCGAGCCGGCCGCACAAGGAGCGCCGCCACTTTGCGCAGCACTCGCACGACCAGCAGGTGCTCGAGCAGATGGTGCACGTGCTGGCGCACTCGGAGACGACCGACGGGCAGGGCGCGGGCGAGCGCATTGCCTCGCACAGCGCCGTGCAGCAGGCGCAGATGTACGCCATGTGCATGCAGGAGCTGGTGCTGCAGATCGGCGACGTCTCTCCGAAGCTGGCCGAGCTGTGCGGCACGCTGTGGCACGGCTTCGTCGGGCTGTTCAAGCGTGCGCTGGGGGGCGAGGAGACGCGGCACATGAAGGAGGCCAAGGCGCACGCCGTGTCGCGCGTGGAGCTCAAGGCGGCCGAAGGCGACGCCGAGCACTGGGAGAAGCAGTGCCAGGAGTGGCGGGCGCGCGCGCTCGAGCTGCAGCAGGAGCTCGACGAGAAGGGGCGCGACCTGCTCAAGACGGGCAAGCAGCTCTTCCACGAGCAGGAGGAGGCGGGCCGGCTGCGCAACCTGCTCGAGTCGCGCATCATGATCGGCCGCGGCGAGAGGGCCGCCAACTCGGCGGCGGAGGAGATGGCGGCTGGGCTCGAGGAGATGGACGAGCTCGCGGCCGAGGCGCACGCGCAGGCGACGAGCGCGGGCAAGGTGGCCGACAACCTGCGGATGATGGTGCGGTGCGTCGGGCAGGTGCAGACCAACGTCTCCTTCGAGGACGCCGAGGTGCAGACGGACCTCGACGGCGTCGACCTCGAGGCGGCGGGCGTGGGCGCGGGCGCGGGCGGCCACGGGGGAGGCCGCCAGCCGCGCCGCCGCGCCACCCAGTTCGAGACGGCCGGCGGCGGCGCGGCGCCCGCGCAGGGCGAGGAGGCGGGCGGCGGCGGCGGCGGTGGTGCGGCGAGTGGCGGCGGCGGCGGCGGCGGGACGAGCAAGCCGCGCCGCCGCCCCACGTCGCCCACGTCGCCCGTCGGCCGCCGCCCCACGTCGCCCACGTCGGCCGTCGGCCGTCGGCCCACGTCGCCGCCGGAGGCGACTGGCGGCCCAGGCCACGCGCCCACGACGGTCGGCGTCGCGCCGGTGCTGGGTCGGGTGCGGCCGCGGGGCGGGCACACCCACCCGCTGCAGCGGCTGGCGACGCGCAAGGGGAGCAAGGCCAAGGCGGCGCAGGCGCTGCCGCGGCGGATGACGGACCGGCTGTGCTTCCAGTACCTGACGGAGGCGGCGCACCTGCCGGCGCCCGTCCGCCTCGACGACGTCGTGTACGAGCACTGGCTCACGATCTACGGCATGAAGCGCCTCGCCGAGCGCTATCTGCTCGGCTTCATCGCCGGCATCCGCGCGCACGCGCCGCTCTCGACGCGGTGCGCGCTCTTCGGCGCGCTGCTCGGCGTCTCGTCGGCGGTGCGGATGACGCGCGAGGAGGCCGAGCTGGTGTGCGCCGCGTACGGACGGCTGCAGCGCGAGGCCTTTGACAAGGAGCCGCACCACGCCGGTGTGCGCCACGGCGGCGAGGGCGCCGCCCACCCGCGCACCGACCACGCCGCGACCGCCGCGGCGCGTGGAGGGGCAGCCCATGACGACTACGGCGAGCTCGTCGAGTGCTCGGAGACGGGGCAGGTGCGCTGCTCGGCCGCCGCGGCGCGCCGCACCGTCCGGAGCATCTTCGCGCGCCTGAGCGAGTCGAGGCCCGACGCGTACGCGCGCGTTGCCAAGGCGGCCGAGGCGCTGCAGGTGGCCGACGGCAAGGGGCGCCCCTCGGTCGATGTCGACGAGCTGGTGAGGGCGCTGCTCGAGGCGTGGCGCGCCGAGCGCGTCGCGATGCGCGACGAGGCGGCGGCGCTCTTCACGGCGGGCGACGTCAACGGCGACGGCGAGCTGTCCCTCGACGAGTTTGGGGCGATCCTGGCGCTGCTCTCGCCCGAGGGCGCCGGCGCCAAGCTCGACGAGGCGCGCGTCATGGCGGCGTTCCGCGCGTGCCTCGCGCGCGCCGCCGCCGACGAGGAGGCCGGCGGCGGCGCGGGCGCGCAGCCCGTCGAGGGCATCTCCTCGGCCGTCTTCGTGGCGGTCATGGAGGAGCAAGGGCTGATCGGCGTCAAGCTCGAGGCGGCGGCGGGAGCGGGAGCGGGAGCGGGAGGAGGGGCAGGACCAACCTCGGGCGCGTCGGCGGGGGGAGGGGGGCCACACTCCGGCTTGTCGACCGCCGCGACGGCGCCGCCGTCGCTGCTGCCGTCGGCGGCGTCGGCGGCGTCGTCGTCGCCCACGGCGTCGCCCGCCAGGGGGCGCGGCAAGGGGCGCAAGGGGGCGCAGGTCGCGGTCGACCCGGCGGCCAAGGAGGCGGCGGTGCGCCAGAAGCGCAAGAGCGCCGTCTCGCTCTCGCTGCTCGAGCTCACGTGGGAGCACAACGGCGCCAAGATACAGGAGGGCCTCGCCGAGCTGCTCGTCGGCCTCTCGGAGCTCGCGCCGCCGTCGCCGCCGCCGACGGCGGGGGCTCGCAAGGGCGGCCGGCGCGCGACGGGCGACGGCGGCGCCGACTCGGCCGAGTCGCTCCGCCTCGAGTGCGAGACGCTCAGCGTGCGCCTCGCGCAGATCAAGCAGGACCTGCAGCAGACCTCCGACCCCGAGGCCGGGTGGAAGGCGTTCCGCGCCGTCGCGCAGAAGTTCGAGCGGCTCGAGACACGGTTCTGGGTCCTCAAGACCTCCACGCCGCCTCAGCCCGTGCCCGAGGACGTCGCGGACGCGCCCGCGCCGGCGGCGTTGGCGTTGCAGAAGTCGAGCGAGGAGCTCGACGCTGAGGAGCACCGCCGGAAGGTCAAGCGTGATTTCTTATGGTAGCATCTAGCAAAGCAACAGTCTTAGAGAACACTCACCACCAGGGTTTGACCATTCTGGAACAGAGATCATGTGGTTTCAAACACTCATCACATCGCATGGACATGGGGCGCGTGCTCCGCGCTCCGCGCTCGGCTCCTCATAAAGGACGTCATGCGCCGCTCGACGGCGTCGACGGCGTCTCGTCGGTCGAGCTGGGCGACCGCCCGGCGATGGCGCCCTCCGCCTCGAGCTGCTCGAGCGTCGAGCTCCAGCGCAGCCCCCCTTGCACATGCTGCGTCAGCACGCGGCGGCGCGCCAGCTCGGTGAGCGCGTGCAGCCACCGCCGCCGCTCGGCCGGCTTGCCGCAGCGGAAGCGCAGCCGCTGCGGCTCGGCGCTCGCCTCCGTCTGCACGAGGGCCCAGAAGTCGCAGCCGCCCTGGCTGGTCTCGCCGACGGCGAGCATGTGCTCGAGACGGAAGCACACGCCGCCGTCGCCGCAGAGCAGCTTCACGCCGTCGAGCGCCTTCCGCTCCGCCGCGAGGAGCGCCTTCTCGGCCTCGTCGCGCGTCGGCAGCCGATCGCTCTCCACCGGCAGCGCCACCGGCCTCGCCTCGGCGCTCGAGCCCGTCGTCGCGTCGGCCGTGGCGTCGCCCCTGTTCCCCCGGGGCGACAGCGGCCCCGAGCTGCCGCGCGGTGAGCCGAGCCCAAAGTTACGCCGGCTGGCGCCGCGCCCGCCGCGCCCGCCAAAGCTCATCGCGCGCGGGCTGTTCGGCGAGCCGCCACGATCGCTGCCAAAGCTCGCGGCGCGTGCGCTCAGCGACCCTTCCGCCGCCGCCGCCGCCGCCGCCGCCGCCGCTGCCGCCTTGGTGTCGCGCTGCCCGTCGTCGTCGAGCACGAGGCGGCACGGCCGCCCGCGCAGCGCGTGCCACGCGCGTGCGGCGGAGGCAGTCGTGGCGACGCGCAGCTCGCCGCGCACGAGCAGCGGCTCGACGTCGTCGGCGATCGTCGCATCCATCGCCTCCTGGAGCGACGAGCGCGTCACCGAGCGCTGCAGCCACAGGAACTGCGCGCGCAGCACCGCCGGCGCGCCGCCGACGCCGACGCCGCCGAGCTTGCCAAAGTGCGAGGCGCGCCACTGCGCCACTTCGACCGCCGACGGCCGCGCGTCGCGCACCGAGCTCCAGATGGGCGTAAACGGCTCGGGGCTCGAGGTCATGCTGCGCGGCGAGTCGAGCGAGGCGGGCACCGGCGAGCTGATCGGACTGAACGAGGAGGAGCTGGGAGCCGGCGAGCTGCGTGGGCTGCGCGTCGGCGAGTGCATGCTGAAGCGGCTGCCGCCGTCGTCCTCGGCGGAGCCCACGAGCCGTCGCTTCGGCGGCGAGGTGAGGTGGCCACCGGGGGAGTACTGCGAGAGGAAGAGGTCGGCCCGCTCGGACGCCGCCCGCGACCGCGTCTGGCCGCTCGAGAGGCGCGAGGGCGTCGGGGGAGCGCTGTCAACCGCCGCCAAGACGGCCTCCTTGAACTCGCCGGGCGTGCGCGTGCGAGAGCGCGACGAAGACGAGGCGCGCCTGCACTGCGGCGACTGCTCCCTCGCGATATCGAAGGCGCCCCGCTGCTGCACGCTCGTCTCCTGGTACATGTGAGCGACGTCGTCCACCGTGAGCACCTCGCCCGTGTCGAGGTTGGTCACGCTGCGTCGACCCACCTCCAGCAGGTCGAGCGCCCTCCGCGCCGCGGGCAACTTGGGTGGGCTCCAGGGAGGGAACTTGCTGGTGCTGCTGCTCGTCCGCGGCTCCGTCGGGCAAGCATGAGGTGGCGGGCCTTTCTGGACGGGCGAGGACGGCGGGGCTTCCAATCTGGGCGAAGACGACGCGCCTCGCTCAGGAGGGGGGTGCACGTCTCCGGTGACGGAGCATGGATGAAGCTTGGCGCACAGCGCGTCCTCGTCGTCGTAAAATAGTTCGAGGTCGAGTTCAACGGTTGGCATCGTAAGTGCTGCCGCCGCTTCCGCCTCCTCGACCACCAGCCTCGTCAGCTCCAAGTCTGCCTCCTCGTCCCACATTTCCTGGTCCATGTCCGTGTCGTCCCCGGAGGATGCGGACGGGGTGGACATTCCTTTCTTCCTCGGCGGCGGGGGTGGAGCCTCCAGGACGATCGACGGGAACGGAGGCTCCTCGGCCAGCATGAAAATGCGACACTCCGCCGGATGGCCCGACGCCATTGTGATTGCTGCTCCCGCCGCCGACCTCGTTTTTTTGTCACGTGCGGTGGTGATGCCCCGCTATAAGGCGATCGCGCGGCCGACCACGTTTTGCGAAGAAGCACACAACCAACTGGCTACTGTGTAGGCTGCCAAGAGCGAACAAACCCACCCAGAGCCCCGAGCGCCTCACAGCCCCAGCGCCTCACAGCAGAGCTCGGCCGCCTTGACGCTCGACCCCGGGTTCTGGCCCGTGATCAGGCTGCCGTCACGAACCGCGTTCGGTGCGAACATGCCGCCCGGCACGTACTCGCCGCCCGCCTCCTTCAGCGCGTCCTCGAGCGAGACGATCTTCTCCTTGAAATCGCGCATCCCGATGACCGCTGCCTCCTCCTCGTTCGAGAAGCCGCACACCTTCTTGCCGGCGACGAGCGGCTTGCCGTCGACCGTCGCCTTGAGCAGGCCCATCGGCCCGTGGCACACGGCACCGACCACCTTGCCCGCGGCGGCTGCCTTGGACACAATGTCGGCAGCGCCGTCTGGGAAGTCGACCACCGTCCCGTGCCCACCAGCGAGGAAGATGCAGTCGAAGGCGTCGGGCGAGAGCGTGGATACAGCAACACTGCTCTCCAGCTTCTTCACGTCGCCCGTGCTCTCGAACTTCGTGTCGTTCTCAGTCTTGAAGCCCTCGCCGAGGGAGAAGGCGTCGATGGGCACCTGGCCTCCCTTGATGCTCGCAATCGTCACCTCGCAACCCTTGCCGGTGAACGTGTAGTAGGGCCCCGTCACCTCCTCCATCCACGCACCTGACTTATGACCCTGGAAGTCCTCGGCGCTGGTGCATAGGATGACCACCTTCTTCATGCTCATCGTCGTTCATCACGTTGCGCAAGAAAGTGGCTGCAAGTCTGGCATTACAACCAGCTTGAAACGCTT
>Ga0209713_10002738_pt1 | contig 11008 bp, 4 predicted proteins | sample ArcOceMetagenome_3_FD_187444 | JGI IMG/M metagenome (GOLD analysis project Ga0209713, IMG submission 187444) | Marine eukaryotic phytoplankton communities from Arctic Ocean - Arctic Ocean- Svalbard ARC20M Metagenome (SPAdes) (version 2) | ecosystem: Environmental > Aquatic > Marine > Oceanic...
CGGCGAGGGGGCCGCGTGCGACGGCACGCTGGTCGAGGTGCGACTCGAAGGGCAGCACGCGGGCGTCGGCAGCGTGTCGTTTTGGTTCGGTGGCAGACTGCGCTCGGCGCAACTGCCGGCACGGGCCGAGCCAGGCGACGTCGTGCGCGTGTGCGTGCGCGACGGCGGCGGCGGCGGAGGCGGCGGCGGAGGCGGCGGCGGCGGGGCGGGGGACGGAGACGGCGACGGCGGCGGTGGGGGCGACGCGGCGCCGCCGCGACCGCGGCGGCAGCGCAGCGACAAGGGCAAGAAGCGCGGCGCGCGGAGGCGGCCGGAGGACCTGGCCGCGCGCGTCTCGCAGGTGGTGTACTGGCGGATGATCCACGGCTACGGGAGAGTCGTCACGAGGGAGCTGGAGGCGGACCTGGCGCTGGCGGAGCCGACCACCGAAGCGTGGCGCCGCGGGCCGGCGCACGGCGACGGCGGCGGCGCCGGCGCGGAGGCAGACGCGGCGACGTGGCGCGCCGACGCCCAGCGCGACGCCAGCGGCAGAGGCGGGGCAGGCGGCTGCAGCGACGACGAGGACGACGACGGGGCGACGCACCGGGTCGACGCCGACGCCACGGACGCTGCTGCGGGCAGCGAAACGGCAGCGCACGAGGCAGCCGTGCGGCTCGTGGGCGACGACGCAGGCGCCGCGGAGAGGCGACGGCGGGCGGGCACCGGCAGCGCCAGACGGCGAGCTGGGCGGCAGCGCGGCGACGGCGAGGGCGGCCAGGACGGATGGGGCTCAGACATGGAGGACGGCGGGGGCGGCGAGAGTGAGGAGGCCGACGCGGGCAGCGACGCGGAGATGGGCGGCGTGGGCGGCGCCTGGGGGGCGGGCAGCGGCGTGGGCGGCGGCGGGCAGGACACGGAGGGTGAGCGGGCAGGCGCGGACGGCGCGGACGGCGCGGATCGGCCGGACGCGGCGAGGAGGAGGGGCGTAGCCGGCAGAGGGCGGCGGAGGAAGCGGCAGAAGGCGAGGGCAGACAGATGGACGCGGCGGGACGACACGGACGACAGCGACGGGGCAGAGGACGGCGACGCGCCGGCGTGAGCGGCGGGCCACAGATGGGCTGCTCGCATACGCACGCGGACCGCGCGCGCACAGTAGCGGCGCCCGGCGCACGCGCGTACCCCTCGCGGCGCCGCGCCACCTCACCACAGGACAGCACACACACGCCACAGCCCGTGCGTGGCACAGCCCGCGGCGGCTCGAGATACGAGAGTGCAAGAGCCCATGTAATCGCGACAACGCACCGCCTCACCACAGGACACCAGACACACTTCAGAGCCCGCGCGCGTCAGAACCCATAGTGATTCGAGAGCCGAGAGGGCAAAGCCCGTGTAATTCAATGAAATATGCGACACCCGCGCGCGCGTCATTGAAATATACGCGCATCATTGAAATATGCGCCTGCCATTGAAATAATTACGCGGAGCCCGCGCGCCCATCATTGAGATATGCGCCGATCATTGAAATGTGCAAAGCCCGCGCCCGCATGCCGCACGCCGGTACGCCGCGGCAGCCCCACGTCATGCCGCGGAATTCCAATCCGCGACGTGGAAACTGGTCGAGGTACGCTCCTCTCAGCATGACCCACGCATGGCGAGTAGCGGCTGCCACGCACCGGGCCCGCACGCCATCTCAACCCGCACGGCACACACGACGACGACAAGCTCAATTCATAGGGTGCCTAAGACCGTGGGACGGATACCCGGCAGTACCCTCCCCTCCGCGATTGCCACCGGATGGGGCATCTACCAGTCTACCAGTCTACCAGGTCGAACGCATCCACCGCACGCAAAAAGCTATTCGTGGGTCTCAACACAGCTCTGCCACTGTGAGCTTGGCACACATTGACGCGGTCAGCCCCGATGGCGCTGGAGGCGTCGTCAGGAGACTATTACTACTCTGATCCGACCTACAGACCGACGGACTGCGACCCGTTCAGCGGGCCAAATGGAGACAACTGCACCGCCATCTACGTGAGCACCGTGAACGCCGTCTGCCTCTCGGCCGCCACGGACACGTGCGACAGCGCCGCGACGTTCCGAGTGTACGCCGACTCCGAGGCGGGCGGCTTCATGTGGGGCATGGTGCTCTCGCTCATCGGTGACGTCGTCATCTCCTGTGGGCTCGCGCTGCAAAAGGTCGCGCACAACCGGATCGAGGCGCAAAAGGTCGAGACCATGAAGGCAAGCGGCGGCAGCCTCAAGGCGGACGAGGTGCAGGGCCCCGCGTTCACCTCGATGCCGATCTGGTGGGCCGGCATCCTGATGACCGTGGGAGGCGAGGTGAGGGCTCCGCCCATAAAGAGTCGCGCGCGGGCCCCCCATGCGCCGTGTTTCTTAGGAGAGCGAAACTGCCCGTGTTCACAGGTCGGCAACTTTGCGGCCTACGGTGACGTGAACACGCCGGCGTCGGTCGTGACGGCAGTCGGGTGCGCTCGAGCCGCCCTGAGCCGCCCCGATGACCCAGCGCATCTCAACCATACCACCTTGGCCGGACACCCCCCCCCTCACTCACCTCGTCCGGCGCCCGTGCCGCCCTCCCTCCCTCCCTCCTCCCTCGCCCTCGCCTCGCCCTCGCCCTCCTGGCCGATGCTCGTGCTCACCCCCGCTCGTGCTCTGTCCGTGCGCCGCAGCTGCGTGGGCGTCATCGCCAACTCGATCATCGCCACCTTCTTCCTCGGCGAGGTCTTCCGCAGGCGCGACGGCGTCGGGATCGCCTTCGTGCTCATCGGCGTCATCCTCGTCGTCGTGTACGCGCCGCAGCAGACAAAGGTGCTGAGCGCCGAGCTGCTCGAGGAGTACCTGAGCTCGGCCTTCACGATCGTCTACCTCATCCTGCTCTTCGGCTCGATCATCGCGCTCTACTTTCTGTGCCCGCGCTTCGGCCACCGCCACGTGCTGTGGAACCTGAGCATGGCGTCGCTCATCGGCTCGCTCACCGTCATGTCGTCGAAGGCGGTCTCGACGTTCGTGATCCAGACGCTCGAGGCCTTCGCCACCGGGCCGATCTTCGACCAGGTCGACCTCGGTCAGGCCAACGCGACGCTGTGCGAGGAGGACGGCCACCACTGGGAGGCGCTCAACGAGACGGGGCCCTTCACGTACGGCTGCGTGCTGAGCAACGTCAACGACACCGTGAGGGACGCCGGCGGCAACATCGTCATCAAGGGCGTCTCGCAGCACGACAACCCCTTCCTCTACATCGCGCTCATCATCATGATCGTCACCGCCGTCGCGCAGGTTAAGTACCTCAACCTCGGCATGTCGATGTTCGGCAACTCGGAGGTCATCCCGTGCCACTACGTCACCTTCACGCTCTTCTCGATCATCGGCACGTCGATCACGTACCAGGAGTTTGCGATCGCGTACGAGGGCGTCTGCCGCATCGGCATCAACCTTCACTACTTCCTCGACGGCTGCGCCTTCACCTTCGCGGGCGTCTGGCTGATCACGTCCGACCGCGCGCCGACCTCGGAGGGCAACGGCGCCTTGGAGGACGAGACGCCCGGCACCGAGATGCTAGCCCTCACCGACAAGCGCGCCTCCGAGGCCGTCGAGCTCAACCTGATGGGCGGCTCCAACCCGCCGCCGCCCGACGACAGCTGCGGTGGCAGCGGCGGCCTGCAGGAGGCGTCGAGCCTCGGGCCGCTACCCTCCCTGGGGGGGTCGGTGGGCGTGATGCGCGACAAGGTCGGCGAGCTGCCGAAGCGGACGGACATCGAGGCGCGCGGCAAGGTGCGCGCTTCGATGAATGACGCCGACGATCATACGGTGGCGTCGCCGCGCCGTCCCTCGATGGCTGAGTCGTGGGGATTGCCCGACGGCGGCCTCGACGCGCGCGGCGTGCGCAAGTCGCGCGCGGCGTCGGTGAGCACCTTCCTGAGCGTGCTGGGCGGCGGCCACTCGGCGGCCTTCCTCTTCGACCCTCACGACAAGCACGCCGACGCCGAAGAGGCGGCGCAGCTCGACGCGGCGAGGACGGCGACGCAGATGCAGGCGGAGATGCGCTACTCGCGCACAATCTCGATGGCGCAGTCGATGAGCCGCTACTCCTTCTCCGTCGGTGGCGCCCACCCCGCGCCCACCGCCTCGGTCTCGTGCACGCAGGGGGCGCCTTCCACCGCCGCGGCGCGCTTGAGCGTCGGATCCTTCCACGGAGAGCCGGCCCTCTGAGTCGTCTCCGTCCCCCTCGAGGCGCTGCGACGCAAGATATGCGCGCGCCGCCGCCGCCGCGCTGCCGGCCGCCACCACCGCGCAACTCTGCTGAGGTCGCGGCTCCTTTTTGCTTTGCTACTGTACCACAAGATAGAAGCTCGACCTGTGTGCTGTTGCTGTCCTATTAGGCTTACTAAGGCACAAAATCCATTTCTCAAGAGCGCTAAAAGAACCGCAGCCGCGCGCCTTGTTTTGAGCGAGGCGTCCGTCACGGTCTCGGTCACGGCGTGGTCCGTGGACGAGCGTGAGAGCGAGGCGTCCGTGGACAGGTGTTGTGCGCCATCAGTGTGATATTGCGCAGAACAAATTTGGCAAGCCACGCATGAACGACCTCAGTCCATGGCGAGCGGCACCGAGGCGCGCGACTCGACCATGACAACCACCTCGCCAGGTGCTGTAGACTTCCATCGAGGCTATTGAGGGACAGCCTCGACGGGCGATCACTGTGTGGAGCCCGTCCCACCGGGACTCCGGCACACACCGTCACACGCTGACCTAAACGCCTACGGCGATGGGGAGGCGATGAGGATCTACCCAGAGGATGGGCTGGACACGCTTGGCATTCCGTTTGGTCAGTGCGATGTGAAACGCCTCCAGGTCGGCGTGCAACTTCTGTACCGTGTGGCGAGTGGGCTCATGAAAGAAGCGGGAGAAGTCCGAGCACAGACGAGGGGTGGGAGACTGCGTGAGCGCGGCGCCTATCACGTAGGTCCAGCGGTCCTGAAGCGAAGGCACTAGCGCATTCACGTTGTCCACGGGAGCGTCGCGCAAGCTGAACCACATATAGTCCCATTCGAGAGTGGCATTCGCCACAAACTGCCCAGTCTGCTCATGATGGGCGGTCACCTGATATATGAACCAAGTGCAGAACTCGATGAGGGATGCCTTAGACGTAACCGCCGCAGGTGGCAGCGTGGGGCAGCCCTTGTCCCACAAGGCAGACAGCTCGGTAAAGAAAGCGCGCACGCCTTTGTCTCCCTCAACGCCAGCATCTGTCGACCAACAGTCGCAGGCGTCAACGTAGTTGCTCACAAAGTCGTAGAAGATATTCCAAAGTGCCACCTCTTCCTCAGCGTGCTCCGTCAGCAGCGTGGCTCCGTGCATCAGACCCCGGCGCGTAAGACCGGCAGGCAGCGACTCGTAGTGGAAAGTGTCGCGGGAATGCCGGCAAAGGTACGCATGCGACCGGGCGTCCCACGCCGGATTGGCACGACCAATGAGCTGCTCTGCGTGCATGATGATCGTCGAGCACACGGCATCGACGTGCGCCGACAGGACGATGAATGGAGACAGCAACCTTCTCAGCGGGTGCTCTGCGTCCAGCACCGATCGTGAGGCAAGTGCCACCCAATTGGACGTCATTTCGTGGACGCGAACAGCATGATAGCCGACCACCGTGTAATTGCAAGCGGTTGTGCGCACGATAAGGCCGGCCCCTGCGAAGCCGCGGTCGGTTGGCAAGTAGTCGTGCCCTCCGTAGCGCACCCTGCACGCCGTCGTCAGATCGTCGCTCAGATAGATCCCGCCCCCCAGCCGCTTGTACCCACCCAATGCAGAGACCTCACTCTCACTCTCAAGCCACTGAAAGTCGACGACAAACCCTTCGCCAGCATATCCCTCACGAGGCGCGAGCTTTCTGATATGGATGGCTCCCTCGCCCTGAGTGCAGAACCGCGCGAGCCCACGCGCAGTGTGCCAGTCTGGGTGATAGATGTGGTCGATGTGCACCACGCCTTGGTCTGGCCCGAAGAGGTGCTTGACCAGGGCCGTCCACTGCTTTCGGCGCGCGAGCGACGCAGCTGCGGACGGAGATGTGACCGCCGGCTTTTGAAAGGGGGCGAGGCCTGGAGACGCAAGAGCGCACGGCGTTCGTCAGTCCTTGGGGCTTGTGGGAATGGGCGCGAGCTGGCAGGCTCGAAACGGAGGACTTACCAATCAGCTTGAGCACAAAGAGCGCGATCGCGAGCCTCTTCGGGCCATACACATCAAGATCGCCTTTGCACAAATAGAATGGGAAGCCAAACACGTTTGACAGGTAAGAACTCTGGAAGCGCTCTTGTTGGTGCTTATCGGATGGCAAGTGGATGCTCTCGTCGGACATGTCAAGCCGGCCGGTCCCCAAGGAACCGGGGCCTCCACGCACAAGCAGCAACAAGGCTTGGTAGGACGGCAACCCGTGTCCGCACATGCGTACCAACCACACCATTTGAACGATTTGATGTCGCGCACCGCGGAAGATCAGCGCAAACGGTGCAAGGATGACGATTTCGAGCATGCACAGGAAGACGGCGAGCCAGGCAACAAGCTGACGGAATTGCCATCGGGGCATATCGTCCGCCGAGATATTGTCCCACATCTGTTTTCCAGACACGATGCTCGTGGTCCCGTGTTCCTCGGCCGCCTCGTCGCTGATGCGCGCCCTTGCATCGTTCGTGATGCGACGCACGCTCATTTCTGTTCCGCCGGCTTCGTCTGGAATGCAAAACATGCTCGTAACAACTGGCATCGCAACGCACCTGACAGATGTTCCAGTCTGCGCACCGCTACGCCGGCAACCTGAAGAATCGTGCGCTGCAGGCGAGCCACGCGCAGCTGAGCCAGGCGCAGCGGCGCGCGCGCGCGCTGCACAAGGACGCGCTCGACGCGAGCCTGAGGGCGCAGGCGCTCGGCAAGGACGCCAGCGCCGTCGCCGCGGCGCGGGCCGTGGCGCTCGGCCAGGAGGCGCTCGACGCGAGCGCCCGGGCGCGCGCGTCGATCAAGTACGAGCCTCCCGACACGACGCTCGTCGCGCTCGTCGGCACGGCGCTCAACCTGCTCAACGGCACCACCGGCCCGGGCCTCCTGGCGCTGCCACTCGCGTTTGCACGGTGCGGCTGGGCCATGGGCACGATGCTGCTGGTGTTTGTCTTCACGCTCAACCACATCTCGCTCCTCTTCCTCCTCAAGAGCTGCCTCGCCGCGCGCGAGCACTCGTACATCGGCCTGTCGGCGCGCACGAGCGACTCGGTCGCGGCGCTCGTCGACTGGGCGTCGCTCCTCTTCTTCTTCGGCTCGTGCGTCTCGTACCTGGTGATCATCGGCGACGCCTTTGGCGTGGCGACGGCCGCGTGGGGCGAGGGCGGCTGGTACCGCGGCGACGAGAGCCACCACTACTCGCACCTCGCGCTGGGCGGCCTGGTGGGCTTCACGGCCGTCTGCCTGCTGCCTCTCTCGCTGCTCCGCTCGATGGACTCCCTGCAGCCGACGTCGGCGCTCGCGATGGTTTGCATCGCCTACACCGTCGGCGTCGTCCTCTTCTCGTCGGCGCCCGCCGCCGCGCCCGACGCCGCGTGGGACGACGCCGAGGCGGCAACCGAGGCGGCAACCGAGGCGGGCGGCGGCGGCGGTGGCAGCGCGCGGGCCTTTGACCTGTCGTCCTCGACGCTGCTGTCGCTGCCGACGATGGCCTTCTGTTTCTCGTCGCAGAGCCTCTTCCCTCCGGCGCTCGAGACGCTCCACCAGCCGGCGACCTACCACCACCTCCACAGCGTCGTCTGGGTGACGATGATCGCGACGCTGCTCATCCACCTCGCGATGGCGCTGGGCGGCTACCTGCGCTACGGGGAGGATGTGCCGCCCAACATCCTCGACGCCCTGCCAGCGACCACCGCGACGGCCGTGGCGCGCCTCGCCATCGTCCTCGCCTTCGCCTTCACCTACCCGATGATGATCTTCCTTTGCAGGATGCACATCGGCGCCATCTCGGCGCGCCGCTCCCGAAATAGCCACCCGCCGCCCGAGCCGCCCGCGGGGGCGCTCCTCCAGGCGGACGCCGCCTCCGAGGCCGCCGCCTCCGAGGCCGCCGACGCCGACGCCGACGCCGACGCCGAGGCGGCGGCCGCCGACGGCGTCGGCACGTTTGGCGAGGACGATCACGTCGTGATCACGGTGGGCCTGGTGGCGCTCTCGCTGGTGGGCGCGGCGCTGCTGCCCAACATCGACCAGCTCTTCGGGCTGCTTGGCGGCACCACCGCCGTCGTCATCTCGTTTGTGGCGCCGGCGCTCTTCTGGGAGCAGTTCGTCGGCTACATGTACCCGTGGCACCACCCGCGCAAGCTCTTCTGCCAGGCCCTCTTCGTCTTCTCTGCGCTCATCGCGACGCTCTCGTTGCCTCTGCTGGTGGTCGATCTCCTCGGCAATCTCTACGCGACGACTTGGTGGGTGCCGATGGCGGCGGCGGGGCCGAGCAGCTGGGCGGGAGGGTGGCAGGTCGACAGCGCCGCCGCGAGAGCATGGCTCGCCGCCGCGCCCGGAGCCGCCGGCGCGGGCGGCGCCGCGGCGGCCGCAGTGGCGGCGGCGACGGTGGCGGGGGCGGGCAAATCGCGCGGCGGCGGCGGCGGCGGCGGCGGCAAGCCAGCGGCGCGCGACGATGCGCGTGAGTTGTCGGTGGCGTGGGGCCGCTGCGGCGCACCGCCGTTGGTGCTGGCGCATCTGAGCGTGCCCGGCACCGCCCGCGCCAGCGACGACTTTGTTCGTGAGCTGTCGGCGCTGCTGTCGCTCCCATCGCCCAACGCGTCGCGCAGTGGCGCCGCCGCCTGCCCCGGCTGGGGCCTCGCCTCCGACGCGTGCCCTCCCTCTTCCTCTTCGCCCCGCTGCGCGCGCCACGAGGCCACCAGCTGGGCGGAGCTGCAGCAGCTGCTAAGCCGCGCCGCGCCGCGCGCCTCGCTGCTGCCGGTGGTGCTGCTGCGCGAACCCGTCGCGCGCGTCGCCGCCGAGTATGCGGCGTGGCAGGCGCACGACGGCGGCGGCGGCGGCGGCGGCGGCGCACGCGCCGAGTACGACACGTACGCGGCGGCGCTCGAGCAGCCGGCGCGCAGCCGCGCCAACACGAGCCTCGCCCGCTTCGTCGCGCAGCCCGACTGCGCCGCACACAACCGCCAGGCCCTCATGCTCGCGACGCTGCCCGCCGCCGCCTCCGCGCCGCCGCGGCCGCGCCGCGCCGTGCACAGCAGCCTCAGCCTCGCCGGCCGCGGCGCGGCCCTCGCCGGCGACGACGACCCCGACAGCCACCGCGACGACGCGCGGCTGCTCGGCTCTGCGCGCGCCACGCTCGCACGGAGCGCCGCCGTCGCCCTCGCTGAGGAGCCGCTCGCGTCGCTCGGCAGCCTCCTCTTCCGCGTCGGTGCCACGCGCGCGCCGCCATTCTTCTCCGCCGCATGCGCGCTCCCCTCGGCCTCGGCCCACGCCGCCGCCGCCGTCGCCGCGCCCAATCGCAGCCGCAGCCTCGCACACACGGCGGCGCGGCACACGCACGGCATGCGCCGGCTCGCGGCGGCGCAGGGCGCGCAGGCGGCGGCGGCGGCACAGGTTGGGGCGCAGTGCTGCGCCGCGCTCGAGCCGCGCGTGCAGCGCATGGCAGCGGCCGCGACGGCGGCGCTGCAGCAGTCGGGCAAGACGCGCACGGCGACGCACGACAAGCTCGACGCCGCGACAGAGGCGGAGATCGTCGCCAAGAACAAGGTCGACGCCGCGCTCTACCGCCAGGCGAGCGCGCTCTGGCGCATGCAGCTCGGCGAGATGGCCGCGGAGCTCCGGCGCGGTTGTTGATTTTGGGCGCCCTATTGAGTATAGCGAACTACGGTCGCTGCTTTTCTCACCGCTCTCTCTCCCAAACGCACTACCTACAAGCACGACAACCGTACTCACGAGCCGCGCAGCCATCTGCGCCAGATCACCCAGCGCCGGCCATCGACCGTGTCTGCAGCAGGGGCGCGAGCGCAGGAGCAGAGAACAGCTCGAAATGCGTAGACCAGCATGCCACTGAGACTTTTACTACTATCACATAGCTCACCTGCGCACGGGGCGGGAGGGGAACCTGGTGAGCAGAACGTCGGCGCACGCGCATGTGTCTGTTTCTTGGGTGGCTGTCGTCCGCTGCTGCCGGCGTCCATCTGTTCCAGCACTGCACCATTCGCAGAGCCCGTCCACCCACCGGCCACGGAACCAGGGCTTCCAGACGACGCGAGAGCCAGGAGCCACTCGACGCGGCAGAAGAACCGCAACCCACACAGCTCGGGGGGGCGCCGGGCGTCTCACGAGTCTCCGGGCAGCTGCGGAGCCTGCAGCTGGGACCGTTGCGAAGACACCGCTGCCCCTCAACGACCAGAGCCGGCTGTATCGGTGCCGGCTTCCCCCGTCCTCGGACCTCCGCAGTGCTGCCGTGGCGGGAACCGCAACGCCAGGAAGACTGACCCCCGCAGCCGCCCGTCGACAGCGAGCGTTCTCCAGACGGAGCGGATGCAACCAACGGTCAGAGCCAGCGTATGCCCCCCACATCGTCTTCAGTGCGGCTGGCTGGCGTCCTCTGTGTGACTGGGAGGGGAGGCTGCCAGGAGGTGCCGCAGCGGGCAGCGGGCGCAAGAGCTCACCGTGCTTAACCGCACTTGCCCAGCGGCTGCGTGTTCGGGCCCTTCTTCTTGCCCGGGCCAACAACAATGTTCACAAAGCGGCGGTTGTACTGCAGGCGCTTCTTGGCGCGGCCCGTCAGCTTCTTGCTCTTCTCGCCCTTGGCGACCTTCGGGGTCTGACCACGCACCTTACCGGCGCGAGCCAGCGAGCCGTGAACCTTGCCTGCGGCGTCGAGGCGGCTCAACCCGTGAGCCGGCGGCGCGGGGGGAAGGGGTCAGGCCGGCAGGCACGCGGGGGCGACAGCGGCGAGCGAGGCGGCTTACCCATGTCTCCTGCTTTGGCGACGTCCACAGGGCGACCTCTACGTGAT
>Ga0209713_10002739_pt1 | contig 11007 bp, 4 predicted proteins | sample ArcOceMetagenome_3_FD_187444 | JGI IMG/M metagenome (GOLD analysis project Ga0209713, IMG submission 187444) | Marine eukaryotic phytoplankton communities from Arctic Ocean - Arctic Ocean- Svalbard ARC20M Metagenome (SPAdes) (version 2) | ecosystem: Environmental > Aquatic > Marine > Oceanic...
CGGCCAGCACGCGCGACGGCCTGTGCGCGAACCGCCGCGCGTTGGAGAGGCGGCGCGCGCGCTGCTCCGGCGAGTCGAGCGCGCGCAGCTCGCGGAGGTGGTGCGGCGACAGCGCCGCCGCCGCCGCCGCCGCCGCCGCCGCCGCCGCCGCGCCGCCGCCGCCCAGCGACGACGGCCGCAGCCGCGGCCGCGCGGTAGCGGGTGCGGATGCAGAGGCGAGGCTGCTGCTGCTCGCGCAGCTGCTCGGCGCCGGCGTCGGCGACGAGCCGTTGCTCCGCGCGGGCGAGGCGGCGGCGGCGGTGGCGGCGCAGGCAGCTGTCCCCGCCGCCGCCGGCCGGACGGCGCTCGGCATCGCGACCGCCGCCTGCGACGCCCTCGTGAACGGCGCCGCCGCCGCCGCCGCCGTCGTCGGCGTCGCCGTCTCCGCGGGAGGAGAGGAGAGCGTGAGCGCGAGCGGCGCGTCGCGGTCGGCGCTGTGCGCGCTGGCGTGGTGCGCGTCGACCCACCGCATCCAGCGCGCCCAGCCGAGCGCGAGCTCCCAGCCGGGCTCGCGCCGCGCGATGGCCCAGCCGCGCAGCAGCGCGTTGCCGACGCAGATCTTGACGCCCATCCGCGCGTCGTTGCCCTTCTGCTGGAGGTCGGAGAGGCGGCGCGTCAGCCGGCGCCGCCCCTCGAGCTGCAGCCGCCGCTCCTCGTTGGTGTTGCCGCCCCCGCCGCCGCCGCCGCCGCCGCCGCCGCCGCCGCCGCCCGCACCGCCGGCGGAGGAGGAGGCGCCGCCGCCGCCGCCGCCGCTCCTCTGGTTGTTGTGCGCGCCGCTGCACGAGAGGGCGACGCGCGTCTCCTCCTCCTGCGCCGCGCACTGCGCCACGGCGGCGAGGCCGTTCCGGATGCCCGACTGCGGCGAGGTGCCCCACCGCCGCAGCTGCCGCTCGCGCGGCGACTCGGCGACCACCGCGGGAGGCCGACCGATGGACGGCGGGTCGGGAGGACCTGGTGGGGTGGGCGATGGCGATGGGGAGGTGCTGCCGCCGCCGTCCACCGTCCCGATCGACAGCCGCCCCGTCGACTTGGAGCGCTCGCGCAGGCTCTCGGGCGCCGCGATGCTCACGCGCGGCACGGGCGCGGCGGCGGCGTCGGCGGCGGCGGCGACGACGGCGACGACGGAGCCGGCGGCGGCGGCGGCGGCGGCGGAAGGAGCGGAGTCGAGCTGCATGTCGAGCGAGCCGCGCCTCGCGGCAGTGGCGACGGGTGGCGGCGCAGCAGGCGCAGACGCGGACGCGCGCGCAGACGCGGACGCGGCAACGGGCGTCGTGGTGGTGGGCGGCGGCGGCGGCGGCGGCGCCGTGCGCTGCGCCTCCTCCAGGGCGGCGAGGCGCGCGCGGAGGTCGTCGACGGCGCCGCCGCTCGCGTCGAGCCGCCGGTCGAGCCGCAGGCTCTCCTGCGGCGCGAGCGCCTGCAGCGCCGCCACCTCCGCCAGGCGCGCCTCGACGGAGCGCAGCTGCGCCGCGTGCTCGTCCTGCGTCGGCACGACGCGCGCCTCGCGCAGCGCGCCCGCGACGGCGGCCGCGACGGCGGCCGCCACCGCGCCGTCGACGGCGGCCGCGAGCTGCGACGGCAGCGCCTCGTCGACGGCGCCGGGCAGCTCGGCGCGCAGCGCGGCGCGCACGGCGCCGCCATTGAGGCTTTCGCGCACCGCCGCCGCCACCTCGCGCCGCATCGCCGCCTGTACCGAGCCGGCGAAGAGCTCGACCTCCGAGATCCGCCGGCCGAGGGCGCGCACCGCAACCTCGCCCGCCTGCGCTGCCGCCGTCGCTGTCGCCGTCGTCGTCGCGGCGGCGCCCTGGCCCTGGCCCTGGCCCTGCTGCAGCGACTGCTGCACGCTCTGCTGCTGCGCGCGCATCTCCTCCTGCGCGGCGAAGAGCTTGGCCTCGAGCGCCGCCACGCGCCCCTGCAGCGCCATCGCCGCCGCCTCGCCGCGCGCCGCCGCCGCCTTCGCGTCCCTCGCCGCCGCGGCAGCAACGCCGCCGCCGCCGCCACCGCCGCCACCCCCGCCGCCAACGCCCCCGCCACCGCCGCCGCCGCCACCGCCGCCACCACCGCCGCCAACGCCACCGCCACCGCCGCCGCCGCCACCACCGCCGCCACCGCCGCCCGCCTTGAGCATCGCCACCTGCTCGCCCATCTGCGCGTGGCGCACCTCGAGCTGCGACAGCTGCGCGTAGACTCGCTGCAGCAGCAGCGCGCCGCCGCCGCCGCTCGCGCCCTCCGCACCACCACCACCCGCACCACCACCACCCGCACCCGCCGCCGCCGTGGCAGGCGCCGCGATGACGGCGGGCGCGCCGCCCGCCGCGGGCGGCGGCGGCGTCGACGCGACGGAGGGCGGCGGCGGAGGGGACGCCACGCCGGTCGGCGTGACGGAGGCGCGCTGCCTTGCCGCCACCAGGGCGCGCGCCGCGGCCATCTTGCTCGAAGCGGTGCCGGGAGTGGCGGACGGCGGCGTCGCCGCCGCACCACCGCCGCCCGTGGCGGGGCTGCTGTGGCCGTTGCCATTCGCCGTCCCGCGCAGAGTCGCTCGATACGACGAGTTGGGCGCCGCCAGCGCGGCGGGCGTGGCGGCGGCCTCGGTGCGCGCCGGCGAGACGGCGGCCGGGCTGCCCGGCATGACGGCGCCCGCCTGCAGCAGCAGGTTGACGCAGCGCTCGTCGCCCGAGCGGATCGCGTAGTGCAGCGGCGTGCACTGGTGGCGGTCCTTGGCGTGCACGTCGGCGTCCGCCTGCAGCAGGCACTTGATCGTGTCGGCCGACGCGGCGTGCGCCGCCAGGTGCAGCGCGGCCGCGCCGTGCTGCGTCGTGGCGTCGCGCAGCTCGGCGCGCGCGTCGAGCTCGAGGAGCAGCTTCGCCACGCCGGCGTTGCCGCAGCTGCACGCGAGGTGCAGCGCGCTCGAGGAGCTGTGCCCCGTGCGCGCGTACAGGTCGGCGCCCGCGGCGGCGAGCGTGGCGATGATCTCGGCGCTTCCGCACGTGGCGGCGATCATGAGGGCGCTCGAGCCGTTGACGTTGGTCGCGTTGATGAAGGCGAATGGGTCGGCCATCTTGTGCGCGCACAGCCGCTCGACCACCCGCGCGTGACCGTTGCGGCACGCCCACATGAGCGGCGTCCACCTGTTGGCGCCGCTCAGCGTGGCGTCGACGCCGGGCTGCCGGAGGAGCCGCCCCACCATCTCGGTGTGGCCACGCTCGGCCGCGACGCACAGCGGCGTGAAGCCGTCGGCGTTGCGGCTGTTCGGGTCGGCGCCCTCGGCAAAGGCACTGTCGGCGGCGGCGCTCGCTCCCGAGGCGGCCGCGGCGAGGAGGGTCTCGGCCGCGGCTCGCGCGCGCAGCTGGCTGAGCTCGTCGACGGCCGACGCTGGACGCCACTGCAGAGCCGAGCGTGAAGTGTCGACGGCTGCCATGTGGTCGCGCTGGCTGCCTCACGCCAGCGATGGCACACCTGCTGCGCAAGCGACGCGCAAGCCATCGATCGAGACGCGGGTGCGTGTCGTCGTCGCACAGCTAGATCGGCATTGTGCACACGCAACCAGCGACCTCGTCGGCGGCATGGCGACTCTCACAGCCGAGGACGTCAACGGAATGAAGGTCGCCGAGCTCAGGGCTGCGCTGGAGGCGCGAGACCTGGACTCCAAGGGCCTGAAGAAGGAGCTTGCCGAGCGACTGATGGCGGCCATTAGCGAGCCGGCTACAGAGGCCGCGGCGCCGCCGCCCGCGGAGGCCGAGGAGGCGCCGCCGCCTGCCCCCGCGGAGCCGGAGCCGCCTGCGCCCGCCGAGCCCGAGCCGCCCGCTCCGGCCGAGGAGCCGGCGCCAGCGCCCGCAGAGCCGCCGCCCGCCCCATCGCCGGCAGAGCCGGTGGCCGAGCCGCCCGCGCCGGAGCCGGTGGCCGAGCCAGAGGCCGCCCCGGTGCCGACGGGCGAGGAGCCGGCGCCCGCGGCGCCCGCCGACGAGGCAATGCCCGAGGCGGCGCCTCCTCCTCCCGAGGGCGCGGCGGCCGCCGAGGCGCCGGCCGCCGAGGCCGCGCCCTATGCCGAGGCCGCCGCGCCGGCCGAGGGCGCGCACCTCGACGCTCTGCGGGGCGAGGTGGGGCGGCTGCGCGCGCAGCACCACGAGCTGAACACGCTCGTGCAGCAGTGGTACGGCTCGGTGGTGCAGCTGCAGCAGCAGCTGCAGCGGCCGCCGCCGGTGCAGCACCACCCGGCGATGCAGCAGCACCCGGCGATGCAGCAGCAGCAGCAGCAGGGACACCCGGGGATGGGGCAGGGGATGGGAGGCGGCCCGGGAGGCGGGCCGCCCGGCGCCGGCGGCGGGAGCCCGTGGAGCGAGCACTACACGCCCGAGGGCCACATGTACTACTACAACGCGATGACGGGCGCGTCGTCGTGGGAGCGGCCGCCCGACTACTTTGGCGGCGGCAAGGGCGGCGGCGGCGCCGGCGCGGCGCGGCCGGGCGGCGGCACCAAGGCCAAGGGGCCTCCCGGCGCCAACCTCTTCGTCGTGCGCAAGATGCGGCGCGGCGAGTACGACGACTTTGACGACGTGCAGCTGCGCGACGCCTTCGCGCGCTTCGGCAACCTCATCCGCGCCGAGATCACGCTCGACAAGGACACGGGCGTCTCCAAGGGCTTCGGCTTCGTCTCGTTCGCCGCCGCCGAGGAGGCCGACGCCGCGATGAACGCGATGAACGGCGCGATGATCGGCGGCAGGCAGATCCGGATCGAAAAGTCCAACTCGTGAGGCGCAAGTTGCGGCGACGACCGGGAGCGCGTCGGTAATTTGGGGACGACATGGTGGCTCAGCACGGCCGCTGGCTGATGTCGCGCTTTTGGGGAGGGGGGCGCGCCGTCGCGAGCCATGGCGGTGGCGAGCGAGGGCGGGTGTGGGTGGTGGCCGACATGGGCAAGACGGAAGAGAGAGAGGGGCGTGGTGCTGACAGCTGCTGACGCGACGCAGGCATGACTCCACAGAACATATGCGCGTGCCCGCTCGTGCTGGAGTCAAATATTTTCATTCTATCCCTGAATCATGGCCCTGCTAGCTAGAGCCTAAGGAGAGATCGACACACCACGCCTCGGCCCCTTGCGGCCGCCCCTCCCGTCCTCTCAAAATGTGCCGCACGCCGCGCGACGCTCAGCCTCGATCAGCCGGACCTCTCCTCAGGTCCTCAGTTGACGTCGAGCCCCTCGCCCGTGATGCGCTGCAGGATGGCGTCGACGTCGGCGGCGGTCGAGGCCATGTGCGACGTCTCGTCGCAGCTCGACGGCACGAAGAGGCGCGAGGCCTCGCCGTCGTCGGCCGCCTCGCACACGTCGGAGAGCTCGGCGAAGAGCTTCGACGCCGGCTTGAGCAGCGGCAGCACGCTCGCCAGCTCGCGCTTGGCGACCTGCAGCGCGCTCAGCCCGTCGGTGGCGCCCTCGACGCGGCCCGAGACGCACACGACCCACCGCCCCTCGGGCGCGAGCTTGAGCCCGCTCGAGCCCGCCACCATGTACACGTCGCTCTTGCGGCCGGCCGCCTCGGCGGGCAGCAGCAGCTGGCACGAGCGCGTCTCCTTGCACCTGCGTTTCGCACGAGGGTCGGACGCGGCCAAGGTCGGTGGCTTCGGTGCGGCGTGGCTCCGGGCCCACGGCCGCTCGGGGGCACTTGCGCTGCCGGGCTCGTCCTCCGTCCGAGTGCGGAGAGCAGCCCCGGGCCTCCCGACGCGGCCAGAGGCGCCCGTTTTTTTGGTGTTCACGAGGCATGGCGCCGCCGAGAGCGCCGTTTATTTCTGACGGTGCCGCCGCACAGCTTCGGCGCGTGGCTGAGGAGCGCGTACAGCCGCACCACGCGGTAGGCCGGCGGCGCGAGCGCGGGCCCCACGTACTCGGGCGCCGCGACGACGCAGTCGGCCCGCACCTCGACGCCCTCGGAGACGACGCCGCACGCGCGGCCCTGCTCGTCGTACAGCACGCGGTCGATCGGCCGCCCGAGCAGCGTCGCGCCGCCCGCCTCCTCGACGACGTTGGCGATCGCCTTCGGCAGCTCCGCGCCGAGGCCGCCGCTCCTGCTCATTCGGGCGTGTGGGTGGGGGGGGGGGGGGGGGGGGGGGGGGGCGACACGGACGCGTGAGCAGCAGCAGACGGCTGCGGATGGCTGCAGGCGGCAGGGCGGGTCGGTCTGCTGGCGAGCCGAGGCATCGAGCTCCGGAGAGAGAGAGAGCAGGCGGCGGCGGCGGCGGCGGCGGCGGCGGCGTACGGGTAGACGTACGGCGACGTCATGTGCGGGAAGGTCTTGTACGCGTCCTTGTACTTCTTGAGCTTGTGCAGCAGCCACGTCGCCGGCAGCTTCTTCAGCTGCTTCATCGGCCCCTCGTGCAGCGCCATGCCGCGCACCAGGATCTGCAGCATCTCGGGCGTCACCTCCCACTGCCGCAGGAACGCCGCCGCGCTCATCTTGCGCACGTCGAGCTTCTTCGACTTCATGAGCGGCACGAGGCCGACGCTCCACGTGGCCGGATCGTCCTCCTTGTACGTCTCGATCCACCGGAACAGCCGCGTCATCGCCGCCTTCTGCATCGCCGTCAGCATCCGCGTCTTCAGCACGTCCTCGACGGTCGCCAGCACGCGGTGCACGTCGGGCTTGCCCACCTCCGACCTTCGGTAGATGAGCGAGTTCTGCAGGCGCTTGAAGTCCATGTTCTTCCACGCGCCGCTCTGCACCACCAGCTGCAGCTCCTGCCCGTTGGCCATGAGCACCTTGGGCACGACGTCGATGCGGTAGTCCTCGGCCGCGCCCAGCTTGCCCTCGTTGGGCGCCTCGCCCGTCTCCGACATGCGCGCGAACAGCTCGTTGAGGTCGAGGCTGGCGGCGGTGCCGCCGTACGCCGCATTCCTGTCGAGCTGCAGCACGCGCTTGCCGCGCGTCGCCAGCACGCCCGCCACCAGCGACTCCTTGAGCCCAGTGCCCAGCACGACGGCGTCGTAACGGCCCTCAAAGGCCGTGCGCCAGCTCGTCGCGTCGCTCGCGCTCGCCACCGCGGCGCCGACAGCGAGCAGTAGGCGCGCTGACATGTGGATCCGAGCACACGCCGCCGCCACGAGCTTGTGGCAGTCAGCACCGACCCGCGAGCTCGCCAGCGCAATCTGCGGAGAGGCTGGACCACCTAAGGAATTCAAAGGGAGGGCGGCAGCAAAGGCAAAGGCACCCACGAGAGCACGCGGCAGGAAACGCTGATGGCGAGAACCAGGAGAGAGAAAGGCCAGGCGTCCCCGCATTCAGAGGAAGTAAGATTAAGTAACATTAGGGTATCTTACTTAGTTGCGCAGAGGGAGAATTTGGGGGCACATCACCTGAAGGCTGGCAACGCCAAGCTGTCTGCCATGCACACGCCCATGAGCCAGAAGGGCGCCGCGGTCCCGCGTGCGCGTCTCGTGCTCCTGGCACTCCTCGCGCTCCTCGCGCTTGCTCGCGGGCAGGACTGCGCCAGCAGCGACGCCGAGTTCCCGCAAACGTGGATGGACGCCGTCACCCCTGCAGGCTATGCCGCCACCTACGACTGCTGGAACGGCGTCGTCTCCCAGAAGTGGGGTATGGCGGCATTGGCCGTGTGCAACTTGCCCCTCTCGTCCGCTCACCCGGGCCAAGACTACGCGTCCCAGAGCTGGACCGCCGACAGCCTGGTAAAGGAGACGGGCTGTGCGAGATCGTGCTGCGTCGCGGAGATGCCCCTTGCGCCGCCGCCGCCCCCGAACCCATTTCCTCCGTACGCGCCGGGGGGGTCAGCCGGGTTGGTCGGTACGTGCGCCGTCGAGCTCGTCCCTCCCGGATGGGAGGTCATCCTGAACTACCACGACACGGCCGCCGACGACGTCCCGCCGGGCGACGGCATCGCGCCGGGCTTTCGCCAGAATGGCGGCTACTACGTCGGCAACCAGCAGCTCAACGCGATGACGCTGCTCGGCGCGAGGATGTGCCTGTACGACGACGGCAGCGAGTCGTCTGGCACGCCTTGCAAGGCCAACTGCGTGCCCATCGAGGACAGCGACGACTCGGGTGCTTGGGACCACTGGATCAACCAGTCGCAGTACGACCTCACTCCCCACCCGACCACGGGCGCGCGCAAGACGATCGCGATGCTCTCGGGACAGCTCTGGACGCCAAGCGACGCATCGGCCTACTGGAACCAGGCGGGTTTTGTGCCAGGCACGTTGCCGACGCTAAGCCACCTCTGGCCATACCGTCGAGGCATCCCCTCCGAGGTGGGCGCGTGCGCCTCCGCCAACGACTGCTGGTCGTGCAACTACGAGCAGTCACGCAACGACAACAAGCTGGTCCTCGAGGGTCGGGGCGGGTGGAGCATCTGGAATGGCGTCTCGTTGGCCAATCTGGGCGACTATGATGCCAACGAGATCAGGCCCGGCACCGACAACCGTTGCCAACAGACGTGGAACGGCTTCATGATCATGGGCATCCAGCAGCATCTTCCGCCCTTCCCGCCGTCGCCGTCCGCCCCGCCCCTCCCGCCCCATCCGCCCTTCCCGCCGTGGTCGCCGCCCGCGCCGCCGGCGCCGCCGCCGTCGCCGTCGCCGCCGCCGCCGCCCGCCCCATGCAGCGAGATTACCGGCGCGCCCGGCTCGGCCGCGCGCGTCGCGTGCGTTGGCCCGTGCTGGGACGACCGCGCGCTGCACACGTGCGTGCCCAAGTATGCCAACTGCTCGCTCGCGCCGGAGGCGTGCGCGGCCGTGACGCTCGGCGGCTATGACACGCTTTCCAACCTGCAGCTCACGGGGACGATCCCGACGCAGATTGGGCTGCTCACCCACATCACGCGCGCCATCGACCTCACCGACAACCCCGGCGTCTCGGGGACGCTGCCGTCCGAGCTGGGCCTCCTCACCAACCTGAAAGAGTCGATCAAGATCAGCTACTCGACGTCGCCGCGCTCCATGCTCAGCGGCGTCCTGCCGACGCAGCTGGGGCGCACCTCGATCGTGCTCGGCGGAGAGGACCCGGCCTCCTCCAGGACGCTCTACCCGCTCCAGATCGTCGGCGCGTCGCTCAGTGGCTTCCTGCCCTCGCAGCTCGCGCTCATGGTGCCCGACTGCGGGCACCGGCCGGAGGGCGACCCGAACTGCCATGACTTCGGAGGTCATTCCGACCCATTCACCGGCGGCTACTGGGTCGACCTCGAGGACAACTTCATCTCGGGCACCGTCCCGACCGAGCTGGCCCTCTCGATGTGGACAAACAAGAACGCCAACTTCCAGACCCGGTACAACAGTCTGTCGGGCACGATGCCCACCGAGGTCGGCCTCATTGGCAACAACAGCTTCACCGGAGAGGCCGTCGTGTTCCAGTGGCCCATGGGAAGACGAGAGGAGTCTCATGATGGTACATGGATGGAGACCATGAAGTGGCACGAGTACGCCGTCGGCGAGGATTCAGACCAGGGGTACCCCGTGATGTACTTTTCGGGCACGTTGCCGACGCAGATGGGCCTCATCGACCAAGTCTTTGACGACACTTTGCTCGGCCAAGGTTCGCCCTTCCTGAGCGGCACGATCCCAACGGAGATTGGCACGATGACCAAGCTGACCCGGACCTTCGGCTTCGTCCACTGCAAGATCTCGGGCACCATCCCGTCGCAAGTGGGCAAGCTGACCAACATCAGACACGACGGCTTTGTAGTTCGGCAACTGATGTCCAACGGGAACCTGCAGCCAGGGCGGAATGTGAGCGACCTGCGGCCGGGGCTGAGCGGGTACATCCCCACCCAACTTGGGGCGATGAACCCAGTCACGACTCTCCAGATCTACAAGAACGCGTTCAGTGGCACCATCCCGACAGAACTCGGCAACTGGCTCGACTTCGGCAGGTGCTCGGTGCAGGCGGCGGACCCCCTGTACAGGTGTTCTGGTAGTGCTTGCACGTGTCCACCCGACCCGAGTGCGGACAGTCGGAAGCGGCTCGACTTTGGCAGTCTCTCGGATGTCCAACTGACCGGCTGCCATTACGAAGACGGCTTGTACACGGCCCACCCGTGCGCGGCCGAGTACTACAGCCTGCAGCGCGGCGTGGTGAGCGGCGTCCTGCCCAGCGAACTCGGGCGGCTCACGGAGCTCGCGCACGGCTTCGGATTCGAACCCTCCTCCCCAATTCGCATCTCTGGCACCACGCCCACCGAGCTCGCCAACCTTCGCAACTCGATGTCGGGTCTCTGGGACTTGCAGCTCAACAGCCTGTCAGGCACCCTGCCGACCCAAATGGGCATGACGGGCGCCCTCTACGGTTTGAACCTAACCTCCGACCAGGAGAGTACCTACTCGCCGGGGCGCATCCGTTTCGAGTCCGCGGGTAGCCTCAGCGGCATCGTGCCGACGGAGATCGGGCTGCTCACGCTCGCACGTCAGTTCCGGATCGACAACAACAAAGTCTCTGGCAACATCCCGTCGGAGCTCGGGATGCTCACGAACGTCGAGTGGGACAGCGACAGCAACGCGCCATTTGTGAGGCTCAACGGGAACTCGCTGAGCGGCTTCATCCCGAGCCAGCTCCACAACATGGGGTACTGCCCGCAGCTCGCGGGAGACGAGTCGAGCAAGACGAACCACCTCTTCTGCCCCCTCCTCGCTCCGAACGAGACCGCGATTCAGTCCTGGTTCGACTCCACCTGCTCAGCATTCATCGGCCACTGCATTGCCGCGCCGCCCTCGGCGCCGCCGTCGCCGCCGATGTCGCCTCCCTCGCCCCCACCGCCACCCTCCCCTCCCTCGCCGCCGTCGCCGCCTCCGTCGCCGCCGCCCCCCTCGCCGCCGCCGAGTCCGCCTCCTCCATCGCCGCCGCCGCCATCGCCGCCGCCTTCGCCGCCGCCACCCTCGCCGCCACCATCGCCGCCGCCGCCGCCGCCGCCACCCCCCCCCCCCCCACCCCCCCCCCCCCCCCCCCCCCCCCCCTCCCCCCCCCCCCCCCCCCCCCCCCC
>Ga0209713_10002740_pt1 | contig 11006 bp, 14 predicted proteins | sample ArcOceMetagenome_3_FD_187444 | JGI IMG/M metagenome (GOLD analysis project Ga0209713, IMG submission 187444) | Marine eukaryotic phytoplankton communities from Arctic Ocean - Arctic Ocean- Svalbard ARC20M Metagenome (SPAdes) (version 2) | ecosystem: Environmental > Aquatic > Marine > Oceanic...
CCAGAAATACGTAAAGAGAAGTTGTATAGCAGGGCTTGTAGCTCAGTGGACTAGAGCACGTGGCTACGAACCACGGTGTCAGGGGTTCGAATCCCTTCTTGCCCGATTTTACATAAGGTTTCCTAAAACGTGTCGTGTTTTAACACTTAATTTTTTATTTAAAGTTTGTGTGGATGAAAATTATTAAAAAAAAATCCAAATTTTGTCTTTTGCTGTATATTTGATAATATTAACTAAACTATATCAGCTACTTTAGAAGCTTCAAAAGGTGACATAGTTGCTCTAGAAGCAACGAGTACGGGGTTCCTGGGGTTCTCTCTATGAGCTTTAACCAAATAGCTTGAACAGCATACACTACCTGTTATAAATCCCCATCCTTTATTGTGCCAGCCAATACTTTGAGATATTGAGGCCCCTGCTGCGAAACCGTAAGTGCTCGCAAGTTGGGGCTCCAATATACGAGTTGAACCAATTCCGTTTCTCTGATTTGGTTAATTCTGCCCAATAATTATTGTATAGCAATTTAGCTTCGTCAAAGGACAGAATCATCAAGTCGCTTATGGTACGTATATCACTAAAATTGTCGACATCTTTCCTAAACAGCCTATCAGTTTTTGTAATGACATTAGTGAAGGTAAACGTGTTGGTCGATGTTAATAATTTTCGGAGTACGACCTGAAGAACCCCCTGGACAATTTCGCCGTCCTTCTCACTTCCCAGAACACCTTTCTTTGAGTGGATTATATAATTAAGATTATCAATATTTGGTACCAAAGAAATCTTAAGATGTAAGTTACTCAAATCTAACGAACCCGATGCCAAAATCTCGATAAACTCACCTCGGCTGTTATCATATACTGAGATCTTTTTTATTGTTTTACACAAATTATTGCCATCTATGAGCAAAGATGCCCCTGTTTCAATGTTCAATACAAGCCCTTCCCGAAAAACAACATCAGAACAAGCTCCACAGGATACGTCATCTTTTATTTTTTGTAGCTTTTCAACGTTATCGAATGAAGGTTCTACCAACCTTAAACGTGGTCTATAAACAGTTTTGATCTCATCCCTTGGACGTATATTTTTAAAAAGTATTGGTATCTTTTTTACGTTTTTTTTTAACGGAGAAGGTGGGATTCGAACCCACGGAAGCTTGCACTTCATCTGATTTCAAATCAGACGCAATCGACCAACTCTGCCACCTCTCCATATAGTGATAAACAAATAGTACGTGAAACGTAATAATTTTGTCAAGTTAATGTGGTTTTAAATAAAATTACCTTGAAAAGCGGGTGAAGCGATTCGAACGCTCGACATCAACCTTGGCAAGGTTGCGCTCTACCCCTGAGCTACACCCGCTAATATATTATAGATTATAGCAAATTAATACTGTTTTGGAAACTTCAATATCGTCTTATTTCTTTAGTTTAATTCGAGTAAAACTACTTATTAAGATTAAATGAATGTCAAAAGCTCAGTTAGACATTATTGGTTTGGCGCAGCAAAAGAAGGACGAACCAGCAGCTGTAACAACTGAGTAGAATGATCAGCGACAACCCGGGAAAACTAAAACTTGTTTAAAAATTAAAAATTTTAACAAAAAAGGTATTCGTAGTATATAGTTATAATTAAGATATTTTTCGTAAGAAAGTCAAGAATTTTTCTAAAAGAGGAAAAGATATATGGCACTACCATGGTATCGTGTTCATACTGTAGTTTTAAACGACCCGGGCCGCCTAATTGCGGTACATTTAATGCATACTGCGCTTGTTGCAGGTTGGGCAGGTTCAATGGCCCTATACGAACTTGCTGTTTTTGATCCATCAGACCCTGTTTTAAATCCAATGTGGCGTCAAGGTATGTTTGTAATGCCATTTATGGCTCGTCTAGGTGTTACTGATTCCTGGGGTGGTTGGAGTATTACAGGAGAAAGTGTTTCAAATCCAGGTATTTGGAGTTTTGAAGGTGTTGCATTAACTCACATTGTCTTATCAGGTATGTGTTTTTTAGCAGCAATTTGGCACTGGGTATATTGGGATCTTGAGTTATTTAGAGATCCACGTACGGGTGAACCAGCGTTAGACCTTCCAAAAATTTTTGGAATTCACTTATTCCTTGCTAGTTTACTGTGTTTTGGTTTTGGTGCTTTCCACGTAACTGGTGCATTTGGTCCCGGAATTTGGGTTTCAGATGCTTATGGTGTAACTGGACGTGTTCAGGCAGTAGCACCGGCATGGGGTGCTGAAGGATTTAACCCATTTAACCCGGGCGGTATTGCATCACACCATATTGCAGCAGGTATTCTAGGGATTTTAGCAGGTGTGTTTCACTTAACAATCCGTCCACCTCAACGACTTTACCGTGCTCTTCGTATGGGTAATATTGAGACAGTTCTATCAAGTAGTATTGCTGCTGTATTCTTCGCAGCTTTCATTACATCTGGTACTATGTGGTATGGTGCCGCTACGACACCGATCGAGCTGTTTGGTCCAACTCGTTACCAGTGGGATAGTGGATATTTCCAACAGGAAATTGAGAGACGTGTTGAAGCTTCAATTAGTGAAGGTCTTTCATTAAGCCAAGCATGGTCAAGAATTCCAGATAAACTAGCGTTCTATGATTATATTGGAAACAACCCTGCAAAAGGTGGTCTATTCCGTGCTGGTCCTATGAATAAAGGTGATGGTATTGCCGAAGCTTGGTTAGGTCACCCAGTTTTCCAGGATAAAGAGGGTCGAGAACTAACAGTTCGTCGAATGCCTGCATTCTTTGAGACATTCCCGGTTATTCTTGTAGATAAAGATGGTATTGTACGTGCCGATATTCCATTCCGTCGTGCTGAGTCTAAGTATAGTATTGAGCAAGTTGGTGTTAGTTGTAACTTCTACGGTGGAAAACTAAACGGTCAAGTTTTTACTGATGCTCCAACAGTTAAGAAATATGCACGAAAGTCACAATTAGGTGAGGTTTTTGAGTTTGATAGAACAACTCTTGAATCCGATGGTGTATTCCGAAGTAGCCCACGTGGTTGGTATACATTTGGACATGCGAACTTTGCTCTTCTATTCTTCTTAGGACACCTATGGCATGGTGGAAGAACTTTATTTAGAGACGTATTTGCAGGTATTGGTGCAGAGGTTCTAGAACAAGTAGAATTTGGTGCATTCCAAAAGCTTGGTGACAAGTCAACGAAAAAACAAGGTGTTGTATAAACATTTACCATTTCGTAATCTAAGATACTTTTTTAAAAAAACGAATTAAGTTTAAAAATGGAAGCATTAGTATATACTTTTCTTTTAATCGGAACCTTAACTGTTATCTTCTTTGCAATTTTCTTTAGAGATCCACCAAGAATCGTTAAGAAATAACTCATGAAATAAAAAAATCATTCACGCGAGTGAATGATTTTTTTCGTTAGAAGTAATTAATCTTCATGCTCCTCAAACGGATCACGTAAATTTTTTGATACAGGTCCAAACGCGGTATAAACAGAATAACTCGTGATGCCTAAAAGAAGACCAGAAATAAAAATACTTAAGAGTGTTGCGCTTTCCATGGATTAGTTTTTAACAAGGTTAAATAAAAGTTCAAAAGTTTGTTATAATATATATTATGTTGTTATAAATCACTCAATAAACAAGTATTTTATAATATAATTTTTTTCGTTACACAATTATGGCCCTACGAACAAGGTTAGGAGAAATTCTACGACCACTAAATGCAGAATACGGAAAGGTTGCACCCGGTTGGGGAACAACACCAGTAATGGGTGTCTTTATGGGTTTATTTTTAGTATTTCTAGTTATTATCCTACAAATTTACAACTCATCAATTATTTTAGAAAATGTTGATGTGGATTGGGTAACTGTTAATTAATTAACTATAAATATAAAGAATAGGTTGTTTGTTTATTACAACAGCCTATTCTTTTATAATACCTGACAAATAACTATCTTGCATAAAAGTACGAACTCACGTACAATAATATTACAAGAAAAGCGGACGTGGCGAAATTGGTAGACGCACTAGATTTAGGTTCTAGCGAGTATCCCTCTTGAGAGTTCGAGTCTCTCCGTCCGCATTATTTTTAATAGGAACTTTGTAATTTTACGAACTATTAGTTTTAATCACTGGATGGTAATTTGTTCATATATAGCAGCAAAAAAGGTACTGATTTAATGTATAATTGAAGTTAGTAAAAAAAATTTAACGTTTAAAAAAGCCTATATTATATAATACTCTTAAGCATAAGCATAAGCTTTATATATATAGCTTTTTTAAATAGAAAGTCGAAGCGACCCTAATTTCAAGTAATTTTATTAATTTAATAATAAGGTACACTCATATGTCAGCATCATTTTTACCTTCAATTCTAACGCCAGTAGTTACTCTATTTTTTCCAGGGTTATGTTTTGCTCTATTTTTTGTTTTAATCGAACAAGAAGAGGTAGCCTAAAACTTATATAAATACGTACGAATTTACAATGTCTGAGAAACTTTTTACTTAGATGTAGCACAAATAAAGAAAATGAACATTCAGTCTTTTCTAGACAACCTAATTTTTTTAAGCTTGCTTATAGTAACAGTTGTATCTTGGGCAAGTCTAATATATTCAAGCTTCAAAGGTCTACAAAAAGCAGGATTTTATGGCTTAGTTTTTACTAATTTACTAATTTTTTCCCTACTCGGGCTTCGATGGTTACAATACGGATATTTTCCGTTAAGTAATCTGTATGAATCACTGATGTTTTTAGCCTGGAGTATAACATTTATAAGTCTTGTAACTGAAAATAAATCTCGTGTCTCTGTTATTAGTTCACTAAGCAGTCCCATTGCGCTTTTTGTATGTGGTTTTGCAAGTTTATCTTTACCAGAAAATATGCAATCCCCTTCACCGCTAGTACCTGCACTTAAATCGAATTGGTTAATGATGCATGTAACAGTGATGATGTTAAGTTATGCTAGTTTAATTATTGGTTCTTTACTAGCTATTTTCTTCCTTGCCTTGGCGTGGGGGAAAACTGATACCATAACATTACAAGGGAATTCCATAGGAAAAGGTTTTACCCCTAGGACAGTACAAATGAATATTCTCGAAACAAGTCAGACATCTCTTCGAACTGATAATCGTCTGAGTTTATTGGAAAGTATTGATAACTTAAGTTACCGTACAATTAGTTTTGGGTTTCCACTTTTAACTATCGGTATAATAGCCGGTGCCGTTTGGGCTAATGAGGCTTGGGGTTCATATTGGAGTTGGGATCCTAAAGAAACATGGGCATTGATTACTTGGCTTGTTTTCGCTTCATATTTACATGCACGAATTACGAAGACGTGGCAAGGCGAAAAACCAGCAATGATTGCCGCGGTTGGATTTGTAGTTGTATGGATTTGTTACTTAGGTGTTAATTTCTTGGGAAAAGGACTTCATACATATGGACAGATTCTTTAACACCTGTTCTAAGAATATTTTTACATTAAGATTTTAGTTAATAATAACTATAAATACTGTTCTTTAGGTTCCACCTAAATTTTAGGTGGAACCTAAAGAACAGTATTTTTTATTGATGTATAAAGCAATTTTGGCACACTGGCAAAATGATAAATTAGTCTAAAGTCTAAGTCTCAATATTCTCATACAATAATTAGTGAAAAACTTGTTCTAAGAAATAGGTGTATGAGTTTATTAGCAGGGAAAAGTACTTTATTAACTAAAATCAAATTAAACGTATAACTGACGTCCTAGACCAATCGCAAAAATAGCAGCTGTTAAAGCAATTGTTAACGCGAAGAAAATTTGACTATCTGTAATCATAGAACCTAATAAATTATAACTATATCTAATATTATACAATAAAATTCTTTTCATTTAATCCGTCTTCCCAATTACCTTAATTTAAATCAATATTCTTGGAGGGTATTATTTTTCGGAAAGTTTCCAGTTTAAAACCAGCTAATTTTACTATTAATAAATTTATAGTAGAAAACGATTAAATTAACTACCCAATTTAAATGCGTCAACAATCAAACCATATATAATACCCAATTTAAATGAATTAACGATATTTAAAACTCGTGTTTTTTTCTTTAGTGAACGAATAGAAGAGAAATATAGGTAAACGATTTCATTTAATAACTCTATTCCAACGACAATTGAGGATGCGCCTGCGACAGCCCAAGATGGAAATTCTCCAATTGTCGTATCTAAAAAACTCGCAACGAAAAATCCTAAAAAGATTGATGTAATATTGAGGAGCATCTTATATTTTTATTTTCTAATTACAACAACTCTAATATTGGGTTATAGTTTTTCTACCCCAAGCTAATTTTAATCTATTAAAAAATTGCCACTTAATAAAACTTTTATCGAGATATTTGTCTTTTAACTTAATATAGGAAAAAACCTGTAAACCATAAAAGTATTATTTTACTTCTTTATTTAACGTTTATTTTTAGGTTCAATTTTAATAGTTAGATCATACTAGACTACCTAATTTCTCCTTGTAGCTTTAATCTAGATAATTTTCAAATATTTAAGTAAAACAAATCGATAAAATTCGGTTATAATTAAATTTACAATCTAAGGTGGTTTTTCTTTAACCTTAAAAATATTAAAGACATATGACAACAGACATATTAAATTTACAGATTCCTTCCCCAACATTTGGAGGTAGTACAGGTGGCTGGTTAAGAGCAGCTGAAATTGAGGAAAAGTATGCGATTACATGGACAAGTAAAAAAGAACAGATTTTTGAAATGCCAACAAGTGGTGCTGCCATTATGCAAAAAGGTGAAAACCTACTGTATCTTGCAAAAAAGGAACAATGTTTAGCGCTTGGATCACAATTGCGTACCGCATTCAAAATACAAGATTATAAAATCTATAGAATCTTCCCAAATAGTGAAGTTCAATATCTACATCCGAAAGATGGGATCTTCCCTGAGAAATTAAACGAAGGTCGTATCGGTATTGGAAACATTGGTCATTCCATTGGTAAAAATCCTCAACCAGTTAATGTTAAATTTACTGGTAAAAATACATTCGATAGATAAATTCTATTTAAAAATAAGTAGAACAATGCTTTTTTAGGATCAACTTTGGATAAGATTATGAATTTATTTAAGCACGTATTTTAAAATTCTTAGGTTATATACTTTATAATTATACCAAGTAGTTCAATAACAATACAATTTGTACTTTTCAACAAAACCGAATTTATATATGGTGCTAAAGAGTAAATTTTTAATAGGAGGCATTTTAGCGACATTTATCTTTAATGTTCAGATGTCGCCGTGTAGCGCATTAGAATTAGACGAAGATACAAGGACTGTAACCCTAGATGCAAAAGGAAGTACAGTAGTGTTAAGCCCTGAACAGGTAAAACGTGGTAAAAGACTTTTTAACAACGCATGTGGTATATGTCACGTGGGTGGTTTAACAAAAACAAACCCAAACGTAGGGTTAGATGTTGAGGCACTTAGTTTAGCAACACCACCACGTGATAACATTAGTAGCTTAGTAGGATATCTGAAAGATCCGATGAGCTACGATGGTACTGACTCTATCTCGGAAATTCACCCAAGTATTAAGAGTGCGGATATTTTTCCAAAAATGCGAAGTTTAACAGATGAAGATCTATTTGCAATCTCTGGTCATATTTTAATTCAACCTAAAGTTGTAAACGAAAAATGGGGCGGGGGTAAAATCTACTATTAAGTAGCCTTTCGAGTAAGTAAATAAAAGAATTAATCTTTTGTTTACTTACTTCATTAAATTACTTAACTCTGTAAAATCTAATTTAGTTATTTTAAATTTAAGCTATGATTCTTATACGCAATTTAAAAAGCAAGGACTTTAAGAATAATCGGCGGACAAATACAAAAATGTCCTCAACTGCTGCCTGTTCATCTGTGGTTGTTGGGTTAATACTTGGATGGTACTATAAGGATTCTAAGATACTTTCACTTATAATTTCAGCTGTTACGGGAGGTTAATAATATGGCTTATGTCTTACAAAAAGCTGCAGACTTTTTATTTTTTTAGCTTATTACGTAATTATGGATGGAACATGCCCGTCCTACTTTGAGAATATTTTTCCTGGGGACCGTATAATTAATCATGAGGGTATGACGCAACACTTAACCTTTACGAAAAATCATCAAGCATTAATTTGTTGTTTGAAGGCATTAGAAAATTTAAATTCACCAACCATTTTTTTTGCCAACACCACGTCACCTTGGCCACAATCCGAGCTTGTAATACCAATAAAACTTGATAGGGTAAGAATCTTTACTTTATTAAATGTTGCAAACTCTCTATCTCAGACTGCCTCACTACATATTAATCGCGCTCAACCATTGGAGTCACAAATAATACTTAATAAATATTTATATCGGTTCCGTTATTTTTATAAATCTTGGGAGGATTACTTAAAAAACGATCCGCGATATGCTTTTAATACGTTAGATCTGAATAACATGGCGTTAAAAACATTATTCCAATTAATGTAGTGACACTTTCCCTAATACTTTCCGAATTAAATCTTCCAGACTAGTACTGTTAATTTATAACTTTAGTTGTGAGTTTAAACATAAGATGGGTTGATAAATTAAAAAATTCTATGACCACGACCATTAAAGAAGGGTAATTTAAGAACAAAAAAAAGATGAAGATTTTAACTTTTATTCTCAATAACTGGGCCGAGTTGGATTTGAACCAACGTAAGCAATGCTAACGGATTTACAATCCGTCCCCATTAACCACTCGGGCATCGACCCTACGTATATAATGTGATTATATCCTACTCCGGCAAAAATTTCAATTTTTAACCCAAATTAAGTTCATAGAAGTGAAACGTTTTTCTCATTCCAAAGAGATTCTTTTAATATTTTAACTCGTCCCAGTGGAACTCAAAAGACATAGGATAATTTGTCGGTTTGAACCAGCTCATTAAGGGATCCTTTGAATCTTGAAGAAGCTTTAATCGAATATAAAATTAGAATAAAAGTGTTAAGTCTAGCTATAAAATATCTAACTAAATATATTGCATCCGGCTGGACTTGAACCAGCGACGTCTCATTGAGAAGCGGATTATGAGTCCGATGCCTTCGACCACTTGGCTACGGATGCTTAATAATTAATTCATTATATACTGGAACTGAGATCTTATCAACTTAGCTCCCCCATTAAAAAATTGCAGCAGTAAAATTTTTGTTGACTATTCGGTAAGAAGGACTATTATATAGATATTGAACAATGCTACTAAAAGTAGCGGGTATAGTTTAGTGGTAGAACCTTAGCCTTCCAAGCTAATGATGGGAGTTCGATTCTCCCTACCCGCTTTTAAGTCGATGTATGTGTTTCAAAAACTTTTTCAAAACGTTGACGCAACCTCGTAAAAATTCAATTGGTGATAGATTATTTATTGAAAGATTTTGATATATGACTGAAAAAAGTATAAAAACGTTGTATAATTTATGTAAATCGATTTTTATTAAGGTCGTTAAAATAGTTTCGTGTGGTTCTAATTTTGAATAAACTAGTGAGCATCCCATACCAGTCTTTCTTATTATTGCCATGCAGTCATCTTTCACTAGCATTAGGTTAGTGGAATACTTAATTTTAAATTTAAAAAGGAGAAAGAGTCGTGTCAGGTGGTTCAACAGGGGAAAGACCTTTTTCAGATATTATTACAAGTATTCGTTACTGGATTATTCACAGTATCACAATTCCGTCGTTATTCGTCGCAGGATTCCTTTTCGTAAGTACAGGTCTAGCTTATGATGCATTTGGTACACCAAGACCAAATGAATATTTCACACAAGATCGTCAGCAAATCCCACTGGTAAATGATCGTTTCAGTGCGAAACAAGAACTTGAAGACTTAACTAAGGGATTATAATAAAATTAAGCAAGCTTATTAGAGGTTTAAATGATCAACACAAATCAACCAGTAGCTTATCCTATTTTTACTTTTCGTTGGCTGACTATTCATGCTTTAGCTGTACCGACCGTATTCTTCCTCGGGGCTATTACATCAATGCAATTTATTCAACGTTAGGAGATACTATATGAGTGCACCAAATCCGAATAAACAACCGGTAGAATTAAACCGTACATCACTGTATTGGGGTCTACTTTTAATCTTCGTTCTAGCCGTGCTATTTTCAAGCTACTTCTTCAATTAATTAAAGAGCGAAACAGGTGCCCTTACTAAGGGCACTTTACAATGCCTACGTATAGCAGGTTACGTATAATAATTTTTTTATAAAAAATATAACATAATGTCTGATGTTGGAAGAGTACCACTTTGGATGGTAGCAACTATCGGCGGCTTAGCCGCACTAGGCTTATTAAGTCTATTCTTTTTTGGAGCCTATTCTGGTCTAGGGTCTTCTCTTTAAGGCTTTAAACAAAAATCGAGTAATAGACACAAATTTTTATTTGGTCATCACCTCTATATTTTGTGGTTGGTGATGGCCTTATTTCATAGCTGGAGTATCTAATCCATCCCTATTTATCTCTTAACCTCTGGCCTTTCTTTTTGTTATGGAGCTAACAATTATAAAAGTAGTTCGCAATTCATTTACAGCGTACTTTTATTAATGATGAAGCTATTAGGATTACTTGTAATGAAAACTAAGCATTAAGAAAACAATAATTAATATAACAGGCAAAGTCCTGGGAGGTTTTAAAAACCAAAAAATTTAATTATAAAAAAATCATGACTACAACTTTAGAAAGACGCGAGAGCGCAAGCTTCTGGGAGCAATTCTGTTCATGGATCACTTCAACTGAGAACAGACTATACATTGGTTGGTTCGGTTGTCTAATGTTCCCTACTCTACTTACAGCTATTTCAGCTTACATTATCGCTTTCATCGCAGCACCTCCAGTAGATATCGATGGTATCCGTGAGCCAGTTGCTGGTTCTCTACTTTACGGAAACAACATCATCTCTGGTGCTGTAGTACCAAGCTCTAACGCTATCGGTGTACACTTCTAC
>Ga0209713_10002743_pt1 | contig 10996 bp, 3 predicted proteins | sample ArcOceMetagenome_3_FD_187444 | JGI IMG/M metagenome (GOLD analysis project Ga0209713, IMG submission 187444) | Marine eukaryotic phytoplankton communities from Arctic Ocean - Arctic Ocean- Svalbard ARC20M Metagenome (SPAdes) (version 2) | ecosystem: Environmental > Aquatic > Marine > Oceanic...
AGAACCACTTGCATCGCGCTTTGCCTGTCTCATTCCTCATGGCTCGCTCCTTATATGCTTATATCCTCCTTGCCACGCCGCCACCCGGCTCAGGCCCGGAGGGGGCAAGCCAGCCACGCGCGCGCTTCAGGCGCTGTGCGTCTGTCAGGCACGGAGACCGCCGCCGCAAAAGTCGGCACGGCCGCGCACCCAGACTCCCAGACATGACAGGTCGATGTGTCGTCGTTCTCCTCGTCGCCAGCAGCCTCCCTCGACTGTGCCAAACGAATGAAGCTGACGCTGATGCCGGTTCGACTTTGCTGAATTTTGTCTCAGCCGTATGCACCGATACAGATGGAGGCGCCACTGATACTCACACTGACGATTGCTCCTGGTACACGGCGAATCCCACGGGATGTGGCGCGTACGACGACGATGACTTCTCGTCCATAACAATGTGCTGTGCGTGCGGTGGTGGCTACACTCCGCCCACCGGAGAGGAAGCGTGCGCGGGCCAGGAATTGACCGAGGCGCAGTGCAATGACGTCGGGTGCTGCCTGTGGCATGCATCCCTCGTGGCCTCCATCGAAGCGTTCGTTGGCGCCGGGAGCAGCACGAGCTCCGGCATGGCATGGGAGCTCAACTGCCACGACGACCCGCCCACCCATATCTCGGGCCCGGCGCAATATCAGGGCCCGCCATGGGGCAACCAAGGCCTGGCGGCTGGCACGATGTGCGACCTGCACCTCAGAGACAGCTTTGGCAACGGGTGGGCCGACGCCACGTGGTCGGCCGATGGCTGGGGCGTTGGCCCCTTCGAGTCTTCCTCCCTCTGCTCCAACGACTGCGTGGGCTATCCGTCGTATGCCAACGATGGCTACTGCGACGACGGCGGTCCAGGCTCGGAGTACGACGCGTGCGAAATCGGCACCGACTGCAACGACTGCGGCGCGCGGGGGGACTTCGACTTCACCTTCACCCTGGACGGCTGCGAGTCGAACGTCGGAGGCAGCGTGTGCGACCCCCTCTACGTCGACTTCAGCTCGAGCGCGTGCCAAGCACCGTGCGCCGGGCTGGGCTCCACGTGCGGCGAGTTCTACGGCTTCTTCAGCTGCACCCAGCTCGACGCCATCCACAATCACAGCAGCAACTGCGACTGCCACGCGTGCTGCGACGAGCTTGCTCCGCCGCGCGCTCCACCACTCCCACCGCAGCCACCGAGCCTGCCACCGCCCGCGTCACCGCCGCCGCTGCCCCCACGCCCGCCCCCGGGCTCGCCGCCGCCACCAGATCCGCCGGCCGCGCCATATTTGTCGCCTCCGCCTCCATCGCCGGCCGCCCCACCCGCGCCCCCGGCACCGCCGCCGCCGTCGCCGCCTCCGCCGTCCCCGCCTCCACCGTCCCCGCCACCAACTCCACCTCCGCCAGCTCCACCTCCCCCATCGCCGCCACCAGCTCCACCTCCTCCATCTCCGCCGCCTTCTCCACCTCCGCCATCTCCTCCGCCTCCGTCGCCTCCGCCGGTGCCACCCCCTCCTTCGCCCCCGCCGCCCTCGCCTCCACCGTTGCCCCCGCCCTCACCCCCACCTCCGTCGCCTCCGCCACCGGAGCCTCCGCCCCCCTCGCCGCCCCCGCCGTCGCCCCCGCCGTCTCCCCCGCCTCCGTCGCCCCCTCCACCCGCGCCGCCTCCTGCGGCGCCGCCACCCGTGCCGCCACCTCCAAGCCCGCCTCCGCCCATACCGCCGTGGTACACGGGCGTCGAGTGCCAACCGGGCCAAAGGCACGACATAAATTCAGATCTAGGGACGGCCACGTGCACAGACTGCGAACCCGGCTACCACTCGGAAGCAACGTACCCAGAGGCGGAAGACCCCACACTCTGCGATTCCTCCACATCTGACGCGGACGCCCTGGCCTATGGTTGCGGCGAGGTGGTGTACGTCTGCAATCCGTGCAACACGTACCAGCTGCAGCCCGAGCCCGCCCAAACGGAGTGCTTCGCCTGCGACGACGGGCCCGTCGACTGCGACTTTCAGTCCGTCATCATGGTCGAGAAGGGCTACTGGCGGCCGGAAAACTTTCCGTTGAACCGAAGCCTCGGTGAGGCAATCGGCAGCCAAGCGGTCATCTGCCCGTGGGCCGACGCCTGTCTGGGCGGTGACGTTTGGGGAAACGAGTCGTGCATATTTGGCCACCACGGCATCCTCTGCGGAGAGTGCCTGGCCCCAGACTACTACCGCTGCAACGACGCGTGCTGCAAATGCCCCAACAGCGCTGGTACAACGGGCGCAATGGTATCCGCCGCATGGATCACGGGCGGCACATTCATCCTCATCGGCCTCGCCGGCTTTCTCTTCCTGGCAGGCAGATCGTCCGGCAAGACAGGCGACGCGCAGGGCGGGGGCCTGGCCGCCAAGTTTCCCAAGCTCGCGCGCGTCCTGGCTCGCCTGCCACCTCGCTGGCGGCAGCAGCTCGCTGCCGCGGGCAAGATCGTCGTCGCATTCACGCAGTGCATTTCGCCGCTGCGCGAGTTCAACCGCGTGGTGTGGCCCGAGACGTTCACCAACTTCATGGACTCGATCGACGTCGGCGACAAGACGGCGGCCACGGTGAAGCTCGACTCCGCAGTGCCTGCCGAGTGCTTCTTCGGCTTCCGTCTCGGCTTCTACTACGAGCTCGTTGCGACGATGCTGCTGCCCGTCATCTCGTTCGTCGTCATCCTGATCGTCGCCTCGATCGTCTTCGGCGTCGAGTACCACCGCAACAAGCGCGAGTACCGGGAGAAGAAGGGCGCCTACGATCGCTTCCTCGCGAAGAACCTGGCGGCCGACTTGGAGCAGAACCCGCCGCCGCAGCCACCGCCGCCCTTCTCGGAGATGCTCAACCGGCCGCAGGTGTGGACGCTGAACATCTGGTCCTTCCTGCTGCTCTACCCGGTGGTGACGCGGAAGCTGTGCAAGACCTTCATGTGCATGACGGTCGACGGCGTGCGGGTGCTCAAGGACGACCCGGTCATCCACTGCGACCTCGAGTCGGCGTACCTGTTCTTCTCGATGCTCGCCGTCGGCGGCCTCTTTGTGATGTGCGTCGTGATGCCGCTCGCGCTCGTGCGCATCACGACGCGCTCCCACCGCTCGGGCAGCCGCATTGCGCAGGAGCGTGTCTCGCTCCTCACGCAGTCGTACGACGACAAATATCACTATTGGGAGGCCATCGAGCTGACGCGCAAGTTCCTGCTCACGTCGGTCGTCCTCTTCGTCTACCCCGAGTCGCCCGTGCAGCTGTGGTTTGTCGACGTCGTCGGCCTCATCTTCCTCATCCTCTACCTCGGCGCGGCGCCGTACCGCGACCAGTCGTCGTCGAGGCTGCAGGTGGTGGCGCTCGTGCAGCTCGAGTTCACGTACATCACGGCGACGCTCTTCTACGACCGCGAGCATGTCGACGAGACGGTGGGCGTCGGGCTCGTCGCGGCCAACTGCGTCATGGCGTGCCTGCTCGTGCTCACAGTGGGCCGCAGCGTCGGTGGTATCACGACTCAGCTCGGTGAGCTCGAGCTCACGTTTGTCGACGACGGCTCGCTCGTGCTCCTCAAGCCACCGCAGTCCAACCTCGAGTTGGACACGCACCTCTTCATGTCGCACATGTGGCGCCACGCCGAGGACCAGGTGAACAACCTCAAGTCGCTACTCTTCACGATGCTGCCGACGTGCTCGATCCGCGTCGTCATGGACGCCGAGGACGCCGCAGCGAAGAAGCAGCTCGAGGAGCAGGTCGATCGCTCCTCGGTCTTCCTCGCCTTCCTCACGATCGAGTACATTGGCTCGCCTCAGTGCCGCCGCGAGCTCACCGCGGCGTACAAGGCCAACAAGCCGCTCATCGTCGTGCGCGAGGCCGATGCTAGGTTCGGCGGCCTCTGCGCCTCGGCCTTCCGCGCCGAGGTGGCGCTCTTCGTCGCGCGCAACTCCAAGATCCTTTCGGAGGACGAGTCGGCAGCGATCAAGTGGCTCCTCGACTCCTGCGGCAACGCGCTCGAGTGGCACCGCGAGAAGCAGCTCAAGTACGTCGTGCTGCAGCACATTGCCGAGGTGATCTACCACTACAACCTCGCAACCGCCCCCAAAGAGAAGGCGTCGCGCGAGTCTTCAGCGTCAATGAGCTCGCGTGATGAGTCGCCGGGAGTCGAGACCACGCCAGAACGGGTGCGGAGGTCGTCGATCTTTGACCGCTTCTCCTCGTACGACGACAGTCCTACGAGCGAGCGGCGAGACAGCATGGGGGACAACGACGCTGGTGGTGGCGGCAAAAAGAGGAGGAAATCGATGGTCTCCATCGTGGTTTCCAGCACCTCTTCGGGCATTCCGGCGACGCCCGAGAAGCTCAACGTCGACACCAAGACGATGGCGCGTAACGAGCTGATGCAGGAGCGCAGAGGGCAGCCGATGCGCAACATGCGCATTCAGGACGCCCTCGTCCTGTCCGAGGCCGAGACCTCGGCCACTGTCGTCTACCTGAGCGAGCACTACAAGTCGCTGCCCGCCACGGGCAACGCGTTGCGGCCCCAGCAAGGCTTGGCCTCGGCTGCAGCAGCGCTGCTCAGCCCGTCCGAGTATGCTGCAGCCAAGGAGGGCTCCAGCAGCAAGGATGCCCCGCCGACTGACGGGATTCCACCGAGGTTTACGTCGCTCTACCACGAGCTCGTGCACTCGTTCGGTACGCTGGGTATCAGGGTGACCTCCGACGGCGACGAGGCCTACGACGCCGACCGGCGCGCTCTCACGCTGCTCGTGCTCTGCCCGCAGCTTTTCCAAGACGGCGCGCTGGTCGACGAGGTGGCGCACTACCTGCGGAACCAGGCCGACCCCCTCGCCTTTGAGGACGAGGACGGCCTGCTGTCCCACGTGATCCGGTCGCCGGGCAAGCAACTCATGCATGCAGCCCGCGATTTGGGCTTTGGAACGGCGATGCGCCGACTCGAGGAACAGGACACGTACACGCACACCGCGCTCATCGACAAGGGGCTCTCGGAGGAATCTCTCACCGAGCGTTCGGAAGAGAGGCGTCGCCGGCAGGGGCCGCCTACTGCGGCAGATCAGCTCAAGGCTTTCGAGGTGGCCGACACTGTCGTCTTCAGCATGAGGCCTCCGCTTGGCCCCGGCTCATCCTCGGGCCCCACCTCTTCGGAGACGCACTGGGTGACGCTCAAAAAGACGCCGCTCGGCTTCGGCCTCTCGATCGGCGAGGAGAGCAACGTTGTGGTCGCGGTGGAGGCGGGCTCGCAGGCGGCGCGCGGCGGCGTGCTGCTAAACGACCTCGTGGTGAGCGTCGACCGCAGGCCGCTGGCCGAGGGCACTCTGCCGACGCTGCTCCGCGACGCCGCCATCGGCGCGAGTGTCGTGCTCGGGCTGCGCTCGCTTGCGGCACGCGAGGCCGAGTCGTTCGGCGACGCGCCGGACCAGGTCGCCACCTACTCGGTGACGCTCATCAAGACGACAATCGGCTTTGGGCTCAGCCTCGACTCGAGCAACGTCGTCACCGAGATCGAGACGGGCTCGCAGGCCGCCCGGTCCGGCCAGATGGCGGTGGGCGACGAGGTCGTCGCACTCAACGGCACGCCGATGGTCAAGCCCGAGGACGAGCTGGTGCGCGCCGAGTCGTCGTTTGGCTTTGGTAGGAGGCGGAAGTGGGGTGCGCCGAAGCCGAACCGCTCGTTTGGCAACCGCTCGTTTGGCAAGGGCGGCAAGGCGCTGGCGGCTGCCGTCTACAAGGGGCTTCGCTGGCGCAAGCGCTCGAAGACCATCGTGCCATTCTTCTCGACGGTGCAGGACTACGAGGAGTACGTGCGCGTCTGCCCGCCCGACCTGAAGGAGCACGGGCTGTTCCAGCTCCACTTTGACAAATGGCCGGAGACGCCGCTGCTGCAGCCGGCGGCCGCAATGCTGGCGATTGCGAAGCTGCCCGGCCGCAAGGCCGCTGCGGCCGAGACACGCATTGGCCTCTTTGGCCGTTTCGGGCTGCGCTTTCGCGGCAAGCGTGAGCAGCTGCCCGCAGCCCAGGGCGCCGCCCCCGTGCGGGGAACGACGGCGTGGGGGAGGCTCCGCAGAACGCCGCTGCAGACGCTGCAAGACTCGAGCTGCGGGAGCTCGGACGGCGCCCGGATTGAGCACTCTGTCTGAGCCCGCTCCAGCATGACACTCCCAACTACCGTACACGTTACACGTACTCAATTTCTCCATGCGTCTGGACGCGGTGTACCGTGCGGTATCATGACGCGGTAAAGATCCTTGGGATTTTCATGACACGAAGCACACTTACACAAACGACGACAGCCAAGTGGTGTACCTCCCTAGGGGATACATCACCCAGGCGGCCCAGCCGGCCTCGCTGCCCCGCCCCTTGCCGATTGCTGCGCTCGTCGTGCACGCAGAAAACGAGCTGCGCAGCCCATGCAACCCCTGCCGAAGCGCCCGCTCGAGCTCGACCCTAATGCGCCGATACAACCACCGCCGGCCAAGCGTCGCCTCCAGCCGACGCCCGTCGAGCGCGCGCCAGCAGGCACGCCGCCACAAACCACCCACTTAACAGACGGCCGCGCGCTCACCTGTGCCCATCCTCCGCGCGCAGCCGCGGCTCCGTTCGCGCCTAAGGCGGAGGGGCCATCGGCGGCGCCGCCGTCCTCGTCGGCGCGCGACCGCGACGACCGGCCTGCCGCCGACCCCTCGGCTGCGGATCGCCCCGAACCCGACACGGACGACGAGTCCGCGAGCGACGAGGAGGAGGAGGAGGCGCGGCTCGCGCGGCTGCGCGGCATGAGCGAGGAGGAGGTGCAGCAGCTGATCGAGGGCGACGACGGGCTGCTCGACGCGATGGAGACGGCCGACCACCTGGCGGCGATGCTGGAGAGCGGCCCGCGCGAGCGGCCGTTTGGCGAGCCTCACGAGAGCGTGCTGGCCGAGCGCGTCGAGGTGGAGGCCGAGATGCTGGCCGAGCTGCGCGGGCAGGCGTACGAGTCGCACGGCCGGCTGCTCGACGTCATCGCCGCGACGCGCGACGCGTACGAGGCGGAGCTGCAGCAGCTGCACGAGGAGGCGCAGGAGCGCGTCGCGCAGCTGCAGGAGGACGTCGAGGCGACGGGCTACAGCCTGACGGACGTCTTCAAGCTGCTCGACCAGCACCGCCCGCTCCCCCCGAGCGGCGGCAACGGTGCGGCGGCCGGCCCGTCGTCGTCGTCGTCGTCGTCCGTGCCGTCGGCGTTTGCCGCGGGCGCCGCGTGCCCCAAGTGCCACCGCGCCGGTCCGAGCCTCGAGATCTCCCTCGTCGCGGCGCCAAACGGCGGCGGCCTCCTCTGCCACGTGTGCGCGGCGGAGGCGGAGCTCGAGGCGCGGCGGCCGCTCGCGACGAAGCACGGGCAGGTCCAGGCGCGCGGCGCGAGCGGCTTCGAGGGGTGGGTGCGCGGGATGCGGCGCACGTCGGACCCCGAGGCGCTGCGGAAGATGTACAAGGCCAAGCGGCCCGCGCAGCTGGAGAAGCTCGCGCCGCAGCTGTGCGAGGAGGACGCCGCGGCGGCGATGGTCGTGGACGAGCTGAGCGGCAGCGACGGCGACGGCGGCGGCGGCGGCGGCGGCGGTGCTGGCGGCGGCGGTGGCGAGAGCGATAGCAGCAGCGACGACGAGGAGGCGTCGCTGGGGCCGTTGGCGCGCCGTGGCCGCAAGCCGTCGAAGCGGCGCGTGGAGGAGATGTGGCGCAAGGAGCGCGAGGAGGTCGACAACGCCGCCGGTGCAAGCGGCGCGGCTGGCGCGGCTGGCGCGGCTGGCGCGGCTGGCGCGGCTGGTGCGGCTGGCGCGGCTGGTGCCAGTGGCGGCGGTGGTGGCGGTGTTGTGCGGCGGTCGAGCGCGCGCGACAAGCAGCGCGACCGGCGGCGCGAGCGCGCGCTCGCGGCGTGCTCGGTGTGCACGGCGCCGTTCTTCGACTGCGTCGACGTCTTCTCCCACCCGACGCTCGAGGTGCCGCTCTGCGTCTACTGCTACGAGGGCGTCGCCGCGTTCGCTCTCTCCGCCGACGGCGACACCACCGGGCACGCCGGCGGTGCCGGTGGCGGTGGCGGTGGTGGTGCCGACCCGGCAGCTGCGGCGCGCGCGCCGGAGACGGTCATGCGCATGTCTCTGCGCGACGACGATGCCATGGACACCGGCGGGCCGCCCAGTGGCAACGGCGCCGCCGCCGCCGCCCCGTCCACAAACGTGGCGCTGACGCCGTTTGCGGCGCGTTCGCTGGGTGCGGACGCCCTCCTTTCGACGCTGACGCTCCGCGCCCTCGCCACCCGCGACGGAGCCGCCGCCACCGCCTCGTCGTCCGCCGATGCCCTCGCCGCCGCCGACGCTCTCGCCACCGGTGCCGCCGCCGCCTCGTCCTCCACATCCGCCACCGCCACCTCCACATCGTCGCCATACGCGTCGCTCCTTTCGCTGCTGCCGGACGCGCCGCCGATGCCGCCCGAGCGCTTCCGAGCGACGCTCCTCCTCGCACACGACGCCGCGGCGCCTCAGCTGGTCCTCGTCGTCGAAGGGTCCGAGGCGTCGCCCGGTCTGCTCGCGTGCGCCACTCTCGCGGTGGTGCCGTCGGCGGAGGACGGCCGCGGTGGTGGCGGCGGTGGATCTGGCGGATCTGGCGGATCTGGCGGCGGCGCCGACAGTGCGACGCTGTCCGACGTCGTCGTGTCGGAGCAGTGGCGGCAGATGGGCGTCGGCCGCGCGCTCGTCGGCGCAGCGGCGGCGCTGGCGCGCGCGCGCGGCTGCGCGTGGCTGCAACTCTCTTGCGCCGCGCAGCGCCTCCGCTTCTACGAGCGCTGCGGCTTCTCCGAGGTGGCTGCGACCGACGGTCTCGGCGGCGGCTCGCCGGCGGTGCCGACGCCGGCGCGGCGGTCGAGCGCCGACTCGTCGTTCTCGTCGGAGGAGGCGGTCTGCTCGTGGTGCGGCGGGCAGAACGAGGGCGTGCCTGGCGTGGCGGGCGGCGACGAGCTCTTCGGCTGCGACGGCGAGGTGACGGTGGCACGGCGCGACGACCTGAATAAAAGCCGCCACGCGCACGCGCACGCGTGCGGCCGCTGGTTCTGCGCGGCGTGCGTGCGGCACGCGGTGGGCGACGGCGGCGTGGAGGCGGTGCGGCAGGCGACGCCGTGGCGCTGCTTCGTGTGCGATCCGTGGCAGGCCGCGGCGCCGCTCGCGTCGCTCGAGGGGCTGCAGCAGCGCTGCCGCCAGCTGCAGAAGCGCCACGCCGCGCGGCAGAGCCGCCGTGTCGACCGCGAGGCGGCGCGTCGGCGGCGAAAGCCAAAGGCCGAGGGCGGCGGCAGCGGAGGAGGTGCCGGTGGCGCGGGCACCGCCGGAGGAGCCAAGGGCGACGCGGCGGCGGCGGCGGCGGCGGCGGCGGCGGCGGGTGGTGGCAAGCAGAGGGCCACGCTGGGCGAGTCGCCGTCCAGGGCGGCGGCGGGCAACACGCCGGTGCGTCCGAGCGGCTTCGACGTCGATGGCGTCGACGCCGCAGAGCCGATTGTCCTGTGGAAGGAGCACACTGCGCAGCCGAATCGCGGCGGCGGCGGCGGCGGCGGCGGCCGGGGCAAGGCGGCCGCCAGCAAGGCGGCGGCGGCGGCGCCGCCGGTGGTGTTTCCGGAGGTGTCGGTGGCGCCGTCGCTGGCGGCGCGGCTGAAGCGCCACCAGACGGAGGGCGTGCGGTTCATGTGGGCGGCGTGCTTCTCCGACGAGCGGCAGAACTTCTCCAAGAAGAAGAAGGAGCACGGCTGCGTGCTGGCGCACAGCATGGGCCTCGGCAAGACGCTCTCCGTGATCGCCTTCCTCCACACCGCCCTGACGCGCGCCGTCAACCAGGAAAGGAAGCACTACGTCCATTACCGCGGCGGCAAGTGGGGCGGCGGCGACTCGGCCTCCTCGTCGTCGTCTTCGCCCGCCCGCGGTGGCGGTGGCAGCAGCAGCGGCGGCGCTGCTGGTGTTGGCGGCGGCGCCGGTGGAGGCGACGTGGTGGGGGAGCACGCGCCGCGCGCGCTGGTGCTCGTGCCCAAGTCGGTCGGCTCTCAGTGGATGAAGGAGATCGAAGCGTGGTTGCCGCATGCCTCGGCGTCCTTCGACGGCAAGCCGCTGCCGTACCACTTCATCCAAAGCGGCGCGGCGTCGGCGCACGTGGCGCCGCTCCACCGGTGGCGGCAGAACGGCGGCATCCTTTTGATGACGCACGACCTCTTCCGCTCGCTCGTGCTCAAGTCGGGTGGCGGCGCCAAGCCCAAGCCCAAGCGCGGCGGCAACAGCGCCGCCGCCACCGCGGCGGCCGCGGCGGCGGCGGCGGCGGCGGCGGCGGGTGGTGGGGGCGCCGAGGTGGAGGCGGTCTCGGCTGCCGAGCGCGACATCGAGCGCATCCTGTGCAACCCGGGGCCCGACGTGCTCGTGATGGACGAGGCCCACGTCATCAAGAACGACAAGGCGCAGCTTGCGCAGGCGCTCGACCGGGTGGCGACGCGGCGGCGCGTGCTGCTGACGGGCACGCCGCTGCAGAACAACCTCATCGAGTACTTCCACATGGTCAACAGCGTGCGGCCCGGCTTCTTGGGCAAGCTGCAGCGCTTCAAGGAGCTCTACGAGGTGCACACCACCGCACGCCAGCGCACACCAGCGCACACCACCGCACATCACCGCACACCACCGCACACCAGCGCACACCACCGCACACCACCGCACACCACCCACACGCGCACGCACACACGCGCACGCCCACGCACCTCCCCGCACGCACCTGGCCCCGCCCTGGTGGTAGCTTGACCCGCCACCCGGCGCTGCTCGTCGCATCGCAGGTGGTCATCAAGGGCGGCAGCCTCGTCGACAAGGACAATGAGGACGCGACCCTCGCGCAGCGGCGCAAGATGAACCGGCGCGTGTGGGCGCTCACCAAGAAGCTCGACAAGCTCGTCCAGCGCTGCGGCGGCGAGATCCTGGCGCGCGACCTCCCCGTCAAGCGC
>Ga0209713_10002744_pt1 | contig 10994 bp, 8 predicted proteins | sample ArcOceMetagenome_3_FD_187444 | JGI IMG/M metagenome (GOLD analysis project Ga0209713, IMG submission 187444) | Marine eukaryotic phytoplankton communities from Arctic Ocean - Arctic Ocean- Svalbard ARC20M Metagenome (SPAdes) (version 2) | ecosystem: Environmental > Aquatic > Marine > Oceanic...
GGACCAGCTCTTCTTTGACGACGAGTCTTACTGCTACAAGAACGAGGGCGGGCGCAATTTCATGTTCGAGGTTGCCTTCAGGGACTCGTTCCATGTCACCGAGGATTATCCGCCGCCCGCCATGACTCCGCCACTCACTCCGCCGCAGTCGCCGCCTCCAGTGTGCCCACCTCCACCGCCATGCGCCGGTGATGCTCTCGCGGGCGACGTTATCAAATGTAATATCTCCTCGAGCTTCGACGCCTTCTGTAAAGACTACGCTCCCGTGCCACCAGACGGCTCTGACCGCTATGAGTACTGCATCCGCTTCCTGCATGAGCTTGCGCTGCAGCAGGGTGGGGGTGATCTATGCGATCCCGACCTGTGTCCTGATGACTGGACCGACCCATCTGGCAGCGAGTGCAACCCAGCCGGGAGCGTCAAATGCGACGTGCCGTTCCCTGAGTGGCTTGGTGACGGCCAGTGCGATGGCGGCGAGTACAACACGCTTGGCTGCAACTATGATGGTGGCGACTGCTGCCCGTGCACGTGCAAGTCCTCTCTTTACCAATGTGAGCCGGCAAGCTTTGATTGCAAAGATCCACTCTTCACCCCGTCACCACCGCCTGCTGCGCCCCCACCGCTGGCGCTTCAGCCTGCACCGCCAATTCCACCGAACGGGGCACCGTCGTCTGGTAAGCCAAAGACCTGCAAGCCCACCAAGGCGTCGCTGCCACCACCTGCTTCTACCGCACCTTCACCCTCTCTATCTTTCTTGCCTGGTTCGCCGCCGCCGTCGCCGCCTGATGCCGGTGTCTGCCCTGTCGCCCCGGAGATCTCATCCCTCAAAGACACAGGCAGTAGCTCCAGCTTGGGAGCACAGCTGCGGGCGTGCTCGGCGCTGGTCGACGCAATGCAGTCGGCCTGCACGGGGCTCACCAGCTCCAATGGCCCGTATGATGGATGCGCCTCGATTGCGCATGACGAAACAATCTCGTCGGTCAACACTTGCTGTCGCTGCTGCCGGCTGGCCATTGGTCGAGTGGAGTCGCGCTCAGACGGGTCAACGCGGGAGGTGTGTCTTTCATCACGTGCGCCACCCTCGTGTGGCCACAACAATGTGACGGTGGGGCAGTTCATCGATCAGACCAGGGAGCAGCTGCAGACTGAGCGCTGTACTCTCTTCCCGCCTCCACCACCAACGCCTCCGTCACCGCCCCCATCTCCGCCTCCGCCCCCGCCTTACCAGCCGCCACCTTCGTTCCCACCACCGCCCTCATTACCACCACCGTACCAGCCACCGCCTTCAATGCCGCCTCCACCACCGCCATCACCTCCACCACCCCCCTCTCCACCACCCTTTGAGGGCTGCCCCTTTGGGTCGCTCACCGAGTGCACGTCGAGCTGCCCCCTCAGTTTGGATGGAACTGCCTCTGTCGAGTGCCTCGACTACTGCAATCAAGTCTGCCAAGGGCCTGCTGCACCTCCACCTGCTGCTTCTCCGTGCGCGAGCAACTCAGTGCGACTGCAGCTTACGTGGCAAGCGCGACCATTGGCCGCGGATGTTGCCACAATGATCGCCGGGCTTCTGCCTGAACGATCAAAATGCGTTGCAACAGTCGTAGACATGGAGCCTTCTTCAGGCGTCAAGCACCAATCCTCTTCGTCGCGGCATGCCTTCTTGATTGAATCTGAAGGTCCAAATTCCCAGCACTTGGCACACGACGCCAATGCGCTGCTGCCGGATGCACCGACCATTGCCGGTCCCGCGATGACCGATGTGATCTTTGACCTTGGCTGTGGTAGCAGCAATGCCAGCAGCGCCGATGCACTCGCAGCCTCTGATGAGCTGGCGTGTGCACTGGTCTATGCGCTCACCACCGAGGCCGGAGCGGCAATCGTGGAGGAGCTGGGTCTCTGGGTTGTACCTGTGCCCGCCACCTCGGGCGTCACGCGGATGCTCGAGTGCGCTGCCGAAGCTCCACCTCCCCGTCCGCCGCCACCATCACCGCCCCCTCCTCCCTCACCTCCGCCACCCCCGCCACCCCCGCCTCCGTCATCTCCGCCGCCCCCGCCGCCTCCGTTGTCACCACCGCCATCGCCGCCATCGCCGCCGCCCCTTGATACGAGCCTCTCACGGGTCTACTATCTCGATTTGGTGGTTTTGGACAGTGGACACAACGCGACCGAGATTGACTCAGAGACGCTGCGGGACTACCTCAGCGCGGAGCTCCCGTCCCGGGGCGACACTGCCGATCTCAACGTCACTGTCATCTACTCAACGGCGCCAGACCTACTGAGAAACTCCACCAACCTCACTAACTCCACGAACATTTTAGCGCTAGCCGCTTCGCGGCGAAAGTCAACAGCTCTTGTTGGCGCGCCGCATAGCCGTAGGCTCGACTGGCGCCAGGGCTTTGCAGAGTGGCCTGCAGCAGCAGCACTGCTCGCAGCAGGGCGGCAAGCCTCCTTCTCGCCGGCGCCTTCACCGGTGTGGGCAACAAACGATGAAGACGTCGGAGCTGCCACTTTGGGGATTCCTGCACTGTTGCCGTTCGGCGCTGGGCAAGCAACAAGCATACCCGATCTGCCCAATCTGCCCGATCTGCCCGATCCATCTCTTGGGATCCCGTCAAGTTCCGGCCAGGTTGGTGCAGGGCAGGAAACAGGCACAGGCGCTCTGTCTCGCGGTGGCGAGGGCAGCTCGTCAGGCGGTGGCCAGACGGATAGCTTGCCAATGGGGGGGCTCAGCCCTGCAGACGGTGCGGCGACCATGGGCGGTGCCACGATGGGAGACTCTGGGGATTACCCATCTCCCAGTCCGTCTCCGCTACTACCCTGGGCATCACCCTCTCCAAGCCCCACCGCCTTGGAGATTACGTGGACCCAGACAGCCATGCCTCCTGATGGTACAAAGCCTGTCAGCATGGGCATCTACTACCCATGCTACAGGGGCTCCGAGTGCGACACTACCTTCTTTGGGCCAAGCGAACCAGGCGAGCCGAGTGCGCACTACATCAAGAGCGAGTTCGAAGCCATCGCCCTCGTCGACGAGAGCCAGTTTTTAACGTGCGCAGACCCGTACGACTGTGACCACATGTCCATGGTCTCTCCCGACTTTAGCCACGGCTATCGTGACCTGGATTACCAGTCGCCTGAGGCTCACGAAGATGGCATTGGGTACGCGTACTCGATGGTCGGGACGAAATTTGGTGACGACGTCGGTGTCTACGCGGGCATAGCCAACTACCTCAATACTGGTACCAAGGCCATCGAGAGCTCGTACAACTCCTTCTATGTCTGGGACCCTCAGGGGGACCCAACGCCACGCGCACGTGACTACTCGCCGATCGGCGCTCCGCTAGGACCAATGGTCGCCTGCATCTCCGAGATGATCAACAACACGTGTGGACCGCCACGTAAGTGGGATGCGGGCGAGTCCAAGTTCTCCATCTTCGCGTACACATTCAGCCGGGGCCGGGCCTCATCATCACCAAACGGCGAGACGGTGTGCGAGGGCCATGGCTACAACAAGGCGGAGTGCGCGCGGGTTGGCTGCTGTCAGTTTGCCGAGTGCCCCGGCGGTGGCGGCATGGGTGAGTGCCACAGCAACGTTGGCAACGGCGCATGTACCGCCACGCCCTTCAGCTCGCACATCGAGGACCTGCCCTCGTGCTCGAATAATGGCTTGACCGCCAATGCTGGCCAGACTGCAAAGCTCGCCGCCAAGCTCGATGCACGCAGTCACATGATTGGGCCGGGCTCCCCCATGTTGCCGTCTCCTGCGCCCACGGCTGATGATGATGGATTTGCCGCACTTGTTAAGCAATGGGGGCCGGAGCACACCACGCACTTTGGGCTCCGCATGAAGTACACCATGACCAACTTCGACGTGCAGGGGATTTGCTTCAACGGTGATGCATCCCTCAACATGGACACCATCGGCAATGCAGACGTCACAATGATGGAGTTGCTGTCCGACGAGTGGAAGCTGCAGGTTGAGTTTCCTCCGAGCTTCAACTATGGCAGGATGAGAGAGGATTCTGTTCCTGGACAACCGATGGAGATCGACGGCACGTCGACCGTCAAGGTCAAGGTCTCAAGCGGGGACACCCCGGGCTCCATCTTCATTGACTATCTCTTCGACATCAGCGCCATGGACTCATCGGACAAGTTCGTCGTCTACGATCCCAAGATCAGTAGCAAGCGCTCGACAGCGCTTGCCTCACCCTCACCGTGGCCGTCGCCTAGCCCAATTCCCGAGGACCAGTGTGCGGCGGTCTGTCCCGAGACATGTGGTGGACCCGACGACGCTTACCGATCTGAGTGCGCCGAGTGCGCCGCTTGCCACACTGGCGCCTTCGATTCGGTACCTTGCGCCTCTGTTTGTCCGGTGGGTCTCTGCGATGGCGCCAATGACACCGCGTTGCCAGAGTGTGCCGAATGTACCGAGTGCCAAGAGCGGAACGCCCTTTGCGCCCAGATCTGCCCCGAGGCTTGCGACGAGATGAACTGGCAAAGCGACGAGAGGTGCACGACATGCATGCGGTGCCACCTCTCCGCAGTTTCTAGCTCAAACGACCTACCCGTTGGCACTCATACTGAACTCTCGTTCCAGATCAATCTGCCTGCTCGATACGACACAACCAGTGCCGACCTCGGGGCCATCGAAGAGTTGACAAGCCAAGGCGACGAGCTGGCTGCCAAACTCGCGTGCCTCGTCCGACAGCTCCTAAACGAGTCGTCCAGTTTCCCGCCAGTGGCTGAGTTCAACGGAACAGACTTGGGAGCGCTTTGGACCGCGCATTCTGACGGCAGCAACGCTACCAACTTGACGTGCACCGACGATGGACCTCTATTTTGGCGGCCGACACCGTCGCCGTCGCCATCGCCATCGCCATCGCCATCGCCATCGCCACGGCCGTCGCCATTGTCGTCGCCGTCGCCGTTGCCAGACGTTCCAGGTGGCGGCCCAGATGTGCCCACGGATTCCCGTGGACCCGGAGAGAGTGGGTCGTCATCCGTGCCCGCGCCCTTGCCCTCGCCGTCTCCATGGCCACATGTGCCCTCGCTCTGTGAGTGGACCGAGCTCGCCGGCGCGACGATCCACTCCTACTTCGACAACGCCTCGATCGACATCGAGGGCTACTCGCCGTGGCCAACTGCCTTTGACGACGAGGCAGGCTGCAGGGAGCTCTGTCAGAACAAACCCGACTGCGTGGGCTACTCATTCCGCGTCTCCGATCCGGGGCACGAGCACTATCACCAGTGTTGGCTCGTCTCGCATGACGGTGGCGCCCACCCAACCAACAGCGGATTCCTCTCGGCGGTGTGCCAACGCCCCTCCCGTGCGTCGAACATCTCGGCGACCAATGCCACCCAGGGGCTGCCAGACGTTCCTGGCCAGCCAGACGTTCCTGGCCAGCCAATCGTTCCGGGCCAACCAATCGTTCCTGGCCAACCAAACGTCCCGGGCGAACCAAACGTTCCCGCTTCCACGCGAGGTGCACCTGGGGAGAGCGGATCGCCTGCGACGGGATCGGATACCTTGCCGATCCCCGCGGCCGGCGCAAACGGCACCCAGTCGGCACCTGGCCCAAGCGGGCCTGGGCAGGGCGCAGCACCCACACTCGCGTCTCCTCCTCCTCCGCCGCCGCCGCCGTTTGCGCCGCCTATAGGGGAGGAGCCGTGGACCAAGCCGTTCGCAGGAGCGACGCCCGCGGGAGACGAGGCAAAGAAGCCTTGGCCGCTCTTCGGCCCCGACCCTCCGAATCCCAAGGACCCCTGGACGAAGCCATTTGGCGGCGGCAACGCAACGGAGGCGAAGGACCCGTGGCCAGTGTTCAACAACGATCCGCCGCTCTGGAACGTCACCGCGATCGAGGAGCGATTGAATCGCACGCGAGACGTGTTCAAAGCAACAAACGGCTCGCAAGAGCCGTACACCAACCCCTTTTCCCCCGTGGAAAAGCCCGCCAGCGAGAGTGAGGCGGGCGCCTTCCCCATCTTCAAGTCGGCTCCCATGGGCAAGGCGTGGCGATGGGGCGTACTGCTGACCGGGATCGTGCTCACCGCGCTCTTTGTTGCGCTGTGCATGGGACTGGGCCAGTACTGGAGATACTTGAAGCAGGCCGTCGAGAGCGGCGCCTACTGAACCACACTACCAAAAGAAACAGCAGCTCCGCTGCACAGCCCCAGGGCAACCTCAGGATTTTAGGACTCAGGGTAGGAAAAATCAGGGCTATAAGGGGAAAAAAGCTACTTTATCATTCATCATATTTGTACCTCCAGTTGCAACCTCAAAGACCAACGGCACGCACTGGCACGATCTCGAGGCTGACCTAGCTCCTACTCACATGACCTCGAGATCCTCTAAACCGGGGCAACCCTCGCCCCCGCCCTCGGCCCCGCCACCCCCCCTCCTCAACGCCCTCACCCATCACCCCTTTTCCTCCGTCGCCACAGCGGGTGGCCGTTGCTCCTCCAGGCTCACAGGCCCTTGACCGCCTCCTCGAGGTGGTGGAGGAAGATGTCGACGTGGTCGGGCGTGAAGATGAGCGCGGGGCGCAGGCGGATGGACGCCTCGCCGCAGCCGCCCGCCCAGACGCCGCGGTTGCGCAGCGCGCCGATCAGCTTGTCGCGCGCCGCCTCGCCCTGCTTGGCGTCGATGGCGCGGAACGTGCCGACGCCGCGCGCGTTGTGCAGCGCGGCCGGGTAGGAGGCCTGCAGCCGCTCGAGGCCGGCGCCGAGGGCGTCGCCCGCGACGCGCGTGTTCTCGATCAGCCCGTCGCGCTGCACGACGTCGAGGATCGTCGCGAGCTGCAGCATCTTGATCGGCTCGCCCATCCACGTGTTGAAGACGCGGTAGCCGGCGTCGGGGCGGACGGCGGCGCGGTGGAAGTAGCCGCCCGTCTGCAGCTTCTTCGAGAAGGTGACGAAGTCGGGCTCCTCGCCCGCCGGCAGCGCCCAGTGCTCGTGCGCCCACATCTTGCCCGTCGCGCCGCCGCCGGTCTGCACCTCGTCGACGATGAACGAGGCGCCGTGCGCGGTGCAGAGCCGCCGCAGCCCGAGGAAGAAGGACGCCGAGGCGTGGTTGTCGCCGCCCTCGGCCTGCACCGGCTCGACGATCACCGCCGCCACGTCGCGCCCCGCCTCCTTCTGCGCGCGCAGCGTCTCGTCCACCGCCCGCAGGCAGCGCGCCTCCTCGGCCTCGTTGGCCGCCTCGTGCTCGTCGAGCGGGTACGCCAGCTTGGGGAAGTCGGCCACCGGCCAGTCGAAGGCGGCGACGTCGAGCTTGTGGATCGGCTTGGAGTGGGTGGCCGAGAGCGCGCCGAACGTGCGCCCGTGGAACGCGCCGGTGAACGAGAGGATCGTCGTCGCCGACGCGCCCGGCGCCTCGTTGACCATGCTCGCCGCCTTCTCGCCGGCGGTGTGCGCGTAGCGCTCGCCGGGCGCGACGCCGCGCCGGCGGTTCTCGTACGTCATCATCGCCGCCTTGAAGGCGTTCTCGTTGGCCGACGAGCCACACAGCATCGTCACCAGGTTGTCCAGCCCCGGCGGCGCGACGCGGCGCACGGCGTCGCTGAGGACTGTCGGCCAGTTCGCGGGCGGCATCATGCCGAGCGCCGGCCGCTGGCAGAGCATCCGCACGGCCTCCGGCGTGGCCATCGCCTCGGCGAGGTCGGGGTGGTTGTACCCGAGCGGCAGCGACGAGATCTGGCCGAAGCAGTCGAGGAACGTGTTCCCATCAGCATCGACCAGGTAGTTGCCCGCCGAGCGGTCGTAGTCGGCGAAGATGGCGACGGCGCCCGACTCCTGCACCTCGCTCATCTGCGCCTTGAGAGCCTGGACCCGCGGCCCCGGAAAGGCCGTGAGCATGTGCGGCGCCTCCGGCTCGTCCACCAGGGTGGACTGTGGCGCCGGCGCCGGCGCGGTCGACAGCTGCGCTCGCACGAGCTTGGCAGCCGCCACGGAGGTGCGCGGCGGCGCGCGCGCGGCGGCTGCCATCATGTGGTCGGTCGCTGCGATCGTGGTGGGGTCGGGGCTGTCAGTGGACGCGGGCATGTTGGGGGATTGTTGATTGTACGCGTGGCAGGGTGCGTGATGGCTTGCCGGCTCACAGTCGCTTTGCAAGGCGACCACGGCCGACTCTCACGCAGGGGGAAGAACCACGTCGCGATACTCAAAGCCATTATCAACACGACAGCAGCGCAGACATGGGAAGCTCCTTGGATCCTTCACGCAAACAGCGCGGAACAGCGCGAGATGGTAATTGTCGCCGCCAGTGGTCGCGAAAAAGCAAGCCGCTGTTTGGCGCCTGCTGGTGCCACACATATAAAAAAGTGTGAATTGATCATAATTGATCAATGAAGGCTCCAGCCGTCGTTGAGTCCGTCCTCCCTGACATACATATGCCGACCCTGCCCCTGTCGACGCTCACCGCCTCGCTGCTCGACCTCCGACAGCAATGCCGCCGCTCGGGCATCGAGATCTCCATCTCGGACTCGCGTGAGGCGCTGCTGCTCAGGCTGCAGCAGCCTCGGGTTGCTGCCCCGGGTTACCCGATGGCGGACGTGGTGGCACCTCGCAATGTTGGCATGGCGCAGCTGGTAAAGGAGAACGAGGCGCTCAGAGCCGAGAACGCGTGGCTGCGTCAGTGGCGGGCCGGTGCCTCGCCCGCGCCCGAGCCCGAGCCCGCACCCGCTGCTGCCGTGGCAGCTGCCGCCGTGGCGGTGCCCTCCGAGGCGGTGCCCTCCGAGGCGGCACCCGAGCCGCCCGCGCCCGCAACCGCGCCGGTGCCCGCTGCTGAGGCGCAGCCCGTCCCGACGCTGTCGATCGTGCTGGACCGCGCGACCGCGCTCGCCAACGCCGCCGCCGCCGAGGCCAAGCCCGGCGCGGAGCCAGCCGAGGCCGCCGCCGGCGGCGGCAGCGAGGAGGAGGAGGAGGAGGAGGGCGAGGTGTGGCGCGCCAGGACCTGGCTCGACTCGATGCCGCTGAGTGAGCTCGTCGCCGAGGCGCTGCTCGCGCCGGCGGCGGCGCGCGCGCCGGACAAGGCGGCGGCGGCGGCGGCGTTGCGCGCGCTCGAGCTGCCGTACGTCAAGGCGCTCGGCGAGGCGGGCTCGGTCGCGCTGCTCGAGGAGCTGCTGGGCGCCGCGGTGCCGCGCGTCGCGGCCGCGCTGCACGAGGGCGCGCGCGCGCTCTCGGCCGCGGCCGCCGCGACGGGCGACGACCTGCACTCGAAGTTTGCGGCGGTCGCGCAGTTCACGATGAGCTACCGCGGACTCGACGCCTACTTTGCGGGTCTCGACGCGTCCATCGGCCCGCCGAGCCCCAACCTGCCGGAGGCGATGGCGTTCGAGCACTGCCGCTGCGCCGACTCGGACGGGCAGTTCGAGACGTCCAACTACGGCGTGAGCACGACGTCGCACATCGAGTACCTCTTCGTGACCGACGCCGCCGACGAGGTGCCGCGGGCGGCGCACGCGGCCAGCATGCGCGACCTCAGCAAGGCCGCCACCTGCGCGGCCGCGGCCGCGGCCACGCATGCGGCCAGGCGGGCGTGGCCCGAGGAGTCCAAGCTGCGCGACCGCGACGCGCGGCACGAGATGCGCCGGCCCAAGCCGCTCCGCGCCTTCGACGCCGCGCGGCGCGGTGTCGACGCGCGGCTGCGCCGCCTGGGCGTGCGGCCGCTCTTCGAGGACGAGCTGGTGGGCGCGCGCCTCTACACGGGGCCGATGTTCCTCAAGTACAACCTGGTGCTGCGCGGCGGCGTGCCGGGCGCCGCGCCCTTCTTCGCCGCCCAGTTTGAGCGGCTCACGCGCGGCAACCGCAGCACGGTCACAGTGGCCGTCTTGCCGGGGGCAGATCGGGCTTGGTGGCGCCACAGCTGGCCACCACGGTCTCCTCAGACTGCGTGCGAAGGCTTGAGGCTGCTCTTCAGCCACACGCCGCCCGAGTCGACGTTTTCGCTGCGTCTGACCATCCAGGCAACCGGTACACGACGACGATCCACGTCATCAACTCGGCGATCGTGCGGCTCTCGAAGCTGACGGTGGCGCGGCCCGTGTTCCGCGGCATCTCGGGCGGGCTGCTCCCCACGCAGTTCTGGCGCGCCGACCCCGACACGGGCGTGCGCGGCGGCGTCGAGCCGGCGTTCATGTCGACGACCGTCGACCGCAGCGTCGCGATGAGCTACGCGTCGTCTGGCGGCGGCGGCGCCACGGCACGGTCGAGGTGGCCATCTTCGTGGGCCATGGCTGGCCACCACGGTCTCGTCAGACTGCATCTGGAGGCTTGGGACGGGCCTGCTGAGTCGTGAGGAGGGGCCCCGCGTCTCATGTACCACCGAGAGGCCGCGACCTTGGAACAACCAGGCCGTGCCAAACTCACCGATTCCGCTGCGTCTGACCCTCCAGGCGGCGGCGGCAAGGCGGGCATCGTGCTCGAGGCGCGGCAGGGGATGGTCGACCGCGGCGCCGATCTCGCGTGGCTCTCGCAGTGCGCCACGGCGGCCGCGCGCCGCCCGTCATGAACCACCAGCGCCCGCGCCACCCACGCCACACTCACGCCCCGCTCACGCCCCACTCACGCCCCACCACCGCCCCGTGGCCGCAGGTACCCGCACGAGGCGGAGGTGTGCTTCGCGCCGCTGACGGGCGTCGAGGTGGAGGGGACGCGCGTCGAGGGCGGCGTGCTCGTCGTGCAGGTGCGCCGCTGCTGCTCCGCCAACCAGTCGGCGCTCCACCTTCACAGTGGTGCCCCCCCCACACCCACCCACCACACCCACACCGCCCACACGGTGGTGTGCCCCCTCCCCCGCAGGTGCGCTACTCCGCCAACCAGTCGGCGCTCACGATCGACCGCGTCATCGCGCGGATGCAGGTGGTTCTGCCGCCACCCATCTCGTCTCCCACCTCTCGCACCGGGTGCTCCCATCTCTCCTCTCCTCTCTCCTCTCTCCTCTCTCCTCTCTCCTCTCTCCTCTCTCCTCTCTCCTCTCTCCTCTCTCCTCTCTC
>Ga0209713_10002747_pt1 | contig 10992 bp, 6 predicted proteins | sample ArcOceMetagenome_3_FD_187444 | JGI IMG/M metagenome (GOLD analysis project Ga0209713, IMG submission 187444) | Marine eukaryotic phytoplankton communities from Arctic Ocean - Arctic Ocean- Svalbard ARC20M Metagenome (SPAdes) (version 2) | ecosystem: Environmental > Aquatic > Marine > Oceanic...
AAAAGAGTTGTTTCCGTGACGAAGCTGTTCAAAGCGAGTGCTTCGCGGCTTGTTCAGGAAGCCATCAAGCCATGACTCGACTCGACGCAACCGAGGACGACGCGGCCCACCAGCGCGAACGGCTACGTGCGATCCAGCAGGTGCGCTCCTTCAGCCCACGCCACCTTGAGCGAGCGGAGGCACGCTTCGGAGGCGGTGCCCTGTGGCGGCCATCGGACTCGACCGGCCCGGCCGTCCCGGCTCCGCATTCGCCACGCTTCCGCCCGTCGTCGCCTCGGAGCGTCACCACCCTGCCGCCACAGCCACCACCGGCTGCCTCACCGCCTGCCTCGCCGAGGCGGCACGGCCGCCGTGCCGTCCTGCCGCCACCGGAGTCGGAGACGATAAGCCTAGCAGCATGCTACCTCGGCAAGCCAAGCGTCGACATGTCGCTCCTTTCATCGCCCAGACACTCCCAAACGAGCAAGCGGAGCCCGCGCAGCCCGATGCGCCAGCCCACCGCACTCTCTCCTGCGCCCTTGCGTCCGGGCGCCGTCGACAAGCGGACCAGCTTCTCAAAGTCAGACGAGGGCGTCTCGGGCGCCGCGACGAGTGGTGGCGAGAGCCTGCAACATCCAGCCGTGGACGCGCTGCCGCTGCCACCCGCACTGCCGCTCCCCAAGAACCTCGTGCAGGGCACCGGCCGAACGCTCGCCCTCCAGAGCCCCGACGTGTTCTTCAAGCAGGTCCTCGCCTCAGCCGAGGCGGCCGGCGGGTCGGCGTGGGCATCCACGGGCGGCGGCTCTCGAGGATTAGCTGTGGCTCCAGCGGCTGCGACGATGGCAGCGACGGTGGCCGGCTTTGGCGGCGGCGGCGGCGGCGTGGCTGGCGTGGTCCCTTCGTCGCCGCGGCAGATCAGCCGCTCGGGTTCAAGCATCGCGTTGCGGAGCGGCGTGGGTGGCGGCCTGGACGGCGTTGCGCCCGCCTCGCCGCGCCAGGTGAGCCACGCCAGCTCGAGCTCCGCGTCGAGGAGCGACACACCGCACTCGCCGTCGCGCGCGAATGCGCCGCAGCTCGCCGGCGCGCTGCGCGCGGCAGGCCGCATCCGCGAGTCGTCGTACGGTCTGCGCCAGTTCCACGACGACATGTGTGCGGCGATCCCGGAGCTGGCGTGCTACCACATCCCCGATTCGCGCCTCTCGAACGTGCCGGAGTCGCACCAGGGTGGCGGCCCGAAGGACGCGTACCGGCGGACGATCGGCTCGCTCTTCTGTGTCTACTGGCTGTGCCGCCTCGGCATCGACGGCGAGTTTGGCTTCTGCTTTGGCGTCGACGACGAATGGAAGCCGCACCGTCCACCCGACGCGACGCGACGCCAGCCGGCCGGCACGACGGCGCAGACCGCACCCGCCGTGCAGCCTGGTGGTCGCACGACGCAGCCCGCGCCCGCGCCTACCGCTGCCGCCCCCACCTCTGCCGCCGCCGCGCCGACACCCGACGCTTTCCAGCAGCGGCTCGCGCTCTACCAGTCGACGCCGTGGGAGCTGATGATGCAGAACGTCGTCGACGCCGGGCTGCTGCGCAAGGTCGAGCCCAAGCCGGGCGGCGACACGGGCGTCGGCGTCGGCGTCGGCGTCGGCGTCGGCGTGGGTGGCGAGGGCGGAGGAGGAGGAGGCGAGCGGTGGCAGGTTGTGCCCGAGCGGCTCGTGGCGCTCGTCGTGCTCGTCTCGATCGGCCACCTCTTCCAGGTGACGGCGCTGCTGCCGTCGGTGCCGCCGGACCGCCCGAGCTACGGCGGCTACCAGGCGGGCGACGCCGTCACCGACCCGCGCCTCGCGCTCTCGTACGTCCTCGAGATGTACGCGGGCGCGCTGCCGTCGTTCGCGGCGCTGCCCGCCGCGCAGCAGCGCGCGCTGCGCTTCGTGCACGCGCGCACCGAGCTCGACCCGGGCTGGCTCGTGCAGGCGGAGGCGCCGCCCGCCGCGCTCTTCTCGCGCTTCAAGACGGCCATCTCCCGTCACGCGGCGCACGAGCACGCGAGCGCCGCCGCCTCCAACGTCTCGCTCTACTTTGTCTACTGGCTGGCCGACCTCGCCGGCACGCGCGGCCGGCCGCTCTCGGGCTGCGAGACCTTCGCCTTCCGCTTCCCGCAGCACGTGCTGCAGCGGTTCGTCTTCTCGTTCTCGTACGTGACGCAGCTGGCGCGGCACGACGAGACGACCGTGAGCGAGAAGCACCTCGAGGCGCGCTGGCTGCTCAACTGCGCGCCGCTCGGCCTCGGCACGCGGCCGCACGAGGGGCGCGGCGAGCTCTCGATCGCGCTCATGCGGCTCTCGGCGCACGTGCAGGACGCCGCCGAGCGGAGCGCCGTCGTGGCCGCCTTCCGCCGCGCGCCCGCCGCCGTGACGGCGCTCCTCGGCACCGAGATGGCGATGACGGGCCTCGACGGCCAGAGCTACGCCGGCTGCGACCCGCAGCGGCCGCAGCGGCCGTCGCTGCTCGTCGTGCACGCGCCGCAGTTCCTGCGCGCGATGGCGCGGCGCGGCGACGCGACGGAGGGGCTCGGCATGCTCGCCGAGGTCTACCGCGCCGCGCGCGCCATCTGGCCGCGCGACGGCCGCGGCCCCGACGCCGGCTTCGTCACCGTGCGCATCGACCGGCTGCGCGACCGCTCGGCCGAGCAGATCATGGACGTCTACAAGGTCACGTCGGGCTCGCTCGGCTGGTTCATGTGCCGGCGCGGCGAGGCCGAGGCGACCGTCGAGTGCCTGCCGCTCTTCAGCGGCGACCGCGCCGCCACCGCGCGCCCCTCCACGGGCGGCGGCGGCGCGCACGACGACACGCGCCTCCTTGCCTTCTGGCGGCTCAAGGGCGGGACCGGCGGCGAGGCGCTCGCGATGCAGCCGCCGAGCGCCATCGGGCTCGAGGGGAGCGCGGCGGGCCAGATTGAGGAGAAGCGCGCGTTCCGGTTCGACATTACCAGCCTCGGGCTCTAGCGACTTAGCGTTTCGGTGATTTTAGCTGGCTAGCTTCTCATGACGTGGGCCGATGTGCACCTTGTGGATAACCACCCTGACCACCCTGCAGGATCGTGGTTTACCCTCGGCGCTTGCAAAATTTTCATAATTTTGCGACTTCTTGATGTGCTGATTATGTAATGATCTACTGCGCCAAGCACCCGCACGACCCGCTCGCGGTCGCAAACGCGGCGCGATTCTGCTCTCCGCCTGACCATCGGGCCTGGCTGGCCGTGCTCGGCGTCTTCTCGACGGCGCACGGCGCACGCGCACGCGCTGCGCTGCGGGCGAGCTGGATGCGGCGCGAGCGTCGCGACGACGAGCCAACAGAAACGATCGTGCCTCGCTTCGTGCTGAGAGGGCTGGGCGTGCGGCCGGAGCTGCTCGACGAGGCGGCGGCGCACAACGACACGGTCTTCGTCGAGGCGGCGTCGGTGATGAGCTGCAAGGCGGGGCCGCTGCGCAAGCTACAGCTGTGGCTGAGCTGCGCGGTGGCCGCGTGGCCGCACGCGCGCCTCATCGGCAAGGGCGACGACGACGTGTGGGCCGACCTGCCCGGCGTCGCGCTGTCGGTCGCGGCGTCGCTCACGCACCTCGGCGCGGGGACGCAGCTGGTGTGGGGCGCGCTCGAGGCCTTCCACTGGCACGCGCACCTCCACCGCCCCGTCGGCTTCAGCCAGCGCCGCGTCGCCAAGCACGCGTGCCGGCTGCTGGTGAGGGACAGCGGCAGCGACACGCCGGGCGCGTCGTTGGCGGTGCCGCACGACGTGAGCTACGGCGCGCTGTACGCACGCACGCGCGAGCTCGGGCTGCGCGAGCTGCGCGAGACAGGAGCTGCACAGGGCGCACCGCTGCAGCAGCACACGGCCGCCGCCCGGCGCAACGCGACGGTGCTCGGGCCGTTCGCCTTCGCCAAGGGGCCGCTCTACCTGGTGGCGTCCGAGCTGGTGGCGCAGCTCGTCGCGTCGGCCGAGGTGCGTGACGTCGCACGCACGCACGCACGCACGCAGCGGGCGCGGATGCGTCGATCGAGCCTCTCTGCCCTGTACCCAGCCTCACCTGTACCTCACCTGTGGTGTGCCATGTGCCCTGATCAGGTGCGCGACGAGGCGGAGGCGGCGCTCGCGTCGGCGCACGGCTACCACGAGGAGGTCTCGCTGCCGTGGGAGGACGTCTTCCTTGGGAGTGCGCGCGAGCTGGCCCCGCGCACACGTCGAACCGCCTCACCGGCTAGCTCTCTATGCGCGCTTGTCGGTCCCGTCCACTCGCACTGTCTCATCCCGCCCTGCCTGCGGCACGCGACAGTGGCGCTCTCGCGCGTGGCGACCGGCGCAAACCTCGCGATGGTCACCATCGGCCACGAGGCCTTCACGGACGTCAAGCGCAAGAGCGCCAAGGAGCACGGCGTCGCGGCGTCGCGCGAGGCGTGGCTCGCGCCGAGCACGCTCGTCTGGCACGACCTCGGCGAGCGCGGCGGCCTCACGTCGGCGCGCTCGCCGCCGCGCAAGCTGCCCGGCCTCATCCGCCACGTCGACGCGCTCGCGCGGGCCGAGCACTGCCGGCTGGCGGTGAGCGGCGTCGTGTGCCACGTGCACGTCGCGTGCAGCGGCGCCAGCTGGCGACGCTGCAAGCAGACCATCGATCGCCGCAACAACAGCTGCTCGAGTCAGCCGCGCACCTTCACGCTCCCCGCGGCGCTGGCGGAGGAGACAGCCGCACCGGCGCGAAAGAGGGTGGCGACCCAGAGACAGCGGAAGCAGGCGTGGGCAGTCGCCCGAAGCGAGCATCCTACAGCTGCGTGATACGTGGTGTCAGCTCCCTATTCAATGTGTTCAATGTGCATGCCCGCCTTTAGCGACTTTAGATCATTGCTTTGCCTAAACTGCCGGCCAGGAAGGTTTTACGTCACCGCTTTAGATTACTTCATAGCTTTGCCTAAGCCGCCGGTCAGGAGGGCCCCAGGAGGGATACACTCGGAGGTGCGTTTTGGTGTCTTCGTGGTGTCACCCCCCCTCCACACCCCTTTGCGAAACTTGACAAATTCAGGCCAAAGCTAGGCGTAGCTGGGTAGGCGGCCGCCTCCCATGGCGGCGACCAAGGATCTGGCCGGCGACTTCGCCACGCTCGAGCAGAACGAGCAAAAGGAGCTCGCCAGCCAGGTCGATCTCCTAAACCGGCGGCGCAAGGCCGTGGGCCAGGCGTACGGCAAGGACGCGACGGCGTGGGACATAGCGCTGACGCAGCGCCTCGACATCGAGACGGGCGCCTTCTGCCGGTACATCTGCTTCGTCGTGCTGTTCACATTCTCTGCGCTCTCCACGCGCGACGCCTACTATGGGTACGCGTACCGGCAGCTGGTCGAGGAGACCGTGCTGGGCGAGGAGTTTCTGCCGCAGGACACGGTCATCGCGAAGAGCTTCGACGACATCGAGAGCATCGACGACGTGTGGATGTTCCTGAACGGCCCATTCCTCCGGCACATGTACAACGAGGTCTCGTACACGGGCGAGCCGCTCCCACCCGTCGAGCAGCGCCTCGTGCTCGGCCAGAGCAAGCTGATCGGGCGCGTGAGGTTCTCGCAGGTGCGGGTCCGCGCCGACGGGTGCACGGTGCCGTCGGCCTTCCGCGACGAGACGGCCGCGGCGTACATCCCGCACTGCTACCCGCCCTGGTCGATCGTCTCGCCCGAGCTGCACGACAAGGCGCCGATCCTCGGCTACGACCCGCTCACCGCGTGCGCGGCGCTCGAGCCGGACGCGACGGTGCCGGTGCTGGGCGAGGCGCTGCCGTGCAACGACACGAGCCGCTTCGAGACGATGCGCAGCTACTCGTGGACGGACGCCGCCGTCACCGGGCAGGGCGTCTTCATGGGCGAGTTCAACACGTACGGCGGCGGCTCGTACTTCGTCGACCTGCCGAACGCGCAGTCGGAGGTGGCGACGCTGCTCGCCGAGATGCAGGAGGACGACTTCTTCGACGTGGCGACGCGCGCGGCGTGGCTCGACTTCACCGTGTACAACGCCAACGTCAACCGCTTCCTCGTCGTGCGCCTCCTCTTCGAGCAACTCTCGTCGGGCGGCGTGTGGGCGTCGGCCGACCTGCGCAGCCTGCACCTGCTCTGGTACGCGGGCGACGACTGGCTCATCCAGCTGGGGCCGGAGGTGGGGCTGCTCTTCTTCATCGTGCTGTACATCCTCGTCGAGTTCTACGAGATGAAGCGGCTCGGCCGCGCCTACCTCAAGGACGCGTGGAACTGGTGGGACTGGGCGTGCATCGCGTGCCTGGTCGGCGGCGCCGTCTGCCGCTACCAGCAGTTCCGCGGGATGCGCGCGGTGACGCTCAAGCTGCAGGCGAGCATCGACTCGTTCCTCAACTTCCGCTCGGTCGCCGTGTACGCCGACCTCGAGCTCAACCTGATGTCGCTCACGACGCTCACGCTCAACGTCAAGGTCCTCAAGTTCCTCAAGGGCGTGCCGCGGCTCAACGGGCTGCTCAACACGCTCGGCCGCGCGCGCAACCAGCTCGTCGCCTTCTCGCTCGGCTTCGCCATCCTGATGGTCGCCTTCTCGACGGCGTACAACCTGGCCTTCGGCACGCAGCTGTACGAGTGGCGCTCGGTCGGCCACTCGATGATGTCGCTGCTCCACTTTATGCTCGGCGACGTCGACCCGCTGCGGATGCGCAAGGACAACTGGGTGCTCGGGCCGCTCCTCTACGTCGCCTTCCTCTTCTTCATGGTGCTCGTGCTCATCAACATGTTCCTCGCGATCATCGCCGACTCGTACGCCTTCGAGAGCCGCCTCGTCGACCAGAACGTCCAGATGAGCATCGTGATGCGCCAGGCCTTCCGGAGGCAGGCCGGCCGCGTCTGCTCGGCGTTTGGCAAGCCGGGGAAGCGGCTGGCGGAGCGGATCGTGCCGCCGCCGCCGCCCGCCGCCGACGACGAGGGCGGCGGCGGCGGCGACACGGTGGTCGAGGAGGGCTTCATCGAGATGGCGATGCAGGGCGTCAAGCAGCGCGTGCTCGACGGCCACCTCAACTCGGTCGGCGACGCGGCGACGCAGCTCAAGGCGATGTGCTTCCGGCAGGACTCCAAGGTGCTGCCGCTGCGCGAGCCGCTGCAGGCGGTGCTCACGCAGCTCGAGGAGCTGCGCAGGGTCAACCGGCAGCTGCGCATGCACGCGCTCGGCTTCGGCTGGGAGTGGGACTCCGCCGCGCAGCAGCTCGTCGTCTCGCGCTCGCGCAAGGCGACCGCCAAGGCGCTGCAGGCCGAGGACGGCATCCCGCGCAGCGGCGGCGGCGCCGGCGGCGGCAGCCGGCGAGACCGCACGGGCGCGTCGCGCCGCCACCGGCAGGCCACGCGCTCGCCCGACCCGCCGCTCACCGCGACCGACCGCGAGGAGGAGTTTGACGAGGACGCCTTCTTCGACGACGACGAGCTCGACCTGGACGACGGCGGCGTCGGCACCGGCGCGTGCGCCTCCGCCGTCAAGTTTGCCGCGTCGGGCGGCGGGCGAAGGAAGCGGCAGCATACGAAGAGGAACGGGTGAGGTAGTCGCTTCAAAATCAGATCAGGTAGTGTACCCCCTTTGCATGCAGAAAATCAACGCATAAGGCGGAATGCTCGATTGCGAGACGGCACTGCGCGAAGGCGCCGCCGCGTGGCGTGCGCAGCACGGCACGCGGGCCTGCGCGGTGCCGTTTGTGGACCACGTCCTTGCCGACCATAACAACGACACGTACGGGCACATCTGGAGCCCGATCTACTCCTTCTTCGAGCATTTCGTGCGGACCAGGAGCCCCGCCGCTAACTGCTCGGCGCTGGCCATTCCGGCGTTCGAGCTGACGCGGCGCCAGCTCGTGTACACGGAGCTGGCGGCGATGCTCAGCACAGCCGCGCTGCCCGTCGTTCGGGCAACGTGGGTGCCCGTCTGCTTTCAGCGCAGCGACCGCTGCTGCGCCGAGGACAGGGCGCAAGGCATCGTCACTCACGAGGTGCGGCCGTGGGCGCAGCCTGCGGAGCAGACGGCGGCGCTGCGGGACCACGTCGTCCGTGCGATGCAGCTCGACGGCGGCTCGTCCTCCGCGGCGGCGGCCGCCGACGTGGTGCTCATCTCCAACCGCGGCGCGAGCAGCGGTCGGCGCCTCGGCGACGAGGAAGCGGTGAGTGCGGCGCTGGCGGCGACGGCGGCGCGGCTCGGCCTGCGCTTCGGCGTGCTGGGCGCGCCGACGGCGGCTCCGGGCGCGCCGCCGCCGAGCTTCGACGAGGAGCTGCGCATGCTGCGCGGCGCGCGCTTCGTGGTCGGGCTCTTTGGCTCGGCGCTGCACAACTGCCGCTTCCTGCGGCCTGGCACGACGCTCGTCGAGCTGCACGGCGCGCTCGGCAACGACTACCGGCACGGCGGCTACTGGAACCTGTGCAACTGCGAGCTCGGCCTGCACTACGTCGGCGTGCGCACCGCCTTCGCGCTGCCGCGCCTCGTCGAGGGACGGCTCGTCTGGGGACCCGACACGCCGCCCTCGCACGGCGGCGGCGGCGGCGGCGGCGGCGATGCCAACGGCGGCGGTGCCAACGGCGGCGGTGCCAACGGCGGCGGTGCCAACGCCAGCGCGCCGGGCGGCGGCGGCGCAGCCCACGCCGGCCACGCCGGCCGTGCACTGCGCGGGGCGCGGCCTCCGACCCACAACTACCAGATGCACGCGTCGGTCGACGCGGCGGAGGTGGGGCGCGCGCTCGAGCTGGCGGCGCGCGGCGAGTGGGCGGAGCTCGCGCACGCGTACGCGCGCGACGCGAGCATCTTCGACGGGCGCGAGGACGCGCGCGCCTGCTTCCTCCGCATGGTGCTGGCGCGCCCCTGCCCGCCGCGCAGCTGCGTCGCCGTCGTCAAGGTCCGCCGACGACGCCGATGAGATTTGAGCGATGATTCAATGCGCAGCTTACCACATCCACACGTTTAAGATGTTATTAATAGTTATCGCGATCTATATTCTATGCTAACGACGCTAACTAGTACTCGCGGCGGCGCGGCCGCGGCGCGCGGCGGCGTACCTGCTCTCCTCCTTGCGCAGCACGAACGAGCGGTTGTCGCGACTGCGCGCGTACCACAGCGCGCTCGTCGCGCAGACATCGCGCCCGTCCTTCTGGATGCGCGGGAAGGCGATGCAGACGTCGACCGCCTCGGCGCGCCACGCCGCCGCCGCGCGGCCGCCGGGCCGTCTCGCGCGCGCCGGCTCCGCCGCCGCCGCGGGCTCCGCTGCCGGCGGCGCCGCCTCGGGCATGGTCTGTAGCCGCGCGAGCACTTTGCCGCGCGGCGAGTCGACGTCGATGCGCGGCGGCGGGTTGCGGCTCATGAAGTAGGGAAGGTTCTCCGCGGTCACCGACGCGCCGCCGCTCCTGCGCGCCGACGCGTTGACAAACTTGGCGTGCATCGTCGTGAAGAACGGGTCGAAGAAGACGGGCTGCGCGCCGTTGCGGCACGCGTCGATCAGCCCGAAGACGCACTGCTCGGGCGTGTGGCTCAGGTGGGTGCCCGGCAGCATCGCCGACGGCTCCAGCTCGTCGGTGCGGTTGCAGCCGTCGAGCCACAGCCGCAGCAGCGCGGCGGCGCGCGGCCCAGCACGCACCGCGATCCGGTTGGCCTGCGCCGAATTGTACGACGCGAGCGAGCGGCCACACCGCTCGGCCGCCGCCTCGAGCGAGCGAATGCTGCACGTGTGCGCAAAAGTGAGCGAGACGCGCTCGCGCGGCATCACCACGTTCTCGTGCTGCGGACCCACAACATCGAGCACCCAGTGCGCGGTGCGTGCTGCCAGGGCCGGGAAGGCGCCCAGGAACCAGTGCTTGTGAAGGTTGCAGTCCACGAACAGGATGTCGGTGCCCACTGCGACACGCTCCGCCACGTGCAGCAGAACAAAGGGCTTGAACGCACCCCAACCGACGGTGTTGAGCCCGCGGTTCGGGTGGCCTTTCACCGGTGGGTGCGCGAAGACGGCGTGCGCGCCCGACGTCCCGTCCGCCAGACTGCTCTCGCGAACGCGCCTCGCCGTGTAGCCGTGGAAGGCGTCGCAAAACGGCTCCAGGCGCTCACGCAGCAGCGAGGCCTGCCGCGCCAGGGACAGCCCTAGGTCGTTCGGCGCGCCCTCGGTGTAGAAGGTCGCGGCGTGGAAAGCGCGGCTTGCTGACATGCCGCCACGAAGTTGCGCATTCACACCGAGTTTTTATGCAATTACACGATGTCAATTACCAGCTTTCTGCTCCTCCTCTTGCTCCAGCCGGTCGCTGCGCTGCTGCCGCAGCCTCGCGTCATCCGGAGACCAAGGTGCAGCGGCTCCCGGGGCGGCGTCGCCTTCTGCACGCTGCTGCCGCCCGTCGACACGCTGCTGGCCGTGGACCTGCCCGACGCGTCCTTCCTGCCGCCCGAGGGCCAGACGTTCATCAAGGAGAACGCCTTCCTGCTGGGCGTCCTGTTTACGATTCTCACGCGGCTTCTGATCAACGAGATCCGCCAGCGCATCGAGAAGCCCGTGCTCGACGAGGCGGGTCGGCGTGTCGCGGCGAATCTGACGCCTGATGCTGACGCCATCGAGCCCGCGGCCTGGGCAAAGCTCGCGGGCTGCGTGGCCATGGACGCGGCGGGCGACGCAAGCGAGCTGGTCCCGGTGCTTGGCGAGTTCACTGACGTGGCCTTTGCGCCGCTCGAGGCGTACCTGCTCAAAATCCTGTTCGGCTCGAATGTCATCGCCGGCTTTGGCTTCGTCGAGGAGCTGCTGCCGTTCACAGACATCATCCCCACGTTCACGCTCGCGTGGTGCCTGTCCAATCTGTGGCCGACGACGCCGCTCGCTCAAAAGCTGCTGCCCGACAGCAGCAAGGCGGGTGGTGGCGGTAGCGGCGACAAGTAGTGGACACAGACGCATCCATGGTTGCATGTGCACACCTTAGGAAGCATGGCTGCGCGTTAGGATGCATGTATTTGAGTGATGCTCGTTGTCTGCG
>Ga0209713_10002748_pt1 | contig 10991 bp, 7 predicted proteins | sample ArcOceMetagenome_3_FD_187444 | JGI IMG/M metagenome (GOLD analysis project Ga0209713, IMG submission 187444) | Marine eukaryotic phytoplankton communities from Arctic Ocean - Arctic Ocean- Svalbard ARC20M Metagenome (SPAdes) (version 2) | ecosystem: Environmental > Aquatic > Marine > Oceanic...
GGAGGCGAGTCTCGTAATTGTACTTGAACGCTCCGATTGCAGCCTCGCTGAGGCCCTCCTTCTGCATCTTGTTGGCGAACGCCGGCCAGTGCTCGTACGTCACCTCCTGCTTGGCGATGCACTTCTCGCACGAGAACATGTTGCCCATGGCTGGTTAGCTCGCACGAGTTGGCGCGCCGTCTTGGCGCTCGTTTTTGGCCTTGGACGCCGCACGATACGGCTAAGAATTATAGAAACTAGCCACAGATGGCGAAGCCCGTCGAGAAGAAGCGGCGCGTCGAGGTCTTTCTCGACCCTGCCGTCCTTTGCTGCGCCAAAGAGTTTAGGTCTCAGCGAGCCCTCGACGCGCACCGCGCCGCGCACAAGCCGTGCAGGCACGGTTGCGGCTTCGAGGGCTCCAAGGCCGCGCTCGCGGAGCACGTCTGCGGCGTGGCCGCACCATCAGCCCCGCAGCTACCCACTGGCATCACCGACGAGTTCTTCAGAAAGGACGGCAGTGCCTTCACCGTCGTCGACGAGGAGGTGCCAGCCGAGCGGCCGCTGGAGGAGCGCTTCCCTGGAGCACGCATCGTGCGCGCGGCGCCGCCAGCCGCTGAAGGCGCCTCGCCGTCGCCGTCACCACAGCTACCGCTACCACTGCCGCCGCTGCCTAACTCTGAGCTGCCGGCACTCGCTGACGAGTGGCGCATCGTGCTGGTGCTGGGACGCACGGGGAGCGGCAAGAGCCGCAGCCTCGCCGCGCTCGCGCAGCGGCTGGGAGGGCGTCGCTGGGAGCCGACGTGGGCGGCCGACGCGGCGGTGGTCTCGCAGTTTGGCGGGCGCGACGAGGCGACGCGCTGGCTCGGTGCGGTGGGGCTAAACGCGGTGCCGCTCTGGTGCTCGCCGCATCACGCGCTCTCGACGGGCGAGGGCAGCCGCGCCACACTCGCGCGGCAGCTGCAGCGCGCGGCGCACGCGCGCGAGCCGCTGGTGCTCGACGACTTCTGCCAGCACCTCGACACGCTCAGCGCCGCGTGCTGCGCCGCCGCGCTCGCTCGACAGCTCCGCCGTGGCGGCGCCGCCGATGGCGGTGGCGGCGGTGGCTCGGGCGGCGGCGGCGGCGGCTCGGGCGGCGGCGGTGGCGGCATGCGCGCGTTGGTCGCGACGTGCGACCCACGTGTCGCGCACTGGCTGGCGCCGGATGCAATCCTCGTGTGCGAGGGCGAGGGTGCGAGCGGCGCGGTGATGACGGCACGCCCCTTTTTGGTCAATGTGCTGGCCGCCGCTCGGCTGCCGCTGCGCATTGTGTGCGAAGACGCGCAGGGCGTGGGCGGCGCCGACGTCGTCGACGGCAGCGGCGGCGCCGACGGCAGCGGAGCCAGCGGAGTCAGCGTCTACGGTGGAGCTGACGAGAGCGCCGCTGCCGACGGCGGAGACGGCGAGGAGGATGGCGATGGCCGCACGGGCGGCGACGGCGGGTGGTGGTCGGCCGCGGCCGCGGCGGGCGACGGCCTCCGTGGCGGTGGCGGCGAGCTGTTCCTGTGGCAGCTGAGGCAGCGCGTGCTGGGCGCACACTACCAAGTCGACGGGAGCTGGCGCGTCGATGCCGCCGCCGACGGCACCAGCGCTGGCGGCGGTGACGGTGGTGGCGGTGGCAGTAGTGGCGGTGGCGGTGGGGGCGTGGTGCTGACGGCGACGGTGCAGACGAGTGACGAGACTCGGATGTGCGACGAGCTCTTCGATCTGCCCTTCAGCGGCGTGTGCGCGTCGCCGCTGCCGCGCTTCCCTTCGGCCACGCGTCTCGCCGCCGTCACTACCTCCGCTGGCGACGGTGGGAGCGGCGGCGGCGGCGACGGTGTCGGCGGCGGCGCACAAGCAATGGTTGGGGTGATCACTGGGCCGTCGGGCGCCGCCAAGAGCGCGCTGATGCGCGAGCACTTTGGGGCGCAGACGCCGACGCGGCTGCCGCCGTGGGATGCCGTGGCGTGCGTGGCTGCCCACCTCGGAGGAGCCGAGGAGGCGGGCCGCCACCTGGCGGCGGCGGCGCTGCGGCCAGAGGTGGCGGCGCGCACATATGCGACGCTGTCGCGGGGCGAGCAGGCGCAGGCAGACGTGGCGCGCGCGCTGTGCTGGTGCGAGGGAGGTGGCAGCGGCGGGGGCGACGGCGAGGGCGGAGACGGCGACGGCGAGGCGAGCGACGGCAGCGCTGGCAGGCTGCTGCTGCTCGACGAGTTCGGCAGCTGCTGGGACGCTGAGCTGGCGATGCGGGTGGCGGCGGCGCTGCGCGCGGCGCTCGCGCAGCGGCGTGGCCGCTGCCGCGGCGCCGTCGTCGCCAGCTGCCACTGCGGGTTCGCAGCGGCGCTCCGGCCAGACTGGGTCTTCGAGGCCGCGTCTGGCACCCTGCTCGTCCACCGCGCCGCACCGCAGTCGCCACCGCAGTCGCGGGCGGCGGCTGCCACCACCGAAGCCACCGGCGCCGCGGTACCAAGCGTCGAGCTGGGCGACGGCCTCGGGGTGTGGGTGCAGCTGGCCAGGGCAGCCGCCGAGGCGATGGAGCCTGACGCGTCGGCGGCGTCGGTTTCTGTTGCGGTGGCGGTGCCCCGCGTCGAGCTGTCACTGCGGCGGTGCGGCGGCGGCGAGGTGTGGCGCCGCTTCCGTGCGCTGCACTACAAGAGCGCCGCCCTCTCGACGTCGCCGGCGACGCGCGCCCACCTGCTGCTCGCGCGCGTCGTCGGCGGCGGTGGCGGAGACGCCGGCGGTGGCGGTGGATGTGGCGGTGGCGGTGGCAGCGGCGGCGGCAATGGCAGCGAGGACGGCGCTGAGGGCCATGGCGGCCCGCCGTGGCTGCCGTGTGGCTTCGTCGCCACCACGCCGCACAACGCGCGCCGTGCCGAGGGCGCGCGTGCGCCGCCGCGCCGCGCGCACCGCACCGTCGTCCTTCCCGAGTGGCAGGGCCTCGGCGTCGGCTCGCGGCTCAGCGACGCAGTCGCTGAGTGGCACCGGCGCGACGGCTCCGACTACTTTGGGCAGACGGTCCACCCGAGCTTCGGCGGCTACCGCGACGCGAGCCCGCTGTGGCGCGCCACCGAGCACAACCACACACGCCCCGCGCTGCGCATCGACGGCTGGCGGATGCGACAGCGCGGCGTCGCCGTCCGGCTGCGCACGCCCAAGCTCGTCTTCTCGCACCAGTACGTGGGCGCTGCTGCTTCGGACGAGCGCGCACGCATGTGGCTGGCGGCGAGGGTCGGGTTCCGCAGCGATGCGTCGATGGACGTGATTGAAGAGGAGAGGTAGCGTAGCCGTTGTAACTTTCCGTCCATGATCAACTACCGTATAGCTATCACGTATCAATGCATGTGACGTGCACTACGTACTCCGAACCATGCTTCGAACACATTCGGGAGGCCGCTCAAATCCAAGGCACGCGTAGTCGATCTCGTACAACGCGCAGTAGGTGGCCCAGTCCTGCGATGTGAACTTCCGACGTAGGAGCTGTTGCGAGGGGCTGCTGACGCCGAGGCGTCCCCGGGAGTTGCTGTCGCGGAAAAAGACGTCGCGCAGGCCGGCGCCGCGCAACAGCGCGGCCCAATCGTTGCGCAGCTGGGGAGCGAGCCGCTCACCAGTTGCGGTGTGCGCAGCCTGCACTGCATCCGTGCGCAGCTGGGGCGTCCCGATGCGAACAATCGCATCGATCCGATCAACCGGCGCGAGTAGCAGCTGCACTGCCTGCGCGATGGTGTGCTTCTCACCGTATCCGTCACGCTGGTCCTGCAGCACGAGTGGCACCATCGCCTCGATCGCCTCGGTCGTGTTCCACCGCCGCATGTTCCCTCCAGACGCGTCGACAAGCGCGCACTCCTTCATCAGGCTGAATTTCGGCCGCTTCGGCGCGCCAGGTACCATGGCACGCGTAACGACACCGTTGGTCGCGCTACCGTCTTTGCGGCCATGCTGTTTTCGCCACTCTAGCCACGATGAGCATTTGCTCTTCAGCACCTCTGTGGCGCCCGACACAAACCTCTCGATCGGATCGCGCGCCACCAGTCCCGCAAATACGCGCTGGCCGCGGGCGATTGAGGAAATCTTGGTGCGCTGCTCAACACACGGTGCAAAGTCGTTCTCTTCACCGAGACGCGCTTTGCCCCTCGCGTTCGTGTAATTGTGCATCATCCTGGGGATGACCCTCTTGCGCATGGTGGTCGAGCCAGCCTTGGGCAGCGCCAGCAGCGCCAGTACCGCCCACGACTTCTGATTGGACTGGATCACCTTCGAATGGAAACTATCACGGGGCATCACATTCCACAACTGGCACGAGCATGCACTGCCTTCGCAGCGCAGCTGTGGCCAATGCTCGAGGGCCGCCTCCCTTGCTTTGCGGCACTCTCGCGTCGCCAGCAGATCCGTGGCACAGCGCAGGTCAGCGCACAAGGCACATCGATAAGCGAGCGAACGTTGCATGGATGGCCGTGCCGCACTCGCCACCATGGACTCCGCTATGCACACCAAATGCATACTTCGTTATGTTTAGCAAACCCGCCTGGATACGCAGAGAATGCTCAGCCGCGTCGCATTCGCGTGTGCGCGGTCGCGTTCGCTCGGACGGATAGCCGCGCTGCCGCCTGTACCTCTGTTGCTGCGACAGGGCAGGCTGGCGGCGCTGCCGCTCGCGCCTGCGCTCTGCGGCTCGGTCGCGCTCCTCGCAAAGAAGGCCAAGGGCGGCAAGGGTGGCGGCGGCAAGGGTGGCAAGGGCAAGGCGGCGGCTACCGCCGACGAGGAGGCGGGTGACGACGAGGGCTATGTCGAGGTCGATCTCGAGGATGTCAAGCGGCGCATGCAGGGCGCGGTCGATGCGCTGCAGCGTGAGTACTCATCGCTGAACGTGGGTCGTGCGTCGCCCACGATGCTCGATGCGCTGACGGTCAGTGGCCCGAATGGCGAGGTGCCGCTGTCGGCGGCGGCCAAGGTGCTGATGCTCGGGCCGCAGGCGCTGCAGGTGAGCGTCTTCGACGTGGCGCTGGTGCCGGGCGTCGTCAAGGCCATCGAGCAGAGCAGCCTCGGGCTGGTGCCCGAGGTGGCGGGCAAGATGGTCAAGGTGCCCGTGCCGCGCGCGACGAGCGAGGCTCGGCAGGAGATGGTGAAGCAGGTCAGAAAGCACGGCGACGCGTGCCGAGAAAAGATCCGCAACGTGAGACAGGTGGCGATGAAGAAGGCCAAAGCGCACCCGGTCAAGGACTTGGCGAAGCGGGCGGAGAAGGACGTGGAGAAGCTCACCGAGGCGTCTAACGACAAGGTGAGCGCCGCATCCAAGGCGAAGGAAGGGGAGGTGCTGCAGGTGTAGCAAGGGGAGGTTGATGATGTCGCGAAAGAGTTGCGACAGCTATGCTAAAACGCTTCACTAGATTACTCAATTTCCTTCCACGAGTGGGTCTCCAACATGGCGCTTCATCACCTCTCCCAACCCGCCAGCGCCACCGCACGCGCTCCCACCTGCCGTTCATCAGACCATCTGCGTCTCTCCGCCAGCGCGCAGCTTGCCGAAGGGCGAGCCCTTTTTGCCCGCGTCGACGATCCCCCGGATGAGGTCGGTGCGGTCGGGCGGGTCGTAGTACAGCTGGGCCTCGTTGAGGAAGCCCTGCTTGTTCATCAGCTTGATCATGTTCTCGTGGTCGATCTCCTCCTCCTCCTCCTGGTCGGCGAGCCGCCGCCGCGTCTCCTCGTCCGCCCAGGCGTGCTCCTCGTCGAAGCGGTTCTCCACCTCCGAATAGACGGCGCGCGCCTCGCGCTCGAGCCCCTCGAGATCGCCGCGCAGGTGCCTCTCCATCGCCGCGCCGCCCGCGAGCCCCGCCACCTTGGTGGCGCCGGTGGCGACCGTCTTGACGACGGTGCCGCCGAGGCCGAGCCCGACGCCGACCGTCCTGCGCAGCAGCCGCGACATGGGCAGCTCGCGCCCCCACTCGCGCCCCCACTCACGGAAGATGAAGAGGACGACGAGCGGCGTGTTGATCAGCACTGACAGCCAGGCCATGTCGACGGCGTCGTCCTCGGGCTCGCCGAAGGAGCCGATGACGTCGTGGCCGATGGCCGTGACGTTGAAGCCCCTGTTGGCGCGCGTCAGCAGGCTGCCCAGCCGGCCGACCGTGCTCTCCTCCACCTCGTGGCCCCAGCCGCTCACGTTGGAGACCTTGAGCACCGTCTTCGAGAGGCCGTCGAGCGTCGACGAGAGCCAGTCGTCGTCGACCTCGGAGCCCATCTCCTTGAGCATCACGTAAGAGATCAGCAGGTGGCCGAGCACGGCGAGCGGCATCACGTAGATCAGGATCGCCTTGGCGGCCGACTCGTCGCTCTGCGGCGGCGGCTGGAAGACGCGGAGCAGGTTGCGCGAGTCGAAGTACATCGAGACGAGCAGCACGGCGACGACGATGCCCCACAGCAGCGGCATCGCCGACGAGTAGATGTACGTCATCACGACAAACTTGGTGACCATCTGGAGGCGGTCGATGACGTAGCCGTCGGCCTTGACGGCGTACGCCTCGTTGGCCTCGTACTGCGTCAGCGCGAGGTACGGCGCGCCGACGCGGCGCGAGATCTGCACGCCGATGTTCCAGCCCTGCACGACGCACGTGATGAAGCCGAAGTCGACGATCATGCCGTTGACGAGGATGAAGCCGCCGAGGATGTACCAGTCGCGGTTGAACGAGCCGCCCGTCTCGAGCACGAAGACGGAGGCGGTCGCGATCGTCGCGAGCACCTGGAAGGCGACGAGCTTGAGGACGGTCGACACCTCGCGCGCCGTCACCGACTTGTGGCGCATGTAGTTCTCCTCGACGTTGGGCACCACGAGGAAGACCACCAGGTAGCCGCCCACCACGAAGATGGTGCCGAGCAGCCCGACCGCCGCCGACGCGGCGGCGTTGCTCGTGGCGTTGAGCGCCGCCGGCTGCAGGAAGGAGGTGACGGCGATCACCGCCGTGCCGGAGAAGGAGAGCAGCGTCATCCCGAGGGTGCCCTTGACCTGGCGCTTGAGGCCGTCCTCGCACTCGATGTTCTCCCAGATGATGTCACTCGGCTCGGGCGGCCGGTAGACGCGGCACGCGTACGCGGTGGTCTTGCCCTCGTCGCGCCGGTCCATCGGCTCCTCGTTGGCCACCTCGACCGTCAGCACGCCGCGCTTGATCAGCGCCACCGCGTCCGACGCCTTGTCGAGAGAGACGAAGGCGGAGCCCGCGCAGACCGACACGAGCTTGAGGTCGATCGGACCGGTCACGTGGCGCTGGGTGCGCCGCCGCCCGCCCTGGCCCTTCAGCGGCGACCCCGCGCCGGGCGTCCTGACGCTCTTCCACGCGCCGGGGTCGTTGACGCTCTTCTCGATGAACGACGCCACCTCGTACTGCTTCTTGCGCGCCGCGCCGACGGCCTTCTCGAGCTTGTCGCGACGCAGCAGGCTCGCCTCGCCGAGGAGGTCGTTGGCCTTGGCGTCGTTGAGCGTCGCGAGCGCGTCGTCCTGCGCCCTCAGCCGCTTGCCCTCCCGCTCGTACACGGTGCACGCACGCAGGATCTCGCGCTGGCTGAGTGCCACGCCGATCGGCTCCTCGAGTTTCGGAGGGAAGGGGCCCGCCGTCTTGTCCCAGGACCCCTGGCCCCGCTGGCGCACGGTCGAGAGGCTGAACACCTCCGGGTCGGAGAGCGCCTTCTTGATGCCCTCCTCGATCTTCTCTTCCTGCACGCGCGGCAGCCCCTCGATCATCACCGCAAAGTCGGCCGGCGTGATCTGCAGCCGCTCGGCGCGCCGCGAGAGCAGCCGCAGGTACCACGTCGAGTAGTAGAGGAAGGCGGTCATCAGGCAGGCGATGGTCAGCTCGGTGGCGCCGTAGGCGGGCGCGAGCTTCTCGGCGTTGCCGAGCGACGTGAACGTGAAGAGGAACGTCGTGAACGAGATCGCCGACGCCTTCTCGTCGAGCATGTGGCCGTAGGCGTTGTGCACCCCGTTCGAGATCGACAGCAGCAGGATGACGACGTAGAACTGGAACCAGACCTGCAGCAGGCTCATGTACGTGAAGGTGCCGAGCGAGAGCGACTGGAAGGCCGAGAGGCTCGTCGACAGGCTCGCAGCCACCGTCCAGTTCTTGCCAGTCATCGGGTCCTTGGGCAGCGCCGCGCTAGCGCGTGCGCGTGCCTCGTCGACCGAGGGCGGTGGCGGCGCACCAGGCTTGTCGCCAGGCGCGAGGACCACCGAAGCGGCGGAAGGCTCGCGCGTCGGCGTGCCGGGCATTGGAGAGTAGGTTGGTCGGTCAGCTACACGACGACCCTACCGTATTCCTATGCGTAGCGCGCAACCGGGTGTGGCCGCTGCCACGTGTGCGCTGGCTTGCCCCCGAGGATCGCGCGAGTCCGGCTGGCTCGGGATCAGTGTCTCCCCACGTGGGCTCTCCTGACCGGCAGCTTAGGAAAAGCAATGATCTAAAGTATCTAAAGAGCGGTGCAAAGAAAAGACGTTGTAATAATGACTCTAATTGGGCCACGACGTACAAAAGTTCTCGCATTTACTACCCTACACGTCGGCACGTCGCTCGACGCGCGGTCATGATCGGCCCCAGTTCTGAATGGCGGTGTTCTGCGCTCGCGTGAAGAACTTTCGCAGCGTCGGGTCCTGGTCCTTGGTCTCGCCGTACGGCTTCCCCGCGCCGTCGAGCTTCTGCTCGCCCAGCCATCGCGCGAGGCTCTCCGCCAGGTAGGCCTGCACGCCCCTGAGCGCCCTCCCGTCGCCCTTGAGCGTCACCAGCACCACACGCTGGCCGTCGCGCACCGCGTCGTCCATGTCCTCGAACAGGATGAAGTCCTTCTTGCCCTTGCACGCCTTGAGCGCCCTGTCCGGCGGGAGCGGGCTGAGCTCCTCGGCTCGAGCGCCGCGGCACGCCGCCTCGGCGCCTGGGCCGCTGAGGAAGACGTCGAGCTCGTGAGGGTGATTGGGAATCGTGGGTGCGGCGGTGAGGAGCGCGGGCCCGCCGCCAAAGCCGAGCGCCAGGGAGCCCCTGGGTGCCGAGGTCGCGGCGACGCCCATGCCCGGATTGACGGTGCTGCTGAGCTGGTCGAAGCTCATGTTCATCATGTCGTCCATCGACGACATGGTTTTGGCCTCACACGAGTCGCTGGGGTGGGGAACCCGCACCGGTGTGGTGTTTGGTGCCAAGAGCGCGCCCCCGCGAAAACGTGCGATGAACGTCGACGAGAAACTGGCTAGCTCGACGCTCAGCGTGCTACAGCGCGCCGCCTCGCACTCGTCGGACGGCCGGACGGTCGCTCTGGTCTTCGCGACCAACGATTTTGCCGAGCTCGTCCTCAACTGGTGCCTTGTGGCGGTCGCGGCTGGCGTGCGCTGGTTTGTGGTCGTCACAATGGACGCGGCGCTGCACGCGACGCTGTCGCGCGGCGGCACGGACTCCGCGCCGGTGATGCTGCTGCCGCGACTGCAGCGTGGCGTGCCCATCAACAAGCTCAACATAATCGGCGAGCGCCAGCGGTTTGGGCTGCACGTGCTGGCAGCCGGCCTCAACGTCGTCCACGCCGATGCCGACGCGCTCTTCATGCGCGACCCGAGTTCGTTGCTAGCGGACGGCGACGTGATAGCCTCGCGCATCTGGGGCAAACCTATGTCCATCGTGCGCAAGTGGGGCGCGGGCATCTGCACCGGCTTCTACTTCATGCGCTCATCCGCCGCGACCGTCGCCCTGGCACGCGAGGTGCAGCGCGCCGTGGCAGCCAAGGCGAGTACACACCCGGAGTGGCAGCAGTCGGACCAGTACTTCATCAACACCGTGCTCGATGGCATGGGCGTTGCGTGGCGACATGCCGGGCGCATGCCGCCCTTTGACTCGTATCACGATCGGATGCATTCGCTCGAGCGGCACGTGGGCGTCGTCGGCGCGAATAGCAGCGGCGCCGGCGACCGTGGTGGCGCGGCGAAGCCGCTTCGGCTGGTGATGCTGCCGCACGTGCTCGCAGCACGCGCCTGCCCAGTGCTCAAGCCCGCCGAGCTTGCGGCGGCGGCGCGTCGCGGCGGCGGCGGCGGCGGCAAGCTGCGACTGTGGCGGCAACTGCGGTCGACGGCGGTGGTGCTGCACTGCTTCCCGCCAGAGAAAGCGAGCGCAGCGCAGCAGGCGAAGCGCACGATCTTCATGGGCCACCCGCAGCACATTGCCGGAGAGGAGGCGTTCCAGCGCGGGCAGGGGCTGTGGCAACTCCGAGCAGACTGGCGAAGCGTGCCGCCGCCGCCACCGACGACGACGACGACGACGACGACGACGACGGCGACCACGACGCTGCCTGGGTGGTTTGCATGGCTCGCGTCGCTCGACAATCGTAGCGGTGCGGCTACCGCTGCCGTGCAGCCTGGCGTCGTGGCGGCACCGATGCGTCCCGGTACCGATCGTCGCGCACAGCGACGCGCCGATCGTGCTTCGGCACGGCGCGCAGCGCGCGGAAGGCGGAGGCGTGCGAGTGCGGGCACAGCATCTGCATCTGCACCTGCACGGAGTGGACGCGAGCGAGTGCAGACGGCCGAATAGTATTATAGAAAAGCATTTCTTTCAAACCTCACATCAAACGACGGGTCTCTGCGAGGTGTACATCGACATTTCTCTCCTGCTCTTTGGCAGGGCTACGGAACTTTCTGGGGGCGCAATCTGCGGCGTCCTCGCTCCCGGGCCTCTCCTCCCAACGAGAGCGGCGCATCAGCATCAGCCCTCCACCATCGGCTCGGGTGGCGGCGGCTCGCCGTCTGCCGACGCCGCCATCGCAACGTCACTGTCGGCCACGGCCGGCGGCGCGGCGGCAACGGCGGTGTCGGCCTCCGCCCTGCTCGCCTCCATCGCCTCCGCCGCCTCCGCCGCCTCCTTGGCCGCCTCCTCCGCCGCCACCCGCGCCCGCCATCCGCCCGTGTCGCGGCTGCGCTTCGGCGGCTCTGCCGGCGCCGGCGGCTTGGGCGCGTCGCCGCCACCGCTGCCTCGTCCCGC
>Ga0209713_10002750_pt1 | contig 10988 bp, 9 predicted proteins | sample ArcOceMetagenome_3_FD_187444 | JGI IMG/M metagenome (GOLD analysis project Ga0209713, IMG submission 187444) | Marine eukaryotic phytoplankton communities from Arctic Ocean - Arctic Ocean- Svalbard ARC20M Metagenome (SPAdes) (version 2) | ecosystem: Environmental > Aquatic > Marine > Oceanic...
GATAAAACTATTTCTGAAGCATTGTCTTTGCTGAAAAATGAAGAAAAATATAGTAAAATTTTATCGGGTAAATAGCTTTATATTGCAATCTAAATATATTTATGTCAGAATTTAATAAAACATCTAGAACAAGAGCTCAAGAATCTACCAATGCTATAGAGAAATTATACATTTCTATGCGTCATTTGTTTAGTAGAGGCTTTTATAAGCCAATGGGTATTTCGGGAGAAACTTTACGCAAATCTTTACTACTTCTAAGACCAGAAATCTATGGCTCTATCGCAGAAGAAAGAATTGAGCTAAGTGGCTTAACCTATGTAATAGAGCGCCTTCCTGAAGGAATAGAAGAGTGCCAATATATTAATTTAACGGCAGATGAGGGATATAAAAGCTCACATTTTAATTCAATTATTCCACCAAAGAGAAGAAGAAATTGCTACAGAATAGATAAAAATCAAATGAATATAGAGATTACCAGAGGACGCTCTGAAATCTATGATATTCTTACACATTTAACCTTTTTATTTATAGAGTCTCATAAGATTCAAGAGAGAGTTACATTAAATGATGGTGAAGATTTTACTAGAGAATGGAAACATTTAGAGGATACTGTAATACATCAAAAAGGAATTACTGCAGAAGAGAGAGAGGTTACTATTGTGCATGTAGGTAATATTTTAGGAAGATCTTTTGATGAGGTTTTAGATATTTATAAAACATTCTCTTCAAAGGAAAATCCTGATCGATTTTTTCAATTAATTTATTGGTTAGGGAAACTTGCTATAAATGAGGTAATAGAAAATAATAAAAGAACGGTAACATTTAGTTCTGTGCTTGTAGAAGAAATTGGGCATCATATTTACGGTGAAATTTGGGCTAATAATATTAAAAAAGTTTTATATCAGAAGAGTTTGTTAGAAAGACCAATACACATTATAAGTGCAAATATGCATAGTGTATTAAATTCAATATATGCAAAAAATGCTTTGCCAAAAGAAGCCAAAGATTTAAAAGGTTTTGAACTGTATCAGCTTTTAAGTAATGCAGACAGTAAGCCATTACAGAAAAAAGTAAAGGATTTTGCCTCTTTAAATGGTCTTGATTATATAAAAGATACCTCGGGTACAAATATAAATGTACAAATTATAGATACTGCTAAAATAAACTTTGATGTTTTATCGTTCTCTAAAAAAGATATTTTAGAAGAGAATGCTGTAATTATTGTAATGGATTATGCTTTTGGTGAACAAGCTTATGAAACAATGGATGAATTGTTAAAGCCATATGCTAGTAAAAAGAACAGTAAAACTCATTTAGATGTAAAATCTGTATCAATAATGGGTAAAGCAGGAATTTTAGAAGGAGGTAAAGGAGACATTATGATTCCTTCTGCTCATATTTTTGAAGGAACAGCAGATAACTATCCTTTTAAAAACGAGTTAGCTAAAGCTGATTTAGAAGGTTTTGGAATTGAAGTTTTTGATGGGTCTATGATTTCAGTTTTAGGAACATCATTACAAAATAAAGATTTATTAAAGTTTTTTCATGATTCTACCTGGAATGTTATTGGTTTAGAAATGGAAGGAGCTCATTATCAAAAAGCAATACAATCTGCATCTAAAATTAGAGGTAATATTTCTGAAGATGTAAAAGTTAGATATGCATATTATGCATCTGATAACCCCTTAGAAACGGGTGCAACTCTAGCGTCTGGGGGTCTAGGAATGACAGGTGTTACACCAACATATGCTATTACTCAAAAAATAGTAGAACAAATTTTTAATAATTAAATTGTAATAACAAAAAGAACAAATGTCAACAAATCAACAAAAAGAGAATAGTAAAAGCAACAATGAAGAAGAAGTAGATTTAGGTTCTTTATTTGTAATTATAGGAAAAGGATTTTCCAAGTTTTTTAATTTTATTGGGGACATTTTTAAAAATATTTTTTTAGGAATAATCATTATTTTACTTTTTTTTAAAAAACATTACGTAGTAATTTCAACAGCAGAAATAATCGGTTTAATCGCAGGTTTTTCCTTAGAGGTAAATTCGCCAAAAACATATACTTCTGATATACTATTGCAAACTAATTTTAAAAGCTCAAGGCAACTTTATAATAACATTAGCTTTTACAACGATTTAATAAAACAAAAAGATACTTTAGGACTTCAAAAAACTTTTGATTTAAATAGTGAATATGCCATTTCATTAAAAAAATTCACAATCGAACCCTTAAAAAATAAAATTGATATTATATCTGCTTATGATGAATTAATTGAAGACTTATTAGATACTTTAACTGTTAGAAATTATGATCTTAATAAGTTTTCCAAGTCTTTCACAGATTTTGATTATAAGATACATAGATTAACTGTAGTTGCTGAGAAAAACGATGTTTTTGATAAGTTAAACAAACCAATTATTTCTCCATTTACTAAAAACAAATACTTTAGTTATCTAAAAAAACTAACTAATGAAAACATCAATCGTACAGACTTAAGTTATCGCCAGAACCTATTGCAAGTAGATTCTTTAAGAAAGGTTTATATGAAGGTAATGTTAGTTCAGGCAAATAATCCATCTAATGGTACAAATATAGATTTTAGCAGTCAAAAAGGAACAACAGGTGCAACAGAACTTTTTTCTATCAATAAGGAAATCAATGAAGACCTCAAGGAAATCACAAAAAATAAAATTAGAAAATCTGAAATTATAAATATTATTTCTAATTTCCAGATAATTGGTAAAGAGATCAATTCAATAGTTTATAATAAAGCTTTTCAATTAGCTATTTTATTTTCACTAGCCTCTATTGTAATTTTATTATTACTAAAATTAAATCACTATTTAAGTAACTACAAGAATTAAATATTTTATTGAGTGATTTTTAGTTAAACTCAGACTTTTTTATTTACAATATATTGTCCTATAATTGACAAAAATTTAACTGATGTTAACTAGCCTTAAACATATATCTAATTTATGTTAAAAAACATTGCCAAAATTTTCACATCACACATCATTGTAAAAGCAATTGGTATCATAAATATTGCTTTGGTTTTGATGTTTTTTTCTATAGAAAATTTCGGAAACTATAGTTTTACTCTTCTAGCTTTAAATCTTTTTGCGATCACAATTGACCCAATACTTTCATCATACCTAATTGATTATAAGATATTTAATTATGATAAGTATAATTTTGGAATTTTAATAATAACTTTAGTTTTAGGTTTTTTCTTTTATGTATGTATTAATTTTTTCATTATAGAAGTACCTATTTTTTTATTTTTCGTATTCAGTCTATCTTATATGATATCGGCGGGATTAAAATCATACTTAAACATTAAAGAGAGGTATTATGATTATGGAATAGTTGATTTAGCTAGGCAATTTAGTATATTTCTTACATCGGTTATTTACTTTTACACTCTAAACTCAAATAATTATATAGAACTACTTGAATTTAATTATTTATTTTCAAGTATGATTATGATTTTTTTAGCTTTCGTTTTTATAAAGAAAAATGAAGTAGAGCTTAGTCTTAGTATTAACAAATTGAAGAATCTAGTATTTAAATCAAAGTTTCTTATTTTTTATACTTCATTAATTCCTGTTTTAATATTTATAGATTCATATTTTGTAGACTCATACTTAACCGAAGAAGATTTAGGGATATATTCTTTTTCTGTAAAAATTTATAATATTTCTTTAATGCTAGTTGTCCCAATTTTTACAGTTTTAAATATTAGACAGATTGAGATCGCTAAAGAAGATAATTATTTAAGTTTTACGAAAGAGAATTTAAATAAAATAATACTTTTCTCAGTTGTAATACTCTTCCTTTCTATTTTTTTAAATTGGGTTTTAGTTAATTATTTATTTATAGATTATAGAGAATCTTTTTGGATTACTAATCTTTTAATCTTAGCATCATTTATAACATATATTACACTACCGTTTTCTTTTTTAATAGCTTACAGAAAGTATAAACATTTGTTCTTTTTAGGAGTTATTGGTGTTTCAGTTAATATTGGGTTGAATTTTTTACTTATTCAAAAATACGGAATGATAATTGCCGCACTTTCTACTTTTGTATCTCAACTAATTATCAATTTAGGGGCAGCAATTTTCTCATACTTTTTATTAAAAAACAAGAAACATGAGGATTAGTTTAAGACAAACATATACTTTTCTCTTTCTTATAGGAGTTTTTTTCATACCATTTAATTCTTATGAAGGGTTTTCATTCTTAGGGGAATATCGTAAAGATGGGGCAATTATTTTTTTTCTAATATCATTTATGTTATTTTTTATCGATGCTTTTTTAAGAATGAAAATTAAGATCCCAGGGAATAACATTCTATTCCAAGCTTTACTACTTTTTATAATTTGGTTAATTATTTCTACATTACTAAATATTGATACTGTTTTCAGTAATTACATGAAACAAACATCTGGTTTGACTCGATTTTTTAGGCAATTAATATCTCTTTCAATAGCATTAATATTATTTATTACAGCCTATAATATCTTTAGTAAATTTAACGTAAAATACTCATTTTATTTACTTAGAAGAGTATTCTTGTATTCCTTCATTTTTGTTAGCATATATGCGTTTTTTGAGATCTTAATTGTAGTATTTAATATTAGTTACTTAAAAGAAGTTTTTTCAGTATTTGATTATTTTCCATTTACTGAGACTAACTTAGATCTAATTTATAATAGAATATCGTCTGTTTCTTATGAACCACCTTTTTTAGCTATTTATTTAATTACTGTTGCGGGTTGGATGTTTAGTTTTATTTTAACTTCAAGAAATAATATAAAATATCTTCCCACTTTAATTGTTTTTATTTTAACCTTTTTCTCCGGCTCTAGAACAGCACTAATTGTAGTTTTGTTTCAATTTATAATTTTTATTTGGATTGTTTTTTCTGCTAATCAAAAATTTAATAAAATAATTCAAAGATTTTTGATATTATCTTTAACACTAGTTTTCTTGATGTTTTTGTCTAATAGAGAAAAAATTACAGAAGCATTAGGTACTAAAATAGCGACTTTAAATTTTAAGAAAAATATAGTAAAAAGTATCTCTAATAGATCTAGGTTCGGGATTCAATACACTTCTTTATTAATATTTAAAGAAAACCCTATCTTAGGAGTTGGTTTTGGTCAACAAGGGTATCATGCAAAAGATAAATACCCAAAATGGGTAACCCAAAAAAACTATGAATTTGATCTTTATTATTTAAATAATAAAGAAAAATCTTTTCCTCCAGGATATAATATGTACACAAGATTATTAGCAGAAACTGGAATTATTGGTTTTGTGATTTTTATATTCTTTATTCTTTTAATCCTTTATCAATCTAAAAAATTGATAAAAATCAAAAAGAATCAAGAAAAGGTAGTGCCTATTGTATTATTAATCTCCTTTATTGGTTTTTCAATTAATTGGCTTCAATTTGATAGTTTTAGAGTATTTGGATTTTGGATCTGTTTAGCTTTGTTAATTCAACAAACAAATCAAAAAAACACTGAAAATGAATAACCTTATTCTTCTAATCCCGCACTACAACAATCTAATGGGGCTTGCTGCATCTTTGGCGTCTATAAACAGCGGAGAAAAATTAGATGTTATTGTTGTTGATGACGGCAGTGATAAAGAATTTGACGAGAGAAAGGTTCGTAGATCTTTTTTAGCTGATGGGAGTGTTTCTTTTATCTATTTGAAGAGGAATAGTGGAATAGAAATAGCATTAAATACAGGCCTTAAATATATAACTGATAAAAAATACACTTATACAGCAAGGCTAGATTGTGGAGATTTTTGTGTTAGAAATAGATTTAGAGATCAGAAATTATTTTTAGAGATAAATGATAAAATTTCATTAGTAGGTAGCAATGTTAAATTTTTTGATACTAACGGGGTTTATTTATATACAGTTAAGGTCCCAGAAAATGATAAATTAATTAGAAGAAAAATGTTTATCAATGCCATGCATATTCATCCAACTATTATGTTTCGTACTTCTATCTTAGAGACAATAGGTTTTTATCCTGTTAAATTTAAAGCAGCAGAAGATTATGCATTTTTCTTTAATGTTATTAATTCTTTCCAAGTTGCTAATATTGATAGGGTTTTAGTTCATTGCGAAGTTAACCCAAGAGGGATTTCTACATTGTTAAGAAATCAACAAGCAAAAAACCGTATCAAAATTATACTAAAAAACTTTTATTTCGGTTTATATCCTGTATATGGATTGTTAAGAAGCTTTATTCTTTATTTACTTCCATTAAATTTTTTAATAAAAATAAAAAAAATCACAAAAAATTGACTCACAAAAAAATTGATTATTTTTTTGATATTGCATTTGCTCTGTTATTATTTTCATTATCTATATCAGTCGCAATTCCAAATATAATTTTAGGGATCATATCTTTATTGTTTATTTTTAAAAAGAGGAAAAAGATATTTTCGAATACTTACATTAATGTATTAATTTTATTTGTTACTTATTTATTTATAAAAACCATTTTACTAAATTCATTTATAAATAATATTTTAATATATAAGCACTTAATAATAATACTTGTTTCTAGTATTCTAATATTTCATATTAAAAATATTATTATAGTTATTAAAGGATATGTTTTTGGAGTTTTTTTAGGAGTACTGATTTCATTAGGTAAGATTTTTAATTTTTATTTAGAATATAAATATTTCCCTTTTGGAAATACTTCGGATGTTGAAAACTTAATATTAATTCATAGGCCCTATTTGGGTTTTATGTGCTTTATCGCTATTGTTTTAATAAGTGTTTTAATAGGTAAACTAGAAGATAATAATAAAAAATTAGGGTATTTATCGCTAACATTTATATTTATACTTTTTCTTTTTACTATTGTAGCTAGATTAGCATTATTTTTATCGTTAATCTTTATTTTTATTAAAATTTTTCACCATTTTAAGCTTTCAAAAACTAAATTATTAATTACATTCTGCTCATTAATTATTATAATTTCGAGTGTTTTTTTATTGAATAAAAACCTAAAAAATAGATTCCACATTAAAGATTCTTATATAGAAACTATTAATGTTTTAAAAAATCAAGAGCCAAGATTTGTTATTTGGAAATGCAGCCTTAATCAGATTTACGATATAAATTTTAATTTTTTTACAGGCTACAGTGATCGTAGTAATATTGAAGAAAAATTAACTTCTTGTTACGGAGAAACAATAGAAAACATATCTAAAAGAGATTATTATTTGAAAACAAGATTTAATACCCATAACCAATTTTTTGATATTTTCCTGGACGGAGGAATTATTGGGCTTAGTTTATTTCTTGTTTTTCTTCTTTTCCCTTTCATTTATTTTAGAAATAATTTTGAAGCTGTTTTCACCTTATTAGGATTAATTACTTTTTTAGGGTTAGAGAATTTATTTTTTAGGCAATTAGGGGCTTATCTATTTGGAATTTTAATACCTTTATTTTACAATATAATTACTCATTCAAAAAACCATGAAATTAGATAAAACTATATTAGTTATGGATTGGTTAGATGCATTTGCAGGTTCTGAGCTCGTGGTTAAGTACCTACATCAATTATATAATTTTGAAAAAGTTTATGTTTTAACTAATGTAATGCCGGTAGAAAATTTAAAAAAAATCTTTGGAAAAACGCCAATTATTATAAAAACGTCGTCACTATCTTTTTTTGGAAAAAAGTTTAGAATTGCTTTGCCTTTTTTTCCATTATTTTTAAAACAATTGGAGGTCAAAGATGATAATTCATTAATAATTAGTGTTACACATTCAGTCGTTAAAGGGGTTAATTATAAGAGTAATTCTAGGCATATTTCATATTTAGTAGCAAGAAATTTAAAATATGTTTGGGAGGAAAAAGATTTATATTTTAAAGGAATAAAAAAAATAGGTTCTTTTATTATACCATTTATGAGAAGGTTTGATGTGAGAATGTCAAAAAAACCTACAGCAATATTTACGGTATCTAACTTTGTTTCAAGTTGGGCATTACAAAAATATAGCAGAGAGGTTACAACGATTAACCCTCCAGTAAATGTGTCAGACTTTTCTTTTTGCAAAATTAAAGAAAACTTCTATGTCTCTGTTGGTAGACTTGAGCCATATAAGAGATACGATATTTTAATTGATGTATTTAATAAAAATGGGAAAAAATTAATTATTATTGGAGACGGTTCTCAGATGAAAAAGTTAAAAGAAAAAGCTAAAAATAATATCGAATTCAAAGGATATTTATTTCCAGATAAATCAAAAATTTATTTAGAAAAAGCAAAAGCTTTTGTCTTTTGCGGGGAAGAAGATTTTGGTATTGCTCTTTTAGAACCTCAGGTTTGCGGTACACCTGTCATTGCATATGCTTCAGGAGGTGCTTTGGACACTGTAATACAGAATGAAACTGGGATCCTCTTTAAGAATCAAACGCAAAGTTCTTTAACAAAAGCAATAACTCTTTTTGAAAAAACAGAGTTTAATTACGATAGAATCAGAAAACATTCGTTAAATTTTTCAGTTGATATTTTTAAAGAGAATTTTAATTATAATTTAGAGAAAATTTTAGAAGAGTCAGAATGAAAAAAAGATATTCCCATTTCATCAAGCCTACACAAATAGTAATAGATTTATTCATAATAAATATTATCACTTACTTTGTGTACGATAAAGAATATTTTAATATTCTTTTTTTATCATACATTTCTTTTTTTTGGCTCATTACATCTTATTTTTTTCGTTTTTATGAAATATTTAGACATACTAAACTTCTTAATCTTCTTAAGATTTTAGTAAAACAATTTCTATTTTTTATTCTTGCATATTTCGCATATTTTACTATTTTTAAAGAAGGTGTTATCGTTAATAATCAGTTTTTAATTTTAATGCTTACAATTACTTCCATCTCCTTTGTTAAATTTTCTTGGTTATTTCTTTTAAAAAAATACAGATCTCTTGGTAATAATTTTAGAACAACAGTTGTTATTGGTTTTGATGATTCTGCAAAAAAAATTATTAAAATTTTTAAAAGTAAATCTTATTTAGGTTATAAATACTTAGGTTTTTTTTCTAATAAGCTTTACAAGAACAATGAATATTTAGGGGATCTAGATGCTATTTATGAATATGCTAAAAAACATGTAGTCGATGAAATTTATTGTTCATTATCGACTTTAAATGAAAAACAGATAAAAAAAATAAATAAGTTTGTACTGGATAGGCAGATTATTTTAAAGTTAATTCCTGATGCGAACGACTTATATAGTAAAAACCAAAGTATAGAATATTATGGAGATTCTTTAATGGTTTTAAACGTAAATAAATTGCCGTTTGATCTTATAGAAAATTTTTATTTAAAAAGATTTTTTGATATAATATTTTCTATTTTTGTTTGCCTTTTTATTCTTTCATGGTTAATACCAATTCTTTGGATAATAGTAAAACTTGAGTCTGAAGGGCCTTTAGTTTTTAAACAAGGTAGAGAGGGTCTTAATGGTAAAGAATTTACTTGTTATAAGTTTAGATCTATGAGAATGAATAAACATTCAAATAAAATTCATGCTACAAAAAATGATACAAGAGTAACTAAAGTTGGAGTTTTTTTGAGAAAAACAAGTATGGATGAGTTACCACAGTTTTTAAATGTTTTATTGGGAGATATGAGTGTGGTTGGTCCTAGGCCTCATTTAGAAACGTTATCTTTAGAATATCAAAAGGATGTAGATAATTATTTAAAAAGACACATTGTAAAACCAGGGATTACGGGTTTAGCTCAAATAGGTGGGTATCGAGGAGAAATAAAAAAGAAATCAGATATTAAGAACAGAGTCCGTTTAGATATCTTCTATATTGAAAATTGGTCTTTTTTCTTAGATATTAAAATTATTTTTAAGACTGTGTTAAATGTAATTAGAGGAGAAGAAAAAGCATATTAATAATGATAACGGCTGCGATTGTTTTATTTAATAATGACATAGAGGTACTGAAAAAAACAGTTAATTCATTTTTAAATACCTCTATAAAAAAGAAACTTTATCTAATTGATAATTCTACTTCTAATAAATTAGAAGTGTTCTTTAAATCTCCAGAAATAGAATATCTATTTGTAGGAAAAAACATTGGTTTTGGAGCAGCTCATAACCTTGTTCTAAATAAAATAAGTTCTACTTTTCATTTAATTTTAAACCCAGATGTTGTCTTTTCTCCGGAAGTAATTCCTTCGTTAATTAAAGTGTTACATGAAAACTCTAATGTTGCTTTTGTGACGCCAAAAGTGCTATACCCGAGTATAAAACCTCAATATATTTGCAGAAAACACCTAACTTTATTTGATTTACTAAATAGAAAATTAAAAATTTCAAAAAAGCAATTTTTTAATAGAGAGTATAGAGAAAGGGATTTACAAAAACCATTTTATCCCGATTTTATTCATGGTTGTTTTATGCTTTTTAAAACTACAGATTTAAAAAAATTAAAAGGTTTTGATGAGCGTTTCTTTTTATATATGGAAGATGCAGATATTTGCAGAAGAATTGATGAAATTGGAAAAAAGAAACTGTATTATCCTAAAGTGGAAATTATACATCACCATCAACAGGGCTCTTCTAAAAGTTTTAAGTTATTTATACGCCATACTTCATCTGCAATAAAGTACTTTTTAAAGTGGGGTTTTAATAAAAAAAAATAGACTGCACTTGATTAGGGATTTCTTTAAAATGTATCTAATTCAAAAGCTGGAATCCAAAGAATTTAAAATATATTTGCAGTAACAACAATTCAACAACAACACAAATGAATATTCTTATTTTAGGTTCTGGAGGTAGAGAGCATGCTTTTGCATTAAAATTGAGTGAAAGTAGTAAAGTTAAGCAACTATTTGTAGCGCCAGGAAATGCAGGAACTAACAAAATAGCCAAAAATATTAATGTAGATCTTTCAGATTTTGAA
>Ga0209713_10002752_pt1 | contig 10987 bp, 6 predicted proteins | sample ArcOceMetagenome_3_FD_187444 | JGI IMG/M metagenome (GOLD analysis project Ga0209713, IMG submission 187444) | Marine eukaryotic phytoplankton communities from Arctic Ocean - Arctic Ocean- Svalbard ARC20M Metagenome (SPAdes) (version 2) | ecosystem: Environmental > Aquatic > Marine > Oceanic...
CCGCTCACTCACCGTGCATTGCTCGGCGCTCTAAAACGGGGTGGGGCCACGAACTCCGAGTGCCAGGGTGGGGTGTCACGCTCGGGTACCCGGTCCGTGTGAGGGTCCCTCTGAGGGACCGGTGCGATTTCGTGAGTTCGGCCCGTCGCGATGGCCGGGGCGGCGGCGCGGGGCCCAGACGCGCCGGGCAAGGGTGCCGGCGCCGGCCTGCGCCACTCGGAGAGCAGCGCCTTCAGCGCGTTCGGGGGCGACGACGAGGCGCGGTTCCGCGCGGCGCTGGCGGTGCCGCCCGGCCGCCGGGCCTGCGCGGAGGCTTCTGCGGTCCAAGAGTTTCTGGCGTCGCTCGCGCTGCTCCGCGGCGTCCCCCCCGCCGCGCTCGCGCAGTGGGCCCAAGCGGTCGACTACGGCCGTGTGCAGGAGGAGCCTGGCGGCGACGACTCCACCAGGTGTGCCCCGCGCGCGGCAGTCCGCGCTGCTGCTGCTGCGCGAGGGCGTCCTGCTCGCCGCCGCGCAGCCTGTGACCGACGTGCGCGCCGCGGCAGGTTCTTCGCCGCGGGCGAGGCCGACGTGTCGACCTTCTACATCGTCCTGGCAGGGCGCGTGGCCCTGGCGAGCCCGACGGCCACCACCGAGGAGCAGTCGCAGGCGCCTGCCGCCCACAAGCCCGCCCTGAGGCGCGCGCACACTGCTGCGAGACTCCGGGACCAGCCGCTCCGCCGCAGCAAGACGCTGGGCAGGCCCGAGGCCACTGCAGCGTCTTGTCCGGCCCGGGCCCATGTCCCAGAGCAGGTCTTTGCCGAGCTCGGGCCCGGCGACAGTTTCGGCGAGGAGGCGATTTTCGCCCTCGGGGAAGCCGATCGTGAAATCGCCGTGGCGACTGACACGATTTGTGCGCTAGACTATGCGGCGCGCAAGTACTCTGCACAGCGCGTCACGAGGGACCTGGAATTTCTTGCCGTGAGAGATGAGGAGGTGCTCGCCTCACTGCTGCAGGTGCGTGTCGTGTGTATGCGGCGGTGCCGGATGCTTGCTGAGTGCATTCGTTTTCAAGGAGCCTGGAGAGAGAGAGAGAGTGCCCGCGACTCGGCACTTTTGCGTGTCCTCTCACGCCGGGGTCGAAACTTTGACAGCACCACGTGGGAGAGCTGCGGCTGCGTCCGACGCTGTCAACGGAGTCGCTTAATACCGAGCCGTCTTTGCGCTCTGAGCGCCAGCTGCTGAGGTCTTGACCTGCCTCGTCATCCATATCGCAACGTCCTGGCTGAGCGTTCTGACGAATGGTATGCACACCAGTGTCGCCAGGGTGATCAGCACCGCTGGCATCTTTCCTCACCATCGCTCGCCCCCGAAACAACATGCCATCAATTTGCTGGCTCTCCATGCCGAGTACATAGAGGGTACGGAGGGGCGCATGTTGTATTCTCAAGGTCAGCCCCTGGAGGCTGTATACTGCCTCCTCTCTGGGGATGTCACTGTCATGCGGCGAAGGGGTCCGGGAGAGAATCAGGCTGGTGGCACAGACCTGCAAGCTGGGGGGAGCATGGAGCTGGCTGCCCATGTGCGGACCGAGGGCGTGCTACTGGGCAAAATGGTGGAGGCGTATACTGGGGAGCACGAGACCCGGGAGGCAAAGATTGCTCTCGCCAGGGAGGCTGCGCACGAAACCGCAGAGGTTTGTCTGAATCAAAACATGTGCATGCATCGAAGAAGCATACTTTCAACTGCGCGCCATGATAAGCGTCCCGCACACCAATACTCACTTAGGAAGCTCAAACAGGTTGCAGGTGAACGCGTTGCGCTGGCAGGATTGAAGGAGCAGGTGGAACACATTCAGGACGCCATTGCTGCTCAAAATCTCAACTTGAGCGACGGAATTGCGCGGCTGTCGAGTCTGGACAGCCATATTCAGCAAGGCAGATCAATTGGAGGCAATACCGAGTCAGATGAGGTGGACGCTCTTGAAAAACAGCGCAAAGGGGTTGAGGACAAGGTGCAAGTTTCCCGTACCCTCAAAGCCGATTTGCAAAAGCAACTCCTTGAGCTTAGAAAGCAAATACAACGCCATGAATCAGATTTCAAGATTCACGAGGAACACTTGCATGAGGATGCGGCGGGAAAGGAGGTGAATGGGATGCCGGATGGTTTTAGTGACGAGCCGCAACGTACCAAAATGCTGGGTGTGCTGGATGATGCCTGGGAGTTTACGCACAGAAGGTGATGATGTTTTCACCCGTCCCCGGGTTTGTAGTTTGTTTATGGCGTTTTACCTTGTCTCAGTTGCGCGCTGGGAGCCTCTTTATCATGCCACCATTGCCTGCTGCTGGGAGCCGATTTGTTGTGTCCTGCTAGCTGATCGATTTCTTTGACTGGGAACAGAGCCTTCTCGGCAGTGGTGGCGTGCAAAAGCCACATCCTCAAGTTCCCCATGAGGATTTGGCAGGAAGCGTGCCATTCAGACACAATCCATCTCAGCACTCGCACATTTGAACACCAAATGCAAGCGCTTGGCATCAGCCAACCACAACTCAATTTGGGTGCGGCTGGTATGGCCATAGACGTGAAGGATTGCGGGAGACAAGATCTAACGGCAACACAGGCGGAAGCCGCCTCAACAAAAGCGCATACGGACGTGTGCAGCGTCTCAGCCTCACAAAAGTACATTGCAGCAAACACCGCGGTGTTTCTCCCGAACTTCGAATTACTCTCATACTCGGACCCGCATTTTCTGCTCAAACTGGCAATGAAATCAAAATTACGCGCATTCGAGCCGTGCACAGTCATTCTTACTCAAGGATGTTCATGGCCGTCTGTTGATGGCAGTCCAGTTGCATATCTGATTCTCTCTGGGCAGTTGTTACAGCATGCAAAGCCAGCAGGAGGCGAGGTTGACGCAGACAAATGGCATGCTTTCCAACAACTTTTGCAAGCACAGGCCCTTTCTGGCCCTGGCACAGATTACGAAACCAATCTCGACGTGCCTGAGACATCTGACACATTTCCCAAACATTTTGATGACATGCGTGGCAAAGACGCTTGGGCATTAGTTACAGACTGCTTTGGACCGCTTGTGGACAGGATGCGTCACGGCTCCATTGTGGGCGAGAGTCTGTTGCTGGGTAAGGACGCGAAATCTTTGGCGACGTACATCACAGGTACTCGGGTGTGGGCACTTGAGATCAACGTGCAAGACTTCATCAAACTAGATGCTGAAGAAAACGGAGTTGTTTCACGACCGCACCTTGCGGCGTCGATTTTACGACGTGATCCGAGCTCGCGAGATGAACGGGATCTCGAAATTGTGTCCGGATGCATTCACAAAGTGCCTTTTTTTGAAATGTTCCCTGACAAGGCGCTCTTAGAATTGTGTCGTATGGCAACGCTGCGCAGCTTGACGCCAGGCCAAATGCTTTTCGAGCACGGAGACGAAGCTGATGAAATATTTGTTGTGCTGTCTGGCACATTTGGGGTGCATGCGATGCCCTCGAAATTGACGGAAACAGAAGACCAAGAACGCGAGAAAGAGGCAGAAGAGGCAGTTTCTGCACCCCTGCACGCATTCAGGCCCCGCGAGACAGTCGCGAGCAAGGCAGCACCTGGCGGGAAATCCCGCAGTGACGCAGTGATCGTGGGACCCTGCACAGGGGTACGGACAACGGGCCAGAGTATTGGGCAGGCTATAGTGTACAGCTCCAGCGCCCAGCCAACGCGTAAGACTAGCGTGAAAGCGCGGGGAAAGGCTGCTGTCATGGTCATCAAGCTGCCGCATTTGCTTCCCTATCAGTCGTTTTTGAACGCTCGTGCGTTTTTTGAACCTGCAAAAATGATGCAGGTTCTCTTTCAGCCCTCTTTGCGGAGTGATGATGATCTTCTGGCCATCGGCGAGTTCGTTCGCAGTTTGCCTCTCTTGAGTTCAATTGACGCTGCAGACCTCAGCGCGCTGGCAAAGCACGTCAAGGCTGAGAAGAAGCCTCCAGGCACAGTGCTTTACCGCCGACAAGAGAGACTCTCAGCTCTCTACTTCCTCGTCCAAGGTACAGCAGCTATCTGCAGTCCAGATCCCTCGCTTGACGTGAACATGATCCGGGAACATAATGCACAACGATTCGAAGCCGGCCATGTCTTTGTCAATGACACGGAGGTGCAGCAAGTTTCCATGTACGGCGCGATTGATCACTTCGCTCGCGACGGTGATTCTCTGATCCAGGAGGTTACAGGCCGAGGCCGCGATGCGCTGGCGAGGTTGCCACAAAACAACACAAAATTCACGCACAGCTGCATCACTGTGAAGCCGAGCATTATTGCGTCTCTGAATTTCAAAGCCATTGCCGAATGTCTAGCAGAGTGGAAGAAAATTCAATCCGAGGAGGCGCTTATGGTGCTCTCGAAGACATACCCCTTCAGCAGTTGGAAGCAGAAAGAAGTTGCAGTCCTAGCAGGTCTAGCTCAACGTCTGGAATATCAACGTGGCTCGCACATATTTGAGCAGGCAAGTGTAGCGGATCGAATTTTCTTTGTGCAAAAGGGCGAGGTCTCGCTTGTGCAGAAAGCAATGTCGCACCTGGTGCCCGCGACACCTGGCGAAGCTGATGCTTTTTTGTTCCGCCTTCAGCATGCTGAGAAGGGGCAAATATCGGCAGACAGCAGGCGTGCCGACGTTGCCATTGCAACTGTATCCAACGGCGGCGTGCTAGGTGTGGATTTGGTCAATCAGCTGAATGTAGAAAAGGGCAAGGCAGTCGCCAGCAAGTTGGCCGAAACAGAGGCCCATCTAGCGCAAGCGCAAAAAGAATTGAAGAAAGGACTGCTCGAGAACATGTCGAGAAGCTTTCTCACAGGTATACAGACAAGAATTAACGCCCTGACAAGGCAGCGCAATGACCTATTTTCGCAGCAACACAAAATCAACACGGAGGGTGTGCTTCGCCATAAATATCGGGCCGTGGTAGCCAGCAGCGTTGTCAAACTGATCGCGTTGCGCCGTGCTGATATTGATAGCATTGGTCCTCGCGGGTCAACCACACAGATTGATAAACATCATCACCATGTCACTTATCATAGAGCCGGCAACAGATCTGACCTTGGATCCAAGCATGAAAAGATGCTGCAGGGTTTGGGTGGCGGAGACGGCGCTAGTGCTGCTCTCTTTGATGAAGTGGAGGGTGCACAGAGTGCTATTCTGGAAAGGAGGAGGTTTGTTGGAGATGTTCGTGTTGTGGCAGCGCTTTCGGGGCAGCGTGGGGGACTTCTGCTGAATGAGGAAAGCTCTGTATCACCACAAGCTGCCCTGTCATCTCTCATGAACTTGCGCAAATGGCTCCGGAAAAAATACGGCAAATTGGGATCGGCTGTGACCATTCTCAGCTGCTTTCACGGCGGCCAAGTCATTCCCAACAGTGCCCTCAAAGCCCTTTGTGACGAGAGCGCATGTGGACTCAAGCCTGAACAGCTGAGCACAGCTATCGCTTGTTCCAATTCTTCGCACGCTCGAGGAGACTCTAAGGACAAAATCACGTACCTGCCTGTTCCTCGGAGTGGGAGCATTGAACGAGGGCAGCAGGTGCACGATGATGGAATGAGTGACGGCAATCCGCGAGCAGGGGATGTGATTTTTTTCTCTGACCTGAAGAAGATGTTGGACAACGAAGAGACGTTGATCGACGCAGCCATGCGTGTTGCCAACAGGAGCAGCACCCCAGGAGAAATCGCAGGAGCTGAGCGCCCTCCTGCCAATGGCACTTTTGCAGATGTTTCGCTTCCGAGCACTTTGCCTGAAGAGGACACGTCGCGACCTGATGTTACCAGCGACGCTCTTGAATCATCCTTTTCGTCAGAACAGAAAGCAGGGGAGGAAGACAGTCTCAGAGGCTTTGATGAGAGGGCGGGTAGACAAGACCGGGCAACGCTGGCAGAAAAAGGTCGCCCAAAATCTGCCATGACCACCAGAGACAGGAGTCGTGACTTGCATCGTGGCCGTCCGAGTTCCGCTGCAGAATCGAGGGACGTGCGCCCGAACAAGTTTACGCTCGTTCCCGGTGCGGCAGAAAATAACCTCTATATCTTGCAAGAGGTGCAAGGAGACTTGTCGCAAGAAAGCCAGTCGCCGCGACGACAAACTGCAAGCGCTGCACGTATAGATTTTGAGCGGCCGGCGTCGGCGATATCATCCAAAAGTGAGGGGCATGGCCGCCGTACAGGCCCCTTTCATTCTTTCTCGGGAAGAACACCACGTCCAAAAACTGCTTTCACCCGCCGCTCAGAGTGGGCGGCAGGGCTGGCTGGCGATTTCGATGCGTCTGATGGTGACCTTCAGGTTTTTTTTTTGGTGATTGTCTGCTTGCATTCTGGTTTCTCTGACGCACTGGCATATCGGGAGTTGCGGGGCATACTAGATGTATTTGTTTATGACGAAAGAGCTAGAGCGTGTTACAAGACCAGCATACTTTTGCAAGGCGTCATCGCTGGCAAACAATGTTTGCGTATGTCAATCCCCTGACATGGGTGACTACATGTCCATCATATGTCTGTTTTCCTCCTGCAGAGCGCAATCTTCGGTAACCGCTCACAGCGAATTGAGCAACTGAAGCGGGATCTTGGCATCAAAACCAAGAAGATCAAATACGACGCGATCGTACAGCCAGTGAAGCTCGAGCAGCTGCGCAGGGAGTACACGGCGCTCAAGGGTGCTCGGCCGTGGTCTCGGCAATCCCTGAGCATGTCTGTCGAGGCTGGCAAAAAGCCGCAGGACACAAATTTTGGGTTGTCACCATATGGAAACACGTCTGAGCTTGGTTCTCTGCGTACTTTCGTCGGTAAGACGAGGAGTCAAGTCATTGGCAAAATCCACACAGGTGTAAACCTATCGAAGAGGCTGGAGGGCGCGAACCCTTTCACAGGGGCACATAAGGGCAAGGAAGAGTCGTCGATTAACATTCAGTTCAGGCTTCCGCATTGATCAGTTGTGTGCTTGCTTCATACACAAGTGATTGCTTTTCTGGCACCTGCAGACGAATTAAGCCCGAAGAAAGCCGGAGCAACTGGGGATATTCACGGTCCAACTCTGCCCCGGGCGGCGGGCGCCTGTGGGGACAGTCAAAAAGTCGGCGCCGACTTTGCATCCCCTCTCTTGCGCGGGCACACGGAATGTTCCTTGCTGCCGGGGGGTGTCAGCAACCTCCCATATAGGGCGGGGTTGCTGTCAGCAACCTCCCCTATATGGCGGGGTTACTGTCGGGGGGGGTGTCAGCAACCTCCCCTATAGGGCAGGGTTACTGTCGGGGGGGGTGTTCTGCAACCTCCCCTATAGGGCGGGGCTACTGTCGGAGGGTTGTGTCAGCAACCTCCTGAGTACACGCCATGTATCAGTTCGCAGCAATACAGACATCACAACTGTGTCACCCTGCTCCCCGCACCGTCGCCCATGGGCGGGGTTACTGTCGGGGCTGCAGCAACCTCCCCTATAAGGCGGGGTTACTGTCGGGGGGTTGTGTCAGCAACCTCCCCTATAGGGCGGGGTTGCTGTCGGGGGGGGGGGTGGGCTTCAGCAACCCCGCCTAGAAGGCGGGTTGTCCATATCACACCATGCCCGCGCTCGCGGGCATGGTGCGCGGGGCGGTGCGGGGGGTGTTCGGGGGGGCCCGCGTGCCTTGCTGACACCCCCCCCCCGAAGTAACCCCGCCCTATAGGGGAGGTTGCTGACAGCCCCGACCCCGACAGTAACCCCGCCCTATAGGGGGGGTTGCTGTCACCCCCTGGTCAGCAACCGCGCCTTATAAGGGCGGTTGCTGAATCCCCCTGGCAGCAAGGAACATTACGTGTCCGCGCGTAAGAGAGGGGCTCGTCTTTGTATCTGAACTTTGTGTCGTGAACTTTTAACGGTGTATTGCAGTACTCCACAAAATACCCAACGACCGCGCACATGAACTGGTTGGGAGTGTGCTCGTAGATTCATTCTGAAACATTTTGCTCGCATACACTGCTCGGGGTGCACTCGAAATACTGCTCAAGAGAACACTCGAAAGGAAGCTTGATAGTAATCGCATGTTTTGACCTGCATTCAAGCCTGCCTCCTCTGTCTCCTCGGTCTCCTCCCCCTTCAAACCCTCACAACACCGGCCACTTGGGCCAAGTAGCTTGATCTCTTAATGGCAATTCATGCCCTGCCAGCAATACACCCCGCCTTGCACCGTCTGTGTGTGCGTGTGTCGGAGATTTAGTGTGTACCATGCACAAAGGCACGCCAAAATGCGAGTATGCGCTGTTCACTTATCACAGGCACCATGTGCTGCGTGTGCTGCGCGGGGCATAATAAACGATGCGTGTCCTGCACACGGCATCAAAAATACACACGCGCCATTTCTCTTCCTCCGGGCGCATGCAGACACAGAGCAACGCGAACAGGAGGAGGGTACTCACGCCGCGCCAATCTTGCGAAAAAGCCTTCGGAGAGTATTTGATCCAATCCTTTTCGCCCCCCACTTTTGCGCAAGCCTTGACGGTGTTCATCATGCTGCTCATCGCACGCATGCACGCGCGGGCACGCAGGCAGATGCGCACACGTAAATATCATGCACATCAACGAAGACGTTGGCGGTGTAGCTGATTCCGGCAAAGATAAACACACGTTATCGACACAAGACAAGATAAACACACGTAATCGACACAAGACAAGAATATAAACACATGTTGTCGACACCTGGTGCAGGGCGTGTCTGTGCATTCCTTGTCTGCTGTTGATTCAAGCGTCGCTGGAATCTCTGGCTTTGTCAACATGTCGTTGGTGGGGTCAGGATCTGCCGTCCTGGTGCTTCCGATCGTGTCGAACATGATTTCGTAGTACAACGAAATGCAGCCGGTGCCTGCGCGTGCATCCTGTCACTCGCTATTGAAAGAGGAAGGAGATCCATGCTTGACCACTCACACCCTCTCTGGACTTGATTTGGCAAACGCAAGCGCTGCAATGTTTCATCGTCTCTTCTCTTCAATACCACCCTTCTCTTCAACACCACCCTTTGCATGCACTGCCTGCACGCTCACAAGGTGGGCAAACTCAGGCACTGCATTTGCATTGATTTCCTCACCTCCCATCTTTTCCTTCATAAAGGTCCAGCACTCTTTCTTGCAGTCTTTCATGTCGTTGTACATGGGGTGCATGTTTGCGCACTTTTCCGAGTCAAACAGAATCCCACCATTCTGCATCCACTCGGCCACTTGGTAGGCGCAAAAGTCCTTAGTGGGCGGCTTTTCTCCTGACGAAGCGCGCCGCGCCTACAGCAAGCAGCGAGTCACCCAAAGCACAACACGTACAAAAATCAAAAGGAGGGAGCGGGATTTTCAGGCAGCACCTTGTCCGGCTTGCCGTAAAACTGGACCAGAACCTGTTTGACCCAAAGAGAACTCAGAAAGGGGTTTATGCATACGCTAGGATTGCAAGTGCACGTGGGCGCGTGTGGCCGCATACCGTGACCATGCGCTGGAACACCTTCATCTCCTGCGCGGCGTCGTCCTGTTCGCTGGAGCAAGCAGCATCGCGGGCCGCCCAGTCTGCCATCAAAGTTGCTGTGCAGTGCGTTGCGACCACGCAGAGATCAAGTCAGCCAAAGACGAGCTTCCCGGCTAGAAAACACAGCGCGAGCACATTATGCATGCAGACAGGGCCGTCGAGTCACGCCAGCCGTGGTAATGTCCTACCAAGGCAAGCACCATTGTGGATGTCCGCCACGAGCGTCTCCTGCAGTTGCAGTTGTTGGGCAGGGGGTGCATTTGCGGCATGCGGGTCAGCTTAGGACTACGCACGCGCCCCTGCGGACCAATGCAGGGGCATAGTGCACGGCACAATGCACGGGGGCCCGTCTGGGGCGGAATCGCAGCGCACAGTCTCACCACTAAACCCAAATTTTGCTGCATCGCTGCTGGAAGCTTCGCCAACGCGTTTGCTGTGTCCTTACAGCGTTTCTTGTCTGCCTCTTTTTTGTCCTTGTCTGCTTCTTCCATGTCTTCCACGTCGGCCTTGATTCTGCCGGGGAAACGGCCGGTGAAGCGCGTCAGAGCAAGCACGCACTGCCGCAGGGGCAGTGGCGAGACGATGCCTGTCGCTGAGGGCAAGCGAAAGGCACAGCACAAAGAGAGACCGGTTGCAGTACTCTAGGCAGCGCTTCTTCTCCTCGGGCTGCAACGTGTTCAGGTGCGAAATCTCGGCCTCGGGTTTGCACAAGTACTCACTGCCGACGTCTGCTTGCAGAAAGGCGGCATCTCCGCGGAAGACCAGAAAAGCCAGCCCGACGGCCAGCAGCAGCCAGTAGCCCGAGCGCATGCTAGGGACGCGTGCGGCCAGCCCCCTCCCCAAGACCCGCGTGCCCTGACCGAGACCTGGATCGAAAAAACGCCTGGCAACGGGCGGACAAAAAAAAAGAGAAAAAATGAGAAAGAAAAAGAAAAAAGCCCGCAAACTGCAGAATCAGCGGCACGGAGAGAAACTCTGGCATGGTGGGGGGCCCCATACGCGCAGCGGCATTGGATCAGAACAGTGCGAAACGTTCCCGATCGTGGGTCCGCGAGTGAGGTGCCAGGACTGCACAGACTACGCTGCTGCTGCGGGGTGCATGGTGGGCCGGGCTCGCATGGTGGTGGGGAGGGGATGAACCAGCACCGTCCATCGCCCTAGCCCGGGCCCCCAGGCATCATGCCTCCGGAACACCGCCCACCCCGCGACGAGGCCAAAATCGTGCGCGGCCGCCGCATCCTCGCCAAGTGGCGGGCGAAACAACGGCACATTCAAACCGTCGAGGTGCTCCACACGCCGCCCTCCCGGCCTGCACCACCGCAGTCGTCCGTGGACGATTTGCCCACTCCCGATCAACTGTTCGGCGACGGGGCACGCCGCAAAACGTCCAGCAATAAGATACCACACGGCCTCACCGCGACTGTGGTTGCGCCTGATGACGGCTGCGGGACGGAAAACCTGCGGGACGGAAAACCACGGGTCGCCAGA
>Ga0209713_10002754_pt1 | contig 10984 bp, 7 predicted proteins | sample ArcOceMetagenome_3_FD_187444 | JGI IMG/M metagenome (GOLD analysis project Ga0209713, IMG submission 187444) | Marine eukaryotic phytoplankton communities from Arctic Ocean - Arctic Ocean- Svalbard ARC20M Metagenome (SPAdes) (version 2) | ecosystem: Environmental > Aquatic > Marine > Oceanic...
CCATCTCGATCATCTCCGGCTCATAGCCCGTCTTGGCCGCGAGAACCGCGAGGACGACCTCGGTGGCCTTGGACGGCGACACGCCGCCCGACGGAGCCGCCGCAGCGACGGGCGCGGGCGCGGCGGCGCGCACAACAGGCGCGGCGGGCGCCGCGTAGACCGGCGCGGGCGCGGGCGCGGCGACGGCGGCGGGGCGCGAGCGTGCGTCGGCGAGCTCCGCCTCGACGCCGTGCATCTTGGCGGTGAGCGCGGCGAGCTGCTGCTGCGCCTTGGCGGCCTCGGCCTTGACCTTGTCGAGCTCGCGCGACTTGGCGTCGAGCTCCCCCAGCGACGGCCCCACCGAGGCGACGACGTTGCCCGAGAGCTTGTAGCCGTCGTTCATCGCCTTGTCGAGCGCCTTGACGGTGCGCGGCGCGACGAAGGTGGCGGCCGACAGCTTGAGGACGCCGCGGCCCTTCTTGGCGGGCGGCGCGCCCGGCGTGCGGCCGAGCAGGAACGGGTTGGGCGTGCCCCACGGGTCGAACCTGTCGAGCGGCACGCCGAAGACGGCGAGCTGCACCGCCGCCTCGCGCAGCTGCACGTCGGACGACTTGTCCTTGGAGGCGTTGACCGCCACGTACAGCGCGTCGTCGGCGCCGGTGCCGAGGATCTTCTCGACAAACTTGGTGAGCGTCGCGCGCGGCCCAAACTCGACGAAGACGCGCGCGCCGTCGCGGTGCATCGCGCGCACCTGCTCGACCCACTTGACCGACGACACCATGTGCTTCGAGAGCGTCCCGACGGCGGTCGCGCCGGCGTACGCCGCGCCGCCGGTGACGTTCGAGTAGACCCGGGTGCCCGACGCCGCCGGCCTGAACTCGGAGGCGGCCGCCTTGATCTTGGCCTCGAAGGCGGCCGACGCGCCCCTCATGAGCGGCGTGTGGAAGGCGCCCGAGACCTTGAGCGGCACGACGCGGAAGCCCCTCGCGGCGAGCGCGCTCGACTCGGCGGCGACGGCGGCGGCGCTGCCCGAGATGACGACCTGCGACGGCTCGTTGATGTTGGCGAGCCACACGTCGGCGCCGGAGACCTTGAGGTCGGAGGCGTTGGGGCCGATGACGGCGGCCATCGCCTCGTCCTTGGCGAGCTTCGACGCGTCGGCCATCGCGGCGGCGCGGTGGCAGACCAGCTCGAAGGCCGCGTCGCGCGAGAGGACGCCGCCCGCGTAGAGCGCCGCGAGCTCGCCGAGCGAGTGGCCCGCCACGAAGTCGGCCTTGCAGCCCGCCGCGGCGAAGACGTCGTACGCGCCGACCGAGACGGCCGTCGTCGCCGGCTGCGCGTGCAGCGTGTTCTGCAGCTCCTTGTCGTGGTCGGGCGTCGGCTCCGACTCGTACGCCTCGCGCGGGTAGACGACCTCCGACGTGGCGGCGCCCGGCTTGGCCGCCCTGGCGCACGCCGCGTCCATGGCGCCGATGGCCGTGCGCATCGGCGGCCACGCCATCGCCGCCTCCTCGAACATGGACGCGTACTGCGAGCCCTGCCCCGAGAAGAGCGCCGCGACCTTGCCCGCCGTCGGCACGCCCGCCGCGCGGAAGTGCGCGCCGTGCTTGGGCAGCGTCCACTTGGCCTGCCCGTGCGACTTCTGCGCGTGCGCCGCGACCGCCTCGAGGACGCTCACCGCGTGCTCGGCCGAGGTGGCGACGAAGCCGACGCGCGCGTGCGCCGCCGGCACGCCCGCGCGCAGCCCGTTGGCCGCCGCAAACTTGGAGAAGGCGAAGGCGAGCTCCTTGCGCTCCTCCGAGAACTGCGACGGGTCGGTCGCCGCCGCGCACTTGGCGACGAGCGGGCGCAGCTCGGCGACGGCCGCCTGGCACGCCGCGAGCAGCGCCGCCGGGCTGGGCGCCGCGACGAGCAGCGGCTCCGGCAGCGCGTGCACGCGGTACGCCTTGGTGTGCTCGGGCTCGAACTCCTCGAGGCAGCAGTGGTAGTTGGAGCCGCCGAAGCCGAACGACGAGACGCCGGCGCGGCGCGGCAGCCCGGGCGGCGTGAACCACGGCCGCTGGCGCGTGTTGACGTAGATGCACGAGTCCTGGATCGCCGAGCCGTCGCGCAGCGTCGGCGGCTCCTTGACGTTGATCGAGGCGGGCAGCACCTTGTGCTTGAGCGCCATGATCACCTTGAGCATGCCCGCCGCGCCCGCCACCGCCTTGAGGTGGCCGATCTGCGACTTGATCGAGCCGACGGCGACGCGCTGCCGCTTGGCGCCCCACGCCGAGCCGGTCTTGGCGGCGCCCTCGCCGAGGACGTTCTTGAGCGCCGTGAGCTCGATGGCGTCGCCCACCGGCGTGCCGGTGCCGTGGCCCTCGACGAGGGTCACCGTCGCCGGGTCGACGCCCGCGTGCTGGTAGGCGCGCGAGATGGCGAGCTGCTGGCCGTCGATCGTCGGCGCGTAGATGCCGGGCGCCTTGCCGTCGGACGACGACGCGCACGAGCGGATGACCGCGTGGACCTGGTCGCCGTCGCGCATCGCCGCGTCCCACCGCTTGAGGACGTACATGACCGAGCCCTCGCCGATGAGCATGCCCTTGGCGCCCTTGTCGTACGCCGTCACCGACTGCTTCGTCGAGAAGACCGGCGTCTTCGAGAAGGCCATGTACATGCCGATCGAGCAGTCGGTGCACGTCGCGCCGGCGACCATCGTCTCGCAGTCGCCGTAGAGCAGCTCCTCCATGGCCACCTTGACCGAGATGAGCGACGAGGCGCACGCCGCGTCGACGACGCAGTTCATGCCGGTCATGTTGAAGACGTTGCAGCAGCGCCCCGCGGTCACGTTGCCGAGGAAGCCGGGGAACGAGTCGAGCCGCCACTCGGGGAAGTGCGCCTTGTACTTGGCGACGGCCTTCTCGATGTCGCCGTCGGGCATGCCCATCTTGCGCATCACCTTCTCGACGACAATGTAGTTCATCCGCGAGTAGAACTCGTTGGACGCCTTCTGCCCGCCGCCGATGCCGAGCACGCAGCCGATGTTCTTCTGCACCGAGCCCGCCGGGTTGATGCCGGCGTCGACGAGCGCCTCCTTGACCTTGAGCAGCGAGAGGGTCTGGTTGGTGTCGGTGTCCTCCATCTGCAGCATGTTGAAGTTGAACTCGCGCGGGTCGAAGTCGAAGTTGGGGATGAAGCCGCCGCGCGTGCAGTAGATCTTGTCCGGCACCGTCTTGTCCGGGTTGAAGTACGCCGCCACGTCGACGCGGTCGGCGGGGAGGTCGGCGATGTTGTCGATCTTGGACTGGATCATGTCCCACGCCTGGTTGACGTTCTCGCCGCCGGGCAGGATGCACGAGTAGCTGCGCACCCCGATTCAGGCGACGCACGCGCACACGGCACGGTGAGTACCAGCGTCGGGCTGAGGAGGGCGCTCGGCTGCAACGGGGCGGCACGCTGGCACGCGCGGGCATGCTCGGGCATGCGCGGGCACGCGGCAGGAGGCACGCGGGCAGCGGCAAGCGGGCTGCAGGCTGGGCACAGATGGACGGCGCTTGCGCACCCGACAATGGCGACGCGAGTCTCCGCGACGGCGGTCGGCGTGCGCTGCGGCGCGGTGGCCTCGCAGCACGGCGCCGCCTTGGCGGCCGCCTTCTTGGGCGCGGGGTGCTTGCGGCCCTCCTCGACAAGAAGCTCGAGGGCGGCGTCAGCGACCCGCAGGGTGGCAGTCGAGTACCCGCTCGCGGGCAGGCTTGCCTTCAGCTGAGACACGAGCTCTTGGATGTCCATCGTTCGAGGCGCCTCACTTGGTGGAAGCACCTGCACGAATCGGGCGGGGCTGCTCAGCACGGAGCTGCCGACGCAGACTGTGAATGCGGCTCGCCGCATCGCTTGGGTCAGAGGCACGCTGCGCGATCAAGCTCGAGCCGAGCCGCGCTCTTTTCGGATCTCTTCGTACGGATCGGGTGCGGTGTGCAGCATGCAAGCCAGCCGGGCCGACGCGACCGTGGCGGCAAGCCAAGGGCAGGGTGCTTTCGCTCGCAAACGGCACCTTCCGTTTGGCGAGACGGGCTGAAGTACAGAGCTGTAAGCCTGCGGCAGAACCGTGCAGATGGGCGCGCGTGAGCCCTGTGGTGCGTCAACCGCGCCGACGACGCGGGTCTGTGGTTCGAAAAACGCCGCGGTGGCCGGCACGTGGCGACCGACCTGAACCCTTGAGGTCGCCACACCCACCGATCAATTCTCGATCCAGCCAGAATGTTCGCGCTGAGTTTCGTGAGGTGTCCGGCAATTAGCCTCATGTGGTCTGGCCTGTGTCCCGGCGGACGTGACCAGGTTTCAGGCAGATGTAGACCTGCCTCGATTTTTAACCGTCGAAAAAAATTGAACGAGTGCTTTTGAAGGAATACAAGCGTCAAACCATCAATCCGCGAATCTGGACCTCAACAACATCACCGCACACAGCGAGTGCCAAGGCGGCGGAGCACTGAACGGCCGTGACCGCTCCCGCCCGGCTGGGCTAATGGAGAGCAACGAGTTCGACGGCGCGTTCAAGGTGAAGGCGCCGGTGCGGGCGTCGCGGAGGAGGCAGGTGCAGGAGAATGAGGACGAGGAGTCGGTACGCGCTCGCCCGCTGCGGCGCAATAAACCCGCAAACCCCGCCACACCTGCGTCCCACATGATGCAGCCTGACGCGGTCTCCTGCCACGCCTCGGGCAGAGCGTGCCGGTCGGTGGCGCCAAGAAGTCGGGCTGGGGAGACATGGACACGGGCGAGGGCGAGAGCGCTCCCGCGCCGGTGCCTCGTCGGAGACGGGCTCCAGAGGCGGAGGAGGAGCCGACCGAGACGAAAATCGCGCACAATCCGAAGCACGACGTCGACGACGACGACGGCGGCGGCCTGATGATGATTCCCGACCTCGATGACGAGCAGGCGGAGGACATCACGCGGCAGGCGCGCGCCACAGCTCCGGAACCTGCCGAGTCGCCAAGCGGTGGAACCTGCCGCCGCTGACCCTCCCACGCCCGCTGCACGCCGCAGGTGGCGGAGCCCGCGAAGCTCAAGAGCTCGCGTGTGCAGACCATCAAGGAGCTCGACCAGGACATTGATCGCGCGCTGCCGCCTGCCTCCGAGATTGGCGTCGACCTGAGCGCGCTGATGAGCTTCCTGTCGCCGCAGGAGCAGGTGCAGGAGGAGGACGTGCCGTGGGACTACGACCTGGAGCTGCAGAAGCTCGCGTCACAGATGGCCGCCGAGGAGGAGGGCGAGGCGGCGGAGGCACCCAAGAAGCCGGCGAAGGGTGGAGCGGCGGGCGCCAGTAGCTGAGACGCGTGTCAGTCATCTGTGTCCTCGACCGCAGTGTCCCGCGCAGTGTGAGCTGAGTGTCGGGCAGCGTGAGCTGAAGAGAATTAGAAGAGAATGAAACTAACATAAACATAACACGTCCTCGTTCTCACGACACGTGGGCCCGCATAGGGCCCGCACGTGTTCTTCTACTCCACGACTCCACGACTCACGGGTAGTTGGTATGCACGGGCTCGCCGCCCCAGCCGGCGGGTCGGCGCTGGAAGATCGAAAACGAGTTCTGGTAGCGCTTGTGCGGCTCGTACAGGCTGAGCTCCACAAACTCGTCGCCGAGCGGGCTGTCGTCCGCGCCAGCCGCGCCAGGGGCCCCGTCGGCACCCTCGTCACCCTCCGCGCCGCCCTCTGCACCGTCCTCCGGTCCCGCACCCGTGGTGCCAGTGGCGTTTGGCCTCTGGCGCGCGCGCATGCCGTCGAGCCAGCGGCGCGTGAGCGAGTTGGTGAGGGTCGAGTGCATCAGCAGCAGCCCGCCTGGCCGCAGCCGCGGCCACCACGCCGCGAGGAAGGCGCTGAGCCGCCCACCGACGCCCGCGCCAAAGTCGAGCCACAGCACGTCGAGCATCCCGTCGTCCTCCTCCTCGTCGTCGCCCTCGCTGGGCAGCGAGGCGCCGCCGCCTTCGCCGCCGCCGCCGTCCCGGTCCGACGCGAGCGCCTCATCAAAGGTGTCGGCGAGGCCGTACGCGTCGCAAATGTGCAGCCGCAGGTGGGGCGCCAGGCCGAGCCGCGCCGCCGCCTCGCGCACGCGGTGGGCGGTCGTGTGCGCGTGCGAGCAGTCGTCGACGCAGTGCAGCACGCCGCGGTCGTGGCGCGACGGCCAGCCGCGCCGCGCCGAGAAGCACGGCTCCGCGGCCGCGGCCGCCGCCGCCGCCCGGGGCGTCTCCTCCCCGAGCAGCCACGATCCGCCCTCGACCTGGTAGCCATCCTCCACCTGGCTCTGCGCGCAGCGCCGCAGCTCCTCCGCGTTGTCGGCCAGCGCCTGCAGCAGCCAGAGCGAGGTGTATCCGGCGCCGATCTCAAGCACGCGGCCCGGCTTGACGAAGCGGCACAGCGAGTAGAGCATCGGGCCCATGTTCTCGCAGCCCATGTGCGCGGCGTGGAGCGGCCGGCACTCGGCGAGGAACGCGCGACTGAACGCACCGCCCGAGGCGCCGCACGGCCGCGGCGAGAAGGCGAGCCGCTCGATCTTCTCGCGGTGGTCGCGCGTGACGCCGAGGCCTCTCAGCTCCTGCAGCATGCCCTCGCGACCGAGGGCGGTCAGCTGGCCGACCGACTGGAGCTCGTACTCTGCAAACGTCTCCTCGTACGGCTTCAGCTGAGGACCCAGCTCGGTGAGCAGATCGCTCACCGAGCCGGCCGACGCGTCCCAGGGCGGTGGCGGTGGAGGCGCGTCGGCGGCGGTCGGCGCACCCGGCTGCTGCTGCAGCTGCTGCTGCAGCGGCTCTGGCAGGCTGCGCAGCCACAGGCCGACGTCGGAGATGCTCCAGCCCGACAGCGCGGCGCTCCAGTCCATGATGGGCTGCGCGGCGACGTCCTGAGCCGCCATTAGCTCTAAGCTCGCACGCGGACTCCAGTCCGCAGCCTAAGTCTCTCGCATGCTTTCTGCATGCGCACGTAGTTTCGTACCGAAGACGAAGCTACTGTGACGAGAACGTAGCCCTGAGTGGATACAAGGAACTTCAAGATACTCAACCGCCGACGATGCCTCCCACGGGCTGGGACATCGCCAATGGCCGGCTGCAGGTCAACCTCAACGTGCTGCACATGCCGGAGGGCCGCATCCAGGTGCCGAACACCACGACCGAGCTGTACGTCGAGATCGGCACCAACGCCTTTGACACGTGGGACGGGATGCTACCGAAGCGCGAGGGCGCTTTCCTCGTCGCGTTCGAGCCGCTCGTCGACAAATGGGCGGCCATGCTGGCACGCGGCTCCAAAGCGCGCAAGTACACGCCGCTCGGCCACCACCACGACCGCGGCATCATCCTGCCGTTTGCCGTCTCGGACCGCAACGGTGTGGCCGACTTCCACGTCTCGCCACGCGACGGCTGCTCGTCGCTCAAGCGCATGCACACGCCGAAGCATGGCGGCTGGGCGCGCAACGGCTTCGTGCGCGCCGCGTGCGCCAAGACCGTGGACGTGCGGCAGGTGCCGACGGTCACGCTGCGGACCGTGCTTGGTGAGTGGCTGGCCGGCTGGCCGGTGTATCGGATGAAGATTGACGCGCAGGGCCACGACCTGGCGGTGATCCGCACGGCGGGCGAGGAGCAGCTGGCGCGCGTGCGCGAGGTCTCGATGGAGGTGCTCAACGACGAGTGCGATGGCATCTACGACGGGCAGCCCAACTGCAGCACCGTCGTCGAGGCGATGCGCGCGGTCGGCTTCAGCTCGAACAGAGAGTGCGGCGAGAAGCGCTCGTTCACGCAGGGCTCGGGCTGCGAGGGCAACTTCGTCTTCACGAGAGGCCTCGACGGAGGAGCGGCGGCTGGAGCTGCGCCGCCCGGCAAGGGCAACGGCCGGGCAGCCAGAATCAGGACCGGCGCTGGCGGTCGCGGTGGCGGCGCCAAGGGCGGTGGAAGAGGCAGAGCGGCGCGGAGCGAATAACCACGCATACTCTTTTGCTCTATGAGAGTTGTCAGTGAGAGTCAACTCAGTTGACACGAAACCTCTATTCCGTTGCGTGCGGTGGCGGTGGCGGTGGCGGCGGTGGGCTCGGAGAGAGGACGGCCGCGGCGGGCGGAGCCGTGGAACGCTGCGCCTTCCGCTCCGCGATGCGCTGCGCCACCGGGCGGGCGGGCGAGTGCTCCGGTAGGCTGGCGAGGACGTGCGCGCGGCCGTCGGGCAGCGGCGCGCCGGTCGCGAGGAGGCGCGTGATCACGGAGGCGGCCGTCAGCCCAAACGTGCCCGTGACGAAGCCGGCGGTGCCGAAGCGCGCGTCGCAGTCGCGCCAGCCGTTGGCGTTCTTGTCGGCGGCGGTGGCGGCGATGACCTCGGTCTCCTCGATCGAGTAGATGGCGGGCACACCCCACGCCATCTCGGCGCCCTTGTACCGCTCGCCCGACGGGAAGGCGTGCTCGACGCGCAGCGAGCGGCGCACCGCCGCGAGCAGCGGGTCGCGGCTCGTGCTCGTGAGGTCCGCCACGCGCACGCAGCTCGGGTCGGAGCGGCCACCCGCGGCGCCGGCGACCGCCACGTGCAGCCCCAGCCGGACGCACGCCTCGACCGCCGCGCACTTTTCGACGTAGCCATCGATGGCGTCGAGGACCGCAAAGACGTCTCCCTCGGCCGCCGCCTCGGCCGCCTCGGAGGCGACCAGCTCGTGCGCGCCCTCAAGAGTGAGCCACTCCTGCCGCTCTCGTACGCGGCAGTCGGGGTTGATCTGCCGCACCCGCTCGGCGAGCACGCTCGCCTTGGAGCGGCCGACGGTGCCGTGCAGCGCGTTCAGCTGCCGATTGGTGTTGGAGATGCAGACCTCGTCCGGGTCGACGAGCGTGAGCGAACCGACACCCGAGCGGGCGAGCGCCTCGACGGCCCACGAGCCCACGCCGCCCAGCCCGATCACACAGACGCGGGAGGCCGCCAGCCGCTCGAGCGAGTTCGGCCCGTAGAGTCGACCGACGCCCTCGAAGCGGAGGCCGTACCAGTCTGTGGTATCGTCCTGCAGCGTCATGACGACGGTGCGAGGGGGGGGAGCGGACGTCGACGACGGTGCGAGGGGGTGAGCGGACGTCGTGTGGGCCAGACACGTGGTCGGAGGCAGCCGCATAGTCTGATGGGACGGCTCGAGCTGCGCAGCTCACGGCGCGCCGCGTTGGCGAGCGTGCGTTGGTGAGACCCCCGTGTAGGCATCGCAATGAACTAAAGTATCTAAAGCTCGAAGCAGCGTGCTCACATAAAACTCGAATACGCTTATGTTTCATAATCGCCTACAACGGCTGGAGCAGTGGACCCTCCGCGGGCCCTGCGGCTGCGCGTCTGTCGTCGGCGTGCGCTGTCCTGTTCGAGCCGTCGGGCTTCGGCAGCCGTGCGAACGGCAGGGTCCTTGAGGGAGAGCGCCCGCCCCGGCAGGTCGGGCATCGGCAGATCGTGCGCAGTATTCCGCTGTGTCGGGAGGTGCTTGCGTCTGGTCCTCTTGCCCGCGGCTCGCGTGCGCGGGTCGTGCGGCTGTGTCGCAGCCGACGGCTGCTGCTTCGCCGGCCCAAACGCCTGCGCCTCACGAAGCTGGGCGCCGAACTCGAAGACATTGGCCGTCGGCGGGACCGGCGTCGAGAACTCGAGCCCTCTGCGTGGCGACGACACCGGGTGCCGGTGGCGCTTCGGTCGGCTGCGCTCCCGGAACTGCTGCTCAAACGCGAGCTGCCGCATGTTGAGCAGCTTGTGGTCGGGCACGGCGATGCGCGTGCCGGGGTAGCACTGGTCGAGGTAGCCGAGGCGCCGCAGCACGAGCTGCGGCTGACGCATCAGCTCGGCCAGCCGCGCGCGAGGCATGCGCATCAGCGACCGTTTCCCGTAGGAGCCGACCAGCAGGCCGATCCGCTCGGCAACGTCCTCGTGCTCGATCTGAAGCAACCGAGGGTGCTCGGCCACCAGCGCCGTTAGATCGGGGCGCGGGATGAGCGGGAGAAGCGCTCGCGCCCGTGAGGCAAGCGTCGCCGGCTCATCGCCGAGGAGCTGCGGCTCCAGCTCGACCATCCGCACCGCGTCCTGGCCAGGCAGCGCGGTGGACAGCGTCTGCAGCACATCACGAAGTGCAGTCGGTCGCTGCTCCATCGCTGCTGGGAAGCTGCCCAGCAGCTGCTGTATGTTGGCCGACGGGAGCAGCCGCCGGAGCTCGCCGACCCGCACCTCGAGCGCCGGCGGGTCAGCCCAGATTCCGCCGTCGAGGACTGCACGCTCCGCGAGCGTGCTGCTGGCCTCGTAAGACAGGCCGACCTCGAGCCAGAAGCGCTGCATGGTCTCGACGCTCGAGCCCGCCTCGTGAGATTGCAGTGCCGACGTGCGGATGCCCGCAAAGTGGTCGTCCGTCGAGATGGTGCTGACCACAGGAGCGCTGCCGTCGTCAACGCCTGCTCCGCCGCCACTGCAACAGCGTATCGCTGCACGAGCGACGGCCGGTCGGGCTCGCACTCGCAGTGTGTGGGCGCGTCGAAGGACAGCGATGATCATCCGCACGAAGCCACGTAGCCGGCATGCAGTCCCGTGCATCACAGAAGTCTGGGGAAGGCGATGTTTTGGCAGAGTTGCCAACAGGTGCGCACACAGGCTCAACAGGTGCGCACAAGTCGCGGCTAACCATGGCCTCGGCGCTCGACGCGGCACAAGCGGCACCGAGGACGACTCGTGCGTCACATGCTGTCCCAGACCACCCCAGCGGATGGTCCAGGAAACAGCAGCGCGCTCGACGCGACCAGCCTGGCCACGCTGCAGGTGGCGCATATGCGCTCGGACGAGAGCGGGTGTGCCCAGACCAGCCTCAGCCGCCCGCGTGCACATGGCGCGTTCTGGACCAGTCCTGGCGTGCGTAGCACACCCTCAAGCCCTCGCAGCGTGACGGCGCGACTCGCCGCACGTGTGCAGTGATCGCAGCATCGCACCCGCCTCGAGTGCCAGAGCTGGCCATCGCACGCGCTCTCAGTCCGTGCGCGCTGCCGTGCAGGCTATCTTC
>Ga0209713_10002758_pt1 | contig 10977 bp, 10 predicted proteins | sample ArcOceMetagenome_3_FD_187444 | JGI IMG/M metagenome (GOLD analysis project Ga0209713, IMG submission 187444) | Marine eukaryotic phytoplankton communities from Arctic Ocean - Arctic Ocean- Svalbard ARC20M Metagenome (SPAdes) (version 2) | ecosystem: Environmental > Aquatic > Marine > Oceanic...
TAGCCTCTCGCCGGAACATGCACCGGAAGCTTCATTTCATGCCATAGCCGATCTCGGCGCCTCCCGAGATGATGTGATCGACGCCCGTGGTAAAGGTCAGGTCGGCGGCGATGCAAAGGCAGAGGCGACCTGCCTCGAGCACGGTGCCCATCCGCCCCATCACCTGCACGCGCTGCCCCGCCTCGCGCGCCGCGGTCGGGTCGGCGTCGGCGTCGGCTCCAGCCTGCGCGGGACAGCGGGCGGGCGGTGAGGCGCGCGGTTGGGTCGGTCCGGGCGGGGAGGTGGTCGGTCGATGAGCCACACAAACCTTCCAGAGTGGCGTCCAAATGTTGCCAGGAGAGACGGCGTTGACGCGCACGCCGTGCACCGCCTCGTCGATGGCGAGCGCCTTGGTGAAGGCGGTGGTCGCGCCCTTGGTCGCCGCGTACGACGTCGCCTTGCTCTGGCCGAAGACGCCGACGAGCGACGACATGTTGATGACGTTGCCGCGCTGCTTGCGCAGGTGCGGCAGCGCAAACTTGCACAGCGCGAAGACGGACACGAAGTTGAGCTGCATCAAGTCCTGCATGTCGTCGACCGAGAACTCGTCGATCGTCTTGTGCGGCGGGTGCCAGCGTCAACCACGCAGTCGAGCCGGCCGAAGCGCGCGACCGCCTCGTCGACGAGGCGCTGCAGCTGCGCGACGACACTCACGTCGGTCGCCACGAAGAGCGCCGCGTTGGGCGCGCCGCGCGCGTTGAGCTCGGCCGCGAGCGCCGAGCCCGTCGCCTCGTCGCGGTCGGCGATGACCACGTTGGCGCTCGCCTCGAAGAAGACGCGAATACAGCCCTCGCCGATGCCGCGCCCGCCACCCGTCACGATGACCGTCTTGCCGGCGTAGCGCCCGGCGCAGTTCTGCAGCTGCGCCGTCACGGCCACGCTCGAGAGCCCAAGCGACCCGAGCGATGCGGCGTGTGGCGTCTGGCCGTACCACTCTCCCAGGACGATGCGAGGGTTGCCGGTCGAGTTGGAGTCGGTGGCGCCCTCGCCAAAGTAGCCCGTCCGACTGACGGTCGCGAAGGCGGCCGCTTCGCTGCGGACGAATGCATCGGTGGTACTCGATTCGGCTGGAACCGTCGTCATTGAAATAACTGCGCGATTGACAAAAGCTCGTGCAATGGTCGTCGGCGAGGCCGACCTCGCCAAGAGGCCGCTGCGTTGCGTCCACAAGTTGTCATGGAGCTCACCGACCTCCTAACGCTCGGCGACACCTGGGCCTTCGACGTCGCCACGGCTCCGCTCGCGCACTGGAGCCGACCGGCCGCGACGGCCGTCGTGTACCTGCTGGCCTGCGTCGCGCACAATGCTCGGCTCCGTGGCGGCAAGTCCCGAGCGCCGCCGTCGGCCCTACTGGACGCCGTGACGGCCGTGCACAACGCGGCGCTCTGCGTCTTCTCCGCCGGAATCTTCGTCATCGCCGCCTACCACTTTGCGAGGCTGCTCGGCGAGGCCGGGCTGCGCGACGTGCTGTGCCCGCCGGTGCCCGCCGGCCCGCGGCTGCCGCTCGCCGGCTCGCTGCACTTTTGGGCATACGTCTTCTACCTGTCCAAGTACTACGAGCTGGTGGACACCGTGCTGCTGATCGCGCGCGGCAAGCGCATTATCCCGCTGCACGCCATCCACCACGCGTTCATCCCGCTCGTCGTCGACCTCTGCTTTGTCGGCCGCGCCAGCGTGTCGCTCTACGGGCTCGTCGTGTGGAACTCGTTCGTGCACGTCGTCATGTACGCGTACTTCGGGCTGCAGGCGCTGCGCTACGAGCCGCCGCTCTGGTGGAAGCGCGCGATCACGCAGCTCCAGATCTCGCAGTTCCTCGGCGGCGTCGTCGGTGCGAGCTACTACTACTATCACCACCTGCGGCCGCCCTTTGCGCTGCGGCCGCCGCCCGCGTGGCCGCCGCTGTCGTTCACGGCCGGCTGCGACGGCGGCGACGAGGCGGTCGTGCTGCTCGGCTTCCTGATGAACGGCCTGCTCCTCTACCTATTCCTGAGCTTCTACCTGCGCACCTACCACGGCGGCGGCGCGAGGAGGAGCGCCGCCGGATCCGCCGCCAAGAGAACCAACGGCAAGCAGCTCTGAGATGAGGTCGCAATCACACAGCTTCTAGCGGTGCTCGAAACGTAGCTCGAAACGTTATGAGAATTAGGCAGAGCATATGGGCCCTGTAGGTACACGTCGTCCGTGTCGATCGCAACGGCGATCATGGCTGCCATCACAAGGCCATCACCCGCCCCGCCCCTCCAGTGTCCAGTGACCGTTCCAGTGCATCCGCACACCCGCGAGTCGTTGTGATGTGGCAACCCACATCTTCTCTCTCGCACTGTCCATCCGTCTCTCTCTCTCTCTCTCTCTCTCTCAGCTGCGCCTGTCCCTCCCTCATGCGGCTGCGCAGAGCTGCAGCATCTCCCTGCCCGCGCCCCGCCACCCGCACGCTCCCTCGCCCGCAGCACGGACCCATCGCTGCTGGGACGCGGCACACGGCACACGGACCCAACACGACACGACACCACATGGAAGTGGGGAGAAGGAGGAGAGACGCACCACATGGAGCGGCCTCACTACCTCACCTCACGCGGTCCGATTCACCACCGTCGCCGACGCCTCCTCCCGCTTCTCGCCGTGGCGGAACTGGACGACCATCAGCGTCACGTCGTCCTGCCCCGGCCGCTTCTTGAGCTCCCTGACGAGCTCGTTGCACACCTTCTGCGCCGACGAGGCCATCTTGCCGACGAGCCGCGCGATGGCCTTGTTCGGCAGCACGTCGAAGAGGCCGTCCGATCCGAGGACCAGGTACTTGTCCGCCGCCGTCACCTCGCGCGTGACGAGCTCGGGCTCGGCGGTGAGGCCTGGCCCCTTGTCCTTCCACGGGAAGTCGCCTGTATGGTCAAACGCAGTGAGAATGGCGACTCGGGTGGCCTCTGGCTGGAGTGGAGGGTCACGGTCTCCCGGAGGGATCTGAGGTGCTGGGCCTCTCCTCACGAGTGCGGAGGGCAGCCCCAAGCCTTCATAAGCCGTCTGATGAGCCCGTGGTGGCCAGCTTTGGCCTCACCAAGACGGCCACTTTGACCATGCTGATGTCGCCGATGGTGCGCGACGGGATCAGCGCGCCCCAGACGCGGCCGTCGGAGACCTGGCCGCCCGCGCGCTTGATGCGCTGCTCCTCCGACGGCGTGTTCGCGCGCATGTCGGTCGTCAGCTGCACGAACGGCTCGGCGTGCGACGCGTCGCGCAGCAGCACCGCGCGGCAGTCGCCGACGCTCGCGACGAAGAGGCGGTGGCCGCGCAGCAGCACCTGAATGGTCAAACGCAGCGAAAAGGTCAACTTGGGCGGCCTCTGGCTGAGAGGCCACGGCCTCTCGGTGGGATCTGAGGTGCCGCACTCTCCGCACGAGTGCGGAGGGCAGCCCCAAGCCTTCGAACGCAGTCTGAGGAGCCCGTGGTGGCCTGGTATGCCCTCACTAAGACGGCCACTTTGACCATGCTGCAGCACCGCCAGCGCGCACGTGCCGCTCCTGTCGGCCTCCTTGCTCGGCGACGCCTCGCCGCCGTCCTTGGCGTTGGCGTTGGCGTTGGCCTTGGCGTCGGCCTTCGCCTTCGCGTACGACGCGCGCAGCTCGGCCTCGAGCGACGCGAAGGCGCCCTCGAGCGAGAGGCGCGGCGTGTCGCGGTAGAGCTGCGGGTCCGACCCGAGCAGCACGTGCAGCCGCGACTGCGCCGCCGTCGCCGCTGCCGAGCCGCCGTGGCCGTCGTACCTGTATGGTCAAACGCAGTGAAAGTGGCGTCTTGGGCGCGGCCTGGCTCCATGGCCACGGCAGTTATGAGGAACCCGAGGAGCTGGGCGCTTCCTCACGAATGCGGAGGGCAGTCCCAAGCCTTCCGATGCTCCCTAAGGAGCTGCTGGTGGCCAGCTAAGGCCCCACCAAGACGGCCACTTTGACCATGCTGTCAATGTACACGCCGAAGAAGGCGTTCGACGGCGGCGCGACGGTGCAGCCGTCGGGGCCGCCGAGCGCGCCGCCCGGGTAGAGCGCCGCGACGGCCGCCGACTTGGGAAGCTCCGCGTTGAAGTCGGCGTGCGCCTGGATGGTCAGACGCAGTGGAAGTGAGAATGGCGACTTGGGCGGCGCGTGGCTGAGAGGAGGGCGGCCCTCTTTGGTGGGATCTGCGGTGACGGGGCGCTCCTCCCGAGTACTGAGGGCGGCCCCACGCCTTCGGATGCAGCCTGACAAGCTGCCGGTGGCCAGCGATGGCCTCGCCAAGGGCGCACTCTGACCACCATGCGGGCGCGCCGTGTAGCGGTCCTCGTTGGCGTGAAGCTTGTGCTCGCCCTTCTTCGAGTGGGTCGCCGCCTGGATGGTCAAACGCAGCGAAACCGTCAAGTTGGGCGGCGTGTGGCTGAAGAGCCATCGCTTCCTGCGGTGGTCTGAGGTGCCAGGCCTCTCCTCCCGAGTGCGTAGAGTAGCCCCAAGCCTTCGAACGCAGTCTGAGGAGACCGTGGTGGCCTGGTGCCCTCACCAAGACGGCCACTTTGACCATGCTGCGCCACCGCCACCAGCAGCACGCGCTGCTGCGCCTCGTCGTGCGCCTCCGACCCCCACCACACCGTTGGCTTGGCCGCCGCCGCCGCCGCCTCGGCCGGCGGCGGCGCCGCCGCCGCCGCGGGCGCCGCCGCCTCGGCCGCCGCCGCCGCCGTTGCCGGCGCCTCGTCCTTTTTGGCCTTCGACTTGGCGTCCTTCTCGGCCTTGGCCTTGACCGCCTTGGCCGCCTTGTCGGCCTCGGCGGCCGCCTTGGCCTTGCGCTTCTCCGCCTCCGCCTCCGCCTGCTTCGCCTTGGCCGACTTGGGCGGCGGCGGCGCCGGCGCCGCGCGCTCCTCCTCCTCATCGTCGTCGTCGTCTGACTCGTCGTCCGACTCGTCGTCCGACTCGTCATCGGAGCCGCCGCCCAGCAGCGCGAACGCCGTGCCCGCCGCCTTGGTCTTGGCGGCGAGCCTGGCCTTGGCGCGCGCCTTCTCCTCCTCGAGCGCCCGCTTGGCGTCCTCCTTGGCCTTGATCGCCTCCTCGACGGCGCGCTTCTCCGCGTCGATCGCGTCCTGCCGCGCCTTCTCCTCCGCCGCCCGCTTGGCCGCCTCGTCGCGCCGCCGGTTCTCCTCGAGCGCCTCCTCCATCGCCTTTTGCTCGACGAGCCGCCGCTTCTCCTCGCGCGCCTCGGCGTCCTTGCGCTTCTGCTCGGCGCGCGCCTCCTGCTCGGGCGGGGATGAGAGAGGGGATAGAGGATAGAGGAGAGGATAGGGGAGAGGAGAGGAGAGAGAGAAGAGAGAGAAGAGGAGAGATGAGAGAAGAGATGAGGGCGCATTGGTGCGGAGCGGTGAGAGAGTGGGAGGGGCATGACCACCTGCTCGAGCCGTGTGCATTGGGCGTGTGCATTGGGCGTGCATTGGACGTGCATTGAGCGTGCATCGGGCGTGCATTGAGCGATGGGCGTGCATTGGGCGTGCATTGGCATCGGGGAGGGGCATAACCACCTGCTCGAGCCGCTGCGTCTCCTCGCGCGCCGCCTTCTCCTCCGCCTCCTTGCGCGCCTTCGCCTCCTTCATCTCCTGCTGAACCTGGAGGCTGCTCTTGACGCCGCCCATGCCCGGGGGCGTCAGGCCCGGCTGCGGAGCCGCCGCCGCCTGCTGCTGCGCCTGCGCCTGCGCCTGGGCCTGCGCCTGCGCCTGCTGCAGCTGCTGCAGCTGCTGCTGGCGCTGCTGCTGCTGCTGCTGCTGCTGCTGCGCCTGCGCCACGAGCGCCGCCTGCTGCTGCGCCGCCTGCGCCGCCTGCTGCTGCTGCATGTGCGCCTGCTGCTGCCGCTGCTGCACGGCGAGCGCCTGCTGCTGGGCGCCCATCTGCATCGCCTGGTACTGCTGCTGCTGCGCCGCCAGCGCCTCGGCCTGCCGCGCCTCCATCTGCAGCGCCGCCTGCTGCTGCGCCCTGAGCTTCTGCTGCTCCTGCTGCTGGATGGTCGCGTGGTCGGCCGCCGCCTGCGCCGCCGCGACGGCCATCTGCGCCTGCTTGACCTGCTCCTGCAGCTGCTGCAGCTTCTGCGTCTCCTCCTGGATGGTCAAACGCAGCGACATCGTCAACTTGGGCGGCCTATGGCTGGAAGGCCACGGCCTGTCGGTTGGGTCCGAGACGACAGGTCTCTTCTCACGAGTGCGTAGAGCAGCCCCAAGCCTTCAGATGCAGATGGATGAGCCCGTGGAGGCCAGCTCTTGCCTCGCCAAGACGGCCACTTTGACCATGCGTCTCCTCCTGCATCTTCGAGGCCGCCAGCAGCTGCGCCGACTGCACCTGCTGGTGCTGCTGCTGGAACTGCGCGTACCTGGATGGACAAACGCAGCGAAAATGTCAACGTGGGTGGCCTCTGGCTGGAAGGCCACGGCCTGTCGGTTGGGTCTGAGACGATGGGCCTCTCCGCACGAGTGCGGAGGGCAGCCCCAAGCCTTCGAACGCAGTCTGAGGAGCCCGTGGTGGCCAGCTATGGCCTCACAAAGACGGCCACTTTGACCATGCCGAGGTACTGCACGTCGCGCACCGCCAGCTGCTGCTGCGCCGCCTGCTGCAGCGCCTGCTGCTGCGCGCGCACCGCCGCCGCCTGCTGCGCCTGCAGCTGCGCCTGCTGCGCCACCGCCTGGTCGACGGCCGCCTGCGCCCGCTGCTGCTGCGCCTGCTGCGCCGCGAGCCTCTCCACCTCCGCCTGCTGCGCCTGCTGCGCCTGCTGCGCCTGCTGCGCCTGCTGGACGAGCGCCGCCTCGCGCACGGCCGCCTGCGCCGCCTGCGCCTTGCCCTGCGGCGGCAGCGACGACGACGAGGGCGGCGGCGGCTCCTCCGGCTCCACCGACGACTCGCCGCCCGCCGCCGCCGCCGCCGCCGCCTCGGCGCGCTTCTCCTTTCGCTTGGCGTTGCGGTCGTTCTTGCGGCCCTTGCCCGCCTTGTCCGGCGACGCCGCGCCGCCGCCCGCCTCGCCGCCGCCCGCCACATCCACGCCCGGCGCCGCCTGCTGCGCCGCCACGCCGCCAGAACTTCCGTCGGCCGCGTCGGCCGCCCCGCCGCCGCCGCCGCCGCCGCCGCCGCCGACGCCACGGCCGGCGCCACGGCCGCCGCCGCCACGGCCACGCGCGACGCGGACGCCAGGAGAGCGCCCCCCGTTTGCCGCCGCCGCCGCCGCCGCCTCCGCGGCCTGCTTCGCCGCCTGCGCCGACTGCTGCGGCCGCGGCGACGGCGGCGTGGCGAGCGATTGCAGCATCGCCATCGCGTCGTTCGCGCTGCCGCCGCCGGTGGCCGCGGGCTTGGGCGGCTCGGCACCACCGCCGCCGCCGCCGCCGCCACCGCCGCCGCCACCGCCGCCACCGCCGCCACCAACGCCCGCGTCGGCCATGTGGCGCGGCGGCCGCACCTGCGCAGGCGCGAGCAACCCACCGAGGACGCGCGCCTCCTTCGGCTTGCCCGGCGCCTTCGGCAGCTTGCCCCCCTCGCCCGTCACCTGCCGCACCGGGTTGTCGACGTTGGCCGGCCGCACCGTCTCCGCGGCCGCCGCCGCCGCGCCCTTGTCGCCGGCGCCGCCCTTGTCGCCGCCCGTGCCGCGGCCGCCGCGACTACGGCTGGTGCCGCTGGGCGGCGGCGCAGGGGCCGCGAGCGCGGCGAGCGCCGCCTCCGCGCTGCCGCCGGCATTGCCGCCGCCGCCGCCGCCACCCTTTCGGGGCTTGTCGCCGCGGGCGTCCGGCGCGCCCCCCTCCCCGCCAAGCACGCCGAGCAGGCTCTGCGCAGACCGCAAGCGCATGGAGCGTCAGCGCGGGCTGTGGGCGCTCCAGGGGGTACAAACAGAGCTGGCGGCGAGCACGACGCACCTTGAGCTGCTCAGTGTGCAGGGCGTCGACGGCCTTGCTACCGCCACCCTTGCCGCCCCCGTTCTGCTCAGCAGCAGGCTTCTGCTTGGGCTTCTGATGCTTCTTTGTGGGACCGCCGCCACCGCCCTGCGAGCCAAGTGGACAGCCGCTCAGAGGGCGATTCGTGAGCATCTATGGGCTGGAGCGACGCACCGAGGCGCTCTCCGACGGAGGTTGGCTCGGCGGAGCGACTCCGTTGGTGTGAGCGGCTGCGCCGTTTGGCTGCTTAGCTTGGCCGGAGCCGCCGGCCGCCGCGCCGTCTCCACGACCACGCCCGCGACCTCCCTTGTCTCCGCCGCCGCCCTTGCCCTTGCCTTTGCCTCGGCCGCCACCACCTTTGCCGCTCTCGGTCGCTGGTTGGCTCATATCGACGGCGATGCGCGCGATAGGCTACGCGTCTGGGCGAGTTCGGGGCGACTTCGCACGAAGCGCAGCGTGGTCTACCCCTCCCCCTTGGCGGCGCGCGTAACGCGGCCGCGCACGGTACCTAAGCACATGCGCCCGAGCAAGAAGCCGGACAGAGCCGAGCAAGGCCAAGCCCGCTCTTCACGTTCTATCAGAGATACCGGACAATTGCCGGAAGTGTGACGAGCCGCTTGCCCTGCGTCGTCAAATCGTCAATCAATGGAAGCAAGCATGCGCTAAGCGTTTCGACGCCGCGTGGGGAGCGGCCGAATCACAGAGCGTGTCCATCAACGCCAGATCACCCTGGCAGGATGGCTTTTTTTTTCTTAACTTCCTGCGTGCATTGCGAAGCGATGTCTTGCGGAGTTTTCGGACTCCTTGCCTCGCCAGAGGCTTCGCAAGCATGTTCGCAAGGCCGGGTCGCGAGCCAAGGGCGCCGCCAGCCGGGAGAGTACTGTGCTCACTTCGGCGCGCAACACCTCAGTAGGCCTCGGTGCGAATGAGGCGTCACCCTGCCGCGAGTTCATACGCCACTGTGGCTCCGTCGGCGAGCACAGGGGTCAGCAGAAGCAGCACAGCACGGTCACAGGGCACGAGCCGATGCTGACGATTCTTAGTAAGTGGCAGTACTCTCATGCAGAGTACAAAATGCGTCCTTTCTTTTTTTCTTATTTCCCCAAATTAAACGCTGACGCTATTGAACGATCAGAGAAAACTTGAAATTTCACAATCATTGTGAGGACGTGATTGCTCGGTACGGTCGGTGCTCTTATTGCTTCGCTGTCGACCGCTGCTGGAGCTGAAGCGTTGGTGCTGCTGCAACCTGCAAGCGTCCGTGGCGTTAGTTAGCTATGGCCGACGAGCTCACGCCAGGAGACGTCGCGTGGGTCAAGATCCGCGGCTATCCGCGCTGGCCGGCGAAGATCTGCAGCCCCTCGGAAGGCGGCGATGCTGTCGCTGCTCAGCGTAAAGCCGGCACGGTGCTGGTCAAAACCTTCGGGGACCACATGTACTCTTGGGTGGCGTCGAAAGACATGAGCCCGTTCGACGCGGCGTCGGCCAACCAAGCCAGCGGCAAGGCCTCCTCCGCGCGTATCAAGCAGGCCATTGCCGAGGCCTTGGCGGGAAGCGCGGCGTCCTCGTCTGCCAACGGCGGTGGTGAGCATAGCAACAAGCGGCCGCGGCTGAGCGAGGGAGCCGAGGCTGGTGGCAACAACACCCCTCCCTCTGGCGCAACGCCGACCGAGGCGGACCTGCTCCCCGCCGCCGGCGCTGTGGCTGGGTCAGAACGGCACATCGAGCACCTGCTCTTGCTCCGGCAGTCGGCCCAGAAGATGGTCGAGTCCATCGACCTCATGCTGGAGCACTACAGAGCACTACAGAGCCATGGCCTCACGGGCGCCGATCGTGGCGCCATGCAGTGATTGCACGGTTCACACGCAGCGCGAGATGTCCGAGCTCGACTCATGCAGTAACGAGGCGCGTGTGTGCGTGCGTGCTAGATGCTGCAAAAAAAATACGGAGTCGAAAACACATATTTGTGCTCTTCTCGGCCTTCAGATATAGAACAACGGTACGGGAGCGCCACCGGAGTGGGCTAATGAGAAACTATACACTGCACACGCAAAAGTGCATCACTGCTCCAGAGGTGTGTCTCAGCTGCCCCGCTCGGACCCCGTCGCCTCCGCCTGCAGCCTGCGCAGCGAGTCGCCGAGCGCCGACTCGACGGTGCGGAGGCGGTTCTCGACGGAGGCCGCCATCAGCACGGCTGCGCGCACCTCGGTCGCCAGCCGAACCCCCTTCACCGGGTTGATCAGCCCGGCGACCCACAGAGCGCGCGCGTTGGGCTTGTCGGCCGCCGGCATCGGCCCGAGGTCCTGCAGCGCCTCGTCGAGCTGGTCCTGGAACTTGCCGCGCGCCGTGCTGCGCACGAGGCCCACCCACGTCGTCGCCGACGTGCCGATCGCCTCGGAGCGCGCGAGCACCTCCTCCTCGGGAGGGCCCTCCTGCTCGGCGTCGAGCTCCACCCACTTGCCGCGCGCGGGGCGGCCGAGCCACCGGTGCCCGCTGTCGGGCACCGTGTTGACCCGGACGATGCGGCACGCCTCGAGCACGATGTCGGCCGTGCCCTCGGGGTGGATGTTCGGCACCACCGGCCGCAGCTGCAGCGCGCGCAGCTTCACCTCGACGCCGTGGCTGTGCACCTCGGCGCGGTCGCGGCCCAACGCCACCACCGGTCGCGTGCGGCTGTCGGCGAACAGCTCCACCACCTCGGGCGGCGCGGTGATGTTCATCCGCTGGCCGGGCACCACGCAGCCCTCGGATACCCACAGCCTGCAGTCGGTGACTCCGGCCGACACGTCCTCAATCCTTCGCATCAGGGCGTCGGTGTCGATGCCCTCGGCCTCGGACGACATGCGCACGAGCGAGCGCCGCGGCGGCACCACCGACCGGCCCGAGCACGACGCCGACAGCGCGAGAGGAGCGGTTAGGAAAGCGGCAGCCATGGATTGAAACTTTGATGGTGGAATCCACTTTCAGGTGAAAACAACTTTATCGCCGACAACGAAAACGCGAAGCCATGGAATTATATGGATGGGAGGGAGGGG
>Ga0209713_10002759_pt1 | contig 10974 bp, 2 predicted proteins | sample ArcOceMetagenome_3_FD_187444 | JGI IMG/M metagenome (GOLD analysis project Ga0209713, IMG submission 187444) | Marine eukaryotic phytoplankton communities from Arctic Ocean - Arctic Ocean- Svalbard ARC20M Metagenome (SPAdes) (version 2) | ecosystem: Environmental > Aquatic > Marine > Oceanic...
GGGGTTGTGGTTCCGGGTGCAGACCGCCTTTTGCGCCATCACGGCGCGCGGTCTGCACTCGGGCTGCAGCGCACCAGTGTATTCTTCTATACCCCGATGTCATTTCTACTTCATGTACTCGTACCCCGCCCGAATCTCGGGACACCGCGACATGGCTCACTCATGACTAGCTAAGGCCGCCGAGGCGGCCGATGCGATAGGGAGTTTGTCATGCCACGCGGGCTACGAGGAGGAGACGGCGCAGTCACGACCGGCGCGCGGGGAACACCACCGCACTTCTGCTCCCTTTTATGGTAGCTCTGGCTTTTCCTCCGGACCGCGCTCCGCGCACCTAGCTTGTCTTGTGTCTCCCACCCTACCCACCCTTGGGGTTGTGGTTCCGGGTGCAGACCGCCTTTTGCGCCATCACGGCGCGCGGTCTGCACTCGGGCTGCAGCGCACCAGTGTATTCTTCTATACCCCGATGTCATTTCTACTTCATGTACTCGTACCCCGCCCGAATCTCGGGACACCGCGACATGGCTCACTCATGACTAGCTAAGGCCGCCGAGGCGGCCGATGCGATAGGGAGTTTGTCATGCCACGCGGGCTACGAGGAGGAGACGGCGCAGTCACGACCGGCGCGCGGGGAACACCACCGCACTTCTGCTCCCTTTTATGGTAGCTCTGGCTTTTCCTCCGGACCGCGCTCCGCGCACCTAGCTTGTCTTGTGTCTATGTCACTCCCCGACTACGGGGCGCTCGGGCCCGCTCTCCTCGTGGCCGAGAAGAGCGTACCCCAATTGGATGCGGGCATTGCCGACAAGCTGGCGCAGGCGGTCCGTGAGGGCTGCACAGTGCCCACGGGAACCTCTCACGTGAATGGTGAGAGGTGGCGTCTCATTGCGGACGCCGCGAACCTGAGCAAGAAGGACACGCGGGAGCTGGCCCTCTGGCTGGAGGAGGTCTACAGCGAGGCGATGGCCGAGCGCTTCGCGCAGGCGCCGAGGGACATCACGTCAGCTTCCCGTGTCCAGACTGGGCTCCCAGCCGCTCCGTCGGCATCGTCGTACGATCCGGAGACGGCATTCAAGGGAGAGACCTCCTCGGGGCCCGGATTGCCCGGCTTCACGACCGCGGCCGACTTCGACCGACTGATCGCGTCGATGTCCCCGGCGGGCCGGCCGGCTTCTGGTCACGTCAGTGCTCCCGTGCCCGTGACGCTCACCGTCGACTCGGACGCGCAGGACGGCGCAACAGGTGATCAGCTCGCAACTCTAACCTTCGTATTTCAGACCGGAGTGATGCCCCCCGCAGACAGCGGTATCAGATATGGCTCAGACCCGTCGCTGTCGAAGAGTTTCACCAAGGTCAAGGGTGGCCACAGTACCGTGCTGCCAGACCTGCTGCGCGGCGACGGCGCGTCGACGATGGACCTTCACAACCATTTCGGGGCGGGTGTCAACCTGCTGCGTGCCAATGGCTACGAGAAGATGAGCCGTCGTCTGTCCGACATGTGGGCCGAGCTCCAGCGCCACCTGCCGGCTTTCGAGCTCCAGAAGTCGTACCTGATCGGATACATGCGCAAGTACCCTGGGCGCGGCATCCCGATTCTGCTCGACCGCGACCTGGTGCTCCTGGCGATCGCGACGAGCACGCAGTCGGGCCCTTCCGAGCAGATGACCAAGCTGACGACCGACCTGACCGAGATCCGCAAGGAGCTCGCCTCGATGAAGGAAAAGGTCGCCGAGGTCGCCGCCATGAAGAACGAGCTCGCGCAGCTCAAGACCAAGGTCGCAGCCGGCCGCACGGCCAAGACCTGCACCTGGTGCGGCGGGATGGGCCATGATGAGGCCACCTGCCGCAAGAAGGAGCAAGGCGTTCCGAAGTCGACCTGATCGACTCCCTGCTCTCGCCCTTCTCGTACTCGACGACGTCGCTTTGCTCGGTCGCGCATTCGCTCATCGCGGTGCGTGGCTGAGCCGGCAGCCGGATCCATGACATCTTCTTCTCCAACAGTTTTGCGACCCAGAATTGGATCGAGCGCCCCCCCGGCTGCCGGCGGCGGACTCTTCGAGCCGATCTCCGTCGATTTCCCTTCGCCACCAGCACTGATGTCGAAGGATGACGCTCACAACGTTCTGAGCGTATCGCGTGGTATGGTGGTACATTTGGGCAGTCGTTCTTCATGCGACACCACAGTCTCTACACCGCCACCACTTCTCCGAATCACCTTCGTCCCTCCGAGCCCGAGGCGATTCGCTTCTCCCCGCCGCCCCGTCTACTCCGTGGTGTGCGGCGGACCTCTCTCTCTTCGAACGCGCGATGGCGGCTCTGCTGACATCGACGCGCTTCACGGCGCCATCACCGTACTCCCCCTTACCTCTCCCCTTACGAATCGCCTCTTCCTCTGCACCCCCCACTCCTCCGCCCCTCATGCCGACGGTGACGCTCGGTGTGATGGCGCGTGCGCCCTTCTTTCGTGGCTCAGAACGGCCGGGTACTTCCTCTACGTTCTCGGTGTCTTTTGGGCGACGCAACCGTGGCTGCTCGATCGGCCTTGTCGCTTCGTGCCCATCGCGGGCCTGCTCGGCGTGACCCCGGCAGCCCAGCTTTCGAGCGGCACTGCCGGTGTGGTCCCGACAGCCCCGCTCCCGCCGCCGGTGTCTCCGGCCCCCGCCCTTCACGATTCGTCGCAGGCCGAGCCACTCACGCGCCCTGCGGCGGCGACCACGGCGTGGCCACGCACGCGGCGTCTGCCCCGGTGGGCTCCGACGTTGTCGGTGGTGGCCGAGGGAGTGGAGTCGACGGCCGACTCTCCCCTGACGGCGGCGCCAGCCAAGAGGTTGGCCGCGGCCGAGCTGCGCTGGCATGTCGTGCCCGGGAGCCCCCAGGCGCCCGCTCTGGCGCTCGGCCCTTGCGCCCTGGCAGACGACAACCCGTTTGCCCCTCTTTCATCTATGGGCGTGGACGAGCCTGAGGTGGTGGAGGCGACCGACCTCTCCGATGTGGCGGAGGGAGCGTGCCGCTGCTGCCCCTCCTCGCCCCCGCGCTCCCGAGCCAAGGGCCCTCGGGCCCCGAAGTTCATTCGAGACTCGCTCCAGCCCGTCTCGGCCAGACGCGCGAGTCGGAGCGCTCGGGTGATTACGGCGCACGCTCGTTTCTTGCAACTGGTCTTCAGGCGCACGCGTCGTCTGGCCGAGCTCAGATCGCAGAGGACTACCGACGCGCCTGCGAGCGCGTGGAGCCGCGGCGCGATGCGAGGCTTGCTGCCGATACTCCGGCCGGTCGGCCACTACGCCTGCCTCAGAGGCGCCGCCCTCGCTCCCGAGGAGGCCTTCGAGGCGCAGCGGCGCCGCGCCGGCCTCGTGCTCACCTGGTACAGGCAGTACTCAGACCTCTACCGACGACTGTCGAAGAAGCCGCCGGGCTTGGTCGATCTCTTCTGTGGCGGAGGCGGATGCTCGGAGGGAGCGAGGAGGGCCGGCTTCGTCGTACGAGGCATCGACGCCCAGGCACAGCCCGACTACGAGAAACACTTCGGCGCCGACGCGTTTGTGATGGGAGACGCGCTGCGGCCGCCCGAGGTGCGGCGCGCGTGCGGGCAGGTGAGCGCCATTGGCGTGGGAGCCAGCCCGCCGTGTAAGGCATATGCCACCACGGTGATGCCTGGCCAGGAGCCCAGCGCGCCGCCGTTGCTCTCGCAGACGTTTGACCTCCTGTGTGCCACGGGCCTCATGTGGTGGATCGAGAACGTCCTCGGCGCGGAGGCCGGCACGGTGGACGCGCCGGTGTGCACGCTGCGGGGATCGCACTTCGGGCTGCATGTGGATCGCCCCCGGCGTTTCTGGTCCAGCTTCGGCGTTCATCTCGACGCCGTGCTCGAGGACGGCGGGCGCGAGCTGAGGCGAGGAGCCTGCCTTGGCGGGAGGCGACGCTTTCTACGACTCGACCCCCTCGGACGTCCCGATCGCACGGTCTGTTGCCGAGGCAACCTCTACGCGGTTCAGGGCAACGCCCCCACGAGGAGTTCGGTTGAGGAGAACGCGTGGGCCATGGGCGTCGACGCGGGGCACATGTCATGGGCGACTCTGGCGCAGAGCGTACCTCCGCCGATGGCGCAGCTGGTGGCGGCGCAGATGGCGATGCACGCGTGCCACAGAGAGTTTGGCGCGCCGTTGATCACCTACGATGAGATGGTGAAGGCACCGAGCCGCGCGAGGCGTCTCATGGCTCGGTGGTTCCGAGGCGCCGGTGATGACGACCAGGACGCGGGCCTCGAGCTGGAGGCGGCGCTGGATGCGTCGCAGAGCGCCAGCACCGACACCGCCGGCGACGCGAGGGGCGAGACTGCGGCGATCGAACCTCTCGACGAACGGTGGCAGCCGCCACCGCCAGCGGACGTGGGAGCGAGAGGCGCTCGCTCCGAGCCGCCCCATCGCACAGCCCATTGGAGCAACGCGGTGTGGGGGCTGCCCGAGGCCGTGTGGCGAGAGGCGTACTACTCTCACGCCGGCGACTTCACGCAGTCGGTGCTCGAGCCCGACGCGCCGTGGTGGCTGGCGTCGATGCACTTGCGCTCCCCGGCCGAGCCTCACGAGATGAGCTCGAGCAGGCTGGTGGGCGAGAGCACCTTCATCCACTGCTCCGAGGAGCACGCCCTCCAGCTCTTACCAGCGGTGGAGGCCGCTCTGGCCGAGGACCCGCGCGGCACGCGCATCACGTGGGTGTTGCCCCAGCGCCTCCTCGACCGACGGCTTGACCAGCGGTGGGCGGCGAGGCTGCACGAGGCCGGCTTCGGCGTCCTGCTCTCATGCGGCGAGGGAGAGGCGGTGAGAGCCGGCCGAGACGGGCTGGACACCCTGCTGTTGGCGGAGGCCGCAGTGGTGGTAACGGCGGGCAGGGCGCGCAGCTGCCCCGGGGGGGAGCGCCTCGACCACGCCCAGGTGGCCGAGCACATGGACCCTCGAGACCAAGGCATCGGAGTCGAGCCTTCGGAATTGAAGATCCAGCGGTCATACGAGTACATCCCGCACGAGCCGCACAGGTGGCGAGGACGCGGCTTCTCGCCCTTCGTCGAGCAGCTCATGACCGAGGGCCACCGCATCCCAGGCGACGAGCCCACCGGCTTCCTCGAGGTCTCCCAATACGCGTGGAAGTCATCGGAGGCCCAACGCATCGGCGGACTCGAGGCCGACCGACACGTACTCGCGGGGGCGATGGAATACCTCACTCCGGGCCAGGCGCGAGAGGCGTTGAGGAGTGGCACGGTACACCCTTGGACCGTCGTTCAACAGAAGGACAAGTGGCGTGCCTGCCACGACTTCAGCGTCGGGACGAACCGAGAGGCCGACTCAGCGCCCTTCCGGCTGCCCAGCGTGCACGACGTCAAGCCTCTCGTGAAGCCGACTTCACACTTCGCCAAGTACGACTTGCGTGACGGCTTCTTCCACGTGCCGGTCCATCCGAGCAGCAGAAATCGCATGTTGATCCGACACCCAGTCTCAGGGCGGCTCATGCGGTGCTCGAGACTCCCATTCGGCTACGTGGCGTCGCCGCAGTGCTTTTGCGCCGTCACCGAGGAGGTGGCGCAGGAGTTCAGGGCGCGTGTTGGGCGCGCCGGACTCACCGGGATTCACCTTTTGGCCTACGTCGACGACTTTCTGCTGGTCGCCGACACGGAGGCGCTGACGAGAGCGGGCAGCCGCATCTTGGAGGCCCTCTTCGCCGAGCTGGGCCTTCAGTGGGCCCCCCACAAGCGTCGTGGGCCGGCGCAGGCGATGGAGTTCCTGGGGCTCTTGATCAACAACTCCCCAGTGGGCCCGCGCAGCATCGGGCTCACTGCGTCACGCCAGAGAAACCTGAGGACCATGCTCGATGACTGGCGAGCACGAGCACCACCCGCTGGCAGCAGTCAGCCCGTGGTCGTGGACGACCCGCGCGAGCTTGCGCGTCTTCTCGGGCACCTGGTGTTCGCCTCGCAGGTGGTGCCCGGCGGCCGAGTCTACCTCCAGTGCATGCTCTCTTCCTTCTCAGGCCTCGTCGTAGATTGGCGGCGCGGCGCTGTGAAGGCGGGGCCGGGGCCGTGGCGAAAGCTCAGTCTCGACGATGGCTTCTGGCGTGATCTGGACTGGTGGGACGACCATCTCGAGTCGAACAACTGTATTCCGCTCGACGAGATCCCAGCCTCCGCGGCGGTCCAGGCCGGCACCGACGCCTCGGACTGGGGCGCGGGCGAGATCATCTACCTCAACGGGGCAAAGGAGGAGACGCGGCTGGTCTTCACCTCGGCCGAGAAGAGGCGCCCGATCAACTGGCGTGAACTTCTCGGCGTGCTTCGAGTGGTGCAGGTTTGGGGCCATCGCCTCCGCGGCACGCGGCTCCTGGTCGAGACCGACAACATGGCCACCTGGAGCACAGCGTCTCGGGGTCGCTCGAAGGCGCGAGACATGCAGGAGCTGCTCCGGCGGCTCTTCGAGCTCTGCAGCCGGCACGGCATCAGGCTCACTCTCACGCACACGCCAGGGGCGGTGCTGGATCGACCCGATCAGGTGTCGAGGGGTTCGGCGATGGAGGAGCCGCGCGCTCGTCTCAAGAGCGGCTTCTTCGAGGCTCTCGAGGCGGCGTTCGGTCCCTTCTCCGAGTATCTGGGCGCCGAGAGGGAGCACCGGATCCGAGCCCCCTCAGGAGAGTCAGCAGGGCTCTTCTGCCACCCCACTCACTCGACGGTGGGCACGACTTTGCGGATGGTGGGCGACAGGATGCTCAACCGAGACGGCGGCCGACTCAGAGGCCTGATCGTTCTGCCGAATGCGCCGGACGCTCAGTGGTGGAAGCTCACGCGACACATGGCAGCGGTCTCTCACCTGCCAGCCGGCCAGTCAGTCTCCCACTTGGAGAGCAACACGCTCGGCCGCTGGCTCCCCCTCCGTGCCGAGCGGCCGACCCTCATCGCCGCCTTCCCACGCTCCGCAGGTCATGGTGGCTACCCGCTCATCGAGAGCCTCCGCCGCGCCGACGGAGGGGCGGTCGAGGGCTACGTCTCGATGAGGGCCGACGGCGGGCAACGCCTCGTGCACCCTTTGCCCCCGGGGGCTTTCGTCTTCTCTCAGCCGGACGAGCCGGGCGAGGTGGGGGCGCTCTACCTTCTCGAGCGCGGCTTCGACCCGACGAGCTACCACGGGACGGGGCTCATGCGCGCGGAGGCCGCACGCATCGTACTCGACATGCGGCCGAGGATCAACCGATCCGACATGTCTGCGCTGCCGTGCCTGCTCGACGCCACGGCCAGCTACCGGCCGAAGCGCAAGCCTCACTTCATCGAAGCGAGCAAGCTCTTCATCGCCACGCCCTTCGTGCGCGAGGTCAACGTGCCGGTGTCGAAGGCAAAGGGATGGGCGCGGGTGCTCAGAGCCTTCTACTTCGACTTCACGAGCTGCGAGGCGGCGGTCGAGCGCCGCGCCGAGGGCGCGCCATGGCCCGACGAGTTTGACGAGGACGACGAGGTGGTCGACTCGCTCGCGCGCGGTCTGCGAGAGATGGGCAACGACTGGGTGACCGTGAGCACGCCCTCCGCGCCGGGCTCCGTCTCTTCGGCGTCGATGCTGTCGGTGGAGGCTCCGGAGGTCTCGCCGCCGGTGGCGCCTGGCGAGCCGGGATCGAGCGAGTGGGGCGGCAGACTGCCAGTAGTGCCGGCTCACCTCCAGTCGCCGCCCGTGGAGTGCGAGCACCTGTGGTACATCATCGGACAATGCACGGTGCTCCAGCTCGACGGAGACGCTTGCGGCGGCGAGGTAGTCAAGTGCCAGAAGGCGAGGTGCGGAATGTACAAGTGCCGCAAGTGCGGCAACTCGGGCCGCCACGCCGTCTGGCCGGCGACGGGTCTCGAGCAGTCACAGAGCGTGGCCTCCTCCTCGATCGAGATGTCAGCCATGGCCTCCGCCCTGATCGAGATCGAGGAGCCGGTCGCATCGCGCGTGCCCCCGCTGGTCGAGGATGCGAGGGCGGCGTCTGATGACGACGGCGAGATCCCCATCGCACAGCAGCCTGGCGTCTCGATGGCCGGCGTCTCGAAACGGACGCGCGCGGCGTACGATGTTCCGCCAGCCGCGGGCATCGACGACGTCGAGGACCCTCCTCCCATGGGACCCGGGTCGGCGGCAGGACATCCGGCAGTGGCGGCGCGTGGTGGACCGCTCGTGCCGGCGGCGCGCTGTCAGCTTGCGGGCTGCAACCAGCCATGCTACGTCGAGTCGGGGGGGCGTGTGCACGATTACTGCGGCGCCTCGCACGCCATCAGGGCGGGCGCCTGCGACTCGGGAGCAGCGACGACGCCATACTCGGAGTTGCCGTCGAACGCGCCGCCCGGACCGGCCGTGGCGCGGTGCCGGCTCGCGGGATGCGACCGGCCGCGCTACGTCGACGCAAACGGATACGTGCACGGCTTCTGCGGCGTCTCGCACGCGATCCGTTCGGACTCGGGAGCGGCGACGGAGCCGTACACTGGCACGTGCCCGCCGTGTGGACCGGGAGCGATCACGGCGTCGTCGGCGGCTCGCGCCGCAGTGCGCTCGGCGGGGCACCGCGTGCCCAACGGCATGGGCACCCTTCAGCTCATCCGCTCCGACGGCGTGACCTGCATGGGCTGCTCTCGCCCCGTCGCCGCCGGCTCCAGGGGCGAGGTTTTCCTGACTGGGTTCATTCACCCGCTCGACGCGTGCCGCAGACTCGCCGAGTCGACGCGGGCGCGCGGCGGCGGGTCGGGCGCGGTCTTCGCCGCCGCCGACGAGGGCGGCGCTCAGGGGAGCGCGACCGCCGGATCGCACAACAAGCAGGTCCAGATGCAGGAGCGCTTCAGCGCCCAGCGCATGCGCGGGCTGCGCCTCTGCGTCGACGGCCAGTGCCATCTTCGTCAGGGCCAGCAGGCGGCGGCGCGGCACGAGACCGAGCTCGCATGCCTCGGCGGCTGCGGCCGCACGCTGCACGCGTACGCGTGCGCTCAGATTCCGAAGGGCACCGCGCTCCTCGGCAAGTTCCTCTGCCACCACTGCCGTCTGGCTGCCATGGGCGCCGAGGGAGAGCCGCTCGAGGCGGTGCTCGACAACGCGACCGCCACGATGCTCCTCGAGATGACGACGGGCCGCACCCGCACCGCAGTCGGCTACGCCCGCTTCGCGAGGCTCTCCGAGGTGTACGTCGAGAGCATGAAGGCGCAGGGGCTGACGAAGATCCTGGCCCCCCAGGACTCCAAGGAGAGCTTCAAGAGCTGGATGACATGGATGGTCATCGACGAGGGGCGCGCGAGGGAGTTCACCACCGCGATCCGGCAGGCGGCCGGCTACCTCAAGGGGACCGGGCGGCCGGCGTACACGAACGACCCCGACATCAAGCTCATGATCAAGGAGCTCGAGGACACCCACGGCACGGCGGAGCAACCGATGACCATCGGCACGATGCGCATGCTCGCCGCCTCCATCCATCATGTGATCCCTCGCGAGTTCGGCAAGAACCCGTTCATCGCGTCAAGAGAGACGATCAACCTGATCAACGAGTCCATCGGCTGCCTGCGCGTCTCGGAGTCGTGCAGCGGAGTGGACGGCTACGGTTTGCTGGCCAACAACACGTGCATCCTCACCGACCAGAGCACGGGCGAGGTGTCGGTCGAGCTGAAGCTGCAGGACTCGAAGACCGGCCTCGAGAGATGGATCAACATGGCGGGAGAGACGCTGCGCTCCAAGATCAAGATCGCCGAGGCCTATCGAAACCATTGGCGTCTGAACGGCCTACACGTCACTCCGCCACGCCTGGAGGGCGGCTTCCACGTCGAGCAGCCCGACTCGTGGTCAGTCAAGCTGTCGCTGCTGGCAGCCCCGCCGGACTACGAGAAGAGGCTCGCGGCCGTGCTCGCTTTGCTCTCGAAGGAGGCGGTCGAGTACCGCGCCGTCGCGCCGCGGCTCCTCCAGTACGCGCGTGAGAGACACGACGCGAGGGGAGGAGGCGAGGAGCACAAGTACGTGCTCCTCACCGAGGGCCGACACGCCGACCCCTTCCACAGAGAGGTCATGCTGCTGCTCGAGCGCAGCCAGCTGGGCAAGATCGACCAGAACATCCACCTGGTCGCCGCGCCGCTCCTGCGGTCGACTCACCGGGCTGGGAAGACGTTGACGCCCATGCCGTTCATGGCCACGTCCACCTACCCTAACCTTAAGCGCATCTTCGAGGGATCATACCTGATGGCCAACCCGCCCGACGACCCCGACCCAGAGTTCGATCTGCAGGGTCACGCATCGCCGAGGCTGGGCAACCACTCATGGCGCCGTTACGGCGACAAGATTGCTCGAGACTACAAGAACTTCCACCAGCTCACGCCGACCGACATCGACCTGTACGCTGGGTGGAATCTGGCCGCGATCAGCATGGACATGCAGACCAAGTACGCGGGCCAGCAGCGCTCAGAACGCGTCCGACGACGCAAGCTGACACAGATGGGGTGAATCGCTTGGGGGTTGTGGTTCCGGGTGCAGACCGCCTTTTGCGCCATCACGGCGCGCGGTCTGCACTCGGGCTGCAGCGCACCAGTGTATTCTTCTATACCCCGATGTCATTTCTACTTCATGTACTCGTACCCCGCCCGAATCTCGGGACACCGCGACATGGCTCACTCATGACTAGCTAAGGCCGCCGAGGCGGCCGATGCGATAGGGAGTTTGTCATGCCACGCGGGCTACGAGGAGGAGACGGCGCAGTCACGACCGGCGCGCGGGGAACACCACCGCACTTCTGCTCCCTTTTATGGTAGCTCTGGCTTTTCCTCCGGACCGCGCTCCGCGCACCTAGCTTGTCTTGTGTCTCCCACCCTACCCACCCTTGGGGTTGTGGTTCCGGGTGCAGACCGCCTTTTGCGCCATCACGGCGCGCGGTCTGCACTCGGGCTGCAGCGCACCAGTGTATTCTTCTATACCCCGATGTCATTTCTACTTCATGTACTCGTACCCC
>Ga0209713_10002760_pt1 | contig 10973 bp, 2 predicted proteins | sample ArcOceMetagenome_3_FD_187444 | JGI IMG/M metagenome (GOLD analysis project Ga0209713, IMG submission 187444) | Marine eukaryotic phytoplankton communities from Arctic Ocean - Arctic Ocean- Svalbard ARC20M Metagenome (SPAdes) (version 2) | ecosystem: Environmental > Aquatic > Marine > Oceanic...
CAGATCAAAGACATACAGCATGCCCTGAGGGATGTGAGGCAGTTATTGATCAAATTGAAATGAGGTATGTGTTGGCTACAGTGACATTAGACAAAGCAAATGGTCTGTCACATGAGTCACTGAATTTACTTGAAGCAATGGGTTTGGAGGTGGATCTGAAGGCGCATGGTAAATGATAACATTTCAAGATGAGAATATTCTGGGCTGATAAGTTGCACAGGATGTCCGACAATGACTGTTTGGACTCTATTCGGTCTCTATGAGGGGGGGATTGTAATGAGGGTACAGTACTCAACAGAGATCTCTATAGTACCAAGCAGTCAAGAGTAAACATATTGACCAGAACTATGAAGCATTGACCGCAGTTGGTCAACGGCGAGTCAACGCCACGTGACAGATGAAGGGTCACGAGTGCTGAGTCAATTAGTACATCAATATTAATATAGTCGCAGTTCAGTTCCTGAGCAAGGGTCAGAGTAGCGATTGACTGAATCAGAGTGAAGCAAGACAATGCTTTAGATTCAGGTCGTCGTTGCTCTGCGCTCACGCTTGAGTCTGACTGTGACAGGTAATTAAACTGAGGATATACTACAAGCTTCGCTGTGAACTAACGTTATAATCTAAAGCACCTTATGGAGGGTGGTGCTAACGCTGACGCTTCGAACGGATTTGATGCTGGCCCGGGTGGTTCGCAAGGATTCGAGGGAGGGTCGCCGTACAGTGGAATGGGCGACGGGCAATTCCCAGGGGAAATGCCCACGGGCTACGGCTATGGAGGATTCGAAGGAGGAGCCGGCGGCTTCGACACTGGATTCAACGCCGCGGCAGAACCAGCGAATGAAGGTACAGGGCCGCGATCGGGTCCTTCGACGCAGGAAGAAGATTCATTTCGGGCGGGGGGACAAGAAGTTCCTCACCAGGGATTTAACCAGTCGATGCCTCAGGCAGCGCCTGCGACTAATACAACTGTTGTTGTGAACGGCGATCGAACCAGAGCGATCGCGAGGCCAAAGAAGAGTGGTGGTGGTCTGTCTGGTATAGTGGGGGAATGCCTGCTGATGCCGCGATCAGGTGTGATTGAGGAAGTGGTGAGGACTGTGCCAGTGGTGGGTACTCCAGTTTCGCTGACATATGAGGATAAATTCGTATCGCTGGGTCCGTTGGTTGATGAGATGTTAAAAAAGCAGAGTGAGTTCAAGCTTCTCTGCGAGAATTGGGGAAAGGACTTCGATTCGAAGACAGGCGATTCGTGGAGAATCGCATTGAACACATTCACAAATGCTCTGCAGAGCAAGTATCTGATGGATGATGAGCAGTCAGAGGCTGTTTCGGTTCTTATTGCCACAAAGAAGCTGCGGACTGGTGGGTTCGCTAGTTTGAATGCGACGAAAACAATGATGTTTCATGAAGAGTACCAGGCGGCACATGATGGTGTTTCTGGTCTGTTTTTGCTGCAGGCGTGTTCAGGCGTGATTGAGACAAGGAGTATTTCTACCAGGGCTGATGCTCAGCAGCGGTATGGGATAACTCGTCTGGAGAGGGTGTTTCAGCCACAGTTCTATGGGACGGTGGATGAAAACAATTGGGATCTGGTGCACGGGGCATGGATCAAGTACATAAGCTATGAGCTGATAAAGTCGGATGCGTCAGCTCCATTCAAGGAGAAATATTTCGTCAAGAAGGGTGTGGCTCATGATGGGAAACAAAAGGTGTTGGAGGATAGAACAGTGGAACCTTTACAGTTGGTGCTATCGAGGGAGCAGACGGCACTGAACAATCTGATTGCAGCAGATGCTGTGACAGGCTTGGATAATTCGCCTAGGATTCATGAGAGGATTCGGCAGTTCATATTGAGGATGCATGCAGATGTGGTGTCTGAGATGCTGGAATTGGTCAAGCTGATGGCTAGTGGAGCTTGTGGTGGAAAAAGGGTTGTTGTGGAAATGCATCAGGTGGAAGGTGTGTTGATTCCAAAGCTGACAAACTGGGAACATTTCAAGCGGTTTCTGGCAGCTGTGCAGAATCGTTGGGAGGCGCTGGGTGTTAGAAAGGTGAGTGGTGCACCGACAAAGCAACAGGGTGGTGGAGGAGGAGGCGGTGGTGGCAAAGAGAGGATCTGTGATTTTTTCAGTCGTCATGGGAGATGCAGTTATGCAGAGGAAGGTGCTTTGGCGTGTCGTAATGGTAAACATGTGAGATCACAGCAACCTGCTGGCGGAGGAGCTGGTGGTGGTAAAGGTGGTGGTGCAGGAGGTGGAAATGTGGGTGCAAATGCACCAAGGAAGACACCGAGCAATGCTGGTGGTCTGCCTACTCCAGCTCCAAAAGGTGGGAAGGGTGGTCAAGCCCCTGCTGCAGGACCAGCAAAAGGGAGTCAAGTGATGGTGATGAGGAAGTGCAAGGGGTTTCCGACTGCTGGGGATTGTCCCAAGCAGGATTTTGAGGTGGACAAAAGCTTTTATGAAGCAAAGCAATGGACGTTACCTGAGATGTGCAAGATATGTCGATTAGCTCGTGATGCCGCTAGGAGAGCAGCTGGAGGTGATGGAATCAGTGGCATGCCAGTAGCTGTGGAAGAAGAGGAGGAGGTGGTGAAGGATGATGATGAGGTGTTTCAGGAGGAGCTGCAAAAGGATGAAGCAGTGATGAGGCAAGTGGAAGTGATGATACCAGGTGTATTTGTCATTGGTGATGAGGCTGGAGTGGAACCAGCGCCTGCTGCAGAGCCAGTGAAAGTGTCAAAGGAAGATTATGTTGATGATCCCATAAAAAATGCTGAGATGGTGAGGAGAAGTATGTTGATGTTCAATCCGTTGAGTGGCGATTTGTATGGTGATGATGCAAGGAGGTGGCAGGAGGAGGAGAAGGAGAGACTGCAGGTTGCTGAAGCAATCGAGCAGGTAGCTGTGGCAATGAAGAAAGCTGCAGAAGAGGAAGCAGTAGCTGTTGAAGAGGAGGAGGATATGGATGAAGTTGGCTATGGTGGTTTGAAAGTGGGTCTTACGCTGTTCCAGTGCATGTGGGTAAATGCTGAGATTCGTGATTGTATTGTGTCATTTGTTCTTGATGGAAGAGATATGGCAAAAGGCTTTGTGGAGGGAGTTCTACCAGCAGTGAGGAAGGTGAAGAAGGAAATTGGAGCAGTAGTGTTGGAGATAACTTCAGACATAAGTGCGGAGTGGAAGCAGGAAGAAGAAGGGCGTGCAGCAAGAAAAATTGCTGATTCAGTATGCCAAGCTGTGCAGAAGGGAGTGAAAGCTGTGTCAGAAAAGAAGAATGGTGTGAGGAAGTACAAAAGCAGAAGGGTTGATGTGGAGGTTTTTGTAAAGGGTGCTGGTAAGGAGATTGCAAGAAAATGTGGTTTCAAGGATAGCTTGGAGGAGGTTGATACTGTGCAGCAGCTGGTGGAATACTATACTGAGTTTATGCTGAACATGGTAGTGCGTGATGTTGATGAGATGTCAAAAAGGAGGTGGTTGTCAAATCTGTATGGTTCGTCGACTGAGATGATGTTGGGCATGGGTGGAGTTGAAGTCAGAAATGTGGAGTGTGCAAGGATTCGATGCTTGCAAGGGATGCAAAAGGAGATGGGGGATTTTTTTAAGTCAGTGTCCAAGGAGGAGTATGAAAGCATGCCAAAGCTGAAAAGCAAGAAGGTGGTGGTTGAGGAGGAGGAGGTGAAGCGTCTGGTCATGGTTGTGGTGCAGGATACAGAGGGCTTGGTGCTGGCTGCAGTGTCAAAGGAGAAGGAGGTATGCATGCCAAAGAGAAGGGTTGGGCTATGTAAGGATCTTGAGTTTGATTCGAAAAAGATGCTTATAGCAGCAATGGAAGTGGTGAAGGATGTGGTCAAGGTGGAAGAAGTATTGGAGGAGGATATGGTGTTTGAGGGGGTGGTTGGCGATTTGAATGAGATCACAGTGTTCAGATATACTATGACAGAGGCAGGCATGAGTGATGGTGAACCATTATGGGGAAATACTCGTGGTGAACAGAAGGCAATGTGGCAAAGTGTGGAGGATTGGCTTGTGTTTGGTGATGTTTCTGCAGTAATGATGGAAGCTCTGAGTATGGTGAAAGTGGAGGAGGTGGTGGTGCAGTCAAGGTCAAGGTCAAAATCAGAGAGTGTGAGTCCTACTGGACAAAGTGATTGGGAAAACAGAGTAAGGATGTCAAGTGGAGGCATTCAGGTTAGTGTGGTGGAATCAAGGAGGAGTGCCAGAGTAAAAAAGGATACTGAACAGCTGGTGATGTCGCCTACAAAAATGAAGCAGCAAGTGCTAGGGGAGGAGGAGTATGCAGCTGCAGGTGAAGCAGAGGAGGGTGATAGCTGGTTGGCATCTAGCTCAAGTTGGGCTGAGTCAAGTGGGTGCAGTGAGGAGGAGGCTGCAGCAGAGGGTGATGACAGGAGTCAAGATGAGGAGGAGAGGGTGTTGCTGGATGAGTTTTGTGAGAGTATGAAGGAGGCAGAGGAAGAACAACAGCAGTATGATGAGAAGTGGTCAGAGCAGGGCTGTGGTGATGCTGGTGATTATGTGTATGATGCAAAGGATTTCTATCATAGGGTGAAGGTAAATGCGGATGGAACGTTGATGCAGGCAAAAGAGGTGAAGAAGCTGTATGACAGAGCAAAGAAGGAGTTGGAGGAGGAATGGAGCGTTTACATAGATGACAGTGTTGTAAATGGAGCTGTTGTGGAGCATAGTGAGCACAGTGATAGTGTGATGAAGGCAGCTGCAGAACAAAGGGAATATGTGGAGATGGATGAGGAGGCAAAGAGACAGTCAATGATTGAGCTGTTTAGGGAGGATGAGTCGGAAGACGAGCGTGATTTTTGTTGAGGCGCGATGCGGGCGCCACCACAAGTAAATACGCTGCAGATGGTGTTGGCAATGCTGACAGTTTGAAGCGGAGTAAATATTACAAAAACAAAAAAATTGCGTGGAGGAAAAGGTGGAGAAGGAAGAATAATGTTGCCAAGAAGTCAGAATGGTGGCAGGGACAGAAGAGGAGAATGAATGTGAAGGAGGATTTGCAGAGAAAAATAATGGATCATGAGCTGAGGAGGAGGAGGACAGTGAGTGGTGCAAAGGTCAAACAATGCAGGGTGGAGTGGATGGAATCGTATTGGGAGGCTGGGTGGAATTTGAAGGAGTGTGCGCGGTGGGCCAAGTTGGTGCTGGAAGGGAGCATTAAAGTGAGCAAGAAGCAAGCAGTACATTACTATGGTATTGTTGGCATAGTGAAGAAGCTGGCAGAGTTGAGACAAGCTGGTGGGGAAGATGAGCGTATGGAGGGGAAATGGTGTCGTGTGATAAGTTCGGCTTGGATAAGAGAGTGGAGGAGAAAAGAAGAATTGTCGAGGCAGGGGTCAATGAAGATGCTGATGCAAGAGGGAGAGGTGGTGGTGCAGGAGAGAGAGAAGGAGCCTAAGAGAGAAGCAAATAAGTATAAGGTGGGAGTGGTGGTACACATTCAAAGTTGGATCAGGAGGTGGTTGGCAAAAGTGTGTGCAAAGAAGATGAAGCAGCAGGAGGAGGAGGGAAGGGTGTTGTTACAGCAGAGTGCTGAGCTGGATTGGAGTTGTTATGATGGTGAGGTGGAGGGGGCCAGAGTAGCTACATTGACAGCAGAGCAGGAGGAGTATGCTACTGTGTTGAATATTGGGTCTGCTGGATATGAAGAGTTCAGAGTTGCATGCACATTTGTGGAGTTTGAGACAGAAGGGAGGCAGGAGCTGAGACAAGTGTTGACAGGGTTTGACACAATGTCAATGGTTAACATAATGGAGAAGAGTCAAGTAGATCCATCATGGAAGTGGCTGTCAAGAGGTGGCAGAGTGAAAGGGATTGGTGGTCAGCTGCACTCAATAGAGGGAATTGTGGAAGTACCTGCTCATGCTATGACATACTTGGGAGAGAGAAAGAAGATGATTGTGTCGGTGATTAAGCAGATACCACATGGAGTGCATTTGCTGATTGGATTGCCTACAATATTGTCGCCAGAGTATTCCATAAAGCCTGATCCGATAAATTGGAGAGTTCACATAAATGGACTGAAGGAAGTGGTGAGGTTGGATTGGATTACCAGTGTGAAGATGAGAATGGCTGCAGGACCACAGGTGATGTTGTCGCTGTGTGCTGGGATTTTGGTGGAGGTGCCAGTGGCAATGGAAATGGGTTGGAATGTGGTGGAAGTGTTGGTGATGGAGTGCGGTATAAATCAAAGGAGGGTGATAAAAGCTCTATTTGGTGATTTGGTGATGTTCATAGGAGATGATGTCAGAGCAGGGGTGAAGGATGAGATGTTGCAGCGTGTGACAATGGGACATGGAGGTCCTACATGTACACCATGGTCAGGTTTAAGAGACAGTCCAGGAGGGTGTGAGGAGGAGGAGGCAAAGGTATTCAAGGCGGTTGCTACAATTTTCAAAAGATTAAGGCAACTTACAGATGGAGCAGCACATGTATTGTTGGAGACAGTGGTGGTGCACAGAGATTTGAAGGATGATATGGCGATACAGGAGGAGTGGTGTGGAGGTGAAATAAACCGATTGTGTGCTGCTGATGTTGGTGGAGCAGCAGGCAGGGACAGGAGGTACTACAGTCCTACGTGTGATTGGGAATTGTTGTATTACACTGCATGTGAGCATATGAATCCAGATTGGGCGGCGAATTTGGGAGGAAAGTTTGCGCATTTTAAAGTGCCGTGTGTGGTGTGTAGTCATCCTACAACGAAGTCACCTGTGATGGTGATGCAAAGAGGTTTTCCAAAGTTAAGATTTGCAGTGCCAGATGAGTTTGATCGGTTGCAGGGATTGAAAGCTGGTACGTCGTGTGGTGGATATAGAGTGGATCTGGAGGACAGTGAAAGATTCAGGTTGAGTGGAGGAGCGTTCAGTGCTGATGCAATTTGGGCTATAAGCAGGACATGGAAGGTGAAGGAGCAAAGGGTGGCTGTATTGAGTGTGGCAAAGATGTTGGATTTTAGACATTTAAATGCAAAAGGGCAGATGGAGGTGTATATGAAGTGGTACAAAAATGACAAGGAAGGTTTGGCAAAGTATTTTCAGAATTTAGCGATAAATCTGGAAATGCCAAAGCTGGATTTGCTGTCTATGATGGCTGATCAGGAGACAGCAAGGTATCAGACAAGAGCACCAGGTTATACAAAGACTGGATTGGGTCCGTCGTGTGACTATTGTATTGATTGTGCTATAAGAGATGGGTCGCATCAAGATGTGGAGTGGAGCAGAGAATATTGGATAGTGCTGTTATTTTTTCAGAAGAAAGGAAGGAAGATAATAGCTGAATTTGATGGTATTACTTACAAGAAGGGTGATGAATTGGAGGCCATGAGACCATTGAGAAATTATACCAGTTTGAACTCGGCAATAGCAAATGGTATTCCCAAGTGGTGGAGAGAATTTTGTCCTGTTGCAGAGGATATCAGGTCGCAGATGCCAGTGGGTTGTGTGGGGATGGCTACATATGATGCAAAAAATGCATTCCATTCGGTGAGGATAACAGATGATAGTAGATCATTATGTGTGTCAAAATATGTCAGGGGTGATGGTGTTACCAGATATATTCAAGCAAAGGGAGGGGACCAGGGGATATCAGCGATGGCGTTGTTTTTCCCAGTGTGGATTGCATTTGGTTATAATTTCTTTTTCGGTCAGGCATGGTATGAGGAGCCGTGGTGGTCAGATTTTGTGGATGATTCGTTACTGTATTCTATGATGGAATCTGGATATGATGCAGAAGTAAAAATGTTTTGTATGGGAGTCACAAAGAGATGTATGGGGTTGGAGGTGTCGATGAAAATTGATTTGTCAGTGAGGAAGGAAGTGGAGTTTGTGGGATTATGGTGGACCATTTCAGGTTTAACAATTGGAGAGCAGGGTGTGAAAGACATCTTGGGTATTTTGGATAAGCAGCCAGCAGGGATAAAACAAGCAAGAATGTTGAGAGGAGTGGTGGTGCAGGCGAGGTCAGCATTTGTGTTTACAGCAGGGGAGCTGTTGAAATTTAGTGCGCTGTTGGCAGTAATAACCAGCTGTATTGATCTATGCAATCAAAGTGGTAAAAAGTTGGTGTGGACAAAGGAGGCAGAGGAGTCAGTGGATGAGTTGAAGGTGAGGTTGAAGGATCAGCCAAGAGCGTATACAAACCCAGAGATGTTGATGAATGAGGAATATTGCTTGTGCATTAGAGGTGATGCGGATCCAGATGCTATTATGACGTCACTGTGGTTGGTGAAGAGGAGGGATGCAAATGATGTGTGTTGCGCTGATTTTGAGGAGGAAGGAAGAGCAATACTATTGGGGATAAGACCAAAGTCACTGGGAAAGTCAAGTAGGAGATGGCATATTTCAGAAAAGGAGCTGTTTTCAATGGTGTATGGTGTGAGGATGTATGGTGCATTGATAACAGAATGTGTTGCGAAATGGGCTTTGAAGCAAGATCAGAGTGAGTGGTATTTTTCGTGTGGTCAGTTGGTTCCACACATTGCAAAAGTGTGTTTTGCGTCTGATTCAAGTTCGGCGTTGGGAATGCTGATAGCGCTGCATTTACCAAGTGGAAAGTTGGAGCATTTAACACCTAAGATTGAAAGGTGTACAGGTTATGCAGAGGAGACTGCGTGTACAATGCACTGGCCAATAGCAAGACTACAGATGCCAGGAGCAGGAGATGGACCTTGCAATAGTATCTGTGATTACATTTGTAGGATGGTGGGTGAGCTGAAAAGAATGAAGGGAGTACCTACATTTGAGGATGAAGAGGTAGAGGATCCAGCTTTTAGAGCAGAAGATGTTGATTGGGGGGGAGAAGCAGTATTATTGACATTGGGGGAGCCTATGGCAGAAAGTGGTGATAAGCAGATGGAAGGAGTGCCAGAGGGCATGGCTATTCAAGTGTTCACTATGAATGTGAGTGAGTGGAAGGAGGTGGAGCGAGCATTCTCGGTGGACTGTGGTGAGTACAGTTCAGTAAGGATGTGTGATATTTATCTAAGGATGAATGGTCGGTTTGAAGGTTCCAGTGAAACTGGTGAGAAGATTGATTCGTGGTTGGGGAAGCTATTTTATCCTGTCAAGATAAATGATGAGATGGGATGGTTGCCGTTTACAGTGGTATCAGCAGTGAGGCCAGTAGATGGATCGGAGAAGGATTTTACAAAGGAATTGGTAATGGTGGTGCCAGCAGGTGCTATGGTGAATGTGTCAGGTATGGAAGTTGATACAGGAGAAGAGACAATATCAGGACCAGGGGGTAATGATTTGAGACATGATATTTTGTGGTGGGCACATTATGCAAAGGTGCCACATGCGAGGTTGCATGAGTCATTGGAGAGAGCTGCATCAGTATCATGGTGGTCAGAGCAAAATGCTCAAGTGAAGTATATGTACAGATACTGCAGTGTATGTTGCCAATTCCGGTTGGCGTTGTCAGTAGCGGGTTTTGGGCTGAGTGTTCAGGCTCCGTTTCAAGTGGTACAGATGGATGATGCAAAGTTGTCAAAGAAACTTGCTGCAAGGGTGCCGTATATGTCAGTGATGGTATTTGTGTGTGTGGGTTCTGGAGCGTGTGTGTATGTGTTGCGAAATGTGATGAGTGCGGCGGAGGCAGCTTTTCTATTTGTGACAACGTGGATCAAAGAAAATGGGTTTTGTCAGCTGTTGTGCAGTGACAATGATGCTGGATTTTGTTCAGAGATGATGGCGATCATTTGTAGAATGTTTGGCATGAAAGACCAGCAGTTTTCAGGAAGGGGTAGTCATTGCAACTTTGTGGAAAGAGCAGTGTCAATTGTAAGGAAGGTTTTGTTTCAGATGGAGGTGTTGGGAGATGTTGTGACTGACAGGGATGTGCAGTTGGCAGTAGCATATGCACAGATTGAGGCAAACCAAGTGAATGTAACGGATGGGTCGACTGTGTTTGAAAGGACAAGAGGATACAGGGCATCAACAGCAAAGGATTTGCTGGCAGTGAAGGGTATGAGTGATGGGGAGCTATGCAGGGCTGTGAAGAAGTTAACAAAGGTTGATGGTGAAATGGTTACAGCTATGAAGGATCGCTGTGATGCGTTGATGGGAGAGCATAAGATTCAACAAGAGAAAAGAGCAAGGTACAACTATGGTTATAGAGTTTCTAAGGAGGGAAAGAAGACAAATGCTGAGAATTATATGACTATGGAGGAAGGACTGGAGTTGGGAAGCAAGGTTTCATACCAAGGGAATAAATATTTCATGCTGGATGAAAAGGCTACAAATGAACAAGGGAAACCAGTGGAGGTTTTCTTGCGGAGTTGTTTGGATGAAACAGATGAAAAATGGGTGGTTTTCAGTGAAGTGAGACCATTGGCAGTGAGTGAACAAATGTTGGTGTTGCCAAGGAGTGATTTTCCAGCGTATAATGTACATGATGTGGTGGCATACTCGTGTGCAGAAGAGCCAGAAGTGGTGCAGCTGGGGGTGGTGATGGAGAGTGCAGATGACGGTATATCAGTCCATGAATTGTGGGGTCGACAATGTAAAACGAAAGTAACGTTTTTGCCGAAATGGAATGATGGTGAAACAGATCAAAGACATACAGCATGCCCTGAGGGATGTGAGGCAGTTATTGATCAAATTGAAATGAGGTATGTGTTGGCTACAGTGACATTAGACAAAGCAAATGGTCTGTCACATGAGTCACTGAATTTGCTGGAAGCAATGGGTTTGGAGGTGGATCTGAAGGCGCATGGTAAATGATAACATTTCAAGATGAGAATGTTCTGGGCTGATAATTTGCACAGGATGTCCGACAATGACTGTTTGGACTCTATTCGGTCTCTATGAGGGGGGGATTGTAATGAGGGTACAGTACTCAACAGAGATCTCTATAGTACCAAGCAGTCAAGGGTAAACATATTGACCAGAACTATGATGCATTGACCGCAGTTGGTCAACGGCGAGTCAACGCAATGTG
>Ga0209713_10002762_pt1 | contig 10968 bp, 9 predicted proteins | sample ArcOceMetagenome_3_FD_187444 | JGI IMG/M metagenome (GOLD analysis project Ga0209713, IMG submission 187444) | Marine eukaryotic phytoplankton communities from Arctic Ocean - Arctic Ocean- Svalbard ARC20M Metagenome (SPAdes) (version 2) | ecosystem: Environmental > Aquatic > Marine > Oceanic...
CAGGGCATGCAAACATAATTGAGGTAAATGATGGTCAAAATCCAACCACCAACGGAACCGAGCGCCCGCGTTAGAAATCTATGCCGGCCGGGACGCGACCCAACTCCGCCTCCCGAGACCCGGCCGCGCGGGTCCACCGCAAGGCGAGGTCCGACCGCGGCAAGGCGAACCTCGAGGAGGCGAAGCGCTTCTCGAAGAAGAAGGAGGTGGAGCGGGGCCTCGACATCGCGCAGGCGGCGCTTCTGGGCCACGACTCGAAGCTGAGATGGCTGCTGCTCCGCGCCGTCATCATGCAGGCGACCGAGTACGTCGTCGAGTGGCAGGACGAGTTTGGGTTCACCCCGCTGCACTGCGCCATCCACGCGGGGCAGGTGAGCTGCGCTCGGCAGCTCATCAAGGCCGGCGCGCGCATCGACGTCCGGGACCGCGAAGGCCGGCAGCCGCTGCATCTCGCGTGCTTCCACGGCCACACCGAGTGCGTCAGCGTGCTCATCGAACGCGCCGCCGCACTCGCCGCCGCCGCCACGGCCGCCGTTGCCCCGACGGGCGGCGTGCCGCAGCCCGCCACGGTGCAGGTGTCTTCCTTCCTCGCACCGTCGTGGGGCACGAGCCGGCTCACGAGCCCCAAGCTCGTGCGCCAGCTCGTGAGCGCGCGCGACCGGTGCGGCAGCACGCCGCTGCACTACGCGTGCGAGGGCGTCGCGCCGCCGGTCGCGGCCACCGGCGACGGCGAGGAGCTGCCGAAGCCGACGCGCAAGATGCGGCACGACGAGTCGGAGTGCGTCACGGCCGCGCTCGCGTGCCTCGGTGCGGGCGCGTCGATCGAGGCCAACCAGCGCGGCGAGACGCCCATCTCGATCATGCGCGAGTCGTGCCACCGCCTCCGAGCGCTGCGCGGCGCCGACAGCGACACGGGCGCGTGGCTGCTGCACGCGCTGCTGCGCGCGCGCAAGTCGGACCTGATGGCGAGGTGGCGCCGCGCCGCGCCGCTCGTCGGGCGCATCCGCCGCTTCCTGCTGCTGCTGCTCGACGAGGTGCGCACGCGCGGCCGCGTGACCTTCGAGCCGGGGCTCGAGGCGGCGCGCGGCGCCGGGCGGTCCGACACCGAGCGGGAGATGAGGGTCTCGCGAGCGAAGACGGCCGACGCCTCCGCGCTCGCGCCGAAGAAGAAGAAGAAGGACGCGGCGCGCGCGCGCTCGAAGAGCCCCTCCTCGCAGCAGCACAGCAGCGTCAGCAGCGTCAGCAGCGTCAGCCGCGTCAGCAGCGTCAGCCGCGCCGAGCAGGGCTTCGCCTCGGAGGGCTACCGCTCGTCGTGCTGCTCGTCGGACGACGAGGAGGGCGGCGGGCTGCCGGGGCGGCGGCGGCGGCGGCGCAACAAGCCCATCCCCGCCGAGCGCCTGTGGAACATCATGCTCCACGGCGAGAACAGCCCCGAGGTGACGTACGAGCGCGACCGGATCCTCAACGACCTCCAGCAGCCGCTCCTCTTCGCCACGCCCGATCACGCCGCCGAGCCAGTCAAGGTCTCGGAGTTCGGGCACTGAGTTGCCCATGCCGCCTGTAGGACTGTAGAGAGACGGAATATTCTCCGTGTGTACCACCTTTGTTCGCGTCCTAGGGCGCTCATTAGATCATAGATTTGTCTCTTCGGGCTGCACTGGTTTCGCATCGCCTAGACGCATCGCCCCACCGAAGCCTCCTCATAGCTCCCCTTCTACTGGCTTCCAAACGCCCCTGACACTCAAGGCTTCCGGCCCATCTTCCACCGTCTCGGTCGGAGTGCCCCCGGCAAATCGCACCACCAGCGAGTTGAACTTGGCTGGGTCCTGTGCACGGCGCTCACAAGGTCACGTGAGCCACTCGATGGGAGCTGTGCGCGCTGGGTGATGGGCTTGTGGGTGCAAGCGCACCTTCAGATAGCACGGGTGCGGAGCATCGGCAAAGATGACCCGCTGCGATCTGCGGAAGACTTTGCCGTACGCCTGGGCTCGTGCCGAGTCCGGCGAATCGAGGGCGCCCCAGAGCACCAGCGTCGAGACCGGCGAGGGCTCTGCCGATCTCAGGCCGACGGCGGCAACCGGAACGTATCCGGCCACTTGCGCTGAATGGTCGTGTACAAACGGGTTGCCGTACCCACCGCCCATGGACGCGGCGACGACCACGACCCGCTTGCTCCACCCGAGCGCCTGCAGGAAACGCTTCACGAATGTCTCGCGCTGCTCGGGACTGTCTCGCTCCTTCCCACTCTTGTGCTCGCCGTAGCCCGGGAGGTCCACAGCTATCGCCCTGATCCCGGCCTTCCCGAGCGCATCAAGCACACCGACGACCTGCCAGGTACGCGCACTGAACGCAGCGCCGTGCAGAAGCACGACGAGCTTCTCCAAGCCATCAGTGCGCTGCGGCGCCTGCAAGAAGTGCACGGGCGAGGCGCAGCCAGCGACCGTCAGCGTCTGGCTGCTCACAGCGCCGGTATCCCTGTAGGACGCCTCTAGCTCGGCCACGAGGTCGGCGCCGCTAGCCGACGCGGCGGTGGTGAGGCAGAGCAGCACGGTTAGTAGCATCGCCAGCTCAGCGCGAAGTTGCGCGAGAGGAGGTACACCACCAAGGCATACGATGCGCCTGCCCAGCATCGCTCCCACGGCCTGGCCCTCCACTCCGCTCGACGCGCGCCGCTACGCCAGCGTCCTCGCGCCGCCGCTCCTTGGCTCGGCCGCCTTCCCGGCGCTGGCCGACGCGGTGCGCCCGGTGCCCGGCGCTGAGCCGCCGGCGTTCGCCTTGGTCCTCGCCTTCCTGGTCGGTCGGCGGGTGCTGCTCTACTCCTGGGCGGTGTGCACCGTCGAGCTCGCGGCGCTCCGCTCGGTCGACGCGTCGCCGTCGCTCGGCCAGCGGCTCGAGCGGGTGACAAAGGAGGGAGCTGCGCCGCTGACCGTCGATCTCGGCGAGGGCAGCGAGGCGCGCGCGGTCGTGCAGGCGCTCGACGAGACGACGCCCGCACAGCAGGCGGCCGCGCTGCCGGTGCTGCTCGGCGCCACGCTGCTCGCCGCCTTTGTGCTGACGGTCGGCCCGCAGGCACTCGCTCCTGCCGGCGGAGGCGGCGCCGAAGATCAGCTGGCGCTCGAGCAGGCGGCGGCCGCGGCCAAGGAGGCGGCGGCGGTCGTTGCGCCGCTCTCGAACGCTGCGACGTGCCTCTTCTTTGTCAACGCCGAGGCACGCGCGCTCGCGGCGGCGCTGCGCTCGGCCGGCGACGAGGGCGAGGCGCCTCCGCCTTGGCTCGAGCTGCTCCCGTCGCTGCTCGCGGCGGCGGCGGTCGGCGGCGCGTTCGCGCTGCCCGCGACGGCGGGCGGCTGGCCGCTGCAGAACGGCGTCAACGTGGCGGTGGCGGTGGGCGTGGCGCGTGTGATGCAGCTGCCTCAGCTGGGCGCCGTCGCGGCGGCGCTCATCGGCCTCGCGCTGTACGACGCTCTCTTCACTGGCGGTGCCGCCATGGCCGCCGCCACGGCTGCTGCTGCCGACGGCGCGGCGGGCGCAGCGGCGCTGACGAGCGGTGGCGGTGGCGGTGGTGGCGGCGGTGGCAGCGGCGCGTCGGTGATGGAGTCGGTGGCGCGAGCGCGCCTCTCGGGCGATGCGGGGTGGCAGCCGGGGCTGATGGTCGTCTGTGCGAGGGGGCGCATCACCGACGCCCTCGGTTTGGGCGACCTGGTGTTTCCCGCGATGCTCGCCGGCTGGGCGGGCCGCTTCGACGCGCGCACGGCGGCAGCGGCGCGCGACGGCGATGGTGGCGATGGCAACGGCGATGATGGCGCCGCCGCCGACGATGGCCGCACGGGCGGGGGCGGGGGGGGCGGCCACCTGCGGGCGTGCCTCGTGGGCTACCTGGTGGGCTGCGTCGGGCTCGAGGTGGCGCCCCCCGAGCTGACCTCGGCGGCGCTGCCGTTCCTGGTGCCGCCAATGCTCGTGGCGCTGGGCGGGACGCTGCTCCGCTCCGGCGGGCTGGGCGAGGCGCTGCGAGCAGCGCCGGACACGAGCTCCGACGGCGGCGAGCAGCCTCCGCCGAGCTCCTCCTGATTTTGGATGCCCCCTGGCCTTGCCCGGCCGAGGTGCGCTTGAGTTGCGTTGGCAATGGCTTTGGCGCTTCTGCGGATGCAGACATTTTGAACACGCCACTTTTTATTGTTTTCGGTAATTTAGCATGTGGCCTCTCTCCACGCCGTGGCAGAGACACCGGACAGACACACGCCCAAGCTCTGTAAGACCAAATTCGCGACGCGCCTCTCATACGGCCCTCTCCCTCTCAGCTCGCCTGCACCGCCTCACTCAGGCCTTGACCCACGGCTTGGCGCTGTTGGGCGGCACGTAGCCCGGCTCCTCGAAGTCGGCCATCACCGGCTCGAGCACATCGTACTCGGCGCAGACTTGCTCGAAGAGGTGCTGCGTCATCGCCTCGGCCGCCAGCTCCTTGTCGGCCTTGGCGTCGCCCGTCGGCGTCGGCCGCCACGCCGCGCCGTCGGAGGTGTCGACCTCGGGCGCGAGCGAGACGGCGATCCCCGTGTACTTGGTCACGCGCTTCTCGCCGAGCGCCTTGTTGCGGCCGTCGGGCGGCGGCATGATCGAGTAGGTCGCCATCGCCATCGGGTAGAGGTGCGTCGGCTTCCCGCTCTTCTCACCAATCGAGCGGAACATCTCGACGGCCGCCGAGTCGAAGCCCGCCGGCTTCGGCCGCCGCGGCTCCGTCTCGGTCAGCCGGTCGCGCCCGCCCGACGGCGCCAGCCAGATCATCACGCCGCCCGTCTTCATCGCCCTCGACAGCTCGGTCAGCGTGCGGCGGTTCTGCGTGTTCATCTGCTTCTTCTGGGCGGCGTCCGTCTCGATGTCGATGTACTTCTTCGAGTGGACGCAGAAGAGGTTCCGCCCCATCGAGAACGGCTGCGCGAGCGGGTCGCCCACCACGCGGCCGCCGGCGACGTAGTAGACGTCGCGGGCGAGCGTCTTGTCCTCGGGGAAGAAGAGCGGCAGGAACGCCGCGTCCGCCTCGCTCTGGTGGTTGGCGAGCAGCACGACGTTCTCGCCGCGCTTCACGGCCGCGCTCGCCTCCTCCCACAGCTCCGGGTTGCGCACCCACGACTTGTCAAAGTCGATCAGCGGCTTGACGTACTCCTGCCCAAACTCAAAGTAGTCGTACGGCTCGACGATGCCCTCGTGGCGGCTCGCAAAGTTGAACTTCTGCTTCTTCATCAGGATGAGCCGGTCGATGATCCGGTTGAATATTACCACGAGCTCCTCCTCCGACAGGCCCGGGCCGTGCGGCTGCGGCGCCGTCACCTGCACCTTGTAGCCCTCGTACCAGTCGAGGAACTGGGCGCGCACACTCTCCGGGAACGCCCCGGCGACGGTGTAGATGTCCTCCTCGGATCGGATCAGGTCGCGCGCCGGCAGCTTCCACAGCTCCATCTCCGGGTCCAGCTGCATCTGCGCTTTGAGCACGAGGTCTGAGAACAGCAGCCGGGCCGTCGAGACAATGTTCATCGACGCGGCGCCGGTGCGACCGATGCCGCTCGTCAGCCTGCCGTGACGCGGAATGGTGGAGAGGCCTGGCTGCAGGCAGGCAGCCTGCGTCGCCAGCGATGCCAGAAATATTCTAGCCATGGCTGAGCGCCTGGCCATACCAGGCCGAGGGGATGCGCCGGAGGTTGCGAGTTCACGCGCAAGGGTCGGGAGGGGCCATAACACGAGGCGGGCCTGGCCTACGTGGGCTCTCCTGACCGGCAGCTTAGGAAAAGCAATGATCTAAAGTATCTAAAGTAAAGTATCCACAGGTTGTGTGTGAGGTTTGGTATGGGGGGTGAAAAAAATTTCACCCCCATCACACCCCACCAATCTAGAGGAGAGGCTAGCTACCCGCGACACTGCTGCGTGGTGCTGCCCCTTGGGTAGTATGTGCTAGCCGACTTGTTGGCTGGGAACGCGGCTCCCGGCGCGCGCCGAACACCAGTTGACTCGGCCGCGGCTCCCACCGGCGCCGCGTCGAACATCACGGGGCTCAAACTAATCAAGATGGCGCTCCCTTCCTTCTTCTCGAGGAAGTCTTCGGCCACCTCCGACGCGCCGCTCGCAGCGCACGCGGCGACGCTCTACCTGTGCCGGCACGGCGAGACGACGCACAACGCAGGCGGCATCCTGCAGGGCCACTTGGACACGTCGCTCAACGCGACGGGACGCGGGCAGGCGGAGGCGCTCGGCGCCGAGCTGCGGGTCCGCGCGGACGCGGGTTTGCGCTTCTGCAGCACCGTCTACTCGAGCGACCTTGGGAGAGCCTGCGACACGGCGAAGGCCTCGATGCGCGCGCTTGGCGGAGAGGACGGCTTCACGCTGAGCACGACGCCGCAGCTGCGCGAGCGCGGCCTCGGTCGATTCGAGGGGCGCACACCCGCCGAGTCAAAGGGCGCAGACATTGACAGCTGGCGCAGATTTCAGCGCGGCCAGACGGTCGAGGGCGTCGAGGACACGCACGCGCTGGAGAAGCGCGTCGTCGTGGCCCTGCGTGCCATCGCCGCCGCGCACCCAGGTGAGCACGTCCTCGTCTTCTCGCACGGTGGTACCATCGGCTCGGGTCTCGAGCAGCTGCTACCAGGGTGCGCGCGCCGCCCGTTGAGGCAGCTGCGACCCCACTCGTTTGGCCTCTTGACCACTCTCCTTCCCGTGCGCGCCCCGCAGGCACCCAGTACCTCGCATCACCAACTGTTCCATCTCCAGCGTGTCGATCGAGCCGCGTGATGGAGGCCGCTGCGTCGCCCATAAGCTATCCGAAGACGCGCACGTCGCCGATTTCGCCATGTGTCTTTTCTCGCACGTCGATCAGGCGGCTACGGGCCCGGAGCCGGTCGTGTCCAAGTCGACGCTGCGCTGACTGAGGCGAGCTGCGCTGCGCCTGAGGCGCGGTACGGCGAGGTCCCGGGGTTAGAATTCGGGCGCGTGTACATCAAGCTTTATTTTAGTGACTACTTAGTATATCTTTTTCTCACTCACACGAGCTCACCTTCTCCCACCGCCATAGCCAGGGGGTGCGCCATAGCCAGACCCCCCGACCACGAGCCACGCCGCCGCCCTCCCCGTCGGCGTCGTCGGCGACCGCGTTTCCGGCGGTCGGAGCCTCGTCGTCGTCGTGGTCTTCCTCGCCGGAGCTGGTCCCACCTCGCAGGGCCCCGGCGAGCATCTTGGCAAGCACGGTGGCACTCACGCCCGCCACCATCGCCAGTAGACTACTGGGTCCCACGAGGTTGCTGCTGTACTTGTTGCTGCGCCCCGTTGCGCCGCTCTTCTTCTCCTCGCCGAGCTGTGGCAGCTGCAGCGACGGCTCCTCCCAGGCTTCCGAGTGGAGAGCATTCATCGCCGATGTAGTAGCCGGCGCAGGCGCAACCTGCGCCGCCGCCGCTGCTCCTTCGGACGATCCTGGCAGCCCCGCGTGGCTACCCGCAATCGCGCCAGCCGAAGCGCCAGCCACCACCGAGGACTGCGGCGTGCCAGAACCAGGAGACGCGTGCCCGCCTCCCGAGGCGGCGGCGCCGTGGCCGGCGTAGCTCGGCCCGCCCCTCGCCATCTCGTGACCCGCCGTCGGCGCCGCCAGACTGCACGAGATGTGCGGGTACGTGCGGCCGTCGTGCGGCGCCTCGCCTCTCACACGGAAGTCGAAGCGCAGCGACGTCGGTGCCGCTCCACCGCCGCCGCCGCCACCCCCGCCGCCGCCGCCACCGCCGCCGCCGCCACCACCGCCGCCGCCACCGCCGCCGCCACCACCACCGCCGCCGCCACCACCGCCGCCGCCACCGCTGCTGGCCGCAGCGTCAACTGACGCGGCGTCCACCTCGAACTGCACGCGGCCCATCCTTTCCTGCTCGCGCGCCGACGCGACGATCAGCCGCGCGGGGCCGCTGAGCACCTCCTCGACCGCGAGGCGCGGCGCGTGCGGCGGCGCCGAGAGCGTCAGAACGAGCGGCAGGCCGTGCAGGCTCGCGGGGTTGACGCCGAGGCTGACGCGCGCCACGTAGGAGGTGGCGCCGACCTGCAGCAGCCGATACGCGAGCACCGGGCAGTACATGGGCGGCGCGGCCGGCGAGGGCGGCGGCGGCGGCGGCGCGGGCGGCGTCGGCCGTGGTGGCCCCGGCGGCGGAGACGGCGGCCCGTAGAGCAGCGCCGCGCGCGCACCCGCGGTCCTGCGACCGACGCCGCCGATCATCTCGAGGAGCTGGACGTCGCCGCCGCGCGAGCCGACGAGCGCGCGATCCCCCGAGACGGCCGCGTCATCGAGCGTCAGCTGCCAGAAGAGCGCGCCGGCGGTGCGCGGCGCGCTGCCGACCTCCTCGTAGATGAGCGCGTACAGCTCGTCGCGCGCGCGGTCGCCCTTGACCGAGAACTCGCCGAGGTAGCAAGGCTTGCCGACGGCGCGCGCGTCGGCGTCGTGCTCGCGCACCTAAAGTGTGTTGAAAACAAGGCCCATTTGGCCGACCGACCGGGGCCCGCCGGCTAAAAGCGGCTGACTGGCCGAGGATGGCCGACGCCTGGGGCTGCCCTGGGCCTGAATCAGCCACTGCGGGTGCCGCCTGGAGGCGAATCTGGCCGAACTGAGCGCCGGCTTGTTTTCAACACACAGTCGCGCACCCACTTGCGGATGAAGCCGCGCTGCCACTCGAGGCCGTTGTCGGGCGCCCAGTCGGGCGGGTGCAGGTGGTACCCCACCACGTCGACGCTCGCGATGGCGGCGGCCGCGAGGAAGTCGTTGCCCTCGTGCACGTACCAGTACGGGTCGTTGACCGGGTGCGGGTTGCGCTCGTACGCGGCGTACCCCGCGGCGGTGTCGTCCTCGCCGTAGTAGAAGCCGTCGCCGCCGAGCGCGACGAGCTGCTTGGGCGCGAGCCGCTTGAGCTCGCGCGACATGGCCGCCTGCCAGCTGTACAGGCTCTCGTGGCCCCACCGGCACCGGCACTCGTTGCACAGCTCCCAGATCATGATCTGGACTCCGGCGCGGTGGGGCGCGAACGTGTGTGTGGTGAGTAGCAGATTAGGCTGAGCCTGAGATGTTCTGAGGCGGAGCAAGGCAGGTTGATCTGCTGGCCAAAGGTTGGTTCGGGCGCCAACGCAGCGTACGGTCGGGTCGTCGGCGTAGCGGACGCCGGTGAGCGAGTTGACGCGCGTCGTCAGCTCCTGCGCGTGCCGCAGGTAGAGGCTGCGGCACGCGGGCTCGTTGTAGAAGGGCTTCGGGCACTGCTGGCCGACGCCGACCCACGTCTCGGCAAAGTCGCCCGGCCAGCACCACCGTTGCAGCTGGCGCAGCCCTCCGAACTCGGCCCAGTAGCCCATGATCGGCAGGACGAGGCGCAGGTCGCGCTTGCCGGCCTCCGCGACCACGAAGTCGAGGCCAGCGAGCACCACCGGCGAGGCGGGCCCTGCGTCGGGGTGCAGCGGGTAGCCGCCATCGCCGTAGGCGTCGCTGAACGCCCACGTGCGCACGACCGAGAAGCCGCGCGTCGCGCAGGCGTCGAGCACGTCGCGGACGCGCTGCCGACCCCACTCGTGCAGCGTGGCCTCGCGCATCAGCCTGTGCTAGAGGCACGGAAGGCGTCAGTGTCGATTGGGTGCGGCACGAGGGTGGGGTGCGCGGAGGCTGCGGCGCGGGCGGGCACCAGTAGATGTTAGTGCCCACGAAGCGGAAGTCGTGGACGCCGTCGGCAGTGAGAACGCCAGCCTCGGCGCGTACGAATCCTGTACCCACCATTTTGTTGAAAACATCGAATTACAACTTATTTTAAGTATTAAGTCGTGCTTTACCGTGATAGCCTACTACACAACACCGCCCCACTCCTCATAGCGTGATGACGGGCTTCGCATTCTCCTCGCCGCAGCAGATCGTGAGCAGGTTGGTCACCACCTTCACCTTGTCCTCATTCGTGAGCTGGATGCGGCCACCGGCCTCGAGCTTCTGCACCGCGTCGAGCGAGATCTGCACCGCGCCCTCCGAGATCAGCTCGCGCGCCTCGATCAGCGCGCCCGCCTGCTGCTTCTTGAGCATCGCGCTCGCAATCTCGGGCGCGTAGTTGAGCTCGTTGAGCGTCATCGAGTCGACCTGGAGCGACGGCACGGTAGGGTTGGCTGGTGAGGCGTGGCAGCACCTGCGGCTGAGTGAGCGGGTGGGCGGGTCTGAGGCGCGTGCTCGGAGGACAGCGGATCGTCATCGGAGCCCTCAAGTTGAGAGAAAGATGCGTTGCTTTGGGTATCGTCATCGCACGCACGCGGGGGCGCAAGGGGCACGCGCGCCTGCGCGCCCGCGACGACGACGCGAGTCTGCAGCTCGGCGACGATCTGCTCGGAGATGGCGCGCGCCTCCACCTTGAGCTCGTCGTACGTGTACCGCTGCACCACCTGCTTGAGCGCCGCCGTCGAGAGCGAGCGCACGAAGCTGTTGTAGTCGTCGATGTCGAGCGCCGCCTTCTTGGCGTCGACGACGCGGTAGACGAGGATGGCGCTCACCTGGATGGGCACGCCCTTGATGTCGAGCATCTTGAGCAGCGGCATGTTCCACACGATGTCCTGCGTCGTCACCGCGCGCATCGATCGGCAGCACGCCGCGGCCCAGTGGCAGCCCGGCTGACTCTCGATACCGGTCAGCCTGCCATTGTGCAGGGTGAGGATCGTCTCGCGTGGACCGACGGTGTACATGCCGCACAGCCCGAAGAGGCCGCACGTGGCGATGCAGGCCGCCGACTCGGCGACGACCGTGATGACGTCCTTGCTCTGCAGCTGGACCGTGTCGTGGTCCGTGCGCCCCATGACCCTGTTGGAGGGCGCGGGCGCCGAGGAGGATATTAGCGGCGTGGTCTCGGTCTTGACCACGAGGGGCTTGGTCGGGTCCATCGCTGCTGGTTTTCCTTCGCTGGGTTCGATACAAAGATGGCATCTGCAAGGCCCTCGCTTGGCATC